>MDTD01142046.1_pt1 | contig 67237 bp, 61 predicted proteins | sample 811221 | NCBI WGS metagenome assembly MDTD01 (sample SAMN05326646, study PRJNA326480) | marine metagenome | isolation source: seawater | place: Pacific Ocean: South West | collected 2011
ACAGGACCTGAGACCGAGTGTGGTGCGACTCTTGAAGGTGTAGCCTCAATTTGCCGGCGGGGAGACTCGAACTCCCACACCCTTGCGGGCGGCAGATTTTGAGTCTGCTGCGTCTACCAATTCCGCCACGCCGGCCCAGGGAGCGCCGCGTCAATGCGACGTCTGCGCGCGATAGTACACGGTGGGGGCGTGCGATTCAAGCACGCGGATTGTCGGGAGCCTGATTTCGCGATCGGCGAGCAGTATACACGAACCTGTTGCAGATCAGGGTGTATCGTCTTTCCTGGTCAGGGATTGGTTCGGAAACGCGGTGCGGCCACGTCGTGCTCGTTCTGCAGCAACGATTTACACCGGTTTTTGCAACAGCTTCGTGTATACAACCCTCAGCGCCAGACTGCGAACATCGCACCCTCGGCGGCGTGAACGACCACCATGTACGCGATGAACAGCCAGCTCAGTCCCCCGCGGCGATCCTCAAAGGAGCCGGTCGTGAGGAGGCCCGTCCCGCCAAAGGCAAACCAGAGCATGGCGCCCCAGCCGGCGCCTGCCCACCAGGTGAATACCCGAAGCAGGCTCAGTGTCATCGCCAGAACCAGGGCGCTCACGAACGCTCCGAGCATCGGGTACACGTAGGTCAACGGATTGTTGCTGCCGGACAGTTCCTCGCGGCGTTTGCCCATCAGCGACAGCCATACCCGTCCGAAGAGCGGGCCGTACCACAGGAATCCCACGAACATGTTGAGCGCGGTGGCGGCCAGAACGGCCCACCAGTTTACCAGCGAAAACGCCATACCAACCCCCGGTTGAATCGGTTACAGGGCGTGGTGCGAAACCACGCGTTCCATGACATATTGGACCAGTGACATGTCCAGATCGAGCGCGTACTGGTCGATCGTTTCCCGGAGGACCTGCCAGTCGGCGACCGTCAGCGGGTCCGCCTCGTCGTCGTACTGTTGGTACATGAGGTCGAGAATGTCGGCAAGAACCTGCACCCGGGCATCGAATTCCTCGCGCGAGCCCATACAATGGGAGAACAGGTCCGCCGTCAGCTCGGCGGGCAGGTGCGACAGCTGGCGCGTGAACTGGTTTTCGAGGTCCGCGGCGACGGCGGTTTCGTCGGCGCCGTGGTGTTTGCGGGCTTTTTGGGCGTGGGCAATGAAACTTCGGGAGTGGAACATTGGCTCGAGTGTATCGCGTTGACCAAACGATGGGAATCGCCTATGTTCCTGCACAGATGGCCGGCCTCCGTTCCCGTTGCAATAGACGGCACCGCTTCGTGCGTGGTGCCGGTTTTTTTCTGTTGACAGTGCTGCTCCTCGCCGGCTGTTCCTCTGCACCCGAGTACGATCCGAATCTCCCGCCCCCCGCCACGGATATTCTGCAGTACGACGTCGCGTTTCAGCTTGTCGCGCCCCTGGCGCTCGCGGAGCGGGTCGACGTATACACCGATGTCGGGCAGTCCCTGGCGGAAGGGGGGCGCATCCAACGCGCCGCCGACACGCTGACCTTCGTGACCGGGCTGCTTGCCGGGGGAACGATGGACGAACCGGCGCGACTTCGTGCACGGGCCCGTCTGGTGTCGGCGTGGCAGGCCGTGGCCGCCAGGGACGAGACGCGGGCGGCGGATGTTGATGCGATTACCGAAGCGCTCCTGGACGACGTTGACCGTGTCGACGTGGCGGAGGTGCAGGAAGAGGTGTTCGCCCGCCTGTTTGCGGCTCAGCTGGACAACCCGAACGCCGGTGAGGACGCGGTTCGCCGGACCCTGGACCTGGCCTATCTGATCGACAGTGACCCGGTCCGTGCCGAAACGCTCGTCGAAGCCGCCGAGCAGGTTGAGGGACGCGACGACCGCGTGGCACTGAACCCGCTGGTGCAACAGGCGATCGCGACCGTTCCGGCACTGGACAACCCGCTTCTGGCCGCCGATCTCAGCGCGCGGCTGGCGGTGCTCAGCCAGGTCCTTGGGCGTGACGCCGATGCCGGCACGCTGGTGAACCGGATCCTGCAGCGCTCGGAGGCGGGGCTGATCGTGGAGGCGGCGGACGCCGCGCGGCTCAACCGGATCGTCGCCGATCTCGTGCGCGTGGAGCGATCATCCGAGGTTCCCACGGTTCTGGCGAACGTGGCGCCGCAGCGAATGCGGGCACTGGCCTACGGATGGTACGCCGCCAGCCTGTGGGAGACCTCCCGCCCCGGCTCGGCGACCGATGCCTTCACCGAAGGGTACCGGCTGGCGTCGCTGGTTGGCGACGCGGCGGCCAGCGCCGAAGTGCGATCCGAACTGATCCGGATCCGCGCGGCGGCTGACCCGCAGTGGGATGCCGCCGCCGAAGCGGCGTCGCTGCTTGCGGATGTGCGGTTGTCGGCGATTTCCGGGCAGCGGCGCGAGGCGATTCTGGTCAACGTGGCGATCGCCTACATCCGAACCGGCCGGCCGGACCTGGTGGACCGCCTCCGCGGCCTCATCGCCACGGGAGACGAGTTCGCCCGGGTGACGATTCGTATCGCGGAGGGACTCCAGGCTGCCGGGCTGGATGCGGCGGCGGTCGAATACCTGCGTTCAGTGTCGACGATGCCGCCGGCGGTGATCGGCGATGATGTCGATCCTGCGATACGGGCGGCGCGAGTGTGGTTCCGTCTCGAAGAGTACGACCGCGGTATCGCCGTGGCGATCGACCGCGATCCTCTGGATCTGGCGACGCTGTTGGCCGCGGTACCCGCCGATCACACGGTCAACCCGGCGACGCGTGGACAACTCGTCCGGCGTGCCAACGGGACGTAGTTCAGTCGGGACCGATCGTGGTTCCGTGAAACGCTCCACCCGAGAGAATTGCCCGCGTGTTCTCGATGTCGCGTCCATTGGCTGCGATCACACGAAGACCGAGCTCTGCCGCCCGGGCTGTGGCGACCGGATCGAAAGGCAGATTGCTGCCCGGTGTCCAGTCGGTCCCCACGATCTGGTTGAACTCCCTCCACCTGACCGACTCCAGCGGTGTTGCCGACGGATCCACCTTGGGATCGGCGGTGTACACCTGGCTGATGTTGCTCAGGTTTACCACCGTGTCGGCACCGAATCGCTCCGCCAGGAGTACGGCGTCGTAGTCGGTGCTGAACCCGGGTTTCCACCCGGCGCCGACCAGGACCGACCCGGTGAACGGGAACTCCGCCGTGGGGTCACAGACAACCGGGTCGGTGCACAGCGCTCCAAGACTGTGCCGGAGCAGTTCCGCGTTCAACCGGGTGGCGGCGACGCCGATCCAGTCCTGGGCGTCCGGCGTTCCGCCGTCGTGACCGAGCCGGCGCAGTACATCACGGTACGCCTGCTGGTACGTCCTCGCCGGTGCCCCACCGCCGACAACAACGATGACGCGGTCGTGGTGCGTCCGCACGAACTCCTCGAACAGCCCGCGGTACGCGACGATCAGGTTCGTGTCCGCCGAGTCCGGGACCACGATCGATCCCCCGAGTGACAGTACAATCATGCCGGCATGGTATCCCGGAGCGACCCCACTGGTCAGCCGGTGCCGCTGTGGTTATTTTTCTCGCAGGGCATCATATGCAGGACTTAACCGCGCTGTTGCAGGAATGGCCGTACGACCAGGACCAGAACGTTCGCATTATCGTGGCGGAGGACGGGAGGAGTGTGCTCCAGGTCCGACTGCCGCTGGGAATCGAGCAGTACGAGATGACCGGACGTCCCGACGGCGGAACCCCCTACGGATTCGAGACAGCGCTGGCCCACGTTGAGGACCGCCTCAAGCGGCACATCGTCGACACCGGTGGCGACGCAGGGTTCGAGATTACCGTGGACGACGCCGAGGAACTGCAGGCCGAGGGGATCCTGTTTTACTACCGCTATCTCCTTCTGTACCAGTTGCAGTACTTCGATCGCGTGATCGCCGACACGGAGCACAACGTGCATCTGTGCGATCTGCTGGAACGCTACTGCCAGGACGACGACGCCAGGAACGGCGTCCTGCAGTTCCGACCCTATATCCTGCGGATGAACGCCGCGGCGCGGGCCATGGCGATCAAGGAGGGAACCCTTGACGGCGACGCCCTCCAGGTGCTCGACGATGCGATCGCAACGATCCAGAACCTCGAGGAGATTGAAAGCCCGGCGTTTCAGTTTGAGCGTGTTCGTTCCACCAACTACCTGCGGTCGCTCATGCGCTCGATGCTTCCGGACGATCCGTCGACGGCGGATGATGACGGCGGTCTGGAACGCGAACTGCGCGACGCGATCGAGCAGGAAGACTACGAGCGGGCGGCCCGCATCCGCGACCAGCTGCGTGACGGTGGCGGCCACGGTCGTGTTGACAAAGAGCAGTAAGTCGTTAGACTGAACAATCAACATTCTTTGCCCGGGCTGGTGACTTTGAAAGCACGATTGATCATTCTTCTGTTGGCAGGGTCTCTTATGTCCCTGTATGCACAGGAAATACAGACAGCGACCGCATTTTTCGACCAGGTATCCGATCGATACGGCGAGATCGAGGACTACATCGCCGACGTGACCATCACGTCGGAGCAGTCCCAGCTTTCCGGGTCGCTCGAATACCGGATTCCCAATCAGCTGCGCATCGACTTTGACGAACCCACCGGACAGGTGATGGTCTCCGACGGTGAGATGCTGCAGGTCTACATCCCGCAGTACAACGTGGTGCTCCGACAGTCGCTCCGTCGACGCAGCGACGCCGATCTCGCCACCATGGCCAACGAGCAGGGCCTCAACCTGCTCCGTGAGAACTACAGCATTGCGTTCCTGGACAGTCCCGACGCCGTCCCGCTGGACGAGGACGACGAGGACTCCGAGATGGTGACGAAGCTGCGGCTCAACTGGCGAACCACCGACCAGGGATTCCGGCAGCTCATTATCTCGGTCACCGACGATCTCCTGATCCGCCGGATCGTCGGGGTCACCTCCAACTACGAGGAAGTACGGTTCGACTTCGAGAATCTCAGGATCAACCAGGGAATACCGGACACGCGTTTCGAGTACGAGGCGCCGTCTTCGGCAAACAATTTCGATAATTTCCTGTTTGAGGGAGAGGGCTGAACGTGGAGTCGATCGGAGCCAAGCTTTCCGCTGCACGGACCGAGAAGGGCGTCAGTATTGAACAGGCCGCCCGTGATACGCATATCGCCAAGCGCTTCATCGAGGCGATGGAGCAGGAGGACTTTGAGCAGTTTCCCGGCGAGGCGTACCTGCTGGGGTTTCTGCGCAATTACTCCGGCTATCTCGGTCTCAGCAGCGAAGAGGTGGTATCCCTGTACCACAATATCCGGTTGCAGGAGCAGCCGGCTCCGATCGACGAGCTTCTCGACCGCAAACCTCAGACGGGCGTGCTCCGGCGGGGGTTGATCATCGGGGCGATCGTGGTTGCGGTCGGCGCCGTGGTGGCGCTGTTCGTCACCGGCGTGATCCCGTTGCCGCAGCGCAGTGCCGGTGGGGGCGGTTCCGATCAGGTTGCGATGGAAGCCGACGCACCGATCGAGCTTCAGGACCAGTTTGTCGAGCGCCGATTCTCAGAAGGCGACCGTGTTGCGGTACCCGTGGACGGTGATCAGGCACTCCTTGAGTTTCTCTCGATCGGTGAACGGGTCTCGGTTGGCAGCGAAGCCGGTATCGTCCAGATCGGCGTGGGTGAGGAACGCGTGCTGGATCTCACCGGCGAGGGCAGCGGCGACGTCCGTCTTGTTGTTCGACAGATCTATGCCGACGAGGACCCCGCCGCCGTCGTGGTTCGTATCGACCGCGTGGTCAATGGACAGGGGCTCGCGGAGAATGAGTCCACGGCGACGATGACCGATCAGGACGTTGCCAATCTCGGGCTGGGGATGACCAACGATCCCGATCGGGAGCGGCAGCCGCAGGCGATCGCCGAGTTCCCCACGTTGCAGGAATACTTCATCGAGGCCGACTTTCGTGGTCTGACGATGTTCCGCTGGCAGGTCGACGATCAGGAACGCGAGGAGCGGTACCTGCAGAACGGAGACCGGGTGCGAACGAGCGTTCGCGATGTCGTGCGGATCTGGGCGAGCAACGCCGGGAACGTGCGACTGAGAGTCGCCGGCAATCCCGTGGAACTGGGAGACCAGGGCGAGGTGGCGGCCGCCGTCATTCGCTGGCGTGAGCAGGAGGACGGCAACTGGGCGCTTGAACTCCTGCCCATGTACTGATCGCAGTGCCATGCCTCCCGCGGGGACGGTGTATATCGAAAACCTGGGGTGCGCCAAGAACCAGGTTGATGCCGAGACGATGGGCAACCGGCTCACCGCCGTCGGATGGGAGTGGACCCACCAGGCGGATCGCGCCACCCTGATTCTCGTGAACACCTGCGGGTTCATCGAGGATGCACAGCAGGAATCGATCGACGTCACGTTGCAGCTGCTTGCAGAGTTTCCGGATACGCCCGTCGCCCTCACCGGGTGTCTTGCCCAGCGGTTTGCGAACGACCTGGCCGACGGGATGCCGGAAATCGCCGGCGTTTTCGGAAACCGTGACCCCGCGCGGATCGACGAGTTCGTTGCCCGTCTCGGGGCGGGAACGGGCACACCGGTGATCTGGCTTCCGGAGGGCGCCTCCCTCGATGGTCCCCACCGTCACATCCGCCTGTCCACACCGCGAAGTGCGTACATCAAGGTTGCCGAAGGGTGCGACCACCACTGCAGCTTTTGCGCGATCCCCGCGATCCGCGGCGCCCTTCGTATGCGTCCCGCCGATGATATTCTGGCGGAGTTCCGGCGGCTGCGGGTTGACGGGGTGTTTGAGTTCAATCTGATCGCCCAGGATCTTGCCGCCTGGCGGGACGGGGATGGACACACCCTTGAGTACCTGCTTCGGCGCCTGCTCGCGGAGGACGGGCGCTTCTGGATCCGTCTCCTCTACCTGTATCCCGATACCTTTCCCGACGGAATTCTGCGCCTGGCGCAGGACGACCCGCGGCTCGTCCCGTACTTCGACCTGAGTTTCCAGCACGCAGCCTCCAGGGTGCTCCACCACATGGGGCGTCCCGGTGATGCGGCGTTGTACCTGGACCTGATCGCGCGAATCCGCTCGCATCTGCCGGACGTGGCGTTGCGCTCGAGTTTCATCGTCGGCTTTCCCGGTGAGACGGACACGGATGTGGCGGAACTCGAGGCGTTTCTCGAGGCGGCAACGCTGGAGTGGGTGGGCGTGTTCACCTTCAGTCCCCAGGAGGGAACTGCCGCCGCCAGGAGTTCCCGGGAACGGGTTTCGCGAGCGGTTGCCGAGGAGCGCCGCACGCGAATCGCCGATCTCCAGGCCGGTCTGACTGCGGATCGGCTGAGGCGCTTCGTCGGCCGACGGATCGAGGTTCTGGTGGAAGAACCGTTTCCGGCGGACGCGCTGGCGCTGGGCCGGTCGTCGTTGCAGGCTCCCGATGTGGACGGTCTGGTGGTGCTTCATGGTGCCGCCGGTGTCCGTGCCGGCGACGTGGTTCAGGCCACGGTCACCGGGGTCACCGGGGTCGATCTGCAGGCGCAGTGTCTCCCCGCACGCGCCGTCGAAGCTCCTCCAGCGTAGAGCGCTGGCGCTCGGTCAGGTCGCGCCGGTCAAGGGTTTCGGCCAGTCGATCGAACGCGCTCCGATACTTCCGGATCTTCAGCCGCTTGAGAACGCGAAGTGCGGTATCGGTGTCTCCGGACGCCACCAGTGCCTCTGCCGCGGCGACGGAATCCCCGGACGCCGCCTCGATGCGCCGTCGTGCGCGGGCCGCGGCGACGGGATCGTCGGGAAGGTACACCGCCGTGACGCGCAGTTCGCGATCCACAGCAACGGTTTCCCCGTCCGGTCCCCGAAGCGTCGTGGTGCCCGCTGATCCGGCGGCGGACGACCACGCGTGGTCCCACCGTGCGGGAATCAGGAAGCGCGCGCGCAAATCGCGTTCCGCGGTGAGCTGTTCGATCTCCCCGCGCAGCCTGTCGCGGTCCCGTCGTGACTGGCGCCGGCCACGGACAACCGTGAACAGCAGCTCACGGGTGGCGATCGCGGCCTGGGTTGCCTTTCCGCCCCGAAACTTGTGGTAGCGGGTGCTCAGGAGACGTACGGTGTTGAGGCCGTCTTCGGACAGAATGTCCAACATTGTGTCCGGGGCGATAATCCCGTCGCTGTTGTACGAGACCAGCAGCGACCGGGTGTCCAGACTGTCGAGGACTGCGGCGAGCGCGTGGTACGCACGGGCACCGGACCGCCGGCAGTGATCGGAGCGGTAGTGATCGCTGCGAATGCCGGCTCGCCTGCCGTGTGCCACCGGTCCTGGATCGTAGAAGTCCCAGCGTACCGCAGAGGTCAGCAGGTGATAGTTGGCCCCGTACTGGTGGATCGTGTAGGGCGGGTCGAGATAGGCGATGTCGAACGTGCCGCCCGACGTCGGCGGAGGCAGTTCGGTGGCCGGGCCGATGTGCATGCGCCCCCGGGGACCGGAGATCAGCGGCAGCGGCTCGAGCTCCACCGGCGCCATGATCCGCCCCAGGGCGTCGCCTCCGCGTCCACCCCATCCGTGGTGAAAGCCCTTCATCACCCCCGAGGTGTTGTTGTGCACGCTCATTTCCACCAGCAGACTCGCCAGGAGGATGTCCCGGCGAAGCGCCTCGTCCCGGTTGTCCGCCACGGTCGACAGACCCCGTGCATTCGGTTGCCGCCAGCTTCCGCGGTGAATCGCCGCCAGCATGGCGTCGATCCGCTCGGCGTTCTCGCGCGTGAAGAACAGTCGCTCCCGGGCAGGGTCGGCCGTCTCGGTGCGTTTCGGGGCGTAGTGCCGGGAGAAGTACGCGTCCTCCGGCGCGGGAACCTGAAGGGCATTCAGCTCCCGCAGGACGGCGGGGTATCCCCCCCAGGGTGCGAACAGCGCCTCAACCTCGTCCGGATCGGTTTCCAGAAACGCAACACCGAAGGGCCTGGTGTACGCTTCGATATCCCCTGCCGTGACGTTCAAACCGGCCAGCCGCGCCATCCGCGACACCACGCCTGACCCATGGAAGGGGTCCGCCAGCGTCGAAATGCCACCAAGTTCGGCCGCCAGCTGCTGGATGCCGGTCCACAGGAACGGCAGAAGTGCCCGCTTGTTGCCGAGATAGGTGATCAGCGCGGATTGCAGCGCGGGATGGTCAGGAACGGTGGAGGCGGGAGTCGTGCTCACCGCTGCAGGATGGGTGCTGGCGCCGGAGGTGTCAAGCCGCAGCGGTCCGGATTCCCGGGTACCGCTTGACCCGCCGCGGTCTTCCTTATTACCTTGGGTCCATTACTGACCGGCGGTCAGTGTCTGCCGGACACACCACTGCATACACACGGGACGGCTCATGGGAATAGTCGAACGTCGAGAACGGGAAAAGCTGGAACGCCGCAACTCGATCCTCGAAAGTGCCGAGGAACTGTTCTTCCAGAACGGTTACGAAAAAACGCGCATGCTGGAGATCGCAGACCGCTGCGAACTCAGCAAGGGCGCGCTGTACCTCTATTTCAACAACAAGGAGGAACTCGCCAAGGCGGTCGTCGTGCGCGCCCACGACATCCTGCTGGAACTGCTGCAGGAGAACGCCTCCCGCGCCGAAACGGGCGTGGAAAAGATCGAGGCGATGCTCCAGGCGCTCCTGACGGTCTACCGCGACCACTATCGCTATTTCTACCTGGCCTTCGTGCTGGAGAGTCACCTGCAGGACTACCTGATCGGTGACCGCAAGTGGCCCGAACGGGTCGATCGTATCGACCGTATCCACAGTCTGGCGGCGGAGGTGATCCGGCAGGGCCAGCGGGACGGCACGATCCGCGCGGAGGTGGAGCCGGAGCTCGCGGCCATGACCGCCATGACGGCGGCGGAGGGCTTCATGCACCGCCTGTTTCTGTTTGGGAGCGACGTCTGCAACAACCGCTACGCCACAGACGCGCTCATCGAATCCTTTATCAAGATCCTTGTGAGTTCAGTCGCATGAAACGAATATTCAGACACCCCTGGGTGATCGTGACCGCCATCGTCGTGATCACCGCGTTCTTCGGCGCCATGGTGCCGCGCGTTCAGCTGGACAACGACGTCCTCGCCTTTGTGCCGGAGGATCATCCGGCGAAGGTCGCCTTCGACCGTCTCGACGACATCTACCAGACCGACCTGTCGATCGTTGTGGCGGTTCACAATCCCCATGGAGAGATCCTCACCGTTGACGGCGTCGAACAGATTCGTACGCTGACCGACCGCTTTGCCGAACTGGAGAACGTGAACGATGTCCAGTCGCTGACGAGCACCGACTTTATCGACGGGTCCGACGAGGGCATGAGCGTCGAGGAACTCGCCGACGGCTTTGACGGGTCCGCCGCAGCCCTCAATCGCATCCGCGAGCGTTTGCGGGACTGGGAGGCGTACGACGGGGCACTGGTGTCGGACGACTTCCAGAGCAGCCAGATTCTCATCGGTGTGTCCCCTGACCTGGACGCACCGGTTCGCGAGGAGGTGTACTTCGCGATCCTCGACACGATCGACGAGTACGGCGGTGACACCTTCGAGTATTACGTTGCCGGCGAGCCGGCGATCACCGTCCTCCTCTCGGCGAACATGCAGTCCGACGTTGCCACCCTGATTCCGCTGGTGGTGGTCGTGGTGCTGGTAAGCCTCCTGCTCTTCTTCCGACGCTTCGGCGGGGTGTTCCTGCCGATGATCACGGTGCTCGTCAGCACCGTCTGGACGATCGGACTGATGGCGCTGCTGGGGGTCAAGCTCTCGTTGGTTGCCACGGTTATCCCGGTGCTCATGATCGCCGTGGGAAGCGCCTACGGCATCCACATCGTCAACCACTTCTACGACGAGGTGAGCGAACGCGGGGGCGTGCCCGACCGCGACGGCCGCCTCGAGGTGGTGCTTCGCACGCTGCGCCGCGTCGGTGTTCCAGTCCTCATGGCCGGCGTAACGACGATCGTCGGATTCGGATCGCTCGCGACCAGCGAGGTCGCACCCATGCGCGATTTCGGCATCTTTACCGCGATCGGTGTCGCCGTGGCGCTCCTCGTGGCGCTGACGCTCATTCCCGCGCTCCTGTTGATCGTTCCCACCGCCGGCCGCGGGCCGCGACGGTCCCGCAGGGGCGACGCCTCCGATGAGGTGCGGCGAGGCTACCTCATCGCCCTCTACCGGTTTTTCGGCCGGCGAAAGCACCGCATCCTGCTGGCGGCGGTGGCGATTGCTGTCGTCGCGACATGGGGCGCATCGGAGCTGGTGGTCGACAACGAGTTGATCGCGTATTTCAAGAAGGACACGGATATCCGTATCGCGGATGACTTCCTCCGCGAGCATTTCCTTGGCACCCGGAGCTTCGACATCAACGTTCGGGGGCAGGAGCCGGGGGATCTGACGCGGCCTGAGATTCTCAAGGCGATGGACGATCTGGCGCGGCACCTCGAGCGCTACGACGAGGTGAGTCAGGTTCTCTCGTACACCGATTTCATCAAACGGATGAACCAGATGATGAATATCGGCGTGCCGGCGCCCGGGGGATGGCAGGCGATCGACGCGACCATGGCGGGAACGGCTGACACCTCGGCGTCGCCCTCTTCCTCGGACACCAGCGGGGCCGGGCAGGCCGGCGGAAGCGCCGGAACCTGGTCGTCCTTCGCCGACGACGGCGGTTCGACCGGCACCGACGGCGGGTTCTCGGCGGACGGTTTCTCAGCGGACGGGGGCTCCGGGTTCGGGTCCTTCGGCAGCGCCCTGTCCGGCGACAGTTCTTCGGCGGGCGCCGCAGCCCGACCCGACAGCACGGCGACCTCCGCGGGAACCACCTCCGCCGCCGCTACCACCTCGCCGGAGGCGATGGCCCGGATTCTCAACGACGCCTACGCCCTGGCAAACCGCAACGATCTCTCCGGCGACGAGCTCATCCGTCTGGTGAACCGGCGGACAAACTACCGCGGCGCCGCGTTCTACGAGATCCCCTACGATCCCTCCCGCTATCCGGCGGAGTCGCGCGACGAGCTGGCGAACCTCATCAGCCAGTACCTGCTGCTGTACTCGGGATCTCTGGACGACTGGGCCGACGACGCGCTGGAACCGACGCAGGCGCGCATGAGCGTGCAGCTCCTCTCCACGGGCAACCTCTTCACGCGGGAGGTGGTCCGTGACATCCGCGACTACGTGGATGCGGAGTTCCCCGACGGCTACGAGGTGGATATCGCCGGCGTGGCGACGGTGGAGATGGCGCTCACCGACCTGATCACCAACGCCCAGATCATGAGTATCGCCGTGAGTCTCACGCTGGTGTTCCTCATCGTGACGCTGACCTACCGGTCGCTGGTGGCGGGGCTGTTCGGGATTATTCCGCTGGCGCTGACCCTGGTGATCAACTTCGGCGTCATGGGCTTCTTCGGAATCAAGCTCGACGTCTCCACGGCGATGGTGGCGTCGATCGCGATCGGTATCGGGATCGACTACACGATTCACTTTCTCTCGGCGTACCACGCCGAGCGACAGACCAGCGACGACCTGGAGGAGGTCGAGCTGCGGGTGCTCAGCACGACCGGAAAGGCGATCACCTTCAACGCCGTGTCCGTGGCGGCTGGATTTGCCGTCCTCATGCTGAGCAACTTCTATCCGCTCATGTACATGGGGATGCTGGTCGCGCTGACCATGCTGACATCGAGTGTCGCCAGCATGACCGTGCTGCCGGTCCTGCTGGACGTCTTCAAACCAAAATTTATGCAACCCACGCAAGGAGAGCGAACATGAATGCACATCAACACACGCACACACCAACCCGCGGACGGACCACGCTGCTGATCCTTATCGCCCTGCTGGTCGCCGCGACCAGCCCGCTGGCGGCGATCACCGGTCGCGAGGTGGCCGAGAACGTCGAGAACCGGGACACGGGGGACACCACCCACGCCCTGGTGAACATGCGGCTGGTCGACGCCGACGGACAGACCAGCAATCGCGTGATCGAACAGTACGGCCGCGAGACCAGCGATGGGCTCATGCGGAACGTGATCATCTTTCACCAGCCGGCATCGGTGGCCAACACGCGATTCCTCACCGTGGAGAACGACGGTCGCGATGACGACCAGTGGATCTACCTTCCCGCCCTGCGCCGGGTGCGGCGAATCGCGGGCGGTGAAGGCGACAGCTCCTTCATGGGCACCGACTTTACCTACGATGACCTGGGAAGTCGCGATATCGATGCCTACAGCTACGAGCTGCTCCGGGAGGATACGTTCCAGGGACGACCCGTATACGTGGTGGAGACCGTGCCGAACACCCCCGACGATTCACAGTACTCGCGTCTGGTGCAGTGGGTGGACCGGGAACGGTGGCTGCCGTTGAAGATCGAGCTGTACGACAAGGACGGAGACCTCCTGAAGGTGAACTCCGTCAGCCGTGTTGAGCGCGTCCAGGGCTACTGGACGATCATCAACAACACGATGGAAAACGTGCAGACCGGTCATCGGACCGAACTGGCGATCCAGCGATTTGTGTACGGCGAAAACCTTCCCGACGGACTCTTTACGACCAACTTCCTGGAGACGGGACGACCATGAGACCGATATTTGACACGACATCAACACGCACACGACGACGACCGCGGTGGACGATCGCCGCAGTCCTGGCGGGGGTGCTGCTTGCGCTCCCGATCGCGACCGCCGCGGCGCAGGACAGCGGCGACTCAGGCGGTGATTTCTCCGGCGGCTTCGGCGTGGAGAACGGAAGCGGCGACGGCACCGGCGACGGATTCGGCAGCTTCGGGAGCTTCGGTGACAGCGGAAGCGCGGCGGCTGCGCTGGAGTGGGGCGGCAGACTGCGCTTCGACGCGCGCGCCATCGCCGACTACGACCGGCCGGAGGACTCCGCCACCACCGGCGATGCCCAGGCGCAGCTGGAGCTCTCCTACACCGCCGACAACTCCGAGGCCCACGTGCGCCTCGAGGCTACCGATGGGTTCCTGGCCGACGGAAGCGCGCCCGGAGGCGCCACAGGCGCCACCGCCACAGGTGCCACCGCCGCCATGGACGAGTTCCTGCGGACCTTTGTGGACGAGGCGTACCTGCAGCTCTACTACGACCGCTTCAACCTCCAGGCCGGCTACCTGAAAACGGTGTGGGGGCAGGGCGACCAGGTCCACGTGGTGGATTTCCTCAACAGCAACGACTACAGCGACTTCATTAACCCGGACTACATCGAGCGGCGCCTGGCCTCCGGCATGGTGAAGCTCAACGTGCCGTGGAACAGCGCCGCCGGCCGCAGCGGACAGGTCGAACTGGCGGTTCTGCCGGTGCTCCGACCCGACTTCCTGCCGGAGCAGGGAACCTGGGCGCCGGCGCAGGCTGCCATGCTGCAGCAGCTGCTTACCGGCTACGCCGGGGCGCTCACCGACCTGCGGGAGGCGCAGCTGGATGCTGCGTTGAGTCCGGTCGACGGGGCGGCCCTGGAACCGGAGTCCGCCCTGTGGGCGCAGGCCACCGCCGCCGGCGCGCTCACCACCGCCGACACGCGCACGCTGAACTACGCCCAGGCCGCGGCCCGCGCCACGGCGCGACTCGGTGGCGTGGATCTGGGGGCGGTGTACTACTGGGGCTACCGCAAGACGCCCTCTCCGCGCATTCGCCTGGCCGATCCCGACGCCTTCGCCGCGTTCCTCGCCAGTCCCGGCAGCGCCTCGCCGGCGCCGGATCCGGAGGGTGAGGTGCGCCTGGAGTACGACCCGCTGCAGGGATTCGGGCTGGAGGGCGCCACCGTCATCGGTCCGTTCAACGTGCGCGCCGAGGCTGCGTACTATCTCACCGAAGATATCGCCGGTGACGATCCCGAAGTGCCGAACAACTCCCTCGAATACCTGCTGGGGTTCGACGTGGACCTGGGCATCTCGAGTCTCAACCTCAACGTTCAGGGTACCGGGAGTTACATCCTCAACAGTGACGCAATCGACGAGGCTGGACCCGTTGCCAACGTGTCCAGCGCCCTGAAAACGGCGGCGCAGTCCGACGCGACGCTGGCGGCGGTCCTCGACGCTTCGCCCTACGCGGTGCTCTACCTGGATCCAAACGCGCGGCTGAACTACCAGTACGATCCCGACGGCATCTATACCAGCCACGTCGTGTCGGCGGCGCTGACCGACAGCTGGAACAACGACCGCGTCCGTCCCGAGGTTTCGGTTGCCATGGGCATCGAACGGCAGGACGTCCGCGTCGAACCCTCCGTGGAGTTCGTACTCCGCGACGACGCCCGGTTTGAGGTGTCGTCGGTGGTCTTCGCCGGCGATGAGGCCGGCGTGTTCGGCCAGTACGACGCCAACGACTACGTGCAGTTGCGCTTCCAGTACAGTTTCTGACAGGCTGATACGGTGAACGCACCGTCCGGCACTCCCCAATCCACCGTCGACCGCCGCGCCTCTGGCGGCGGATCGGCGGTACGGGTGGTGTTCCACTACCATCTGGCCCTCGAGTTTCCCGAGGAAATCTCCCGCATGGCGGAGCTCTTCCCCGATGTCCACTTCGACGTTGTCGAGAGCGACGAGGAGTTCCACGCGGCGCTGCCGGAGGCGACCGTGATCGTCGCGGCGCCACAGCCGTCCACAACGCTCGACCGGTCCCTCTCCGCCGCCGGCTCACCGCGGCGTCTTCAGGCGCACATCATCCCGTTCGCCGGGGTCAATCGCGTGCCGCTGTCGTGGTACCGCCAGCACGGCGTGCTCCTCGCCAGCTCCCACGGGAACGCCGATGCCGTGGCGGAACGCGCCGTCGCCCTCATGTACGCCGCCGCCGGCCGCGTGGTGGAGTTTGACAACGACCTCAGGCAGGGGCGCTGGCACCGCCGCGACGACCACGTCCGTCCCTTCGACTACTGGCGCACGCTGACCGGCTCCCGCATCGCGATCCTCGGGACCGGCGCCATCGGGTGCCGTATCGCGGCCCTCGTCGCGCCGCTCATCGGGGGGCGCGCCCTCGCCGGTGACCGCGCCCCCGGCGGATCCGGTGGTGCCGGCGAGCTGGTCGGACTGCGGCGCAACCGCGGTCGGTCGGCGGAGGAGGAGCACGGTGGCGCCCGGGTTGTGACCGCCGAGGCGGTCGCCGCCGGCGAAGACGAGGCGCGACACCCGGAACGACTGTTCGGGAGACTGACAACCCGCGTGGAGGAGGCACTCGCCGGCGCCGACGTGGTGTTTCTTACCCTGCCGCTTACCGAGGACACGCGAGGCACGATCACCGGTGACCTTCTGGGAGCCACCAACCAGGCAACACTGGTAAACGTCAGCCGTGCGGAACTGATCCCCGAGGAGGATCTCTACGCGTCCCTCACCGACGGCACGCTGTACGCCGCCGGCCTCGACGTGTGGTACCGCTACCCGTCGCCCTTTTTCGACGAGGGCATCACCGCGTTTCCGTCGCGACTGCCGTTTCATCACCTGCGGAACGTGGTCATGTCGCCACACGCCGCGAGCCATTCCCGGGAGGGAAAGCGAAGTCAGCTCGTCGGAGCCCTCGCGCACCTGGAGGAGTTTCTCAAGACGGGTGGGTTGAGCCGTGCCGTCAACGTCCGACGCGGCTACTGACGGAGTGTGATACCGCTGACGGTGCGCTAACACGGCGATGCCACACTGTGCCCATGCTTTCGGTACGGGACTACGCCCGGGTGCGCACCGCGATCACCGCCGGATCAACGGTGGCGTTGCGCACCCGCAGTTACACCAGCGCCCAGCGCGATCGCGTCGACCGCGTGCTGTCGCTTTACCTCTACGAACTCGGGCTGGTGCACCTGCACAACAACCTCGCCTACTGCGTCCACGAACTCGCCGGCAACGCGCGCAACGCCCTGCTCAAGCGAATATGGTTCGCGGAGCAGCACCTGGACATCACCGACCGCGGAGTGTACCGCGACTACGTTCCGGTATTCCGTCACGACATCACCAGAGAGCGCGATCGCTACCTGGGACTTCTCGAACGCAGCGGATACGCCATTCGGTTTCTCTTCGCCCACAGCGCCGAGCAGATCTGGATCACGGTGGAGAACAACACGCCGCTGCTGCCGATCGAACACGAGCGCATTGAAGAAAAGCTCGCCGCCGGCCGCCTCTACCGATCGATGGCCGACGCCTACGCGGCCCTGAGCGATTTCTCCGAGGGGGCGGGCCTCGGTATCGCCATGGTTCTGGTGATCCTTCGGACGCTGGGCCTGTCGCCGGACTCACTGATCCTCGGTGACTGCAGCACCGCCGAGGGTGTGACCCGCTCCGTGATCACTCTCGAACGGGCGGATGTCGGTCGTCCACGGAAGCCCGTCGCCACCGGAGGAACACCATGAACCCGAACTCGGCATCGCACACCGCTGCGGTCCTGCAGGAACTGCCACCGCATCGAGCAGGCGATCAGTCCATTGTGCGCCTCGCCTCGAGTCGAACGTTTGTTCGGGGCGATGTGCGGGTCGCCGCACTCTACGAGGCGATGACCGCCGACCGCAGCATCCAGGCGGTGGGCGTCGTGAACGCCGACGACAGCCTCCTCGGGGTGATCGTTCGCCGCGATTTCCTCGCCACCATGGCGCGGCCGTACGCGCAGGATGTCCTCCGAAATCACCCGGTCACCGAGGTGACCACCGCGGCGCGGCGGTTCCCCGGCGACAGCAACACATTCACCGTCTCCGAGGAGATCGCCGACGACATGGGCCGGCACTCGGTGACCTACTACCTGCTCACGTGGTCCGGTGACCGCTTTGCAGGGGTGTTCTCCTCGCAGGACATGCTCATGTACCTGTCCAGCATCACCCAGAACGACATCGACATGGCTCGCAGGCTGCAGGCGCGCATCGTTCGTACCCGGGAGATTTCGGTGGGCGAGCGGCTGGAGCTGGTGGCGAGCTCGCACACCGCCAAAGGCGTCGGTGGCGACTTCTACAAGGTGATTCAGTACGAACGCGGGCGCTGGCTCGTGGCACTGTGCGACGTTTCGGGGAAGGGCGTCGCCGCGTCGATCATCACCTCCGTCCTGTGGGGCATGATGAGCATCTACGATTTCCGAAACGGGATGCTCCCCTTTATCCGTCAGGTCAACTCGTATCTCGTCCGCACCTTCGAGACCGAGAAGTTCGTTACCGCCGTGTTCCTCGACTACGACGAGGCCACCGGAGAGGTCAGCGTGTGCGATCTGGGGCACTCGCACCTGTTTCTCTTTCGCCAGGGACAGATGCGGACGATCAGGACCAACCAGAACAACCTGCCGTTGGGGATCTCTCCCGACCTGGACCCGCGCACCGACACGTTCCGTCCGCGACCGTCGGATCTGCTGTTCGTCATTACCGACGGACTGATCGAACAGGCGAACCTGGAGGGCGAGGAGTACAGCCTGTCCCGGATCGCCGCGCTCTTCGGCGGCCACCAGTCTGCACCGGTCGAGACGATCTCCGACCGGCTCCTGGAGGATTTCAACCGCTTTCGCGGACGACGCCCACTGGGGGATGATGTGACCTGGGCGCTCATGCGGTTCGCCCGGCAGACCGTCATCCTGTAGGGCGTCCTGCAGCGGCCTCGCTACACCACGTTTCGTTCGTCACCGAACGAGCGCATCACCGCGACCGTGTTGCGTGCCTCGTTGAACACGACGCCCTCGTTCCAGTATTCGACCGCCGCCATCATCGCGTTTCCCCCGTCGTGCTCGGTGCTGCGATCGGTGCGGAACGACAGGTAGTTCATCATCGCCTCAAAATCCTGGGAGCGGTACGCCTGGATCTTGCGTCTGTAGAACTCGTTCCATGCCTCGAGCTCCCCAAAACCGTCTCCCTCATCCTCCACGATCAGCCGGGCCGACTCGCTCGTGAACAGGAACCATACTTTGACCGTTTTCCGGGGGTCGTTGCGGTTTCCGTGCTTCACCGCGTTCTTCAGCAGTTCGCTGATCTGTTGCTCCAGGATGTTAATGTCCCGAAGGTGCGGAGGCGCCTTCTGGGCGATCAGGTTTGCCAGCCGTCGTACCTGGCTGATGTCGAGGTTGAACGCCTTGTGATACATGCTGCGGGTGTCGAACAACGGGCTGTCGGGGTTCACCTGAAGCTGGCGGATCGCCGGCTCGCGTCGGGGGGTGGTCTCATCGTCGACCGGCCTGAGCGCTTCCACGGCCTCCTCGAGCGTTTCCACCACCGGCAGAAATCCGTTGAGCTTCGTCAGTTCGATCACCTTCCAGACCGCACCGTGGGGGCCGGCGAAGATCACCCGGTTGCCCCGTTTCTGCGAGGCGGAGTACACGTAGAGCAGAACTCCGATGCCGCTGGAGTCGACATAATCCAGGTGTGACAGATCGACAACCAGATTCCGGACGCCGGCTTCCCACAATCTGACAACGGTCTCTTTGACCGAATTCGACGCGTACAGGTCCATGTCTCCGCCAAGCGCGACCACGCGGATATCTCCCGGTCGTTCGTCCACGTCAATCGTCATGTCGCTTCCTCCAGCCGCGCAATCGCCGCGTCCACACTCTCTTCGATCGGCAGAAACCCCAAAAGGCTCGTGAGTTCGATGACCGTGCGTACGCTGCCGGTGACGTTGGCAAAACAGATCCCCCGGTTCCTGGTCTTTCCCTGCGAGAACGCATACAACAAGGCGCCGATACCACTGGAATCGATATAGGTCAGTTCACCGAAATCGGAGATCAGCCCCGGCGCACCGGCCTCCAGAAGATCGTTCACCGCGCTCTTGAACTCCGGAACGTTGTACAGATCCATTTCTCCCGCCACCGACAGCAGCCACATCCCGTTGTCCAGGCGCTTTCGCTTCAGTTCCACACCGATCTTCCTCCGTTGTGATGATTCACAGGCTCACGACCAGGTTCAGGCGGCCCCCGTCTTCCTGGCCCTGAACCCACGCGCGGAATCCGACGTTCAGCCGGCGGCACGCGTCCTCCAGGAATCCGAGGTAGTACAACCCGAGCTGGGTGCTGCCGGCGTCCACCGACTGGTAGAACTGGTCGAACGTTCGGGTACCGCTGCGGGTCGCGTCACTGATGTGGTCCAGATCTGCTCGAAGGAGGTCCAGCGGTGCGTCTCCCGTTGCCGCCATCATGTGCAGGCGGTGCCGCCCCCCGCCCCGCGGCGTCGCAGCCGAATCGTCGAGCCCCTCGAACAGCGACAGCAGGTGAACCTGCGACGGAGGATCCGCGCATTCCCGCTGCTGCAGGTGGGTGATGAGCTCAACCCAGACCAGAGCCAGATAGTCGCCGAGTTCGGTGCGGGGAACTGCGTCCGCCACCATCGCCGCGAGGGAATCAAAGAGGGCGCGCTCGGCGGAGCCCGTGGGGTTTGCGACCAGAAAAAACCACGCCTCCGATGGAATCTGAGCCACGACGCCGGCAAGGGCCGGATCGACCCGTTCGCGGTCAACGACGAGGCCGGCGCGCGTTCGCAGTATGCTGCGTACGCGTGTGGCCATCAGTCCGCGCAGGTTCTCCGCCTCGCGGCGCCGCCCGTGGAGGACTCTGGCGATCGCCGCTGCGGTCTCCGGGGAGCCGATCTGGCTCCGCGGATGGGATCGCCGCCACCGCCGGAACACCTCGGACGACTCCAGCATCTCTCTGCCGGCGCCGGCGACGTGGAACGACAGAAAGCCCGACGCAACCCCCGAGACGAATGCGACCACGTCGTGGCGTTCCGCAACGGCATCCGCCACCGGGTACTGGAGCGTTCGCACAAGACCTCGGCTGATCAGCGTCTCGAGCATGTTCGGTCGATAGTCCCGGAGCTGCATGCCGAACTCCTCGCGCCCACTGATCAAGCGGAATCGCTGGAGGCGCTGGTTGCGGCGGACGAAGTACGACGACCCCGCCTCCGTCAGCACCATCGTCGTGGGCTGACCCAGATGAACCGGCTGTTCGATCGACATTGGATTGCCTCCCATACCGTCACCGTACCCGGGCCACGTCAGAAACGTGTGAGAGGCGCCGACGGGCAACGGGAATCACGCGAAAACGTCGACTGGACAAAAAAAAAGACCGCCCCGGAGGGCGGTCCAGTTGTGGTGGAGTAGTACTGATCAGAAACGGACGTAGGCGCGGAGCTGAGTGATCAGCCGCTGCGACGCAACCTCGTTCTGGCCGAGAAGAGGGATGCTGTACTGTGCGGTGACCTCAAGCGGTACCGGTAGAGCCGTGATGAACGCACCAACACTCGGCTCGAAGCGCATGATGTAGGATGTGTCTCCGTCCACCGTGCGATCGATATCGGACGACGAAAGCCCAAGATTGCCCAGGCTCGAGTTGCTGCTCAGAATGCTGCTTACGGTACCCTGGGCAGTCGCATTGGAAAGCGTCGCGGTCGTAGTGACATCCCGCGCCGTGTTCAGCGTGAACTTCGTCGTAAGGCCGGCGTCGAGCCGGATCGCGTCGCTCGCCTGGAAGCTCGCCTTGGGCTCGATCCCGGTTTCCCAGAACAGGTTCGGACCGTACTCGATGTCGTAGCTCGAGTATGCATCCGACAAGCTTGCTGCCTCTTCGACCATGCCGTTGTAGAAGTCTTTCACGTCGCGGGTGCGAGCGAACCGATACCGGCCCTCGGTGAAGAGGTTCACCTCGAACATCTCGTTGATGATGTAATCGAAGTTCAGGAGCAGGCCGAGCTGCGCCTCGGTGGTGTTCAGGGACGTCGGCGCGATGAAGTCGCTCTGGTTGATGACGTTCTTGCCTTCCGCGGCCCAGTCTGCTGTGACCGGCATCGGAATCCCCACGCCCGGCGTGACGGAAAAGCGCATCATGTCATTCGGAAGGTACCCCTGCTCGCCGAGAATCTGAATCTCCGCGCCCAGATCTGCCTGTTCGAGTCCGCCGGTCTGAACGTCGTAGGCGTCGGTACCAGTGGCGTCTGCGTCGGCCATAAACTGGTACACCGGCGTCCATCGAAGCCCGAGACTGATCTGGTTAGTCACACCGTACTCGAGTGCGCCACCCAGGGCCCAGATTCCTTCGTCCGGCAGCTGGTCAGCCGCGTTGTCTTCGTTGTCAGTCTTGTCTCCGGAATCGTCGTACGAACCGGTCGTAATTCCCAGCACCGGAATCACGCGAATCCGCGCAACACCCTGGGGAAGAACCTTGGCATCGTCGGCAAATACCGGCGCCACCATTCCCACAAGAAGCAGCAGAATCAGTGCTTTTTTCATGTACAATCTCCTCTAGTTTCGGTCTCCGACCGATATACAGGCATTGTGAGACGGAAATTTTGATCTGTCAATCGAGTGAACGTTTTTCTCGGTTTGGAGCCGAGCACGGCGCGCCCCTCGACCCGCAGTGATGCCTGCGCTATCATGGCGCGATATGACGCCAACGCTCCACGCCGCCCTCGCCGGGCTCAATCCGGCCCAGCGCGAGGCGGTGATGCACCTCGACAGCCCCCTGCTGATCCTTGCCGGCGCCGGAAGCGGGAAGACCCGCGTCATTACGGTGAAGATCGCCTGGCTGATCGGGGAGCGCGGCGTGGACCCGCGGTCGATCCTGGCGGTCACGTTCACCAACAAGGCCGCCGGCGAAATGCGGGAACGGGCGCTGGCCCTTCTCAATGGTGACGGCGACGGAGAGGTGGGGGTCGATCCCCGCGACCTGTCCCTGCGGACGTTCCATTCTTTCGGGGCGTGGATGCTGCGTCGCAACAGCGACGTTGCCGGCCTGCCGCGTGGTTTCAACATCTACGACGACGATGACTCGATCACGCTGCTCAAGGCGCTGTACCCGGAGCAGAAGCGCGTAACCCTCGCACGCTTCTACCACCTCATCAGTCGCGCCAAGGACTACTGCCTGTCTCCGGACGACGATCTGTCGGATATCTCGGAGGATCCGGAGTTTGTTGAAGTGTACAGGGCGTACCAGACGCGACTCGAGGAGATCGGCAACGTCGACTTCGGTGACCTCATCATGAAGCCGGTCCAGCTCCTGGAGCGCGAGCCGGTGGTGGCGCAGCGCATGCAGCGCCGCTTCCGCTACATCCTTGTGGACGAGTATCAGGATTCGAACGTCGCCCAGTATCGCATGCTCCGGGCGCTGGCGGCGGACGACGCCTTCGTGTGTGTCGTCGGTGACGACGACCAGTCGATCTACCGGTTCCGCGGCGCCGAGGTTCAGAACATTCTCACCTTTCCGGACACCTTTCCCGGTACGCACGTGGTGCGTCTGGAGCAGAACTACCGGTCCACGGCACCGATCCTGGACCTGGCCGGGGCGGTGGTTGCCAACAATCAGGGCCGCCTCGGGAAGACCCTCTTCACCGACCGTGGCGACGGCGAGCTCCCTCGGTTACTGCTGCTCCCGGACCAGGACGACGAGGTGTCGTTCGTTATCGATCGGGTCCGACGGGCGGAGCGCGCGGGCGAGGAGGGGGAGACCGCGGTGCTGTACCGCACCAACGCCCAGTCCCGCGCCTTCGAGACGGCGCTCTTGCGGGAGAACATCCCGTACCGAATCGTTGGTGCCGTACGATTCTGGGACCGGGAGGAAGTCAAGGACGCCGTCGCGTTCCTCAAGTTCCTCGCCAATCCCCGCGACGAGGTCAGTTTCCGACGCATCGTGAACAAGCCCGCCCGTGGGCTCGGCGCCAAAAGTGTCGAACGGATCCTCGAGAAGCTTGCCCCCGCCCGTGGAGATCTGTCGGCAGCGGCGGACTACGCGATTCCGGATCTCAGTCGGAAGGCGGGTACCGCCCTCGGAGCGTTCGTGCGGCTCGTGGAGCGATTGCGCACCCTGATCGAGGGGGGCGCTCCCCGTACACCGGACGGCGCTCCGGCTCCGGAGTCGGCTGCCACCACCCCCGCGTCGCTCGCCGCGATCGTCGAGGACATGCTTGCGAGCAGCGGCCTCAGCCAGTACCACAAAGAGCAGGACGAGGTCTCCGGCACGCAGAAACTGCAGAACCTCGAGGAGCTGATCAACGCCGCCTCGCTCTACGCCGCCAGCCTCGAGGGGCTTACCGATTTTCTCGAGGTGATCGAGCTGGACAGCGCCCGGGAGCAGGCGGACAACGCCGACGCCCGGGTCGTCCTGATCACCATGCACAACACCAAGGGCTTGGAGTTTGACCGGGTGGTGATCACGGGCCTCGAGGAGGGGCTCTTCCCGCGGGACGACGATCCCGAAGAGCTCGAGGAGGAGCGCCGACTCTTCTACGTTGCCATAACGCGAGCCCGCCACGAGCTCACCCTGACAAGCTGCCGGTACCGGCGGTTGCACGGGAAGCTCACCGATTTTCTGCCCTCGCGGTTTCTCACGGAGATTCCCCGGGAACTGGTTCAGGTCGACGCCGACGGCTACAGCGGTGGCTCCGGTCACGACGGCGCCGGTACCCTGGCCGGGCTTCGTGCTGGCCGTTCCCGTGGCGAAAACCATCCATGGCCGAAGGGGACCGCGGTGTATCACGACGATTACGGCGCCGGAGTGGTGACCAGGGCGTGGTACGCCGGCAGCGAGGCGGTGGTGCTGGTGCGCTTCGAAACGGGCGCCACCGCGCAGTTCATCCCCAAGTACACACTTCTGGAACGCATCGCCGCCGACGCCGGCGGGGAGGTCTGGTGATGAATGCCGCCGGCGAGACGGTGCCGAGGGCCTACGTTCTGCCGCCCGGGCGGCGCGTGCGACGCGCCCGGGAGTGGCGGCTGTACGATCAGGCCGGGGACCGCTACGTCGACTTCTGGCAGGCCGACGGAACCGCGTTCCTCGGGCATCGTCCGCGGGGACTGGGAACCCTGGCGCAGGCGGAAATCGATCGCGGGCTGTGGGCCCCGGTTCCCACGGCGTGGCCCGCACGCCTGGAGCGCGCCCTGACGGAACTCGCGGACGGCGCCGGTGTGACGGGTTTCCGCGTGGTCAACGGATGTCCGGAAGCGACCCGCGCCGGTACCGACCGCTGGCTTCCTCAGGCCGGGGCGGCCCGCGACGGTTCCTGCGACGTGGTGATTCCGGCTCCCGGTACCAGTGTACGCGGAGTCGCGACGGCTGCGGAGCTGTCACCGGTGATCGCGGCGGCGCTGGTCCGCATGACGCTTGCCCTGGCGACGTACCTGCGGCGGCCGGATGCCGACAGGCGTCTGGACCTCGTGGCTACACTGCCGGTTCCGCCGGGCTACACCCGCCACGGCGTGTGGCTGATCCCGTCGGCGCCGGAGGGAACAGATGCACCCGGCGACCCGGACAACGCAGGGGCCACCGAGTGGCACCAGTGGCGCGGTCGCGCCGCGGCGCGGGGCATACTGCTTCCGCCGGATGCAGCCACGCCCATGGTCGTACCAGGGGAGCTCACCCGGATCGAACTGGAACGGTGGAAAGGATGTGTCGATGAGTGGCCCCAATGAACTGAGCGTCCTGGTGGTCGATCTCGCGTTGAGCGGTGTCGCCGCCTTCGCCGCGATCATGCTCTGGTCGCTCACCCGTGAACCCGGCTGGATGCTGGTGATCATCGGTCTCGTGATCAGATTTGGAGATGTGGCCTTCCAAATGTTGGACCGCTTTGGTATTATCGCCGTCATCGAACTGCGCGTATTCGGCATGCCCCTCTTCTGGGTGCTCCTGCGCGCCATACCGCTGCTGTTTGTCATCGCCGGCCTTGCCGCGATGATCAGGCGGTTGCGGATCTGAATAACGGAGGAACCTGATGGGCGCACTGATTGTAGGAATTGTTTTTGTTCTGTTCGCGGTCTACGCCGTGCTTCCCGCGTCGCTCCCGTTTGCCCTGCTGAACTGGTGGGAGCAGGTCAAGGTTGTCCTTGCCGGTGGGATCCCGTTGCTCGCGGTATTCATCGGTCTGATCGCGATCATGATCGGCATCGCCGACATCAAGGACAAAATCGAAGCGAAAAAAGAAGAGGAAGAGGAAGCCCGGGCGGCCGCCGAAGCCGAACAGGCCGAGTCTTCCGAAGAAAAGAAGGAAGACTGAATTTGCTCCGGTCCCGCGGCGCCTTGACATTTCGGGCGCCGTATGCAATCGTACCGGCTCACTATTTGGCAGAGTAATGACCATGAAAACGATATTTGTGAAACCCAAAGACGTAGAGCGCAAGTGGTACGTGATCGACGCCGCCGGACAGCGGCTTGGACGCGTTGCCGCTGAGGCTGCGGACATCCTGCGCGGCAAGAAAAAACCTGAATACACCCCCCACCAGGAGATCGGTGACTATGTGATCATTGTCAACGCCGACAAGGTGGAGGTGACCGGTCGCAAGGCAACGCAGAAGAACTACTATCGTCACAGCGGCTATCTGGGGTCCATGACCGCGGAGCCCTTCCATAAGGTTCTGGGTCGCAAGCCCCAGTTTCCGATCGAGCACGCCGTTCGCGGCATGCTGCCGCGCAACCGGCTGGGGCGCAAGCTGTTCACCAACATGAAGGTGTACGCCGGGCCCGATCATCCGCACGCGGCGCAGAAGCCCGAAACCGTGACGATTCCGCCGGTGAAGGAGGCGTAAACAGATGGAGCAGTATCAAGGTACCGGACGCCGCAAGACGGCTGTTGCCCGTGTGTATCTGCGCCCCGGTTCGGGCAAGGTGACGATCAACGGTCGTGAGGCCGACGACTACTGGCACCGGGAAGAGAACAAGATCATTTACCGTCAGCCGCTGGCGGTCGCCGAGAAGGACAACGACTTCGACATGGTCGTGTCCGTTCGCGGCGGTGGTGAGTCCGGTCAGGCCGAAGCGGTCAGACACGGAATCGCCCGCGCCCTCGTCCGCTACGACGAGAACCTGATCAAGACGATGCGCGTCAACGGGTTCCTGACCCGCGACCCGCGTATGGTGGAACGGAAGAAATACGGCCAGCGTGGTGCGCGCCGCAAGTTCCAGTTCTCCAAGCGCTAAGCACATCACGCCGGATCATCCGGTCAAGATCGATTCGATACGCCCGCATGCGACCGTCGCTGCGGGCGTTTCTGTGTTTGCGTGGTGGGACCCCCTCCGCGGTCCCGGCTCCGCCTGGGACCCCGACGGCGCGTCCCCGGAGGCGGAGCGCCCGCCACGAAACAAGACCCGCCCCCGCCATCTTCGTGTCCGTCTGTTCCGGTTCGACATCGACCGCGATGTGGCCTCCACCTCCGGCGTCCGCGATCTGTCTCTCTCTCGATTCGGTGAGCTGCAGGCCCTCGTCGTTCGCAGTCAGTCCACGTTTGTGGTGGCCGCGGCGGCGGAGATCCTTGCCCGGCGCGAGCACAGCGAGCGCGAGCTGCGAACCAAGCTGCGGCGCAAGGGGTTCGACCGGACCGCCTGCGACCTCGCTGTAGAACGGCTGTCGGCGCGGGGATATCAGAGCGACGAGCGGTTTGCCGACGCCTGGATCCGCGCGAGCATGCGCGGCAAGGGACGCAGTCGGCAGGCGATAGCCGCGCGGCTGGCCGAAAAAGGGCTGGACCGCACTCTGGCGGAGCACGCGATCTCGCGCTACGAGCAGGACCATCCCGGGTGTTTCGAGGAGGCTCTCGCGAGGCACGTCGAGGCGATGGCGGGCTCCGGTGAGGTGCCTCGATCGGGGCGGGAGCGCGACAGGCTCTTCCAGCGCCTGCTTCGTAAGGGTTTTTCTTATGGGGAGCTAAAGAAATTTTTCGCTTGACGTTAGTGGAGTTTTTTGTCTATACTAATGGGAGACAAAAACGCAAGGAATAATGGTATGGCCAAAGCAAAAAAGAAGAAGAAGGTATTCTCCGCACACGAAGTCGCAAACTTCTGTGACGTGGTAAACCAGACTGCGATCAACTGGATTCGTCAGGGCCACCTGGAGGCGTACACCACGCCGGGGGGACAGTATCGCGTATACGCCGACGTCCTGGCCAAGTTTATGCAGTCGCAGGGAATGCGCCTCCCGGACGAGGTTCGCGAGATCCTGGCGGAGCAGGCCAAGATCGAGGAAGTCCTGATCGTAGACGACGACCAGGAGCTCAACGATCTCATCAAGCAGTTTCTCGACAAGCGGTATCCCGAGTTCAAGGTCAATCAGGCCTACGACGGGTATGACGCCGGCAAGGCGATTACCGAGTACAAGCCCGATGTGGTGCTCCTCGACATCAATCTTCCGGGTGTCGACGGCTACAAGCTGTGCCGGCAGATCAAATCCGACGAGAATCTGTCCCGTCCGATCGTGATCGCGATCAGCGGCATCACCGATGATGACGTGCAGGCCCGGGCGATGGAAGCCGGCGCCGACGCCTTCGTTGGAAAACCGATCGATCTGGAGTCGCTTCCCGGGCTTATCGAGCAGCTCGCGGAAAACCGTTCAACGCAGCGGGACTGATACACGATCATGGCCGAACCCAGCACAACGATCCTGTTGGTTGAGGACGAGGATGCGATTCGGCTCACGCTCCGGGACTACCTGGAGCGCAAATCCTACCGCGTGCTGGTCGCCTCCGACGGAGTGGGGGCGATCAAGCAGCTCCTGGACAATTCCGTAGACGTTATCGTCACGGACTATCGCATGGAGATTCTGGGCGGGGATTATTGGCTTCGCTTCCTGCAGAAGTTCTGTTCCGACACGACCATCATCATCACCAGTGGTTTCCTGCGTCCGGAGATCCCGATTCCCTTTGACGTTCTGTACAAGCCCTTCGACTACACGGAGCTCGCGGAACTGGTCGCCCAGAAGATCGGAGTGTGACGATGGCCGGGCGCGCACTGCGGGGCCGGGTGTACGGACGCGTTCAGGGAGTCGGCTTTCGCTACTACACACAGATGACCGCCAGACACCTCGGCGTGACCGGATGGGTGCGCAACCGAATGGACGGGAGCGTCGAGGTGTACGCCCAGGGAGACCGGCAGGCGCTGGAGTCCTTTGAGGCGTACCTCCGCGACGGCCCGCCGTCGGCGCATGTGGACCGTGCCGACATTCGCTATGTGGACACCGACGACACCTTCGACAGCTTCTCCGTTCGCGGGTGAGTCGATTTGACACGCCGATCCTCCGCCGCCTATAGTTACAGGCAGATACATCACAAGAGGAGTTGTGTATGAAGCGATTTCTGTTTGTCGGGCTGCTCGTGCTGGTGGCCCTGGGGGCATACGCGCAGAACTATCAGCTGCAACCCACCTACGGAGACGTGAGTCTCTCGGCGGGGTTTCAGCCTGATCCGTTCCGACGCGACGTCGTTGCCGGCGGCTCGATCAGCCTGTCGAAGCAGGGGTACTACGGCTACGTCGCCGACGCCCCCGATTTCGATCTTCGGTACTCGTCCGGGGGATACCGGCTGACGATCAAGATCGAGAACACCGACGCGGATACACTGCTCCTGGTCAATGCGCCGGACGGCAGCTGGCATTTCAACGATGACACCAACGGTCTGGACCCGGCGGTGACGTTCAACTCGCCATTGGACGGACTCTATGACATCTGGGTGGGTACGTTCGACGGCAACTACGCCGACGCCACGCTGGTGATCACGGAAATGGACTGACAGGTGTGCCGTGGCGGCGGATGCATCCGTCGCCACAAAAAAAAGAGGGCTGAACCCGCACGGGATCAGCCCTTTTTTTGGTTGTAGCCGGTTCAGCGCTTGATCGAGTAGAACGCCTTCTTGCCGGGGAACTCCGCGCTGCGGTCCAGCATGTCCTCGATCCGCATCAGCTGGTTGTACTTGGCCAGCCGATCACTGCGGGACAGGGAGCCGGTCTTGATCTGCCCCGTCTCCAGCGCAACCACGAGGTCCGCGATGAAGCTGTCCTCGGTCTCGCCACTGCGGTGACTCACGATCGCGGTGTAGCCCGCGCGCTTGGCCATCTCCACGGCCTCAAAGGTCTCGGTCAGCGACCCGATCTGGTTGACCTTGATCAGGATGCTGTTGGCGATGCCCTTTTCGATACCCTGGCTCAGGCGCTTGGTGTTGGTTACGAAGAGATCGTCTCCCACCAGCTGCACCCGGTCGCCGATCTTGTCGGTCAGGATCTTCCATCCGTCCCAGTCGTTCTCGTCCAGGCCGTCTTCAATTGAGATGATCGGATACTTGCCGGCCCAGTCGGCCCAGTACGCGGCCATTTCCTCGCTGGTCAGCTCGCGGCCATCGCTCTTCTTGAAGATGTAGCGCTTCTTGTCGGCGTCGTAGAACTCGCTGGATGCGGGGTCCAGTGCGATCATGATGTCGCTCTCGGGCTTGTACCCGGCCTTCTCGATCGCCTTGAGGATGACCTCGACCGCCTCCTCGTTGCTTTTCAGGTTCGGCGCAAAGCCGCCCTCGTCACCGACGGCGGTGCTGTACCCGGAGTCGTGCAGGATCTTCTTGAGGTTGTGAAACACCTCGGTGATCATGCGGACGCCGCCGCGGATCGAGTCCGCCCCAACCGGCATGACCATGAACTCCTGAAAGTCCACGCTGTTGTCGGCGTGGGACCCACCGTTAATGATATTGGCCATCGGGACCGGTAGCACGTTTGAGTGGTAGGCGCCGAGATACTTGAACAGCGGAAGGCCCAGATGATCCGCGGCGGCTCGCGCGACGGCCATGGAGACGCCGAGAATCGCGTTCGCGCCCAGGCGGCCCTTGTTATCGGTGCCGTCGAGCTCGATCATCGTGCGGTCGACCTCGACCTGGTCCAGCGCATCGAGACCTTCGACCTCCTCGGCGATTTCACCGTTGACGTTCTCGATCGCCTTCAGCACGCCCTTGCCCATGAACCGGCTCTTGTCGCCGTCACGGAGCTCCACGGCTTCGTGTTCGCCGGTGGAGGCGCCGGAGGGGACCGCGGCGCGTCCCATCGATCCGTCTTCGAGATATACGTCGACCTCTACGGTCGGGTTGCCACGAGAATCGAGGATCTCGCGGGCTTCTACCGTTTCAATAATGCTCATGATTGATTCGCTCCTATGGGTATGGATTACGCTCTAGACTATGGTAAGCCCCGGCGGGAGTGTCAAGGTTCCGTTCCTTGCCCGCCGGTGAGGTATGCCATACACTGTCTCTGGCATGCGCTATTCCCGCCTGTTCACCAAGACGCTGACGCAGATTCCCAAGAGCGTGAAGTCGCCGAGCTATCGGCTGCTCATGCAGGCCGGATTCCTGCGGCCGATGAGCCAGGGGCTGTTCACAATGACCCCGCTCGGCATGCTGGTCATGCGCAACATCAAACGCATTATTCACCAGGAGATGCAGGCTCTGGGTGGTCAGGAGGTCATGGCTCCGGTCGTCAATCCCCGGGATCTGTGGATCCAGAGCGGCCGCGACGCCCTGATCGAGGACGACATGGTGCGGTTCCGCGATCGCAGCGGTCGCGAGCTGGTCCTTGCGCCCACCCACGAGGAGGCGATGGTGGAACTCGTGCGACAGGGTTTGCGCAGCTACCGCGACCTGCCCGTGTTTCTCTACCAGTTCCAGACCAAATTCCGCGACGAGGAACGCTCGCGCTGCGGCACCGTCCGGGCGCGGGAGTTTGTCATGAAGGACGCCTACTCCTTCCATCGCACGTTTGCGGACCTCAACAACTTCTTCCCTCGCGTTTTTGCCGCGTATCACCGCATTTTCGAACGCTGCCAGGTGCCGGTTGTGCCGGCCCAGGCGGGGGTGGGGTACATGGGAGGCGACCGCAGCTACGAGTTTCTCATGCCGAGTCGCTGCGGGGACGACTACCTGGTCCGATGCACCCAGTGCGACTACGCCGCCAACGAGGACGTTGCGGTCGGTGTGAAGGATCACATCCACGAGCCGCCGCGGGCCATGGAAACCGTTGAGCTCTCCGGGGAGAGCAGCGTGAACTCGTCCGCCCGGACGCTCGGGATTCCCCGGGGCCGTGTGCTCAAGGCGATGCTGTTCCGGTCCGGGGAAGCCCTCGTGATGGCGGTCGTGCGCGGCGACCACGAGGTGAGCGAAGAAAAGCTCGCCAGCGTCGCCGGGCGCCCGATCCACGGTCAGGCGACCACCGAACAGCTCACGGCCCACGAACTGAAAGGCCCGTGGCTCTCTCCGCTGTCGGTGCCCGAGACGGCCCGGGCAAACATGATCGTGGTGATCGATGACGGCGCCGCCGACTCCAGCAATTTCCTCTCGGGAACAAACCAGCCTGGTGTTGTCGCCCGCAACGTCAACTTCGGTCGCGATTTCGGCGCCGACATGGTGTCGGATATCATCAGCGTGCCGGAGGGTGCGGGATGTGTGCACTGCGCGAACGGCACGCTGGAGCGCGTGCGGGTCATGGAGCTGGGCAACATCTTCCGGCTTGGAGACTTCTACACCCGTGCCATGAACCTGCAGGTACGCGAGGAAGGCGGCCGCAGCGTGTACCCGCAGATGGGCAGCTACGGCATCGGTCTCGGCAGACTGCTGGCGGCGATCGTCGACGCCAACCGCGACGACCGTGGAATCATCTGGCCGATGGAGGTCGCGCCGTTTCAGGTCTTCCTCATGTCGATCGGCAAGTCCCTGTCGGTGCGGGCGATGGTGGACCGCATCTACGAACAGCTCGGGCACGGGGTCCTTCTGGATGACCGGCACGAGTCGATCAGCCACAAACTCAAGGACGCGGACCTCCTCGGAATTCCGCTGCGCGTGGTGGTGACCCGGGAGTCGGTGGAAAACGGCGTGCTGGAGCTCGCACTGCGCAACCAGGCGAGCACCTATCGTGTCCAGGAACACGAGCTGGTGGATACGATTCAGTCAATCGTGAAAGAGCAGCAGCAGTATGTTTGAAATGCGCGATCCCATCGTGCGGCAGATCATGTTCGCCATGGAGAACCAGAACATCGGGTACCTGATGGACATGGAGAAAGGTCAGCTCGTGCGGCCGGAGTCGGTCCCGGAATCGGAACGGGTGTCCTCGTCCGTGGAGATCGACCCCAATGCCCGGTACCAGCCGCTGCCGGACTGGACCAGTGCCGACGGCTTCCAGCTCATGGAGCAGTTCGTCGCCGAACTCCACAACCCCATGATCCGTGACCGGTTGCAGGAGATTCTTGTCAGCGGGAAGCGCGTGTTCCGGCGCTTCAAGGACGCGATCAAGGAACACCCGGACGTGGAGCGGCGGTTTTACGCCTTCAAGTTCCTGCAGATGCGCAACATCGTGTTCGAATGGTACAACCGCCTGCGCGAACTCTCCGGTCTCGATGTGGTGGAGCTCGGCGCCGACGAAGAACTCGATGACCTGGTCCTCAGCAACGTCACGATTCACGAGGCGCGCCCGGTTCCGGCGACGCTGATACTGGAGCTCGACCGCCAGGCGTTCCACGAGGCGTACGCCGATCAGGATTCCGCGGTGGTTCGGTATCTGTACAAGGAACGAAAGAGTCGCCTGCCCGGGCCCGGCGACGCCCGCAGCACGGTCATGGCGGCGTACACGCCGATGGATGACCTGTGCGCCTTTGTGTGGCTCACCCGTGACACGCTCGACGACGGTCGGGTTCTCTCCCGGCTGGTGCAGGTGTACGTCCTGCCGGAGTACCGTGGCCTGGGTATCGGCAGCACGATCGTCGACACCACCGTTGCGCGCCTTCGGCGAGAGGGCGCGGCAGCGGTGCTGGTCTCGTTCCCCGGTGCGTCGGAGCCGATCTACAGCCTTCTGGAGCGGGTCGGGTTCCGGGGCCTGCGCAAGGACTTCGTCCTCAGCCCGGGGGCATGATGTCGAGGGACTCCGGCGCAACGCCGCGGTCCGCGAGATCCTTCAGCTTTCCGGCCCGTACGGATTCGGCCTGCGCGTGCAGTTCGTCGAACTTCGCTTCCACCGCCGATGCCACCGCCCGTTTGGCGGCTTCGCCCCCTTCGGGGACCGCAGCGCGGGCGGCGCTGCGGAAGGAACCGGCGTCGGTGACCTCGCTGACGGAGTACACCATCACGTCGGTGGCGGGAATGTCCTTGTCCATCTCCCCGGCGGGGTCCACCTCCAGCGTGTTGCCCGCGATCCCCACGAAGACCAGATGGTCGAACCCCTTGATGTAGGAGTCCACCTCCAGCAGTACGTGCTTGGTGTCCGGCTTGCCGGGGCGATACCGCGTGCCGGCGGGGAAGAGCAGGACCATGTGTCCGCTGTGCTTCATCCGGATCATCTCCCGCAGGGCGCTGCGGTTGATGATGCGGCTGCGCGTGCGCTCCTCCTCAAACCGGTTGCTCCCTTCCAGCGATGCCAGCAACCTGGCGGGGTAGATGACGATGCGGGTGTATGCCTCCGTGAAGGCCAGCACAAAGCGGCTCTCCTCGTTGAGTTTGGTACCCGCCATCGCAACGATCGAGTCGGTGACGTCCCGGCCGCCGTCGTAGGTGTCGGCGAGGCGAAACAGACAGGGGATGTCGAAGTTGCTGTAGTGCTCCATGAGAATGAGGCACGACTCTCCCCGCTGTGACCGTTCGTAGAGTTCCCTGAGGTGTTCGTATCCGTCTATCGTGCTCCCCGGGAGGACCAGCTGTTCGATGATTTTGTCGACGAGGACGCGGTTGGCGGCATTTGCCGGCTGAAACACGCTTTCCCGGTCGACCGACTGGCCCTGCCGGGAGTTGCGGATAAGCTGATCGGTGATCTGTCGAAACAGCTCATCTATATGTTGCATTGTTGCTCCCAGCTATGACGAAAGTGTTGCAAACGTAACTCTTTCACAGTAGTCCCACCCCATGCCTTTGTCAACAAAGCGTCATTCGGTCGAGCCACCGACACCAATCGTTGCAAAATCGCGCACACATGAGGTAACGTATTCGGAATAGAATCCTACAAGGAGGGATCCAATGAAAAAGACCGTACTCGTTCTTGGTCTTATTGCCATCGTGGCGTCATTTGGCTTCGCCGGCGGTGCTCAGGAGGCAGGTGGTGCCGGAGCCGGAGATGTCACGGAGTTCGTTATCGGAAACGGTGCCGAGCCCGAATCGCTTGATCCGCACCTGGTGTCCGGTGTTCCCGAGCACCGCATCATGATGGGCCTGTACGAAGGTCTCGTTGTGCCGGACCCCGAGACCGCGACCGCGGTTCCCGGTGTTGCCGAAAGCTGGGAGATCAGCGACGACGGTACGATGTACACCTTCACCCTGCGTGAGGACGCCCAGTGGAGCGACGGGACGCCGATCACGGCGCAGCAGTTTGTGGACAGCTGGCTCCGCATCCTGAACCCCGAGACCGCCGCGCCCTACGCGTGGTTCCCGAGCATGTTCATCAAGGGTGCCGCGGACTACAACGCCGGCGAGGCCGGTCCGGAATCGGTGGCGGTACGCGCCCTCGACGACCGCACCTTCCAGTTCGAGACCGTTGGTCCGCTTCCCTATACCCTCGACGCGCTGTCGCACTACTCCTTCCAGGTTGTGCCGCTCCACGCGATCGAAGAGTACGGCAGCGAGTGGACCCTGCCGGAGAACTTCGTCGGCAACGGGCCCTACACGCTCGCCGAATGGTCTCCGCAGCAGCGCATCGTCCTCGAGCCCAACCCGACCTACTGGAACGCCGACAAGGTCCAGCTGGACCGCGTGGTCTTCCTGCCGGTTGAAGAGGACACCACGATGTACAACATGTACATCAACGGTGAGATCGACTGGGCGACCAACGTGCCCCTCGGTCAGCTCGAGCAGGCGCAGCTCCGTGATGACTACCACGTGAGCCCCTATCTCGGTACCTACTACTACGTGTTCAACAACGGCCGCGAGCCCCTGAACGATCCCAACGTGCGCAAGGCGCTCTCCATGGCGATCGACCGGCAGCTCCTGGTCGATACCGTGACCCGTGCGGGCCAGATCCCGGCGTACTCCATGGTTCCCGAGATGACCGGCTATCCCGGTATCGAGGGCCTGGGCGACGACCTGGACACGGCGCGCCAGCTCCTGGCGGACGCCGGCTATCCCGATGGCGAAGGCTTCCCCGAGCTCACGGTGCTGTACAACACCAACGAGGCGCACAAGTCCATCGCCGAGTTCATCCAGCAGCAGTGGCTGGACAACCTGAACATCAACGTGACGCTGGAGAACCAGGAGTGGGGTACCTACCTCAACAACCGTCGTCAGCACAACTTTGATATCGCCCGGGCGGGCTGGATCGGTGACTATCAGGACCCGAACACCTTCCTGGACATGTTCATCACCGGTGGTGCGATGAACGGTGGTCAGTTTGCCAACGATGAGTACGACTCCCTCATCGCGCAGGCTGCCCAGATGCAGGCCGGTCCCGAGCGCTTTGATGTGCTGCGCCAGGCCGAGCAGATCTTCATCGAGGACGAAATGGCTGTCATGCCGATCTACTACTACGTCAACCTGAACATGATTGACCTGCAGAAGTGGAGCGGCTGGTACGCCAACATCATGGGTTGGCACCCCGTGGGCGACATCGTCGGCGCCAACTGAGCATCGCGATCTCGTGTGGGTGCGGGCCTCCGGGTCCGCACCAGCGACCCCGCCTCGACGGCGGGGTCGTTTTTTTGTATCTTCAACGGTTGTGGGCTGACAAACTTCTGCTTGAAGGATGGCTTTTTCGTCGGCTATACTCCCCCAAATGACTCAGTACATCGTCAGACGGTTTCTGGGACTCTTCCCGACCCTCTTCATCATCATTACGATCAGTTTCTTCATCATCCGCGTCGCCCCCGGCGGGCCTTTTGCGCGGGAAAAGGAGCTGCCGCCGCAGGTTCTCGAGAACATCGAGAAGAAGTACAACATGGACGAACCGCTGCTGGTGCAGTACGGGATGTACATGTATGACATCATCCGCGGGGACCTTGGTCCCTCATTTCGCTACATGGACCGCGATGTCAACTACTACATCTTCAACAGTCTCCCGGCGTCCATGCTGCTCGGCCTGGTGTCGCTGAGCATCGCCCTGGTGCTGGGTATCACCAGCGGGGTCGTGTCGGCGCTCCGACAGAACCGGCTGGCGGACTACCTGTCCATGTCGGTGGCGGTTATAGGGATATCCGTTCCCCTCTTCGTGATCGGGCCGGTGTTGATGTACTTTTTATCGATCCGGCTGCAGTTGTTACCCACCAGCGGATGGATCGGCGGCCGCAACGGGCTCAAACCGCTGATCATGCCGGCGATAACGCTGGCGTTCCCGTATTTTGCGTATATCGCGCGCCTGACACGCGCCAGCGTGATCGAGGTACTCCGGAGCGACTATATCCGCACGGCCCGCGCCAAGGGACTGCGGGAGTCGGTGATCATCTTCAAGCACGTCCTGAAGGGGGCGCTGCTTCCGGTGGTGTCCTACCTGGGCCCAGCCTTCGCCGGTATCGTCACCGGTTCGGTTGTGGTTGAACAGATCTTCCGTGTGCCGGGCCTCGGACGCTTCTTCGTGCAGTCCGCATTCAACCGGGACTACACGCTGATCATGGGAACCGTGATCGTGTTCTCCGCGATTCTCATCGTCATGAACTTCCTCGTGGATATCGTGTACGCCCTCCTCGATCCGCGAATCTCGTACAAATAGGGGACGATCAATGAGCAACCAACCCGTGGTGCCCAGTGGGCACGACAGCGACGACGCCGGACAGGGCGTTGTCAACGAGTTTGATCAGCCGGTCGAGGGCGTAAGTCTCACCAAGGACGCCTGGCGTCGGCTGAAGAAGAACAAGATGGCGATGTTCGGTCTGGTGGTGGTGGTGATCTACGCCCTCCTGTCGATCACCGCACCCATCCTGCCGATCCACAGTTTCCGCTATCAGGTACCGGAGCACCGGGACCTTCCGCCGTCGTTCACCAAGACCGCCGGTGAGCTGTGGTACGAACGCGTGGAACACCGCATGTACCAGCTTGCAGAGCGCGACGGACGTACGACGCTCACACCGGAGCAACAGGATGAACTCGCGGATATCCGTCACCGGATCGAAACCGAAACGGCGATGATCGACGGCCAGGAGGTGAAGATTCACCAGTGGCGCTACATCCTGGGGACCGATCACCTCGGCCGTGACATGCTCGCGCGCATCATCTACGGCGGGCAGATATCGATCGCCATCGGCCTTATCGGTACGATCACTTCGGTGCTGATCGGCATTATTCTCGGAGCGATCGCCGGGTACGTCGGCGGCAAAACCGACTACATGATCATGCGTTTCGTCGACGTCATGTACGGTCTTCCGTACATGCTGGTCGTTATCATTCTCATGGCGATTTTCGGGCGTAATATCTTCAACCTGTTCCTCGCGTTGTCGCTGGTGAGCTGGCTGGTGGTGGCGCGGGTCGTCCGCGGTCAGATCATTTCGCTCAAGAACAGCGAGTTCGTGGAGGCGGCCCGGAGTATGGGCGCGTCGCAGCGACGCATCATTTTCCGGCACCTTATCCCGAACACCGCCGGTATCATCATCGTGTTCGCCACGCTGCGAATCCCGGCGTTCATCATGCAGGAGTCGTTCCTCTCGTTCCTGGGACTCGGTATTTCGGCGCCCTTCGCATCGTGGGGCTCCCTGGTGAGCGACGCCGTCGAGCGTATGACCGGCGCCCCGTGGCAGCTGTTCTTCCCGGCGATGGCGATGACGCTGTTCCTGTTCGCCATGAACTTTCTCGGCGACGGACTGCGTGACGCGTTCGATCCCCACAGCAAGAACCGCCTCTGATGGCGCATGAATGGAGTCTCTGAACTATGAGTGAGAAGGTTCTCTCTGACCCGATTCTGCGGGTTCGCGATCTGCAGACCCACTTCAAGACTGACGCCGGTGTCGTGAAAGCGGTCGATGGTGTGTCCTTCGACCTGCACAAAGGCGAGACGCTGGGTATTGTGGGCGAATCCGGATCGGGCAAATCCGTTACCAACCTGTCGCTGATGCGACTGATCCCGTCCCCTCCCGGCCGCATCGTCGGCGGCGAGGTGATGTTTCATGATACCGACCTCATGTCCATTTCCGACCGGGAAATGCGACAAATCCGGGGAAACAAGATCTCCATGATCTTCCAGGATCCGATGACGTCGCTGAACCCGTTCCTCCGGGTATCCACCCAGCTGATCGAAACGATCCGGCTGCACCAGGGCCTGAGCAAGCGCGCGGCGCGGGCGCAGGCGGTGGAGATGCTGTCCATGGTCGGCATCCCGAAACCGGAAGCACGCATCGAACAGTATCCGCACCAGTTCTCCGGCGGTATGCGCCAGCGCGTCATGATCGCCATGGCGCTGTCCTGCAACCCGGAGATCCTGATCGCAGACGAGCCTACAACCGCTCTGGATGTGACGATTCAGGCGCAGATCCTGGAGATCATTCAGCGACTGGCGGACGAGCTCGGCACCGCGGTGATCATGATTACGCACGACCTCGGCGTGGTTGCCGGCATGTGCGACAACGTGGCGGTCATGTACGCCGGCAAGATCGTGGAGAAGGGCACCACCAGGGAGCTGTTCGCCGATCCCAAGCACCCCTACACCAAGGGGCTGATTCACTCCGTACCGCGGCTCGACCAGGACCACCAGGAACGCCTGTTCTCCATCGAAGGTCAGCCGCCCAACCTGATCGGTCTGCCCGACGCGTGTCCCTTCTATCCACGCTGCGACTCGGTCATGGACATCTGCAAACAGAAGTATCCCGCCAGCGAGGACCTCTCGGCGACCCGCGCGGTCAACTGCTGGCTCTACAAGGAACACGAGAACAAGGAGGCTGGTCTTGTCGAACAACGATGACGTTCTGCTCAGCGTCCGGGACCTGAAACTCCACTTCCCGATCGAGGAAGGGGTTCTCTTTAAGCGGGTCACCGGGCATATCCGCGCCGTGGACGGCGTGAACTTTGAAATCCGCCGTGGAGAGACCCTCGGTCTGGTGGGCGAGTCCGGCTGCGGAAAATCAACCACCGCCCGCGCGATCGCGCAGCTCTATCCCGCCACCGCCGGCGAGATCGTGCTCAACGGCAGTGACCTGACCAAGGCGAACGCCCACGATCTTCTGCGACACCGCAAAGACATCCAGATGGTGTTCCAGGATCCCTACGCGTCCCTCAACCCGCGCATGACCGTCCGCGACATCATCGCGGAACCGATGCAGATCTTTGTCAACCGCGGTCTCATGTCCATGAGCGGCACGGAGATCGACAAGCGGGTCGAGGAGCTGATGGAGAAGGTGGGGCTCAACAAGCACTTCAAGAACCGCTACCCGCACGAGTTCTCCGGCGGACAGCGTCAGCGCATCGGTATCGCCCGGGCGCTCATGCTCAACCCGCAGCTGATTCTGGCGGACGAACCGGTCAGCGCCCTGGACGTCTCGATCCAGTCGCAGATCCTCAACCTGTTGCGGGACCTCCAGAAGGAGTTCCATCTGACGTACCTGTTCATCGCCCACGACCTGGCGGTGATCAAGTACATCAGCGATCGCGTTGCGGTTATGTACCTCGGTGTGATCGTGGAGGTTGCGGAGTCCGAGACGCTGTACGACGAGCCGATGCATCCGTACACCCAGGCGCTCCTCTCTGCGATTCCGATTCCCGACCCGGAGGTCGAGGGGCACCGCAACCGGATTATCCTGACCGGGGACGTCCCGTCGCCGGACAAGGAGCGCAACGGCTGTTACTTCTACGACCGGTGCCCCAAGCGGATGCCGCATTGTAAGGAAAACGTTCCGGCGCTCAAGGAAGTGAAACCCGGGCATCACACCGCGTGTTTCCTGTACTTTGAGGCGACACCGGAGAACGTGGTGCGCAGCGCGCCACAACAGGAAGTCGTGTCCCGCGGCTGACAGTGGAAGGACCGGGCTGCGCTGCCCGCGGGCCCGGCGGTCTACAGGGGCGTCTCCTCGAGGGGGACGCCCATTTTTTGTGCCATCGTCTGCGGCAGTCGCACGTCGGCGGCCCAGTCGCGAACCCGGCGGATCTCAACCCGAACGCGGCGGCCGCCGGTGGTGACGATGGAATAGCGCAGGAAGTGCCGTTTGAGGGTGCGTCCCATCCGCCCGAACGCCGACATCGCCTCCTCCGACGGGTCCTCGGCACCGGGAGGCGTGCCGGGCGCGGCGCCGGGGACCGATCCCGCCCGATAGTGGGTGTATTCAACCCGGTCGATGTCGTCGAACGACCACGTCCGCCGGCGGGAGAGAACCATCAGCCCGTGACGCGAGGTCAGGGTGCGCGCCTCCGGGTCGATCGTCCACTGTTCCTGGTACAGGGCCCCGATCGCGAGCACAACCAGTGCGCCGACCGGAATGAGCCCCAGAGAGCCGCTTCCGGCGATGCCCAGCGCCAGAATCGTCGCCAGAAAGCCGAACACGATTCTGAAACCCAGTCCCAGTTCGAGAACGACGCGTCCGTCAGGGAGCGTTCTGATATGCAGTTTGAGTTCGATCATCGTTGCGTCGTCCGTGCAGGTACGGTAATGCGGGAGACCAGCGTGCCGGTCTGCAGGTCACGCCCCTGCAGATCGTTCAGCGGGTCGAGTACCCGGCGCCCGTTTACCAGAAAGTAGTAGTAATGCTCCCCCGGCGGGACCGGTCGGGTTACGGCATAGAATCCGTTCTCGTCGGGACCCCTGAGGCGGTCGGCAAACGGGTCCCATCCGTTGAACGTACCCACCACATAGATCTCCGGATCCTGGAAGGAGCGAATGCTGATCCGTTGGCGGTCCACCGTCTCCAGCGTCGCGGCAATGCGGATATCAAATGAGAACCGAAAGGTCGTTGTGCCGTCGTCGTTCGAAACCGGCGACGGGGTCCGGTACACCGGTCGGTTTCGCAGCACCACGCGGCCGATGGGGACGCCGCGATCGTCACGGTACCGCTGGGGAGCGTTGGGGTCCACCATCCATACGCCGTCGACCACGATGCGGTAGTCCAGTTGCGTTCGCGTTATGTCCACCGGATACGCCAGATAGAACAAATCCTCGCCGTTGGCGAGTTTGCGGACCGAGAAGGTGTGCAGCTCCCGAAACCCCTCATGAGCGAAGGCGGCGGCGACGTAGCGCGCAAACTCCGGGGGCTGATAGGAGAATACCACCAGCTCGTCGAACACCCGCGGCGGACCCGGGCGCGTAATGCCCGACACCTGCAGCCACGTGTCACTGGTCATGTCGACGCCCACCGGAGGCTGCGCGGTTTCCTGCGCGCCGATCGCCGCCGGGAGAGCGAGGAGGGCGAGGGCAACCGCCAGGCGGCGCGCCGCCGGCCGCACTCGCTCTGCTGTGTGCCGGATTCTCTCTCTCACCATGTGTTACAGTGTATCGGAATGCCGCAGCCGGTACTTGATTTACCGCCTCGAGCAACCGACATAGAATCAAGGAAGCATGCCGTCAACGGAGTCGATTGAACAGCTACACGAGCACCTCACCCCTCTTGGCGACGAACCCCGCGTGACCGCCGAACGCGGCGAGATCATCGAACCCCCGACGCGCCCGGAACAGGGCCTCGACGACGATCTGTCCGCGCTCCTTGAGGACGCCGATTCCGACGTGGCCGAGATGGCCCAGGTCCAGCAGGCGGAAGAGGGGGATACGGGGGAGGATACGAGCGAGCTCCTTTCCAACCTTGATTCCCTGTTTGACGACGACGAGGACGAAGGCGCCGACGAGGCCGGGGACGGCGCGGGGGACGAACCGGGCATAGACCTCGGCGACGATGACTTCCCTGCACCTCCCGATTTCACCTTCGACCCCGACGCGATCCCCGACGAGCCGGATACCGACATCGACTTCGGCGGTTTCGACGATTTCGACGACGGAGCGGAGGAGGAGCCTGGTCAGGAGGAACCTGACGGTTCCGGCGGTGCCGACGAGCCCGGTGCCGATGAGCCCGACGCCGACGAGCCCGACACCGCTGACGCCAGTGACGATGTGCTCGGCGATTTTGGAGATATCGGCGACTTCGGCGACCTCGGCGACAGCGAAGACGACATTCTTTCTGCGTTCTCCGAGGACGCGGACGCCGATCCCTTCGCCGATCTTGCCGCGCTTGAGGGGGAGGGGGCCGAACCGGTCGACCAGGCAGTTGACGACGAGGGCCCTGCCGATGAGGGCCCCGCCGACGAGACCCCCGCCGACGCCGATCAACCGGAGGATGCGGCGCCGGGCGAATCGGGCGAGTCAGACGATTTCGCGGGACTGGGCGACCTGGATGACCTGGATGACCTGGAAGGTCTCGACGGCACAACGGAGGCCGGGGGCGGCGAGGATGAGCTCGGCGATTTCGGTGATCTCGGCGAGGACTTCGGCGACCTTGGTGATCTCGGGGACCTGGGTGATTTCGGCGATCTCGAGTCCGGCGACGACGCTGCCGCAGACGCCGGGGACGAGTTCGGGGATCTCGACGACCTCGGCGATTTCGACACCGAGGATATGGCCGACGCTGAGGACACGGCCGCCGACATAGACGAAACGGCCGACACTGAGGACACGGCCGCCGACACCGAGGATGCCGCCTTCGAGGACCTGGACGACCTGGATGACATCGCCGCCGATGACAGTTTCGGCGCCGACTTCGGGGAACAGATCGACGAGGACTTCGGCGACCTGGATCTCGACGATGCCGGCCTCAGCGATGATCCCCTCGCCGACGGCGGTGGCGACTCCTTCGACCTTCCCTCCGTGGACGACGAGGTCGAGGACCTCGACTCGGTCGACGATTTCGGGTCTCTGGACGAGGAAGGGTTCAGTCTCGGCGACTTCGGCGAAGAGTTCGACATTAACGAGGAGTCGATCGATGAGTTCGCCGGTCTCGAGGACGAGGCGGGCGGCGAACCCGGCGAATCCGGCGAGGGCGGGGAGGTCGAGGAAGTTGCCGCGGCCCCCGCGGAGCTTGCCGAGCGCGAACTGAGCGACGAGGAGTTCCACCGGGTCCAGCAGACGCTCGCCTCACTCCCGCTGAACGTCAAGATCGCCACCGAAGAGGCGATCGGCGAGTCCCACGGTACGCCGGAGCAGATCAACGCCCTCATCGATCAGCTCATCGCCGGCGACGCGCCGTCGAAAATCGCACCGGCGGTGTCGAAGATCCTCGATCGCAAGGTTGAGGTTCCCCGTGGCTACCAGAAACGCAGTGGCCTGGCGTTCGAGGAGGAAAAGGAGACCTTCGCGTACCGTCTGCAGCACGTCATCCTGCCGATCGTGCGCACGGCGATGCTGGTGACGGTGGCCACCGCGATCGTGGGGTTTCTGGGCTATCGCTTCGTGTATCGCCCCATATACGCCGGAGTGCTGTACCGACAGGGCTACCAGGAGGCGCAGGAGGACCGGTACCAGCTGGCCAACGACACGTTCGCGCGGGCGTACGAGTTGCGACCGCGTGATCCGTGGTTCAGCCGGTACGCCGAACTCTACGTGGAGAAACGTCAGTACCAGCTCGCGGTGGAGAAGTACGACCAGCTGGTGTTCGGCATGGATCCGCAGCGACGGCAGTTTCTCCGTGGCAAGGTCGCCGAAAACAACCTTATCGAGTCCGTACAGGTTGGGCCAAACCAGAACCGGCAGGTCTACGAGCTGCTCAACGTGGACCGCGAGGCGATCCTGAAGCATGGAGCCCTGCAGTCGGAGGTGCTCGCCAACTACCGTCGTGCCGACGAGCTGTATCGCATCATTCTCTTCGGCAGCGAATACGACTACGACGCGCTCCTGGGGCGGGGTGACAATTACATGCGCTGGGGTGAGGAGGACGCCGACCGTTTCGAGGACGCCCGTCAAACCTACGCCCGGCTCATGGCGCGCTACGGCGAGACCGACCCCATTCTCATGCGCTTCCTGCGCTACTTCGTCCGCATGGACAACCAGCAGGAGGTCGAACGGGTGGTGTACGTCTTCCGCAATGACCCCGACGCCGAGGTGGACCCGCAGATCTACGCCAACGCCGCCGGGTTCCTTCTGGATAAGGGGCGCATCGCCGACATCCGCGAGATGCTGATCCGGGCGTACCAGACCGACCCCATGACACCTGAGGTGCACTACGAACTTGCCCGCTACGACCACCGTGTCGAGGCGCCGCTGGAGGAGCGCGACGCCCTGGACAACGCCCAGGAGGCGTTCCGCCTGGCGGAACCCCTGACCCCGGATCGCCTGTGGAAGCAGATCGATACCGATATTCGCAGCGGTGAATACTGGTACCAGCGCGACGAGATTCTACAGGCGACAGAGGACCTCTCCCGGGCCCAGGGGCGCTACGACCAGGCGCTGGACGCGGGGTTTCTGGAACCGACGCCGGAGCTTGCGCGCGTCTACGCCCGCCTCGGCGACATCGACTACTACCAGAGCGGTGACCTTGAACGCGCCCTGACGCGCTACAACCGCGCCGCCGCCGACGGATACGTCCCCGACGACCTCAACTACAAGCGCGGGTTCATCCACTACCGCTGGCAGGAGTACGACCGGGCTGCGGAGTATTTCTTCGACATCGGCGCTACCAACGACCTTGCCGGTCCCGACAACGTCCTGTATGCCCGCGGCAACACGCTCTTCCAGCGGCAGAACTACTTCGGCGCCGAGGCGTTCTACGAGGAGCTGCTGGACCGGCTGCAGCGGCGGCGGGACAGTATCCGTACGCTGCTGGTGGCGGAGGACCCCTCGCATCGGGCGCTGGTCGAGAATCTGATACGCGTGAACAACAATCTGGGTGTGGCGATGTATCGGGCGGCACTCCGGGAGGATCCGCAGGACCCGGACCTCTCACAGGCGCTCAACTACCTGCGGGAGTCCACCGAGCTGCGGGAAAACTACCTGCGGGACGACGAGACCGGCGAACGCGCCGCCGCCACGCCGCTGGCGTTCCTCAACATTCGGGACATTCTCAATCCCACCGAGCAGTACGATCCGCAGATCTTTACGGATCTGCCGCGGGATATGGAGCAGTTGGAGCTGTAGCCGCAGGGGCGGGTGGCCGCCCCGGGCCGCCCCGCGCCGCCTGCGCCGTTCTGGCTACAGCTTCGGGACGTCGGTCATCCAGCCGTGGCGGTCTTCCACCGCGCCGTACTGAATCCCCTTGAGCTCCACCAGCATATCGCGGGTCAGCTCTCCGATCTCCCGGTTCCGCAGAACCTTCTCCGTTCCCTTGTGGGTGATCGACTCGAGGTACGACAGTCCCGCCGCGGTTCCGGTCACAAACGCCTCAACCGCATCGGACATCACCTCATCGATCGAAATGCGCCGTTCCTCCACGGGAACCCCGCGGTCGGCGGCGAGCTGCATCACGCTGGTGCGGGTGATACCGGGGAGAATCGTGTCGGAGAGCGACGGCGTCACGAGGGTACCGTTTGCCAGCAGGAAGAAGATGTTGCTGGAGGAGCCTTCTTCGATGTAGGTCTGTTCCCGGGCGTCCAGGAAGATCGCCTCCATATACCCCTGCGCCATCACCTCGTACTTGACCATCGTGGGCAGCACGTAATTGGCGTCGCACTTGATCCATCCCGTCCCGCCGGGAGTGGCACGAACCTTGTCGGTCGTAACCGCCTTGCTCGCGGAATCGGGGTCGAAATAGCTTCCCACCGGGGTGGTAACCACAACCACGTAGGGATGCTTGGGGATGTTGAGGCCGATACCCGCCTCGCTGTAGGAAAAGGGGCGGATGTACACCGAATCCGCGGTGAGGAAGTTGTCCGTCTCCCACGCCGGATCGTAGGGTGGGGCGAACCCGAGAGCCGCGTTTCGTGCCACGGATCCTACAACTCCGTCGACAAACATGTCTTCCGGAATGGCCGGCATGCGCAGCCCCTTCATCGAACGGTGCATGCGCTTTGCGTTCTCTTCGGGGCGGAAAATGCGCAGACCGCCATCCGGCTGCGGGAACGCCTTGAGGCCCTCAAAGCACCCGTAGCCGTACTGCGTGGTGTAGTTGACCAGTGGCAGGCCGTCGATCCAGTTCCGGCGGACAAGAAGCTGTTCGTGTTCAGCGGCGCTCATCGCCGCCTCTTCCTTCGGCGTTCGGTGTTCCTGTTCGTGGTAGTCGCCGTTCCAGGAACCCGAGTCGTCGTACTGTGCCAGATACACCCACGGGTACACGGCAAGGGAAAACTTTGAAGCCATGACCGTCATTCTATGAGCGCCACCGTTGGCGGTCAACCTGATTCCCGCTATAGTGGGGGCGCTCAGGGAGGACCCCGAACTATGGTAGATAACGTAATCATTCTCGCCGGTGGATCCGGAACGCGGCTGTGGCCGGCGTCGATCCAGGACCGTCCCAAACAGTTTTTCGACCCCGGGACGGGCAAGTCGCTCCTGCAGATGACCGTGGAGCGTGCCGGTGAGGTGGCGCCACGGGCGACGATCGTCATCGTCACCCACGTGTCGCAGATGGAGCGCGTCCTCGACGACTGTCTCAAACTGGGGGCGGTCCGCGAGCGGCTCGTGATCCTGCCGGAACCCGAAATGCGCAACACCGCCCCCGCCCTCGGCTTCGCGGTTTCCTATCTGGTGGATACCGGAGCCGCCGATGAAACCTCGCTGGTGCTCGCCTCGGACCATCTCATTACCCCGGTCGACGCCTTTGCCCGCGACGTGTGGAAAGCCGACACGCTTGCCCGGGAGGGATACCTGGTGACCTTCGGCATCCAGCCGACCCGTGCGGAGATCGGCTACGGCTACATCGAGGCCGGCGACGCCCACGGAGAGGGCCGCCTGGTGAGCTCATTCCGGGAGAAGCCGGATGAGGAGACCGCCCGCACCTACGTGGACGCCGGGAACTTCTTCTGGAACAGCGGCATGTTCGTGTTCGAAAATCAGGTGCTGTGGAACGAACTGGCCCGGCACGAGCCGTCGATCACCGAAACGTTCGGCGATATCGACTCACTGCCCTTCGAACAGCGCCGTGTCGCGCTTCCGGTCGTCAACCGCGAGGGCATCTCCATCGCCTGGAAATCCGGCTACGTCGACCAGCTCTACACCAACCTGCCGAAGATTTCGATCGACTACGCCGTCATGGAGCGCTCCGACAAGTCCGCGGTTGTGGAAACCGGTTTTCGCTGGAACGACATCGGCAGCTGGGACGAGATGGCGCAGCTGACCGAGGACGGCATCGTCGGTGAGGCGGGGGACAACTCCTACACGCCCCGCGACGGTCGCCCGAAGCAGCCGGCGGTGCAGGTCGAGAGCGAGGGCAACTACATCTATTCCGAACTCCCGGTCATGCTCTGCGGCGTTGAGGATCTGAACGTGGTGGTGAAGAACGGCCGCGTGCTGATCGCCCGCCGCGGCAGGGGCCAGCTCGTCAAGGATGGTGTGGAGCAGCTCCGCGCCGGCGACTACGAGGACGCCACCTGAGAGGCCCAGCGGCGCAGCCGCGTCGCCGTGTCTCGAGCGATCAGCCGGCTCAGACGGTGCGCTGCCGCCTCTCCGCCGGCGACGTCCGCGGCGACCTCTTCCTCGGCGGTGATCCGTTTCAGCAGGTCGTCGCGGCGGCGTGACAGCCGCACCAGCGGTTCCCGCACCCCGGTGTGCTCCCGAAGCGCAAAGACCAGCGTGGAACGTGCCCAGCTCACCTCCTCGAGGTGTTCCGTCAGGAGCCGCGTCCACGACCTCGTGTCCAGGCCCTGCACCACCGACGGGCGCCCGCGGCGGCGCGCCTCCTCCTGCTCCTCCAGAAACATCGCATAGTTCTTGCGGATACTGTCGAAAATCTGGTTGAACGTCGCCGCGAACGTACGGGAGTACATCTCGAGGCGGTAGCTCGTCGCCTGCTCCTTCAGCTTTCGGTACGTCGCCGATTCCTCACGGTACTTTTGCAGCTGCAGGAGGATGTTCTTGATCGCCGCGTTCATCTTGACCGCGGGATCGGTCTGGATGATCTCCTTGACGTCGGCGATGATCTGGTTGAGATCCTGCTCCGCTGCGACGGTCTCGGCGCTGGATTGCTCCGTGCCGTCGTCCGAATCATCCAGAAACGGCAGATCCTGCGTCAGGAGCGCACGCTGGCAGGCAGTGGCCAGGATCAGGGCAGCGGCGCGCGCCTCCATGACGCCGAGTCGGGAGAACACCTCGCTGGAGTACTCCGCCTCCGCCAGCTCCGACAGGATCGCACCCAGCTCAGCGCGGCGAAACTCAAAGATGCCACCCTCGATCGCCGCATCCAGTCCCGATGCAGCGGCGGAACACGCCTCGGTCAGCGCCGCCACCCGCGCCGCCGGACGGTCCCCGGAAGAGAAAAACTCGAAAAGTTGCTCAGGCCGGTGGAGGCGTTCGCGAATTTCAAACCACTCGCCCCCGGCCAACTGGTCCAGTGCCGCCACACCAACAGCATATCAGGAAAGCGGCCGCAGGACGACATCACGTGTGCGATCGGTGACACCCGGCCGTCGGTGGCGTCAAAAACGCCAAAAAAGCTGATTTTTTGGCGGTCCGCGGCCGAAGAGCGTGTAACCACCTTGCGTCATACTGGTTTTTGCTACAGGATACGCACGATGAGTGTGCCGGAAGGTATGAACGACCGTTCGCCGTCTCGAGTTTTCTTGACAGCGAAATTTGCGGTTGCTATACTACCGGTGAATCCTAAGATCAAGGGGTGGCAACGGGCCGTTGGTCCTGAAGCCCCGAACCATTCGAGGAGGAATCCATAATGAGGAAATTTTCTCTCGTACTTGCTGCGCTGCTCGTTGTTGCCAGCGGGGCATTTGCACAGGTCAGCATTGAGCCGACCATCGAGGTCAAGGCCTCGGCCACCTTCGGTGTACAGCTCGATGAGATGACCACCGGAATCACCAACTCCGCGGAGTCGAATCTGACTTTCACCTTCACGGAAGAGCAGACCGCCGAATACGGCGAGGGCGATGTCTACGGTTACATCAAGCTTGAAGATTTCAAGATCGAGCTTGACAGTGCCGCGGACGATGCCACCGACAACGGCGCGCTCGACGTGAGCGTTGGTGCGGTCACTGGTAAGGTCATGCTCGGCCCGGCTTACATCGCTCTTGACGACGCCACCACTGGTGTCAACGAGGCTGAAGCCTTCGCGCTGATCAACCAGACCCTGGTTGGTTACATCTCCAAGACGGCCACCACGTTCACCACCGAAGATACTTCGGATCCCGGTGTTGCGTTCGGTGTGGCGCTCCCCGACGTGGCTACGGTTGAGTTCGGTGTTGCTTCGGCTTCCGACTGGACCACGCCCACGACCAATGACACCAACAGCTACGTCATGAGCATCGACGCCGAGATCACGGCCGTTGAAGCCACCACGATCGCGGTTGTTTCCACCATGGCATTCGGCGATACCTCTACTGCGGACGCCGGCGCCCCTGGAACGAACAACAACCCGGTTGGCGTTGGTATCAGCGCGCAGTACGACATGCCCATGGGCGACATCACCGCGAGCCCGGTGGTTGGGTTTGACCTGACCTCGGAAGAAAACGCCGCCGGTGACGCGCTCCGCGACATGGAAATTGGCGCTGGCGTCAAGCTGAGCTGGGCCGCTCTCGGTCTGGACGAGGATGACGACGACCACATCGATTTCCTGGGACAGGGCGGTGCGACCGATCCTGAGAACGAGGAAGTCACCTCCGGTGCGTACCTCGGTGCGGTGTACACCATCGATCAGCAGACCAAGGATGAGGCTGTGAACAGCATGACCATCCGCGCCGGCCTCTTCGAGGACAGCGGTGATGACGGTCTTCTGCCGGTCGTCGGTGCTGCGTTCATGGTTGACTACACGTCCACGTTCGAGAACAAGAACGTCGGCCAGGTTGCCCAGAGCGACCTCGGTATCGGCGTCGAGGTCAATGCCGATCTGGGCGTTGTGTCTCCCTACGCCGGGTTCAAGTACATAACCGAGGACATGGGCGACAACACCACCACTGGAACGGTTGATTTCGCCACGATGAATGTCGGTACCGACATCAACGTGATCCCGAACACGACCTTCACGGTTGACTATGCCTCCGGTGACCTGACCCTCAGCGGTGACGGAACCTACGGCAACACCTACGGCTACAACAACAGCTCGGCTGCGAAGCTCGGCGTTGTCACGATCAAGACCGAGGTGTCCTTCTAACTCAGATCTGATCTGATGAAGAAACTGGCGGCCCGCTTCGGCGGGTCGCCTTTTTTTGTGCCTGCCCGCACGTGGAACGACTACGCGAATCCGCGGGGTGACCTCCAACTCCCGCGAACTCACGCGGGCACAAAAAAGCCGACTCCTCGGAAGGAGTCGGCCGCAGTTTGCCTGATCGAATCATGGACGACGTGCGGATTTGCCTCAGAACAGGTACAGCACGTACGTGCTGCGCTCGCCGCGGGCGAGTCCCCAAGGTAGCAGGCCGTTTTCGATGTCCGCGGTAATACCGTCTCGAACCGACCCCTCTTCGAATCCGTTGAACGCGATACGAGCAGGTTCGGCTCCCTCCGGACGGTCCTGCTGCACCATGAGAAACCAGAACTGGTTGTTCTCGTGGTCGATGGAGACTCCGTACGGCAGGAATCCGTCCTGTCGGTATCCCTCGAAGATGGAAAACACGCTGTCCAGTTCTTCAACCGGCACCTGGTGGATGCGCCATCCGGTGATGCCGGGATCCTCGTCGCCTTTTACGAAGAGGGCGGAGAGTCCCGCATCGGTTACGGAAATGTCCATGGGTGTCCAGCCGTTCAGCAGGAACTCCGAAAAGTCCCGGTCGAGATTGTCGAGATCGGTGAACTCCTGAATGATCCACCGATTGAATACCACGCGGTTCGACTTGGCGTAGAGCACGGAGATCGCGTCACCCGTGTCGTCCATGCCCACGGGAACGTAGCCGTCCTGGATGATTCCAGACACATTGCGGATGATCTGGTCATCCTTGGGGTGGTCGACGAGTGCCCACACCGCCTGGCTTTGCTGATCACTCTGCGCGTTCCCCGCGTTGGTATCACCTCCTTGGTCTTGCCCGCCCTGACTCTCCGTCGCTGCGTCGCCGTTCCCCGAATCCACGCTGTTGCCTTCCTGAATATCGATGCGGGTGCCCTGGTCCTGGGCGTTGGGGGCGGCGTTCTGTTCGCGCTGGCCGCCGGCGGTCGCGCTCAGGGTGATCGCGGTCGCCAGTGAGAGTACGGCGACGGATCGACCGGTGCGCCGGAACAGACCGCGCCAGTTGATTTCTGTCGGTTGTTGCATTGCATACCTCCGTATGGCGGGAGGCTACCACGCCGGCGCGGGAGCGTCCACGCGGTTCGGTTCCGCACATTTCTGAAGAAATTTCGCCCGTGCCACAAGCACCAGTGCTCAACGCCCCGTATGTAAGAGTGAAACCAATCTTCAAGGAGGAGGCGATGAACGACCTCAACTCTGTTCTGGTGGAAGGGAATCTCACGCGGGATCCTTTGCTTTCGACGACCCCCAACGGGGTATCGGTGTGCAACTTTGCCATGGGGAGCCACCACATGTACAAAAAGGAGGACGAGCAGCACACGGAGACGTCGTTCTTCGATGTGGAGGTGTGGGCGAAGCTCGGGGAAAACTGCGCGGAGTACCTGCGGAAGGGGCGGGGAGTGCGTGTCGTCGGCCGGCTCAAGCAGGACCGGTGGAAGAACGGCGAGGGGCAGCCGCGCTCGCGGGTGAAGATCGTCGCGGAGCACGTGGAGTTCCGCCCGATGAAGAAGAAGCCGATCGAGGATCCCGACGGCGAGGAGCGCACGGAGCTCACGGACCTGGAACTCGAGGGTGTGGTGCAGTCGGGCCCGGTCCCGAAGGGCGATCCTGACCCGTCGGTCGCCGCGCCCAACGCCATCGTGGAGGAGCTGAGCGTGCTGTGACGCCCGGCCGGGACCGGCCGGTGGGTGCAGACACGATGTCGAGCGGACCTGGTTGACCAAAGGAGTCGGAAACCGCTACTGTATCAGCATGCAGAAGCGATGCATGTTTCTGACATTCGACCAGTCCCGTTCGACCCGACAGTGGTGGTGGACCGTGTAACGCGGTCCGCTGTGGGATAGGTATTCCGCGGATCGCAGCTTTGCGATTCGCGGCGTTGAAGAAGCCGCGTGTAAACGCGGCTTTTTTTGTGCTCGGATGGCAGGAGCGAGCTGGCGGACGAAGCGAGCGTGGCGGTAGCCGCGGGATCACACGAAGGAGGCGTGATGGAACAGCAGAATCAGGTGATCAAGGTGCTTTCCGGGGAGCGGTTCACCCCGTACGCCCTGGCCCGAAAACTCAAGGCGCGGGCGATGCTGGAGTCGGCCACCTTCGAGGGCGGCCGGGCCCGGTACTCCCTGCTCGTGGTTCGGGAGGCGTTCCGGGTGTATCAGCGCAACGACGGGATCTTCTTTCGCGACGGCGACCGGCAGTACCGCATCCGCAGTTCCGCGAAAGACATTCTGGACGTCCTGACGTACTTCGCGGAACAGCACCGCCCGCCGCGGCAGGACTTCCCGTTTCCCGCCGGCGGCATCGGGTTCCTCTCCTACGAGTTCTCGCGCTTCTGCGACACGATCCGTTTCGAGGAGCGTCGTGATCCCCTGGGGCTCCCGGACGCGATGTTCCTCTTTGGCCATGTGCTGGTGATCTTCGATCACTACAGCGACCTCCTGTACCTGATCGGGCTCAACTACGAGGAACGTTCGATCGATCTGGACCGCGCTCTGGCGGAGACGGAGGACGCGATCCACGACCTCAACTTCAACTACATGCAGTCCGGCGAGCGGTCCTACACGGTGGAGCCGATCGACGACGACGACGATCGCGTGCGATTCGAGCAGGGTGTGACCAAGGTGAAGCAGGAGATCGTCGCGGGCAATCTGCTGCAGGGGGTCCTATCGCGACGCCGCCGCATCCGAACGGACATGCCGGCGCTGGAGGCGTACCGTCGACTGCGCTCGTCCAATCCCGCTCCCTATCTGGTGTACCTCGACTTCGAGGAGTTTCAGCTCTTTGCCGCGTCGCCGGAAATGCACGTCCGGGTCAAGGACGGTCGCGCGGCTATGCGGCCGATCGCCGGGACGCGGCGTCGCGGCGCCTCGGAGGTCGAGGACCAGGCGCTGGAACGGGAGCTGCTGCGGGACGAGAAGGAGCTCGCGGAACACCTGATGCTGGTGGATCTGGCGCGGAACGATCTGGGACGCGTGTGCACACCGGGGTCGGTGAAGGTCACCGCCTACCACGAGATCGAGCGCTACTCCCGTGTCATGCACATCGTGAGCCAGGTGGAGGGCGACCTGGCCCCCGGTTCCTCCGGTATCGACGCCCTGCGTGCCACGTTTCCGGCGGGGACGGTCAGCGGCGCGCCCAAGATCCGGGCGATCGAGACGATCGACGGCATTGAGCCGCAGCGACGCGGATTCTACGCCGGGGTTGTCGCCTACGTGGAACCGGGCGGAAACATCGACAGCTGCATCACCATTCGCGCCGGACTGCGGATCCGCGACGAGCTGATTCTGCAGGCGGGTGCCGGCATCGTGTTCGACTCGAAACCCGAACGCGAGTTCGTGGAAACCAACGAAAAACTGGCCGCCCTCATGCGTGCGGTCGGACTGGAGGCGGAGGCATGATCGCACTCATCGACAACTACGATTCCTTTACCCACAACCTGTACCAGTACCTCTCGCAGCTCACCGACGAGCCGATCAGGGTGCTGCGGAACGATCGGGTCACGGTGGACGAACTTGTGGAGATGGGACCGAGTCGTCTGGTGATCTCCCCCGGCCCGGGGCGACCGGAGGACGCCGGGGTCTCGGTGCCGTCGATTCAGCGGTTTGCGGGAGAGATTCCGATTCTCGGTGTGTGCCTCGGACACCAGGCGATCGCAGCCGCTTTCGGCGGCCGGATCGTGAGCGCCCGCGAGATCGTTCACGGCAAGACCGACCGCATCACGGTGGACGGTCGCGGAGTCTTTCGGGCGATCAACTCTCCCACGGAGTTCGCCCGCTACCACTCCCTGGCGGTCTCGGAGGCGGACCTTCCTGCGGAACTCGAGGTGAGCGCCCGCAGTGTCGACGGCGAGATCATGGGCGTGCGGCACCGGGAGTACGTCATCGAGGGCGTGCAGTTCCATCCGGAATCGATCGCCAGCGACGACGGCATGAAGCTGCTGGCCAACTTCCTGCACTACCGCCGCGAGCCGTTCGAGCCACGGCGCTTCCTGTCGGAGATCATAGACGGGGCCAGTCTGAGCCAGATCGAAGCCTCGGAGTTCATGGAGGAACTCACCGACGGGAACCTGACCGACGCGCAGATCGCCGGGTTTCTGGTGGCGCTGAACGCCAAGGGCATCGAGTCGACGGAGGTCGCCGGGTGCGCCCAGGTGCTCCAGCGCAAGCGCACACCGCTTACGGTCAAAGGTCCGCTCCTGGATACGTGCGGAACCGGCGGTGACGGGCTGGGGACCTTCAACATCAGCTCCCTGACCGCGCTCATGGCGGCCAGCTGCGGTGCCCGCGTCGCAAAGCACGGCAACCGCGCCGTGAGTTCGCGCAGCGGGAGTGCCGATTTCTACAAAGCTCTGGGTATCAACATCGAGATCACTCCGGCGCAGGCGGCAGCGTCGATCGGAGACGCCGGGTTCGCCTTCCTCTACGCGCCGCTCTACCACGGCGCCATGCGCTTCGCCGGACCCGCCCGGCGCCAGCTCGGCATCAAGACGATCATGAACCTCCTCGGCCCGCTGGCGAATCCCGCCGGCGCCGAATACCAGCTCATCGGTGTCTTTTCCGAACGCTACCTGCGCACCGTTGCCGAGGCTGCGGTGCGACTCGGGGTGCGTCGGGGCATGGTGGTCCACGGCCTCGACGGCCAGGACGAACTGACCGTCTGCGCACCGACCCGCGTGATCGAGTTCTCGGTGGATGTCGACTCAGCCGGGGAGGGGAGCGGCGCCGATCTCAGCGACCGGCGCCTGGCGGCAGCGGCGTTCGAGGAGTACGTGGTGCAGCCGGAAACGTACGGGCTCTCGATGCACCCGGCGGAGGCGCTGGTGGGCGGGACGCCGGAGGAGAACGCAACGCTGGCGCTGCGCTTCCTGGCGGGTGAGAACGGCCTCGGCGAGACCGGTATCGTGGACGCGAGCCTGGCGGCGCTCCACGACTCGGTGGTCTTCAACACCGCCGCCGCCCTCAAGGTGTATGGCGCGGTGCAGACGATCCAGGACGGCGTCGAGGAAGCGCTTCGGGCGGTGGAGGAGGGCCGCGGCATGCAGACCCTGGAACGGGTGATCGCCGTGAGCCAGTCCCACAGCGTGGCGAGCTCGGGTACCGATGAGTCGGGAGCGCGGCATGCAGGCTGACGTTCTCGATCGCATCGTTGCGGACCGCCGCCGGCGAATCGATGCGGAGGGGGCTGCGCAGGGAGTGCAGGTGCCCGCGGACCGTCCCGATAGTCTCCCGGTGGTTCCATTCCCGCAGCCGCTCATCTGTGAAATCAAGCGCCGCAGCCCCTCCCGCGGCGACCTGGCGGCGACGCTGGACCCCGTTGCCCGGGCTGCGGAGTACGGCCGGCGCGGCGCCGGTGCGGTCAGCGTCCTGACGGAGCAGGACCATTTTGCCGGATCCCTCGGCGATCTGATCGCCGTGAAATCGGCGCATCCGCAGCTCGCGGTGCTGCGCAAGGACTTTCTGCTGGACGCCGAGGACGTGCGCATCTCGTGGCGCGCCGGCGCCGACGCGATCCTGCTCATCGCCGCGATCCTGGACCGCGACACGCTCCGGCTGATGCTGGAGGAGGCTGCGGCGTGCGGGATCGCCGCGCTGGTGGAGATCCACGACACGGAGGACCTCGAGAAGATCCGAACGCTGCGGCCGGCGGTGGTGGGGATCAACAGCCGCGATCTGCGGTCGTTCCGGGTGGATCTGCTCACCCCGATGGAACTCGGTCAACGGATCGACTGGCCCTGCCGCCGGGTGTTCGAGTCCGGCGTGTTTCACCCCGAGGACGTACTCCTTGCGCGGGATGGCGGCTTCGACGCGGTGCTGGTCGGCGAGTCGGTGGTGCGGGACCCGCAACGGGTGTCGTTGCTGGCGCAGACGATGGCGCATCCACATCAAACGGCCGAGGCGCGGGCTGCGGCGGCCGACCACCCGCGCCGGTTCTGGCCCTCGGTCGCCGCGGCACGCCGCCGCAGGCCCCTGGTCAAGATCTGCGGGATCACCACGGTTGAGGATGCCCGGCTGGCGCAGGATCTGGGAGCCGACCTGCTGGGCGTTGTGTACGCCCCGTCCCGCCGTCGGGCGCCAGAGGGTCTCGCACAGCGCCTGGTTGAGGCCGGGATCGCGGTGCCGCTTGTGGCCGTTGTGGTGGAACCCGATTACGATGGCCACGTGCAGCGGGCCCGGGAGGACCTGGAGGCGGGGTGGATCTCGGCACTTCAGCTTCACGGGAACGCGGCGCCGGAGGAAAAACTGTCGTACGGCTGGCCCTCCTTCGCGGCGTTCAAGCCTGCAGCGCCGGCGGAGGCGCGGGAGGCGGTGGCCGCCGCACGGAGCCCGCGATTCCTGATCGATGCCCGCCACCCGACGCTCGCCGGCGGGTCGGGGCGGCAGGTCGATCCCGAGGTGCTGTCGGCGGTGGTGGAAGCGCTTGCCGATCGGCCCCACGGCGAGCTGTGGCTTGCCGGCGGGCTGGGACCCGACAACGTCGGCGAGGTGATTGCGACGTGGCGTCCGGAGCTGATCGACGCCTCGAGCCGGCTGGAGGCGGAACCGGGCCGCAAGGACCCGGGTCTTCTGCGGAAGTTTTTCGCGGCGATCGACGCCGTGGCGGAAAGGACAGAGTAATGAATTCAGGGTTTTTCGGAGCGTTCGGCGGCCGGTACGTGGCGGAAGTGCTGCGCGGGCCGCTGGACGAGCTCGACCTCGCGTTCCAGGAGGCGTCCCGGGACGCCACGTTCTGGGAGGAGTTCCACCGGATCGGCGCGGAGTACGTCGGTCGCCCCACGCCGCTGCTGTTTGCGGAGAACAGCACGCGTGAACTCGGCGGCGCCCGTCTGTACATCAAACTTGAAGGCCTGGCCAACACCGGTGCCCACAAGATCAACAACGCCGTGGGGCAGGCACTTCTGGCGCGGCGCATGGGCAAACACCGCATCATCGCCGAAACCGGCGCCGGACAGCACGGACTCGCCACGGCGGCGATCTGCGCCAAACTGGGCCTCGAATGCACGGTGTACATGGGCGAGGTGGACATCAACCGCCAGCGCCCCAACGTGTACCTCATGGAGGTGTTCGGCGCCACGGTGGTGCCGGTCGCCTCCGGCTCCCGGACGCTCAAGGACGCGGTGAACGAGGCGCTCCGCGACTGGGCGGGCAGCTACGACACGACCCACTACATCATCGGTTCGGCCCTGGGGCCGTCGCCCTATCCGGACATGGTGCGGGAGTTCCAGTCGGTGATCGGCCAGGAAGTTGTCCGACAGCTGTCTGAACGCGAGGTGACGCCCACGGCGATGGTCGCCTGCGTCGGCGGGGGATCCAACGCGATCGGGTTCTTCGCACCCTACCTGGAGCGGGAGGCGCCGAGACTCATCGGTGTCGAGGCCGGTGGCCGTGGACCCGAACCGGGGCAGCACGCTGCCCGCCTCAACGGCCTCGGTCGAACGGGGATCGTGCAGGGATACAAATCGCTGTTCCTGCTGGATGACGACGGTCAGGTGTCCCATACCCATTCGGTATCCGCCGGCCTGGACTATCCCGGTGTGGGACCTCAGCTTGCCTGGCTCGGCGAACAGGGCCGGATCGAGTTCCGAACCGCGACAGACGAACAGGCGCTCGAGGCGGTCCAGTTTTTCGCCCGCAACGAGGGAGTTGTGTTCGCCCTGGAGTCCGCTCATGGTGGGTACCAGGCGATGCAGCTGGCACGATCGCTGTCGTCGAATGACGCGGTGGTGGTGAACATGAGCGGCCGCGGTGACAAGGATCTGTTCATCACGGCGCGGGAACTGATGCCGGAGACCTGGCACGAGTTTCTGGTATCGGAGGCGACGTCGATCGCGGCCAGCCTCGAGGAAGGGAGATCCCGATGACCCGTGACGACGCAGCGTACCGCATTATGGCGCACATGATTCCGTTCTTCCCCGACTACGACGCCTCGGTCCAGGTGGCATCTGCCCTTATCGACGGCGGCGCGTCCTACCTGGAGATCCAGTTTCCGTACAGCGACCCCACCGCCGACGGTCCCGCCATCCAGGGGGCGTGCGCGACCGCCCTGGACCGCGGGTTCACCGTGTCGGAAGGCTGGCGCTTTGTCCGCGATCTGACGGCCCGCACACCGGTTCCTGTCTTCGTGATGAGCTACGCGGGACTGGTGTATGCCCACGAGGTGCAGCGTTTTGTCAAAACCGCCGCCGACGCCGGTGTTTCCGGTCTGATCGTGCCGGATCTTCCGGTGGACTCGGATGAAGGGTTGTTCGCGGCAGCCGCCGACGCCGGCGTGCACGCCGTTCCCGTGATCGCCATGGGGGCCGGCGAGTCCAGGCTACGCCTCATCGAGTCGGTCGGGGCGGAGTACGTGTACGCGTCCCTCCGGCGCGGAACGACCGGTTCCCACACGGAGATTGGCCCGGAAAACAGCGCCTTTGTGGACCGTTTGGCACGTTCGGGCGCCCGGGTGCTTGCCGGTTTCGGCATCGCGACACGGGAACAGGTCCGGGCTGTCCTGGATCACGCCCACGCCGCGGTAGTGGGCTCGGCGTTTGTCCGCGCCATCGGTGAGAATCCGACCGCACCGGCCGATCCGGTCCGGCGTCTGTGCGCACGGCTGTCGGGTATCGGTTGACCCGGCGCCGGCCCTTTCGTACTGTAGCGACATGGAATTCGAAGTAACCCAGGACAATTTCGAGGAAACGGTGCTCAAGTCAGAGATCCCCGTGGTCGTCGACTTCTGGGCCCAGTGGTGTACGCCGTGCAAAATGGTCGAGCCCGTGCTCCACGAGATCGCCTCCGAGTACGACGGCAAGCTGGCGATCGGACGGCTCAACGTGGACGAGCACGGCGAACTGGCGTCGCAGTACAGCATCGTCAGCATTCCGTCGCTGCTGTTGTTCAAGAACGGCGAAGAGGTAACCCAACACATCGGTGCTGCGCCGAAGGAAACGATCGTCAAGTTTTTCGAACCTCACCTGGACTGACACGGCCCCGGACGGTACACGATGTCACGGCACATAGTGCTCTGTCGTGTTCGGTGCACCCGGTGACGCGCTGCTTGTGGGCCCGATATGCCAGTCGAGCGGTGAGTCCGAGTCGGGCGCTCCCGGCGTTCGGTTGATCGATCGCGTCGCCGTGCTGTCCTCAGGGTCGAACAGGTCCTCCGGGATGACCTCGTCGCCTGCCGTGTTCCAACTGCCGGCAGCGGTCAGTTCCTCCATCATCTCCAGTTGCGACGCGAGTCCGAATCCCCTCAGCGGATCGGCGGCGTCGTAGCTCTTGGTCGTGTAGAGAATCGCGTCACCGACCGGGCCGCCGGGGAACGGTGCGAGCGAGAGCGCTCCCGTCGTGTTCGGGATCCCGTCTCCACCGACGACCCAGAAATCCCATCCCCCCGGCGTTGCATCGCGACCGCCGCTGTCTGCGGAGTCCTCCGTTTCGTCGATTTCCTCGGGTATGCCTTCCGGTTTGAAGTGCACGACAAGAAACGCGCCGGCATCCACCTCCACCGCAGGGAACACAAACCGGCTGTCCCACACCGTCGGTGTGCCCTCGTACAGCGTGAGGCCGCCGAGGTTGCCGGCCGCGGTCGTGCGGAGTTCGACCCAGTCGGTGTGGTTTCCGGATCCTTCGCATACGACCTCGTTAATGAGTACTGGTGGCAGGCGCGGATTGAGCCCGTAGAACGATACCAGCACCGACGAGATATTCCCGGCGACATCCTCGACCCGCGCGTCGATCCAGTACTCGGCACCCGGCTCCAGTGCCCCGCCGAGCTGCACCTCGAGACCGGCCCCGGTCCATCGCGATCCGGAGACAGACTGTTCCGGCGTAATCGCAATCTCCTGCAGGTTGACTTCCTCGTCGAACACCAGCGTCACCGCGTCCGTCGCCGTGGCACGAACGGCGGTCAGGACCGCCGGTTGCCAGTCGCCGTCGATCATCTCCGGGAGTTCCGGAACTCCCGAACAGCCGGCAGTCACCGTCGCAAGGCCGGCGAGGCACGCCGCAACCGTCCACCGTCGCATCATGGGGATCCTCCTACCGGGAGAATACGCGCGGGAGACGCACAACGCTTGCCGGGGAGGCGCGGCGCTTACCGGGGCCATCCGTGGGCGCCGCGCCGGTTGCGACCGCGGCACGCGGAGACTATACTCCACTCCAGTGGAGGCGAGACGTGGCTGAGAATCCCCTATTCGAAAAGTACGGTCAGACGGTTCGCGACGGAACGGTCATCTTTCAGGAAGGCGAAGCCGGCGAGAAGATGTTCATCATCCAGTCCGGTGTCGTCCGGATAACCAAGAAGATCGACGGTCGTGACCACCTCCTGGCGGAGCTCGGAAAGGGTGAATTTTTCGGCGAGATGGCGATCGTGTCCAACATCATGCGCTCCGCGACGGCGACCGCGTCCGGTCCGGTGGAAATCCTGGCGTTCGACCGCCAGGGCTTTGAGGCGATGATCAGCAAGAACACCAAGATCGCCATGAGTGTTATCGACAAGCTGTCCAAACGTCTGCAGAATGCCAACGCCCAGATCCAGCAGCTGCTACGCCGAAACGAACGGAGCCTTGTGGCCCTGAACCTGTACAACCGGTTCATGGAGTGCGAGTCCGAAGACAAGGTTCTGACCTTCAACAAGACGGTCGAGGCGATCGCGCTGGAACTTCAGTCGCCGCAGGCGCTGATTTCGGAGATTATCTACGGATTTGACTCCGCTGGAATCTGCAAGATCGACGGCAACGCGGTACGTTTGAAGGATACGCGGCAACTCGTTGCCCTCGCCAGCGTGGAGGAATAGATACATGTGCGGAATAATCGGATACTGCGGGCCCCGGGCGGCGGCCCCGATTCTCATTGAAGGACTCAAGCGGCTGGAGTACCGCGGATACGATTCCGCCGGCATTAACGTGGAGCACGATGGCGCCTTCCAGCTCATCAAACGGGCCGGCAAGATCAACGACCTCCGCGCCCACGTGCCGGAGGACCTGCCGGGCCATACCGGGATCGGCCACACCCGTTGGGCGACCCACGGTTCGGTGACCGACACCAACGCCCATCCGCACACCGACCCGACCGGCGCGGTGACGATCGTCCACAACGGTATCATCGAAAACTATCAGGCCCTGAAGAACCGCCTCGAAGCGGAGGGACACGTCTTCGTCACCGAGACGGACTCGGAGGTGGTTGCCCACCTTGTCGCCGACATGTACGACGGCGACCTCGAGAAAGCGGTGAAGGAGGCGGTGAGCCTGGTCAAGGGCACGTACGGAATCGTGGCGATGCACATCGACGAGCCCGGCCACCTGGTCGGCGCACGCAACGGCTCCCCGCTCGTGCTCGGTGTCGGCGACGGCGAGATGTTTCTGGCCAGCGACGTAACGGCGATCATCGCGCACACCAAGCAGGTGGTGTACATCGAGGACGGCGAGGTTGTTTCGCTCACCGCCGACGGGTACCACACCACCGACCTGCGCAACAACACCGTGGTCAAGGAAATCGACCACGTCAGCTGGGAGCTCGAGGAGATCGAGAAGGCGGGTTTCCCGCACTTCATGGAAAAGGAGATTTTCGAGCAGCCGGAGTCGATCGCCCGGGCGCTGAAGGGGCGCATCGATCCGGAGTACGCCACCGGGCACCTCGGGGGCCTTAACCTCACCAACCGAGAACTGCTCGACATCAATCGGGTCAAGATCCTGGCGGCGGGCACGAGCTATCACGCCGGCATGGTCGCGGCGTACGTGCTGGAATCGCTGGCGCGCATTCCAGCGTCGGCGGAACTTGCCAGCGAGCTGCGCTACCGGAACCCGATCGTCGAGCGGAACAGCCTCTACTTCGCCACCAGTCAGTCCGGCGAAACCGCCGACACCCTCTACGCCATGCGCGAAGTCCAGCGAAAGGGTGGCCGCGTGCTCGGCATCTGCAACGTCGTCGGGTCCACCATCGCCCGGGAGTCTGACGGCGGCGTGTACATTCACTCGGGGCCCGAAATCGCGGTCGCCAGCACCAAGGCGTTTACCAGTCAGCTGACGGCGCTGTACCTGTTCGCCCTGATCATGGGACGCATGCGCGACATGTCCTACGAGCAGGGTCGTCGCTTCGTTGAGGCCCTGGAGGCGGTGCCGCAGCAGATCCAGCAGATCCTGGACGACACGATGCCGATTCAGGCGCTGGCGCGGAAGTACGCGCGATGCGAGAACTTTCTGTTCCTCGGTCGCGGGATCAACTACCCCGTGGCACTGGAAGCGGCGCTGAAGCTCAAGGAAGTGAGCTACATTCATGCCGAGGGGTACAGTGCCGCCGAGATCAAGCACGGCCCGATCGCGCTGATCAATCCGGATACCCCCTCCTTCTTCATCGTTCCCGACGACGGTCTGCGGGACAAGGTGATCAACAACATGAAGGAGGTAAAGGCGCGCAGCGGTCCGGTCATCGCGCTCGCGGTCGAAGGCGACCACGAGGTCGCGCTGATCGCCGACGATGTGATCTACGTTCCCAAGGCCAACGAACTGATGTACCCGTTCCTCATGGTCGTTCCGACGCAGCTGTTCGGCTACTACTGCGCGCTGGAGCGCGGGTGCAACGTCGATCAGCCTCGGAACCTCGCCAAAAGCGTCACGGTGGAGTAGTTGCCGGCATGGCGGGCGTGGCGCGAACCCTCCGGCACCGACCGGTGCTGGCAGCTCTCGTTCTCGCGCTCGCCGTGGTCTCCGGTGCACCCCGCGTGGTGGCACAGGAAACGGCGGCGACGAACGCATCGTACGCGTTCCTCGTCCGCCAGCCGGTCAGGGGGCGTGCGCTCCCGCTGCTGCCCGCCAACACTCTGGAGTACGTTGAGGCGAGCTACGACGTCGGCGGTGTGCAGATCGACGTGTTTGTGGTCCCCGCCGGTACCCAGGCGGCGTACGAGGATCAGGCCGCACCCGTCGACTGGCGCAATGTCGCGTGTAACGCTGCGTCGCTCCAGGCGTTTTCCCGGGCGCCGAATACCAGGCCCCTGGTGAGGGTTGACGGCGCAGGGTACACGGTCTACATCTCCGGTGATATTCCGGACTCGCTCGTGTGCCGGTTTTCCGCCGTCTTCACCGAAACGTTCGAGTTCTTTCTCACCGCACTCAACCGGGATCTGGCCTCGGGACCGCCTCCAGAGTTTCCCGCGGTTCTCGAACTCGCGTCCTGACTCGTCGTCACACCCTCCGGCGTCTCAACATCCTCCGCAATCGTGCCGACACACTCCGTAGAGGGGTATGTATGAAACGGTACGTGCTAGCGTGGGTCGCTCTCGGCCTGCTCGTTGCCGGGGCCCGCGTGGCGGCGCAGGACGCCGATGTGGACCGCGGTCCGGAAGAACTCGCCATCACCACTGACGATATTCGTATCGATCAGAGCATCGCCGGGGGGTACGACCTCTGGGTACGAAAGCGTCCCGGAATTTCTTCGATCCTGATCACCGAATCGACCGAGGCTCCCGATCGCCGGCCCACGACGTTCGCCTACCGCACTTCCGAGTACAACCCCGTGAACGGCGACGAACGTCGCATCCTGGATGGTGAATTTCTGCCGCAGGACGGCCGCTATTTCCTGGTGGACAGCACACCGGAGCCGGACGAACAGTTCGGCGAGGCGTTTCACGTGTTCATTCCCTACATCGTCGAATTCGGATACCCCGACACCCGGAACGGCGAGGTCATGGTTCTGGACGGGACCTACCTTAGCATTCGAGCTTTCGCAGAACCCTACGCCGACTACCGGGGCGCCTATCGGGACAATCCGTTCATCGTGCGGGTGGAACAGGCGCCGCTGGAAGGACCGCCGGAGGGCAACTTCATGCCCGACACGGTGGATACGTTCAACGATATATCCCGGGAGAACGACGGCGAGTCGCGCTACAGCAGCGGACCGGAGGATACGCTCGATCAGATCGCGGCCCTGATTCCCGACGAGGGGGATTCGATCGACCTGGTCCTGGCACTGGACACCACCCAGAGCATGCGCGACGACATGCCGGTGCTTCGAGACAACCTTGTTGCGCTGTTGCAGGAAGAACTGGCCGGGTTCGACTCGTTCAGAATCGGCTTTCTCCTGTATCGCGACTACCTGGAGGACTACCTCGTTCGGCGCTATGAATTCGTGGACACATTCCCGCTGGTGCAGGACCGTCTGAACCGGATCCGGGTCGCCGGTGGCCGGGATATCCCCGAAGCGGTCTACGAGGCGCTGTGGGCGTCCGTGGAGGGCTTTGACTGGGAGGCCCCGGAGCGTCGTATCATTCTGATCGGCGACGCTCCACCGCATCCGCGGCCGCGAGGAAGCGTCACCCGCGAGCGGGTCTTTGACCGCGCCCGCGAGCTCGGTATCTCGATCAACACGATCATTCTGCCACAGTAGCGGGTGCTCAGAGACGGCGCGTGGCGTTCTCGAGCCACGCGCGGTCCTGTTCGTCCAGCGCCGACTCCAGGTGTTCCCGCACAACGCGGTGATACTCGTTCAGCCACTCCCGTTCGCCCGCGTCCAGCAGCTCAACATCCACCAGTCGCAGGTCGATCGGGCAGAGCGTCAGCGTCTCGAAGGACAGGAACTCGCCGAACTCTCCGCCGCCCGCTGCCCGCACAGCCATGAGATTCTCGACCCGGATCCCGTAGTGTCCCTCACGATACAGTCCCGGCTCGTTTGACACGACCATACCCGGCTCCAGCGCGACGCTGCCTTTGCCGGGGGCGATCCGCTGCGGGCCTTCGTGGACGTTCAGCACGAACCCGACGCCGTGCCCCGTCCCGTGCCCGAACGTCCGGTGGTGCATCCACAGTGGTGATCGGGCAACGGCATCGACGTCCTGCCCGGAGGTGCCCTGTGGCATGTGCAGCCGCGCGAGGGCGATGTGCCCCTTGAGCACAAGCGTGAAGTCCTCGCGCTCCTCCTCCGTCGGTGATCCCACGGCAACAGTCCGGGTGATGTCGGTGGTGCCGTCGAGGTAGTGGGCCCCGGAATCGATCAGGTAGACTCCGCGGGAACCGAAGGTCGCCGGCGACGCCGGGTCGTAACTGTAGTGTACGATTGCGCCGTTTTCCGCCCAGCCGGAGATATAGTTGAAGCTGTCGCTGATGTAGCGCGAATCCTCAGCGCGCAGCGCCCCGAGTTTTCGGGCCGCCCGCCCTTCGTCCAGCGGGTCCCCGGCCGCGGCGTGGCGATCGAGCCATGCCAGGAAACGCACCATGGCCACGCCGTCGCGGACCATCGCATTTCGAATGTGCCCGAGCTCCACCGCGTTCTTCCGGGCCTTCATCAGGGTGGTGGGTTGACTGTGCTCGAGCACGTCGGCACCCGAGAGCGCGTCCCGGACGTACCAGCTCACGCGGTCGGGGTCGACCAGGACCGTGCCGGTCAGCGTCTTCAGCGCCTGCTCAAAGGCGTCATACGCATCGACGGTAACGTGCGCGGATCTCAGCTGTCGAACCGCATCGTCCCGCAGGCGGGAGGCGTCGGTGAACAGCGTTGCGTCGGTGGCGGTGACGATTGCGTACGCGAGGAACAGGGGATTGAACGCGACGTCGCTTCCCCGCAGATTAAAGAGCCAGGCGATATCGTCAAGCGTTGTGATCACATGCGCGGTGGTCCCGGTGTTCTGCATCTCGATCCGAACCCGACGCAGGCGCTCGGAGACGGGCTCGCCGGTGTACTCCTCATCAAGGGGCCATACCGGCTCGGACGGCAGGTCGGGGCGGTCGAGCCAAACAGACTCCATCGGATCCCCCGCCGGAACGAGCTCGATCCCCGCCCGCTGCAATCGCCCCGCCAGGAGCCGCATGTCGGTCACCGTAATGAGCCGGCTGTCCACGCCGACCCGTGCCCCTCGAGGGAGGTTGTGCGCCAGCCAGTCCGGATACTCGGTGGCTCCGGCGACTCCGGACCGGTGCAGGACGAACTCCGTTCCCTGCAGTGCCCGCTCCCCGGCGATAAAGTAGCGGGAATCGGTCCACAGGCCGGCGCGATCCGCGGTGACGACTACGGTACCGGCGGAGCCGGTGAACCCACTGAGATACGCTCGGGACTGGTACCGGGGGGGCGTGTACTCGCCCTGGTGAGGATCGGCGCTCGGCACGATAACCGCGTCGAGCCCCTTCGATTGGATACTGTCGCGGAGCCGTGAGACTCGCTGGGAGGTCGTACTCATGGCGGCGATTGTAGCACATGCGATGCCCGCGTTTTTTGTCACCAGTTTTTTCAAAAGCTGTTGACCAACATGGGTCCGTCTGGTATGTTCCTCCTCACGCCGCAGGGACAACGTCGGAACGACGGACGCCACGCGGCGGCAACCTGGAGAGCGCATCGTACTGCGGTGCTTCTCCGGCCAGCTGAGGCGCCGACACCGACAGCGGAAACGCTGCACGGGGCTTGACACTGGGAACGGTGATCGAGTAGGATAGGCGCCCGTCACTCAAGCGGCATTGAGGAAAATCACACGTGTGAGGCACG
>MDTD01055134.1_pt1 | contig 67119 bp, 70 predicted proteins | sample 811221 | NCBI WGS metagenome assembly MDTD01 (sample SAMN05326646, study PRJNA326480) | marine metagenome | isolation source: seawater | place: Pacific Ocean: South West | collected 2011
GAGCGCCGACGAGGCGATGAGGTGGCGACCGGGCGGCGCGTAGGTGGGTGCGGCGGCGCTGATGACGGCGGTGTTGAGCACCGGCCCTGGGGTCGCGGGGCGGCCGTCCACCCACAGCATCGCCGGCCCGGTCTGCGGCTGGTCGGTGGCCCACCAGTCGGTCACCACGCCGTGCATGTCCGGTTCGGGCAGGCCGGCCAACCCGGCCGCGGTGACGGGATCGGCGGCGATGACCACCTGTGCGGCGCGCACCGTGTCGGTGCCGTCGGAGACGACGAACCGACCGCCGTCGCGGCGAACGTCGACGGCCTTGCGGTGCAAGGTGATCCGGCCGTGCAGCGGGCGGGCGAGTTCGGCGGGCAGCGCGGCCATGCCACCGGCGGGCAGGGACGGGACCCCGAGGACGAACATGCGGGCCAGCAGCAGCGCGAAGGCGTTCGACGTGGCACCGGTGTCGTCGAGAAGAACCCCGGCGAGGAACCGGTCGATCACACGGCGGAGCTCACCGCGCACGCCGGCGGCGTCGAGTGCCTCGCGCAGGGTGGTGTCGCCGTCGCCCGACTTCAGCACGCCGGGACGCAGTGCGGGCGCCACCCACCGCGCCGCCGCCAGCACATCTCTGGGTCCGAGCCCGCCGCGAGCCAGCATCGCCGGCACCTTCTGCGGCAGCCGCAGCGGATGCACCCACACGGTCGAGCCGCGCTCACGCCGGACCGCCACACCGGCGCCGAAGGGCTGCAACCGCAGGGCGTCGACGTCCACGGCGCGCCCCAGCTCGGGGTAGGCGGGGTTGAGCACCTGAAAGCCGCGGTCGCAGCGGAAACCGTCGACGACGTCCGTGCGGACCCGGCCGCCGATGCCGTCGGAGGATTCCCAGACGTGCACGTCGCGTCCGGCCGCGGCGAGCACACCCGCGCACCGCAGGCCGGCCAGCCCGGCGCCGATCACCAGCACATCCATGTCGTCAACACTCATCGCAGCTCATGGTTACCCGTCGGCTCCACTATGACAGCCGCGCGGCGGTGACCAACCCGTGACGGGCTGATCCCATCCGGTCGTGCGCCGGCCCCGAATCACAGGTGACATCGTGTCCGGGTGTGGGTAGCCCCTGCCAAGAGGAGGTCCTGTGTTCCAGAAAATCACCAAGGTCGTCGGGCAGGTCGCCGAGTCCGCGCTGTCCATCGCGGGCATCCGCACCGTGGAGGAACCGCACTACATCAAGCGCAGCCTGACCGAGGCGGTGGAGATCCGCGAGTACGGCCCCCGCATCGCCGCCGAGACCACCGTCAGCGGGGAGAAGCAGGGCGCGCTGAACACCGGCTTCCGCCGGCTCGCCGGCTACATCTTCGGCGGAAACCACCGCGAAGCCGAGATCGCGATGACCGCACCGGTCGGGCAGGCCCGCTCCGGCGGCGACGACATCGCGATGACCGCCCCGGTGGCCCAGACCGGCAGTGCCGAGCAGGGCTGGACCGTGCGGTTCTTCATGCCGTCGAAGTGGTCGATGGAGACGCTGCCCACCCCCGATGACGACACCGTGCGACTCGTACACGTGCCCGCCGAGACGGTCGCCGTGCTGCGGTTCACCGGTGACCGCAGCGCACCGGCCGTCGCCGCGCGGACCGAGGGACTGATGAACACGTTGCGCGACAACGGGATAGAACCTGCCGGCGAGCCGACGTCGTGGTTCTACGATCCGCCGTGGACGCTGCCGTTCCTTCGGCGCAACGAGGTCACCGTCGCGATCTGAGCGTCACACCGTGGCGCGGTCGCGGCCCTCCCAGTGCGGCTTGCGCAGCTCTTTCTTCAGCACTTTGCCGGTGGGGTTGCGGGGCAACTCGTCGACGATGTCGACCGTCTTGGGGCACTTGTAGCCTGCAAGCCGTTCCCGGGCGTGGGCGATCAGTTCGGCTTCGGAGGCCTCGCCCTCGATCACGACGACGGCCTTGACGACCTCGCCCCATTTGTCGTCGGGCACGCCGATGACCGCGACGTCGACCACCGCGTCGTGCTCGGCCAGGACGCGCTCCACCTCCAGCGAGTAGATGTTCTCACCGCCGGAGATGATCATGTCCTTGAGCCGGTCCTCGACGAAGATGTAGCCGCCGTCGTCGACGCGGCCGATGTCGCCGGTGCGGAACCAGCCGTCCGGCGTGATCGCCTCGGCGGTGGCTTCGGGCCGGTTGTGGTATCCCTTCATCAACTGCGGTGTGCGGAACCACAACTCACCCTGCTCGCCGGTCGGCACGTCCTCCAGGGTGTCCGGGTCGACGACGCGAACTTCGGCGTTGGGGACCAGCGTCCCCGCACTGGTCAACCGCTCGGGGTGGTCCTCGGCGCGATGCGCGTCGGGGAGCAGCTGGCTGATCACCCCGCACACCTCGGTCAGACCGTAGGCCTGGACGAAGTCGGTGTCGGGCCACGCGTCCAGTGCCTGGCGCAGCAGTGGCAGCGGCATCGGCGAGGCTCCGTAGCCGTAGGTCTTGAGCGCGCCGAAGAGCTTGACCGCATCTTCTCCCGTCTCGAGAACCTTGGCCAGCACGGCCGGGACGAGGAACGTGCGGTTGGCGCCCTTGAGAATGGCGCCGGCCAAGGCCGCGCCGTCGACGTCGCGGGTCATGACGCTGGGAATGCCGTCGTAGACACCGAATTGGACGTAGGACATGCCGCCGACGTGGAACAGCGGCATCGACACCATGTTCTTGTCGCCCTCGTCGAACTCGAAACCCTGATGGGCGTTGACGGTGTGGGCGATGAGGTTGGCCTGGGTGAGCTCCACCCCCTTGGGCCGGCCGGTGGTGCCCGACGAATACATGATGATGCACACGTCGTCGGGATCGACGTCGGCGCTGCGGTCGACCGGCGACGCGGCGGCCAGCATGGCTTCGTACTCGTCACCGTCGCCGCCGTCCGGGGTGACGGTGATGACGTGCTCGATGTGGCTGAGCCGATCGCGGATCTTGTCGATCGCCGGCGCGAACTCCGCCCCGACGACGAGAAGCTTTGCGTCGGAGTCGTTGAGGACGAAGTCGAGTTCGTCAGCGGCCAGCCGGAAGTTGATGACCGCGTTGGCCGCACCGAGAGACGCAGCGGCATAGGTCAGCTCGACGCACGCCGGGTGGTTCTTGTCGAGGAACGCGACCACGTCGCCGCGGCCGATTCCACGCTCGGTGAGCGCCCCGGCCAGCCGCCGGATGCGGTCGTTCCACTGCGACCAGGTCCAGGACCGGTCGAGATAATCCATCGCCTCGGCGTCGGGCTTGATCTCGGCCCACTGCGCGACGCGTTCATCCAGAAAACGAGGTTCGGGCAGGTTCATGTCAGAAGCGTGCCACGCGGTCGGCCGCCGCTGACAGGTTTCGCACAATCCCATCGAAGTGATTCACAGGTTCAACAGCTCCCTTGCACAATGCGCATGTCATCGATTGTTCATCACGGTACATGTGAACGTCCATTCTGCGGCCGACCGCCACCGGCGGCGCGGGGCTCATGGATGGCAGGTGACCGCGCGGTCGTCGGGCGTCGAGGTGCCGCCGGCCCGGTCCTGGGGCATCACCGCAGATGGCGGGGAATGTCGACATGCAGATAGCGCGATGTTAACGGACGTTCTCGGCTGTGGGACAAGTGAGCGAACGTCCGCGGCGCGCCGACTGACCTACTCGGACCGGCCTTTGACGCGCGCATCGGCCCGTCTGGGGACGTCATGAAGTTGTAAGTCATTCGGCGCTCCCGGCTATGGCGACAGGCTAGGCTCGTCAGCATGCCGCCGGCCCAGAAGCGACCTCGCGACCGGAAGGCGCAGATCGCCCGCGCGGCCTCCGACGCGTTCAGCACCTCCGGCTTCCATGCGGTGAGTATGGAGCAGATCGCGGCGCGCGTCGGTGTCTCGGCTGCGGCGTTGTACCGCCACGCCCCAAGCAAATACGACCTGTTCCGCGACGCGATCCTCGGGTTGAGCGAGCAACTGGTCACCGCCACCGACTTCGCGGACCCCGCGGCCGACATCGATCCCACCAGCCTGCGGCACCAGTTGCTCGACGCTCTCATCGACACCTCTCTGGCGAACCGCGCGTTCAGCGGGCCCTTCCGCTGGGAGGGGCGTCACCTGCGCGCGCAGGATCGGGCGGTGCTGGCGGCGCAGGTCAAGCTCGTGCACCGCCGGTTACACCGTCCGTTGATGCAGATGCGCCCCGATCTGACCTCGTTGCAGCGGTGGACGTTGTCGTCGGCGGCGTTGAGCGTGATCGGCTCGATCGCCGACCACCACGCCACACTGAGCACCCGCCAGATTCGTGCGCTGTTGTCGACCCTGGCGTCGGACCTACTCGACGCTGAACTGCCCACCGCGCCGCTGCCGTCAACGATGCGGCAGCCGTCCCCCACGCAGTTACCCACGGACACCGGCCTCGGGATGAAGTACGAGACACTGCTGCTGGAGTCACTGAAGCTGTTCCACAAGAACGGATATCACGACACCACCATCGCCGATATCGCCGCAGCTGCGGGCATGCCCGCATCGGGCATCTACCGCTATTTCGCCGGAAAGGCGGACATCCTGTCCGCCGCCTTCCGGCGAGCCGCCGACCGGGTGTCGGCCGACCTGTCCGAAGCACTCGCCGCGGAGACGGATTCGGGTCTCGTGCTGGACAGGCTCGTCGACGCCTACATCGCCAGGTCCTTCGCGAGTCCGGAACTGGCCTATCTGTACTACACCGAGAAGGGCAATCTGCCTGCCGACGACGCCAGGATTCTGCACAACATCCAGCGAGCGACCGTGGAGCGGTGGGCGCAGTTGGTCACCGACGTCCGGCCGGCGACGGGGTTGGCCGAGGCCCGCTACATCGTGCACGCCACCTTCACGTTGGTCGTCGATCTGGGCCGGCTGGCCGACTACGACGACTCCCCCGAAACTCGGACCCTGGTGCGAACCCTCGTGCGTGTCGCACTGTTCGGCGCCGACACGCTCAGCCGCCGCGGCCTCTCCGTCGACGGATTGTCGGCCTGACGTCCTCACGCGCCGTCACACACCCCCGAATCCCGGATGGCGGTGCCGTACACGTTGGCCGTCGCGACGTTGGCGTTGATCTGCCCGGACGGCAACCGGCGGGCGATCTTGTCGCTGATCTGGGTGAACTGAAACCACAACCGGTAGATCGAATCTCCGTGGAACAGTGGTGAATACTGGCTCTGATCGGGATAGTTGGTGATGAACAGCGTGTGGGCCCGGGGGTCCAGGAACGCTGCAGACCGGTCGAGGTTGGCCGCGACGGTCGCCGCGGCGGTCTGCACTCCCGGTGCGGTCCAGTCGTCGTCGCGGTCGCCGAGGAAGTCCTGGAAGCCGAAGACTCCGTTCATCAGTGGATCGTATTGGGCGTTGAACCATTGGCATGCGTCACGTTCGGCGGCAAGCTGTTCCGGGGTGACCCTGACCTGCCACAGGTTGTATGGGAACGGCGTGTAGTCCGGAGTCCAGTCCGACGGATAGGGCTCGAACACCGGCAGCGTCGGCGTACCGGCGCCGGTGTCGGGCTGCGCGGTTGCTGCCGGTGCGGCCACCAGCGCGACGACTGCCACGCCGAGACCCTTGACCACGAACCGACCGATTGTCACGGCGTTCCGCCGAACTCGGGACGCAGGATGCCGGCGAGCGCGGCGAGTGGAATCCGCGCCTGCACCGTTCCTCCGTCCATCGACCACTGCATCACCCCCGGCGTGAAATCGGTGGGTGAGTCTCGTCCGACCGGATAGTCCGGCATGTAGATCATCAGCTCGTCGGGGGTCAGGGCCCAGGCTTTGTAGCCTCCCGAGTACACCTTGTCGGGCGTCCAGCGTTCCGCGACGAACGGGTAGCTGCCCGGCTGATGCGGCGGCGGGGCCGCGTCGAGGGCGGCGACGATGTAGGGATGCGCGAGTGACGGAATCGCTGTCAGTGGATCGACGCCGGATTTCATGAGATCGGCGAGTTGAAGCCTGGCGCCGCGGGCCATGTCGAAGGTGAAGGTCCGGTAGGCGTTGTTGAAGTCGGGGCCGTCGGCGTGGTAGGTCTCGCGGTAGACCAGCGACAGCGCGTCCCCGTGCCGGAACACCTGATAGTTGCCCTCACCGAAGCTGTCGGCGACCATGCGCTTGCCGACGGTGCGCCAGTTGCCGACGAGCGTGGTCAGATACTCGCGCAGCACCGGACCGACCGCAGGGTCGTCGATCAGTTCTGCAGGGATCGCCACGCTGATCTCACGCACCGCATCGCGGTCGGACTGCACCGTGGTGTGACAGTACTGGCCGTTCCAGGTACCGCCGAGTTGAGTGCAGAACGACGTCGCCGATGCCGAGGCCGATGGCGTCGTGCCCAGCGCCGTGGCGACGACGACGAGTGCTGTTGTCAGTCCAGCGATCCGCATGACGGTGGGCCGCCTCTCAGGGGAGCTCGACCTGGCTTGCCCGCCAGCGACCGTCGACGTAGTCCATCGTCATCTTGATCCTGCTCCGATCGATCCGGGGGTCCGGCACGCTGGTGTTCTGCACGGACTGGTCGACGAACAACAGCACCACGACCTGGTTCTCGGAGGCAGACTGCACCGCCGACTCCAGCACCACACCCCGGGCGGACGCCTCGTTGTCGATCAGCAGCTGACGCAACTGGGTGCTGGACTTGGTGTACATGTCCTTGAACTCACCGGTCGAGCCGTCGAGCACCTGTGCGAAGTTCTCGTCGACATTGTCGGAGTCGATGCTGGTGAGCACCTGCGCGTAGGCCACCGCAGCGGTCTGGGCCTGCGCGGCAGCCTGTTCCACCTGGCGGTCGTGCCACAGCTGCCAGCCGAGGTATCCCGACGTCGCGAAGCCGGCCACGGCCAGGGCGGCCAGTGCGCCGACCAGAAACCGGCGCCGCCGCCGACCTGGGGTCGCGGGCTCCGCGCCGTCGTTCTCGCCGGCGCCCGCAGTGTCCGGATCCGACGCGGCGTCGTCGCTCAGCCCCTCGGCTGTGTCGCCGTCGGAGATGGCGGTGTCTTCGCCGGCCGTGTCGGCCTTCTGGTCGTCGAGATCTTCGTCGGTGGTCGACGGCATGGGGGCTCCTTCGTGGTGAGGTCGGGCTTCAGCGCGGGGGCTCGATCGGCAGAGTCGGGCCACCGTACGGGGTGGGAATGGTGTAGCGCCCCTTGGGGGTCGGATCGGTGGTGCGGCCGAGATCGGCGCCCGCCGGTGGGCCCGCGGTGTCGTCTCCTGCCGGTCGCGGCGCGTTCTTGGCGCCGCGCACGAGCACGCCCGGATGATCGTCGCGGCAGTAGGTGTACAGGAACGGCTCCGGATAGTCCGCCGACGACGGGGGCCGACGCGGGGTGCCGTACTCGCAGGTGTAGCGCGGGTAGATGTCGCCGGTGGCCCAGAACCCGTTGTCGTGCATGGTGCTTCCGATCGCGTCCAGCAGTGACGTGCGGTAGTCGGGGAACAACGAGTTCAGCGCCGGGACCCGTAGGTACAGCAGCTGGGACGTGCTGGCCAGGCTGCCCAGTAGCTGCACCATCGTGTCGGAGTTGTCGGCGAACAGGTTGTCCACGGAGTTCAGCGACCGCGGTGCACGGTCGGTCAGCCGGCGGTACCCGTCCTGCATCGCGGCCACCCCGCCCAGAGTTTCCCTCAGATTGTCCGACGCGACCTCGATGCCGGGATTCTTGTCGGCGGCCAGTTGCAGCGAAACCCGGCTGGTCCGCAGCATGCTCGAGGTCTCCGGCAGCACCGAATCGAGCGTCGAGAGCAGGAAGCTGCCCCCGTCGATGATGTCGGCGAGCTTCTGCGGACCGGCTTCGGACATGCTCAGCTCGCGCCTGATGGTCTCGAGCTTGCCGACATCGGTCTGAGCGAGGGCGCCGTCGGCGTGGGCGAGCAGCGTGGCCAGTGTCACCGGGACCTCCGCCCGGCCGAGTCCGATCACGCTTCCGTCGCTCAGATACGGACCGGCAGCCGACTCGGCGGCGAAGTTGATGTACTGCTCGCCGGCCGGCGAGAGTCCCGAGACCTGAACGTCACTGGCCTCGGGGATCTTGACCGCGGCGTCGAGCGTGATGTGAGCGTCCACCCCGGCCGGGGTGATCTCCAGACTCTGCACCCGCCCGACCGGAACGCCGCGCAACGTGACGTCCTGGTTGGGCAGCAGCCCGCCGGATTCGGGCAGCTGCACCACGACCCGGTAACTCGCGGCGAACGGATTGACCCGCAGCGCGCCGAGGAGCAGATACGCGCCCGCCACGACGAGCGTCAGCACCAGTGCGGCGGCGGACAGCCACGCCCGCCGGCGGTGGCCCCATCGCACCACCCCGACGACGCTGTTGGCTGCACCGTTGATCATCGCGGCGGCTCCGGTGCGACGGTGACGATCTCCCCCGGCTCGGTCGGGCTGGGCGCCACCGGAACCTGCGGCACGGCCGGTCCCTTGCCGACGATCCGTTCCTGCAACCGCAGCAGCGTGAACTTCAGCGAGCCGACCAGCTGGTGCCAGTTGTACCGCTTCGGTCCGTGCAGACCCTGGTCGCCGGCGAAGCCGATGTCCGGGATCGAGCCGAGGATCAGCCGGTCGATGCTCACCCTGGTCGAAATGGCATTGCTGGGCATCGATTTGACGAACGGCGGCATCAACCGGTTGAGGGAGTAGAGGGTGGCTTCCGGGGCCAACACGACGTCGTTCCAGGCGGCGGCGATCGTGTTGGCGTCCGCGATCACGCTGCGACCGCTGGTGTCGTTGCCCGCGATGGACGGGAATTTCTGCAGTTGCCCGCCGACGTCACCGAGTTGAGTCACCAGATCGGCGATCTGGTCGGTCTGGTCGGCGAGCGTGCCGGTGGCGGGTCCGGCTTCGGACATCAGTTCACCGAGCACCTCGTTCTTGGTTTCGATCTGGGCGGCGAGGTTGGTCGTCTCGGTCAACGCCGTGGAGATCTGCTCGGAGCGGGCGTTGAGCCTGCCCAGGGTGTGGTTGGTCTTGCTGATCAGGTCGCCGAACGCCTGCCCCTGGTCACCGGTGGCCCGCCCCAGGCCGTTGATGATGTTGGTGAAGTTGCGCACCGCTCCGCCGTTGACCAGGATCGACGCCGAACTCAGCACCGACTCGACGGTTGCCGCGGCAGTGGTCGATTCCAGGGGGATCACGTCCCCGTCACCGAGCAGCCGGGCGCCGGGCACCACCGGCGTGGGCGGCTTGATCGACACGAACACGTCGCCCAGCGGGGTCGCCGAGCGCAGCTCCGCGGTGCTGCCCTCGGGCAGCTGCACGCCGTCCATGATCCGCAGCGTGGTCACCGCCGTGTAGTTGCGCGCCTGCATCGATTCGAGTTGTCCGACGTCGGCGCCCGCCAGCTTGACCTTGGCGTGTGCGGGCAGGTTCAGCGCGTTGGCGAACACCGCGGTCAGCGTGTAGCCGTCGGCATCGACCCCGGGGGCGGGCAGCGGGAGGCTGGCCAGACCTTCGGTGGCGCAGCCGCTGACGGTGACCGCCGTGACGGCCGCCGCGAGCCACGTCGTCCGGATACGGCGCCCGCGCATCACTTCTGCCCCATCGCGGCGAGCCCGTCGAGCACATACGACAGGCCGAAGTCGGGACCGAAGTCCTGCAACGTGCCGGTGCTGCAGCCCAACTGGCGCAGTCCCATCATGTTGCACATCTCCTTGACCGTCTGCGTGTCGAAGAGCACCTTGTCGGTGAGGACGTGCACCCGCACCGCACCGTTCTTCTTGTCGATGATGTTGTAGATGTTGTCCAACGTCATCGGTGCCACATCGAGGAACTCCATCAGGTCACGCTGGTGGTCGACCGTGGTCGTCATGGCGATGTCTCCGTTGGCGACGAGCTGTTTGACCTCGTCGCGGTGGGTGTCGAGAACCTCGCCGACCTGGTTGATGACGTCCTCGAGCTTGCGGCCGGTGGCGCCGGTGCCGAAGTCCTCGTCGGCGAGGACCTGACTGAGTTGCCGCACGGAGCTGCCGAATTCGTTCAGGGTGGCCTCGTTGGCCGCCGCCGCCTCGAACAGCGAGCTGACATTACGGATGATGGTGGTGAGCTGGTCGCGGGTCACGTCGCCGCGATCGGCACTGAGCCGCAACGCCTCCGACAGCTCACCGAGGGCGTCCTTCATCTGCTGGCCGTTGCCGTCCACGACGGCTGCGCTGGCGTCGACGACGTCGGCGATCGGGCCGTCTCCTCTGCCGTCGCCCTCCAACGACATCGACAGTTTGTCCAGCACGTCGAGCACGCGGGCGAACTCGACCGGGGTCTTGGTGCGGTCCAGTCCGATGGTGGCGTGGTCCGCCAGCGTCGGCCCGTCCTGATAGGGCGGTGTGAGCTCGATCTGCCGGTCGGTCAGGATCGAGTTGGAGATCGTGACGGCCTGGACGTCGACGGGTATCTTGACGTCGCGGTCGACGGTGAAGTCGACCTCGACGTAGCCGCCCATCGGCCGGATCTCGGTGACCGTTCCCACCGGCATGCCCAGTACCGCAACGGTGTTGTCGACGTACAGGCCCGCGGCGCTGTCGAACTGTGCTGTCACCGTGATCGTGTCCATCCGCTCGGCCACGTACGACCATCCGATACCGGCGGCGACCAGCGCAGCGACCAGTACGGTGCCGGCCAGTGCCACGAGTTTGGTTCTGCGGCTGATCATTTGCAGTCCTGGAAGTACTGGATCATGTCGAACTGCTTGGCCCGACCGCTGATCGCGCACATCCACGAGTCCACCAGCAGGCCGTTGCTGACGTTCAGGTCGACGGCGTTGCCGCTTCCGGTGGCGTTGGCCAGCCCCCGCAGGGCGGGCGGGCCAGCCTGCAAGGTGCTGCGCAACAGATCGTCATGCTGGCCGAGCATGCCGGAGAGTTCCCGCAGGTCCACGAGCAGCTGCTCCAGTTCGGGGCGGTTGTCCACGGCCACGGTACTCAGTGTCTCCACGAGGTTGGTCAGCGCCGCCATCATCGCGTGGAAGCTCGCACGGCGCGCCACGAACTCTCCCAGCAGCGCGTTGCCCTGGTTGACCAGGCTGCCGATCGTGGACTGTTGGCGGCGCAGCGTCGTGCTCACCATCTCGGTGGTCTCGAGCAGCCGGCCCAACTGAGCGCGTCGTTCGGCGATGATCGTCGACAGCGTGTGCGTGTTCGCCAGCGCCTGCGGCACCACCGGCGGCAGTGTTTCGAGTTGCTCACCCAGGATCGCCAGCGATTGGGCGAACTTGTCCGAATCGACCTGCTCGTAGGTCCGGGTCACATCGGCGAGCGCTTCCTGCAGATCGTAGGGAACCTCGGTGTGACGCAGGTCGAAGGTGTCGTCGGGCAATGTCCCCGTGCCGTCGGGTTCCAGCGACAGATATCGCGATCCGAGAATGGTGGTCACCTTGATGACCGCACGGGAGTCCTGGCCGAAGACGATGTCGTCGCGGACTTTGAGCCCGGCCTCGACGTGATCTCCAGCCAACACCATGCTGGTCACCTCGCCGACCGGGATCCCGGCCACCACAATGGGATTGCCCACCTGAAGTGCCGCGGCCTGCAGGAACTTCGCTGCGTAGTGCCGGTAACCGATGTTGGCCAGCTGCACCATCAGCATGGCGCCGACCACGACGGCCACCACCGCTATCGCACCCACGCCGAGCAGGGTCTTGTTGCGCTCCTCGAGCGGCTTCTTCCGGCGTCTCGTCGGCGCGTCAGCCATTGGCCAGATTCCTGCATCGGGGACTGTAGGTGGCGTCGTTGCCGGGTGTGGCCGCGTCGACCACGATCGGGACCACGTCGTTGAGCCCGGGGAAGAAGCCGGTGGCGTTCAGGTCGCAGGCGTACGCGTTGGCGTACGCGCCTTCGTTGGTGATGCGGGCGAATCCCTTCAGCAGCAGCGGCAGATTGGCTCCGGTGAAGGCCAGCTGCGGTTCGATGTCGACCATGTGGCGGGCGAATCCCGGCTCCCGGGTGACCAGTTCGGTGAGGTCGGGCTCCACCTCGTCGCTGATCGTCGACAGTTGACGCATCACCCGTGAGATGGTGCCCATCGAGTCGACCAGCTCGGGTCGGCGCGCCTCGAAGGTGGACACCACGCCGCGGGTGGTGGTGATCACCTGGTCGAGATCGTCGTTGTGCCGGGCGAGATTGCCGACCACCGAGTTCAGGTCGGTGATGACCGCGCCGAGTTCCTCGTCGCGGCCGGCGAAGGCGTCGGTGAGCTGTGAGGTCTGATCGACCAGCGCCGTGATCGACGCGTTGTCCCCCTGCAGCGACTGGATCACCCCCTGGGTCAGATCGTCGGCGGCGTTGGGATCCAGCAGGCTGAACAGCGGCTCGTAACCGTTGAGGAGTGCGCCGACATCGAACGAGGGATCGGTGCGGTCCACCGGGATGACGCTGCCCGCCGGTAACGGTCCCGGGTCGCCGACGCTGCCCAACGACAGCCCGAGGTACCGCTGGCCGACGATGTTCTGGTAGGTGACCGACGCGACCGTCGTCCCCAGCACCTGCTGGTCGCTCTGCACCACGAAATCGACTCTGGCGTGCTTGCCGTCGAGTTCGATGCCCTCGACGCGACCCACCCGCACCCCCGCCATCCGGACGTCGTCGCCTTCGCGCAGACCGAACACGTCGGTGAACACGGCGGCGTACGGCACCGTGCGACCGGCGACGTCGCGCCGCAGCGTTGCGTACACCAGCCACGTCACCGTTACCGCCACAACCATGAACAACGACAGCCCGATCGCGGCACCTCGGATCTTCACCGGTTCCCCCCTCTCGAGGTCGAATCCACCAGGGACACCGTGGTGCCGCGTGCGACGGGGCCGAGAAGCAGTTGGGTGGCGGTGCTGGCCGGCCGGCCGGTGATGAGTCCGAGCTGGTTGCGTTCCTGTTGACTGCCAACGGGTCCCACATTGCCGCCGGAGAAGGTGCCGCCGGAGAAGTTGGCGCTGTGGGAGGCCGGCGCGGCCTCGGCGGGCAGTACGGGTCCGCCTGGGGTAGCCGGGCCTGGGGGTGGCGCCGGCGCCGGTGGGGGCGGATCACCCGGTTTGGGCGCGACCGGCGCCACCGGAGACAAGATCTGCGGAGGCTGGGGATCGGGCACCAGCGCGGGGTTGGCCGTGTCGGGCACCGGCGCCGACGGCGGCATCCACGACGGCAGCGGTGGATTCGGGTCGGCCAGACTCGGATTGTTGTCGACCAGCGGCGGTCCGACCGCCACCAGATTGCCGTTCTCGCCGACCACCGTTCCGCTGGGCGGGGCCAGATCCGGCGGTGGCTGATAGTTCTGGGGCAGAAGCACATCGGGCAGCTCTGGACGCGTCGGCACCAGCGGCGCGGTGTAACAGCTCGGCCCCTTCAGCCCGGCGTACTGCGGGCAGTCGGCCCGCGTGTAGCTGTAGGTCGGGGTGAACGACAGGTTGACCCGCATGTTCGCGGTGTCCTGCTCGGGTATCCACACTTCGTCGAAGAACCTGTCGGACAATCCGTTGAGCTTGACAAAGGCGGGCACCCAGTGGGGCGAGATCTCGGCCAGCGATCCCAGCACGGGGGTCAGTTCCGAGCTGATCTTGACCAACTTGTCGGTGTGGTTGTTCAGCGCGGTGTCGGTGGTACCGAGCGTGTGCAGTCCACCACTGATCAGCGAATCCAGTTGGGTGCGTTGCCGGACCAGCGTGCGCATCGGTTCCACCGCCACGTGCAGCGCGTCGATCAACTCGGGTGCGGTCTGCTGCAGCCCACGAGTGGCGTCGATGAGCGCCGAGACCGTCGTCGGGCCCGGGTCGCTCGCCACGATGGAGTCGATCTCGTCGACCAGCCTGCTGAGCTGGGCGCCGCTGGTCAGCAGTTCGGTGCGGCGATCCTCGGTGGCGGCGTTGACGGCGGCCAGGACGCCGATGGTCTTGTCCTCGCGGCCACGCCCGGTAGCCGCGAGGATGTCGCGCAACTTGCTGATCGTCGTCTGGAAGAGCACGGTCGGCAGTTCGGTGTCCTCGGGGATGTGCGCGCCTTCACTGATCGGCGGGCCGTGCCCCTGGTCGACCAGCTGCACCGAGGACACCGCGAAGACGTTGCTCGGCACCACTCGTGCGGTGACGGTTGCGGGAATCGACTTGGCGTAGTGCGGATCCAGATCGATGTGCACACGGTTCGGCTCGCCGTGCGCGGCGGGCGTGACGTCCTGCACGGCACCGACGAGTACGCCGTGGTACTTCACGTCGGAGCGTTGCGGCAGCCCGTCACCGACGTTGACCAGGTCGGCCACCACCCGCACGTAGGGATCGAGCCGACCGGTCGCCTTCACCAGCAGCGTCGCCGTCACCACCGCGGCCACGGCCACGAGCGCGATGCCGGCCGCCAGCAGCTGCCGGTCGGAGGGTCCGCGGCCATCGGTCTCGAAGGAGTTGCCCATTCAGCCCCCGAACCGCGCCCCGGAGTCGACCGACCACAGCGCCATGGTCAGCAGCATGTTGACCATGATCACCACGGTGATGCTGGCGCGCATCGCGTGGCCGGCGGCGACGCCCACCCCGACCGGACCGCCGCTGGCGTAGAAACCGTAGTAGCACTGGACCGTTGAGGCGATCCACACGAACACGATGGTCTTGATGATCGAGTACACGATGTCCTGCCCGGACAGCATCAGCGTGAAGTAGTGCAGATAGGAGCCGGTCGAACCGCCGGAGATGATCGTGACGACGACCTGGGTGGTCAGGTAGCTCACCGCCAGGCAGGCGACGTAAAGAGGCACCGCGGCCACGGTCGCGGCCATCAGACGGGTGGTGACCAGATACGGGATCGGCCGGATACCCAGCGAATCCAGGGCGTCGATCTCCTCGGCGATCCGCATCGAACCGAGCTGAGCGGTGAAACGGCAACCGGCTTGCGTGGCGAACGCCAGCGACGCGGCGATCGGCGCGAGCTCACGGGTGTTGACCAGCGACGAGATGATGCCGGTCGCCGGCCCCAACCCGAGCAGGTCGAGGAAGTTGTAACCCTCGATCCCCACCAGCGCACCGACAGTGATACCCAGCACGATCGCCACGCCCGCCGTGCCCCCGCCCACCACCAACGATCCGTTGCCCCAGGCGATGTCGGAGAGCAGACGGACGAACTCCTTGCGGTAGTGCGTGAAGGCGACGGGGATGCCGGCGAGCGCGCGGCCGAAGAAGACCAGCATGTGGCCGAGCCGCACGATGGGTCCGGTGGTGCGCTGGTAGAGCTTTCGCGCCGGAGCGAACAGGGCCGGGGTGAACTGGGATGCGGCCATCGGTCTACAGCCCCACCCGCGGGAACATCATGATGTAGAGCTGGCTGATCGCGACGTTGACCACCATCAGCACCAGGATCGATTCGACCACGGCGGCGTTGACCGAGTTCGCCACCCCGGTCGGACCACCCTTGGTGGACATTCCTTTCTGACAGGACACCACCGCGACGATGGCCCCGAACACCACTGCCTTGACCAGAGCCACGATCATGTCGCCCGTCGTGGCGAAGGCGGCGAAGGTGGCGACGAAGCTGCCGGGCGCGCCGTTCTGGAAGTACACGTTGAACAGATAGCTCGCCAGGAAACCTACGAAGCAGACGACACCGGTGAGCGCGACACCGACCATGACCGCGGCCGCGAACCGGGGGACGACGAGTCGGCGCACCACCGACACCCCCATCACTTCCATGGCGTCGGTTTCCTCGCGCATCTTGCGCGAGCCGAGATCCGCGGTGATCGCCGAGCCCACGGCGGCGGCCATCAGGATCGCCGCGGTCAGCGACGCCGCCTGCCGGATCACCGCCAGTCCGCTCGCGGCACCGGCGAGCGACGTGGCGCCGACCTGGCCGGCCAGCAACGCGAACTGGATCGACAGCGTCACGCCGATCGGCAGCGCCACCAGCACGGTCGGCAGCACCGCGGTGCCGGCCATGAAAGCGCCCTGCCGGATGAATTCCTGCCATTGGAAGCGCCCGGTCAGCAGGTCGATGATGAGATATTGGATCGTCCGCACCCCGAGGACGAACTGGTCTCCGACCGTAGTCAGCGACGCCAGCGGGTGCCGCGAGACGTAGCCACCGGCCCAGTCGGTGATCTCCTGCACGCCTGCGTCGGGTGCCGTATCCCTCGAAGGTTCTCCAGAAGGACTCGCACTCTTTTGAATCGTCATTTACTTATTGCTGAGCATGTCGGCAGCATCGGCGATCTCTCTGGCTCCTGTTCGTGCAGGATATCGACGTCCAGCGGGCATAAATGACGTCAGCGACAAATACCTCTCCGGCGCCCCCACGCACTCTCAACCATCCGTCGGAGATGAGTATGCACATTAACTTCTCGATGTGGCAAAGATTGCCGAAAATTCTCAGGCAGGTCGTGTCGATTCCCGCCGATGCCGTTCGACGGATAGACGTGGGCCCCCGGAACGTTCCGGCGCGACACTGGTACGGGCCCCTTCCCTGAAATAGAAGGAGAGACACGATGACCCGCTACATGCTGATCCTGCGCTCGACTCCCGCGGCGGAGGAAGCGATGGCGAACGTCGACTTCGAGGACGTGATCGCCGCGATGGGCCGTTTCAACGAGGAGCTGATCAAGGCCGGCGTGCTGCTGGCCGGCGAGGGCCTGGCCGGTCCCGAGGACGGCTTCGTCGTCGACTTCGACTCCGGGACCCCGGTGGTGACCGATGGTCCGTACACCGAAGCCAAAGAGCTGTTCAACGGGTTCTGGGTGGTAGCGGTGTCGTCGATCGAGGAGGCCAAGCAGTGGGCGGTGAAGTGCCCGTTGGGCCCCGGCGCACGACTCGAGGTGCGCCGCATCACCGAGACCGAGGAGTTCCCGCAGGACAACGAATGGGTCCAGAAGGAGCTGCGGTGGAAGAAAGAGGGTGTCTGGAAGTAGTGCGCCGACGATTCGGCGTGGAAGTTGCGTTGACGAGCGACTTCCACGCCGGAGTCGTCAATTTGCGAGCACTCGATGACTGGAATTGGAACACGTTCTAGTCTGTAGGCCATGAGTGACTTGTTGCGCCATCCGTTGCACTCCGGCCACCTGACCGTCGGCGCGCTCAAGCGCCACAAAGACAAGCCGGTGCTGTTCCTCGGGGACACCACGATGACCGGTGGCGAACTCGCCGACCGCATCAGTCAGTACATCCAGGCCTTCGAGGCGCTCGGCGCCGGCACCGGTGCCGCGGTCGGGCTGCTCTCTCTCAATCGGCCCGAGGTGCTGATGATCATCGGCGCGGGCCAGACCCAGGGGTATCGCCGCACCGCGCTGCACCCGCTCGGCTCCCTGGACGACCACGCCTATGTGCTCTCCGATGCCGAGGTGACGTCGCTGATCATCGATCCGCAGCCGATGTTCGTCGAACGCGCGCTGGGATTGATGCAGAAGGTGCCGTCGCTCAAGCAGGTGCTCACCATCGGTCCCGTCCCCCAGGAACTCGCCGACAGCGGGGTGGCCGCGGTCGATCTGACGGCCGAGGCGGCGAAGTACCCGGCCAAGCCGCTGGCCGCGGCCGATCTGGCGCCCGATCACATCGGCGGGCTGACCTACACCGGCGGCACCACCGGAAAGCCCAAGGGCGTGATGGGGTCGACACAGTCGATCACGACGATGACCACCGTGCAGTTGGCCGAGTGGGAATGGCCGGAGAACCCACGGTTCTTGATGTGCACCCCGCTCTCGCATGCCGGGGCGGCGTTCTTCACCCCGGTCATCGTCAAGGGTGGCGAGCTGCGGGTGATGACCAAGTTCGATCCGGCCGAGGTGCTCAAGGTGATCGAGGAGCAGAAGATCACCGCGACGATGCTGGTGCCGTCGATGATCTATGCGCTGATGGACCATCCCGACTCCCACACCCGCGACCTGTCGTCGCTGGAAACGGTGTATTACGGCGCGTCGGCGATGAATCCGGTGCGGCTGAAGGAGGCGATCCGCCGGTTCGGGCCCATCTTCGCGCAGTATTACGGGCAGTCCGAGGCGCCGATGGTGATCACCTATCTGGCCAAGAAGGACCACGACGAGAAGCGGCTGACGTCCTGCGGGCGGCCGACGCTGTTCGCGCGGGTGGCGCTGCTCGGTGACGACGGCCAGCCGGTACCCCAGGGTGAGGTCGGCGAGATCTGCGTATCGGGCCCGCTGCTGTCCGGCGGGTACTGGAACCTGCCCGACGCGACGGCCGAGACCTTCAAAGACGGCTGGATGCACACCGGAGACCTGGCCCGCGAAGACGAGGACGGCTTCTACTACATCGTCGACCGGACCAAGGACATGATCGTCACCGGCGGGTTCAACGTCTTCCCCCGTGAGGTCGAAGACGTCGTGGCCGAACATCCCTCGGTCGCCCAGGTATGTGTGATCGGAACACCCGACGAGAAGTGGGGTGAGGCGGTGACCGCGGTGGTGGTCCTGCGTCCCGACGCCGCGACCGACGAGGCCGCGGTGGCGACGATGATCGCCGAGATCCAGGCCGCGGTCAAGGAGCGGAAAGGCCCGGTCCAGTCACCCAAGCAGGTGGTCGTCGTCGACTCGGTGCCGATCACGGCGCTGGGCAAGCCGGACAAGAAGGCCGTGCGGAAGCAGTTCTGGGAAGGCGCGGGACGTTCGGTCGGCTGAGCTAGCAGCCGCTGGCCAGGCCGGCCAGGATTCCGTCGAGCAGGGCGCCCGCGGTGCGGGCCGCCTGCTCGACGTCGCCCGCCGCGATGTGGTCGAGCAACAGGCCGTGATCGACGATCTCCACGGGCTTCTCGTGGGTGGTGGCGACGCTGGCGGTGATGGCCTCCATCAGCCCGCGGTAGAGCTCGAGCAGCATGGCGTTGTGTGAGCTCGCGACCACGGCGAGGTGGAATTCGGCATCGGCGCGGGCGAATTCGTCGGTGTCGCCGGTCGCCATGCAGTCGTCGCGGCGCAGCAGCAATTCGCGCAGGACGGTGAGGTCGTCGTCGGTGTGGTGCGCCGCGGCCAGGCGCGCGGCCTCGACTTCCAGACCGCGCCGTACCTGCAGGACGTCGCGCAGTTCGGCGCCGCAGAGCCGGCGCAGCGCACCCGACACCTCACTCGTGGCGCGGACGTAGGTGCCGTCCCCCTGGCGCACCTCCAGCAGCCCGGCGTGCGCCAAGGCACGGACCGCCTCGCGCACGGTGTTGCGGCCCACCCCCAGTGTTTCGACCAGCACGGCCTCGTTGGGGATGCGCTCTCCGACGGACCACTCCCCGACGGCGACTGCATGGCGCAGCTGGTCGATGACCTGGTCGACCAGCCCGGTGCGGCGCGCAGTGCTCAACGGCACAAAATACCCTTTCGTCCAATCATGGGATGTATGGCACTCTAGCAAGGTGAGCAGCCCGAAGCACGACATCGACGCCCCGGCGGCCGGCCTGGCGACCGCGGCCGACGCCGCTTCGCCCGCCTCGGGTCGGGCCCCGACGATCGCCGGGGGCGCGCTGCTGGCCGTGGCGGTGATCCTGACCGCGTTGAATCTGCGCCCAGCCGTCACGAGCGTCGCCCCGCTGCTCGGCGACATGCGCACCGACCTCGGGGTGACCGCCACGTGGGCGGGTCTGTTGACCACCCTGCCCGCGCTGTGCTTCGCGGCGGCCGGGCTGGCCGCGCCGTGGTTGTCGTCGCGGATCGGTCTGGGCCGCACCGTCTCTGCCGCGATGGTCGCGCTCACCGTCGGCCTCGCGGTGCGCGTCGTCGACGGGGCGCACCTCGTGATCGGCGCGACGCTGGTCGCATGCGCCGGTATCGCCCTGGTCAACGTGCTGATTCCGGTCGTCATCAAAGGCTCCTTCCCCACCCGGGTCGGCCTGATGACGGGCATCTACACCGCCGCGCTGCAGGGCGGCGGAGCGCTGGGATCGGCGGTCACTCCCGGCCTGGAGGAGCCCCTCGGTGGCTGGCGCAGCGCGCTGGCGATCTGGGCGGTGGTCGCGTTCGTCGCGTTCGTGGTCTGGGTGCCGGCCGCGCGTCGGCACCGCAGCGCCTGGACGCCGGCGGCCATGCCCCGCGGTGAACGCCGTTCTCTTCTGCGCAACCGGCTGGCCTGGACGGTCACCCTGTTTTTCGGCTGCCAGGCGTTCATGGCGTACATCGTGATGGGCTGGCTGCCCGAGGTGTTCATCGACAATGGCGTGGACAAGATGGACGCCGGGCTGCTGGTCGGGCTGACGTCGCTGATCGGGGTGCCGGTGGCGTTGGTGATCGCACCGCTGGCCGCGCGCCGCACCAGCCAGAGCGGCGCGATCGCCGGGCTCGGAGTGCTGGGCGTGGCCGGAGCGATCGGGCTGATGGTGGCGCCCGCCGCGCAGCCGGTGCTGTGGAGCGTGCTGATCGGCGCAGGCATGGGCGCATTCGCCATGGCGCTGACCGTCATCGCGCTGCGTGCCCGCACGCCGACCGACACTGCGCAGCTGTCCGGGATGGCGCAGGGACTCGGTTATCTGATCGCCGGGACCGGCCCGTTCCTGTTCGGGCTGCTGCACGACGTGTCCCATGGTTGGACGGTGCCGTGGCTGATGTTCCTGGCCGTCTACCTCGTCCAGATCGCCGCCGGGGTGCTGGCGGGGCGGCCACGCTTCGTCTGAGGTGCCACCGGGAACAATGACTGAGTGACCGTGCCCCCCAACGACGTGCGCGAGACGGTGGCCGCAGTGTGGCGCATGGAGGCCGCCAAGATCGTCGCCACCTTGACGCGCGCGGTCGGTGATGTCGGCCGGGCCGAAGACCTCGCCCAGGAAGCGCTCGTCGATGCGCTCGATCAGTGGCCCCGCACCGGGGTACCCCGCAATCCCGGCGCCTGGCTGACGACAGTCGCCAAACGCAAGGCCGTCGACCAATGGCGGCGTCAGGACAACCTGGACGCCAAGTACGCGCTGCTGGCCCGTGAGTTGGCCGACCACGTCGACGAGGCCTGGGAACCCGACCGCATCGACGACGACGTACTGCGGTTGATGTTCATGGCGGCTCACCCCGTCCTCACCCAGGAGAGCCGGGTAGCGCTGACGCTGCGCGTGGTCGGGGGATTGAGCACGGACGAGATCGCCAAGGCGTTTCTCGTCCCGAAGTCGACCGTCGCTCAACGCATCGTCCGCGCCAAGAAAACCCTGGCCGGCGTGGCGTTCGAGGTTCCGGACCGGTCCGAGTGGCCGCAGCGGATGTCGACGGTGCTCAGCGTCATCTATCTGATCTTCAACGAAGGCTATGCGGCATCCTCCGGGCGGCTCTGGTTCCGCGAGGAACTGTGCGCCGAGGCGTTGCGGTTGGGACGGGTACTGGCCGCACTGGCCCCGGACGAGGCCGAAGTGCACGGGCTGGTGGCGCTGATGGAGTTCCAGTCCTCCCGGTTGCGCGCCCGGGTCGACGCGGAGGGCGCGCCGATCCTGCTCGAGAACCAGGACCGGACGCGATGGGACCGCGCACAGATACAACGCGGCGTGACCGCCCTGGGCGCAGCAGCACAAGCGCTGCAACACCGCGGTTCTGGGTGGGGCCCCTATGCATTGCAGGCGGCGCTGGCCGAATGCCATGCCGTCGCGCCGAGCACCGCCGACACCGACTGGCACCGCATCGTGATGCTCTACGACGCGCTGTTGGGTCTGACGACCTCACCGGTCGTGGCGCTGAACCGAGCCGTGGCGGTGGCCATGGCCGACCCCGACAACGGACCGCGGGCCGCGTTGGACATCGTCGATCACCTCGTCGGACTCGGTGGCTCGCCGGCACTCCCGGGTGTGCGGGCCGAACTGCTGCAGCGGTTGGGCCGTCACGCCGAGGCGGCCGACGAGTTCGACCGCGCTGCGGCGCTGGCCGACAACGATCGGGAACGAGACGTCCTGACAGCCAAAGCCGCTCGCGCCAGGACCGGCTAAGCGCCGGGCACCGAGGTGCGGGCGGCCACCGACGCGGCGCCGGAGCGGTCGAACACGTCGATGACGACATCGGCGTCCTGGTAACGGCCCAGGTGATGCAGACCGGCGGTGGCGGCGATGATCTCGTTGGCCCGGTCGCCGGACATCGGGTACTCCTCGACCCGGTGGCGCCAGTGCGCGGCGACGACCGTGGCCGCCGCTGACAGGCGCGGGACCTCATGGTCCAGCACCGCGCGCAGGGTTTCCGGCTGCAGGTAGTAACACACTTCCGACAGCATCACGAGATCGAAAGGGCCTGGCGGCCAGGGCTGGTCGAGGGAACCGCGCATCAGCCTGACCCGGTCGCGCAGCCCGGCGGTGACCAGGCGCGCGCGGGTGGCATCCAACGCGGCGACGCTGACGTCGGTGCTGACGACGTGATCACAGCGCCCGGCCAGCTGCTCGGTCAGCACCCCGACCGAGCAGCCCGGTTCGAAGGCGCTCCGGTAGCGCTCGTAGGGCAGCATCGCCGTGGTGATGGCGTACTTGCGTCGCTCGTACCAGCGATGCTGCAGCTGCCACGGATCGGCCGCCTGTGCGTACATGCGGTCGAAGAAGCTGTCGGGAAGCCGGGAACTCAGCGGAAGACCACCTCACCGACGGCCAGCAGCCGGTGCAGCACCGCGGGCGGCAGAACGGGGGGATCGTCAGGTGTGGGCGGCAGGAACTGGCTGCGGAAGCTCTGCGCCGCCAACCGTTTCCGCTCGGTCGCCGCCGCATCCACCGGCGCGGTGGACATGCGCTGCCACGGGACCGCGTCGTCGCCGGGTCGAGCCCAGTGCCACATCCACACCGGGTACTCCACCAGCACCGCCCCGGTGCGGCCGGCTGCCGTGGCCGCAGCCCGGCCCACGGCCTCGTGGTCGGGATGACCGTCACCGCGCCACGTCGCCGCGCACCAGGTGCCGGGCGGCTTCGCGGCCAGGATCTCGGTGAGCAGATCCGCCAGACGTTGCTCGTGCTCGGCGATCTCACCGTCGGGCAATCCCAGGCAGATCGGCGCGGCGACACCCAGAACCCTGGCCGCCCGGTGCAGTTCGGCGCGCCGGGTGCGCTCCAGCCGATACCGCTGCAGCACAGACTGATTCTCGTACGCCGCACCGCCGTCGCTGGCCGACACGATCTGCACCCGCACCCCGGCGGAGGCGAGCTGCGAGGCTGTCGCACCGAAGCCCAGCGTCTCGTCGTCGGGGTGCGCGCCGGCCACCACGATCTCCGGGCAATCGCTCAGATCGAGCGGCGAGGCGTCCAGCCGGGCGTTCAGCCACTGGTGCGTCGGCGTGCCCCCGCACGTCAACGGCCGGGCCGCCAAGCGCGCCGAATTGCTCAGAAACACTGCTGTCACGCTGTCGCCCCTGCCAATTCGCCCAGTCTCGCGAGATCCCGCTCCGCGTGGCTCTGCCGCACGTAGATCGACAGGTCGGCCACCCGAGCGGCGTGCGCGCCGTCCATGGACAGCGGCCCGGGCCCCAGGGCGCGCCCGGTCCGCGCGAGCGCTTGGTCCACCGCGGTTTCGGCGACGGCGCGGGCGCGGCGGGCCAACAACTCGGCACGGCCCTTGCGGTTCAACGGGTCCGCATCGAACTCGTCGGCCACCGCTTTCAGCGTGGCGTCGGCGGCGGCCAGCGCGGCGTCCACCGCACCCAGGTGGGCCAGCGTATGCGCGTCGGCACCGGCGGCACGCGCGTACAGCGGCGCGGCGACGGCGCGGGCACCGCCGACCCAGCAGGCGGCCACCCCGGCGGCCCCGTGCCAGAAACCCGGCCTGCTCAGGTACTCGCCTGGCCTGCCCACCTGCACCGCCGGGGTCGAGGTGAATTGCACGGAGCGGGTGTCGGATTCGGCCATCCCAGCGTTGCGCCACGTGCTGGGCAACGGCCGCACGCCGTGGGCATGCAGGTCGACGGCGAACAGCGCACGCTCCCCGGAGGGCAACCTCGCGGTCACCAACGCATGAGTGCACAACGCCGCGCCCGAACACCACACCTTGGTGCCGTCCAGCGTGGCCGTTGAGCCCTGCTCACGCGCCGACAGCACCGCGTTGCCGGACTCGGCGGCCCACACACCCCACCACTGACCGGGCTGCGGCGTCGGTCCGTCGAGCTCGGCCAGGATGGCCACCGCATCGAGGTGGGCCTCGGCGAGCCGCCCGGCGGTCACGTCCGTCTCGGCCAGCTCCGCCAGCCTGCGCCACCGGGTGGCGGTGCCACCCCCACCGGGCAGCGGCAGGGCCAGTACGCCCGACTTGATCCATTGCCTGACCACACCGGCGCTCACGACGCGGCCCCCGACGCATTGCGGTCGCTACCCGCCGACCCCGACAGCGAGCGCAGGTGCTGCGCGAAGCCGCTGGGCGCCCGGCCCTCTCGGCGGTCCGAGGTCGCCACCGACAGCTGCGCGTCGCGGTCGATCCGCAACCCGGCGGCCTCGAAGCGGCCGACGAGCTCGACGTCCTCGCCGGTGGCCAGCGCCCGGAAACCACCCACCTGCCAGTACGCGTCGGCGCGAAAACCCATGTTGGCGCCGTGGACGTGATCGTGACCCGCCCCGTCGCCGCGATAAGCGCGCAGGTAGCGGCGGGCCACCTTGGCGGAGAAGTTGCGCCACACGGGCACCCGGACCACGCCCAGCACCATGTCGGCGCCGCCGTGGCGCTGCGGATCGGTCATGCGCAACAACCAGTCCGCGTCGACGATGCTGTCGGCGTCGGTGGTGGCGTACCAGGTCAGCTCTGGCGCGCTGGCGTCGTCATCGAGCGAGTCCTCCAGCGACCGCGCGTAGTCGAACCCGGCGGCGCGCGCCGCGCCGACGTTGCCGGCGTCGACGGAGACGAAGTGCACATCCGTTCCGTAGCGCGCAGCCAGGCGATCGCTGCCGTCGTCGCAGGAATCCAGGACCACGACGATCGTCACCGGGCTGGGCGTGCCCAGTGCGGCGGTGGTCAACGCGCGCAGGCACTGCGGCAAATGCGCTATCTCGTTGTGCGCCGGCACCACGACCACGGTCTGCCGCAGAGCCGATTCGGGCGCTGTCATGGGGCTTATGTAGCCGCGCAGCGCATATTTCACACCTGGCACGATGGAGGGGTGAGCGCCCGTGACTGACCTTCGGCCCGAGACCTCGCCGCCGATCGAGGCCGTGCTGTTCGACTTCTCCGGCACGCTGTTCCGGCTCGAGGAGGACGACAGCTGGTTCGACGGGATGGAGCTCGACAGCAGCCTCAGCCCGGCGCAGAGCCGCGAGGTCGACGGACACGTGCAGGCCGAGCTGATGCGCCGCCTCACCGCGCCTACCGGCCGGTCGGTGTCGATGACGCCCGAGGCGCTCGAGGCCTGGATGAACCGCGACCTCGCGCCGCACCTGCACCGGGAGGCGTATCTGCACGTGCTGCGCGAATCCGGCCTGGCCCACCATCACGCGGAGGCGCTCTACGCGCACGTGATCGACCCGTCCTGCTGGACTCCCTACCCGGATACCGCGCCCGTCCTGGCCGGACTGCGACGGCGCGGCGTCACGACGGCCGTGGTGTCGAACATCGCCTTCGATCTGCGACCGGCGTTCGACCCGCTGGACGGCGGCGTCGACGAGTTCGTGCTGTCGTTCGAGGTCGGCGCTGTCAAACCGGACCCGGTGATCTTCCAGACCGCCCTCGACCGGCTCGGCGTCACCGCCGATCGTGCCCTGATGGTCGGAGACAGTGACGAAGCCGACGGCGGGGCCCGCGCGCTGGGGTGCCGCTTCGCGCTGGTCGACCCGTTGCCCACCCGGGAGCGGCGCGACGGGCTGATCGCCGCGCTGTGGGCGCACGGCCTGCAGGTCTGAGCGCGTAGGTTCGGCGGTATGGCCGATCCGAAGCCGCCGTGGTGGCTCAAACCGATGAACAAGGTGCTGATGGCCGCGACCCGGCTCGGCCTGATCAAGGACGGTCCGATGGTGCTGACTGTCACCGGCCGCAAGTCCGGGCAACCACGGTCGACACCGATCACGCCGTTCGAGGTCGACGGTCACCGCTATGTCGTCGGCGGCTTTCCCGGCGCGGACTGGGTACGCAACGCGCAGGCCAACCCCGACGCCGTCCTCGTGCGCGGCAAGGTGCGCGAACCGGTGCGCATGGTCGAGCTCAGCGCCGAGCAGGCCCGCCCCCTGCTGCGGCAGTTCCCGGTCCTGGTCCCCACCGGAGTCGGGTTCATGAAGAACGCCGGACTGGTGACCGGGCCGAACCCCGACGAGTTCGAGGCACTGGCCGGGCGCTGCTCGGTGTTCCGCTTCGATAACGTTTGACCCCGTGAGCGAGAGCAACCCGTTCGACGCGGCCCGGTGGGAACCGGTCGCCGGTTTCGACGATCTGACCGACATCACCTACCACCGCCACGTCGCCGACGGGACGCGCCGGCCGACGGTGCGGGTCGCCTTCGACCGCCCCGAGGTACGTAACGCGTTCCGCCCGCACACCGTCGACGAGCTCTACCGGGTGCTCGACCACGCCCGGATGTCGTCCGACGTCGGGGTGGTGCTGCTGACCGGCAACGGACCGTCACCGAAGGACGGTGGCTGGGCGTTCTGCTCGGGTGGCGACCAACGCATCCGCGGCCGCTCCGGCTACCAGTACGCCTCCGGGGACACCGCCGAGACCGTCGACCCGGCCCGGGCCGGGCGGCTGCACATCCTGGAGGTCCAGCGGCTGATCCGGTTCATGCCCAAGCCGGTGATCTGCCTGGTGAACGGATGGGCCGCCGGTGGGGGGCATTCGTTGCATGTGGTGTGCGACCTGACGCTGGCCTCGCGCGAGCACGCCCGTTTCAAACAGACCGACGCCGATGTGGGCAGCTTCGACGGCGGCTACGGCAGCGCCTACCTGGCCCGCCAGACCGGGCAGAAGTTCGCCCGGGAGATCTTCTTCCTGGGCCGCGCCTACACCGCCGAGCAGATGCACGCGATGGGCGCGGTGAACAAGGTGGTCGACCACGCCGAGCTGGAAAACGTTGCGCTGCAGTGGGCGTCGGAGATCAACGGCAAGTCCCCGCAGGCCATACGGATGCTCAAGTACGCGTTCAACCTGCTCGACGACGGCCTGGTCGGCCAGCAGATGTTCGCCGGCGAGGCCACCCGGCTGGCCTACATGACCGACGAGGCGGTCGAAGGACGCGACGCGTTCCTGGAGAAGCGCGACCCCGACTGGACCCCGTTCCCCCGCTACTTCTGAGCGAATCCGGCGCGTTCGGCGACACTGAGCGTCGCGTTCCGCGCCCGATTCACGAGAGGACGTGACGTGACGAGCAGAAACCCGCTGCGGCGGCTGGCCGAGCAGGTCGTGCTGACCGGCATGCGGCCACCGATCCTTCCGACGCTGCTGCAGTACCGGCCCAACCGCGAGGTGGTGGACCTGACCGGCAAGCGGGTGCTGATCACCGGCGCGTCGTCGGGCATCGGCGAGGCCGCCGCCGCGCAACTGGCCCGTCGCGGCGCGGTCGTCGTCGTGGTCGCGCGGCGCAGCGACCTGCTCGAGGGCGTCGTCGCGCGCATCCGCGCCGACGGCGGGCAGGCCAGCGCCCACGTCTGCGACCTGGCAGACATGGCCGCCATCGATGGGCTCGTCGTCGACGTCGAGGCCGAGCTCGGCGGCATCGACATCCTGGTCAACAACGCCGGACGCTCCATCCGCCGCCCGCTGGCCGAGTCGCTGGAGCGCTGGCACGACGTCGAGCGCACGATCGCGCTGAACTACTACGGACCGCTGCGGTTGATCCGCGGACTGTGCCCGGGGATGCGCGAACGCGGCGACGGGCACGTCATCAACGTCGCCACGTGGGGCGTCAAGACCGAATCGCCGCCACTGTTCGGGGTCTACAACGCGTCCAAGGCCGCGCTGTCGTCGGTCAGCCGCATCATCGAAACCGAGTGGGGTGACGACGGCGTGCATTCCACGACGCTGTACTACCCGCTGGTGAAGACCCCGATGATCGCCCCGACGCGGGCATACGACGGGCTGCCGGGGCTGTCGGCGCACGAAGCCGCCGGGTGGATCGTCACCGCCGCCCGGCACCGCCCGGTCAGCATCGCGCCCCGCGTCGCGGTCACCGCCGCCGCGGTGAACAGCGTCGCGCCGGCCGTCGTCGACACGCTGATGAAGCGGCAGCGCATGCAGCCCAGGAGCTGAGCGGCATGGGCATCACGACGCTCGCCGACGTGGTTCGCGTCCACGGCCGCGACCGGCCGGACGCGCCCGCGGTGATCGTCGGCGACCACACCATCACGTTCGGTGAACTCGACCAGCGGTCCAACCGGGTGGCGCAGGCGTTGGCCGCAGCGGGCGTGGGCTTCGGCGACCGGGTCGCATTCGTCGAGCGCAACGGCGCGGAGTTCTTCGACGTCGTGTTCGGACTGGCCAAGCTCGGGGCCGTCGCGGTGCCCGTGAACTGGCGCCTCGCCGCCCCGGAGATGCGCCAGATCATCGACGACGCGGGCGCGACCTTGGTCATCGTCGGCGCCGACTTCGCCGGGCACCTCGAAGCGGTCGAAGACGGTCTCGCGGCCGGCGTCGTCGTGATCGGTGAGCACGACCGCTGGCCGTCCTTCGATTCGTGGGTGGCCGGCCATCCCGCCCGCGACCCCGGCGTGGTGACCGGGCCCGACGACCTGGTGTTCCTGATGTACACCTCCGGCACCACCGGCGCGCCCAAAGGGGTGATGCTCAGCAACGCCAACTACCGCTGCAAATGCGCCGGGGTGGCGGGGCCGTGGCGGATGGACGCCGACGCCGTCACGCTGGCGGTGATGCCGCTGTTCCACATGGCCGGCTCGGGCTGGGCCCTGGCCGGGCTGTGGCACGGAGGCGCCGTCGTCGTGCTGCGCGACGTCGACCCCGCCGCGATCCTCGACTCGGTTGCGCGTCACGGCGTCACCAACCTGCTGCTGGTGCCGGCCGTCATCGCGCGGCTTCTCGAACGCGACGATCCGGCGCTCCCCGACTTCGCCGACCTGCGGATCGTGGTCTACGGCGCCTCCCCGATCAGTGACGACGTGCTGCTGCGCGGCATCGACCGCTTCGGCAGCGTGTTCGCCCAGGTGTACGGCATGACCGAGACCACAGGGTCGGTCACCCAGCTCGACGGCGCCGACCACGTCGCCCACCTGCTGCGCTCGTGCGGCAAGCCCTACCCCTGGGTGCAGATCCGCATCGTGGGGCCCGACGGCACCGACGTCGCCCCGGGCGCCGTGGGCGAGGTGTGGACCCGCTCCGCACAGAACATGCTCGGCTACTGGAACAACCCCGACGCCACCGCAGCCACCCTTCACCCCGACGGGTGGCTACGCACCGGCGACGCCGGCTACCTCGACGACGGCTACCTCTACCTGCACGATCGGCTCAAAGACATGATCGTCTCCGGCGGTGAGAACGTGTACCCGGCCGAGGTGGAAAACGTGTTGATGACCCAACCCGGGGTTGCCGATGCCGCCGTGATCGGGGTGCCCGACGAGCGGTGGGGCGAGGCGGTCAAGGCGGTGATCGTGGCCAGCCCCGGTACCGAGCTGAGCGCCGAGGACGTCATCGCCTACGCCCGCACCCGGCTGGGTGGATTCAAGCTGCCCAAGAGCGTCGACTTCGTCGCGGCGCTGCCCCGCAACCCGAGTGGCAAGCTGCTCAAACGCGAGCTCCGCGAGCCGTACTGGGCGGGAACCGACCGCCGGATCGGTTGACCCGGGCCGGTCGTGATAGGAACGACGGCATGGAGATTCTGGCCAGCCGGGTGCTGCTCCGGCCGGCCGACTACCAGCGGTCCCTGACGTTCTACCGGGACGCGCTGGGCCTGGCGATCGCGCGCGAGTACGGCGGAGGCACGGTGTTCTACGCCGGGCAGTCGCTGATCGAACTCGCCGGACACGGTGGTCCCACCGCTGGGACGCCGCCGTTCCCCGGCGCCCTGTGGTTACAGGTGCGCGACCTCGCCGCCACCCAGGACGAGCTGCGCGACCGCGGCGTCCACATCGCCCGGGAAGCCCGCCGCGAGCCCTGGGGACTGCACGAGATGCACGTCAGCGACCCCGACGGCGTGACGTTGATCTTCGTGCAGGTACCCGACGATCACCCGCTGCGCCGCGACACCCGCGGCTGACAATTCAGCGCGCAGGCGCTGCGAGGGGCCAGCCCGCTGCGGCCAGCCGGGTCGCGACCCGATCGATCTCCTCGGCCGTCAGCTCCGTCTCGGTCACCACGTGGATGGCGGCCCGGATCTCCGGCACCGACGCCGTGTCGGTGTCCCCGTCAGATCCGCTGCCGCGCAACACCATCTGCGCGATCGCCACGACCTCGTCCTCGGCCAGCGAGCGGGACAGCAGCGCCAGCAGCGGGAAATAGTCCTGCCGCGGGATGCCCTGCGGGTAGCCCTGAGCCAGCAGGGCCAGCACCTTGTCGATGACCTTCGAAGACATAGCGTGTTGATTCTGACCCGGGCACCCGGATTGCGCCAGACCTCTACCACGTCGAAAACCGTTGCGACGAGGCACTTCACGTCGCAGGAGTGAGGTGTTCACCGGCTCGTCACCCGGCGGCAGGACCGCATTGCCCGGACGTTTTTCCAGCCGGTTCGGCTACCATCGGCCGCTGCGGGACCACCAGGTTCTGTGACGGCGACGGGAGGGCACCACCATGGCCATTCTGCGCCCCGTCGAGATCCGGTCAGGCGCCGCCGCCACGGCGGCGCTGAGCGTCGTCGACGACATCCTCTCCGGCGGTGCCGCGGTGCTGCCGGTGCCGGCCGACGATCCCCACCAAAGCGCCGCGCTGGCAACGGCGTTGCGCGCCGGGGACGAGATCGACGACGCCGTCGCGGCGGTGCTGTCCACCTCGGGGACCACGGGCACCCCCAAGGGCGCACAGCTGACGTCGTCGGCGTTGCACGCCAGCGCCACCGCCACCCACACGCGACTCGGCGGCGGCGGCCGCTGGCTGCTCGCGCTGCCCGCCTACCACGTGGCCGGGTTCCAGGTGCTGGTCCGCAGCGTCATCGCGGGCACCGAACCGGTCACGCTTCACCCGGCGTTCGACCCTGCCGAGCTGCCCGGCGCCGTCGCGGCGCTGGGTTCAGGCCGGCGATACGCCTCACTGGTGGCAGCCCAACTGGACAAGGCATTGCGCGACCACCGGGCCGCCGAGGCGCTCGCCGACCTCGACGCGGTGCTGATCGGCGGCGGACCGATGCCCGCGACGGTCGGCGAACGCGCCGCCGCCGCCGGGGTCCGCGTGATCCGGACCTACGGCATGAGCGAGACCGCCGGCGGATGCGTCTACGACGGCATCGCGCTGCCCGGTGTGCGGGTGCGGGTCGATCCGCAGGCCCGCATCTGGCTGGGCGGGCCGACCGTGGCGGCCGGCTACCGCAACCCGGTCACGCCGGACCCGTTCGCCGAACCGGGCTGGTTCCGCACCGACGACGTCGGCGCGGTCGACGCCGCCGGCGTGCTCACCGTCGCCGGCCGTGCCGACGACGCGATCAGCACCGGCGGACTGACGGTGCTGCCCGGCCTCGTCGAGACCGCGGTGCTGAGCCATCCGGCGGTGGCCGAGTGCGCGGTGTTCGGCGTGCCCGACGAGCGGCTCGGGCAACGCGTGGTGGCCGCCGTGGTGCTCGAACCCGGCGCGGCCGTGACCCTGGACGAGCTGCGCACCCACGCCGCCCAGACCCTGGACCGGACCGCGGCCCCGCGCGAACTGCACGTGCTGGACACATTGCCACGGCGCGGCATCGGCAAGGTGGACCGCCGCGCGCTGCGCCGGCTGGCCGAGGGGTGAAGAGCCCACAGATGACCCCGGCGGACGGATAATCGGGCGATGAGCAACGAGGTGACCACGGTCGACGAGCTGCGGGCCATCGTCGGGCACCCCATCGAGGCGGTGGCCAAGAAGGTGACCGACCGGTTGTCGGGCGCGCACCGGCTGTGGCTGGCGCACTCACCCCTGGGGTTCGTCGCGACCACGGACGCGCAGGGCCGCGTCGACGTGTCTCCCAAAGGGGATCCGCCCGGCTTCGTGCAGGTGCTCGACGAAATGACCATCGCGATCCCCGAGCGGCCGGGCAACAAGCGGGTCGACGGCTACCTCAACGTGCTGCAGCGCCCGCACGTCGGCACGCTGTTCGTCATCCCCGGGCGCGGTGACACGCTGCGGATCAACGGCCACGCCCGCATCCTGTCCGACGCCGACTACTTCGACGCGATGGTCGTGCAGGGCAAGCGGCCCATCCTTGCACTGGAGATCACGGTCGAGGAGGTGTTCTTCCACTGCGCGAAGGCGTTTCTGCGCTCGGACGCCTGGGACCCGCAGCGCTGGGACCCGACCGCGGTGCCCAGCGTCGCGCAGATGGCCAAGGCGATGCGCACCGACATGAGCCTCGAGGAGCTCGAGCGCTACTTCAGCGAGGAGAACATGCGCTCGATGCTGTACTGAGCGCCGCCCTCGTTACCAATGTCTGACCTGCCGGCGGCCACGCGCAGGCTGGTCAGAGCCCTCCGACGACGCGGCGCGCGCTCGGAAATGCGCAGATTCGGGCGGCCTGTCGCGGGCAGACATGCGCGCTCGGCCAAGATGGTGGGGTGCGAATCGGTCGCAGAGAGGCGGTGGCGGTCAGCGCCGCCGTGGTTCTCGTCGTGGCGGCGTTCGTGGTGCCGCGCCTGAACCTCGGCATCGTCACCCCGCTGATCAACGCCTCCCCCCAACGTTTCCGCAGCTTCGCCGACACCGCCCCGATCTTCGGCTGGTGGAACGCGCACGTCGGACCCGGCACCATCCCGGCGATCGCCATCGGCCTAGCCGCCGTGTTGTGGGGCCCGACACTGGCCCGACGGCTGCCCTGGCGCACGCTGCCGTGGGTGGCGTGGGCGACGTCGTGTGCATGGGCATTCAGCCTGGCGATGATCGACGGCTGGCAGCGAGGATTCGCCGGCCGCCTCGAAGCCCGCCACGAGTATCTGCGCCAGGTGCCGTCGGTCACCGACGTCGGCGAGGCGGTACGCACGTTCTCCGACCGAATCCTGGACTACCAACCGGACTCGTGGATCACCCACGTCTCCGGGCACCCGCCGGGGGCGTTGCTGACCTTCGTGTGGCTCGACCGGATCGGGCTGAGCGGCGGCGCCTGGGCCGGGCTGCTGTGTCTACTGGTGGGCTCCAGCATCGCCGCCGCGATCGTCGTCACCGTGCGCGCTCTGGCCGACGAGGACGCCGCCCGCACAGCCGCCCCGTTCGTCGCGGTGGCGCCGTCGGCGATCTGGATCGCGGTGTCCGCCGACGGGTACTTCGCCGGGGTCGCCGCGTGGGGGATCACGCTTCTGGCGCTGGCGGTCACCGCCCGGGTGCGGCTCCCGTGGCTGGCCGCAGTGGGTGCCGGGCTGTTGCTCGGCTGGGGCATCTTCCTCAACTACGGCCTGGGGCTGATCGCGCTGCCCGCCATCGCCGTGCTCATCAGCGCCGCAACCTGGCGGGCCGCGCTGACAGCGCTCGTACCGGCCGTCCTGGCCGCGCTCGCGGTGGTCGGGGTGTTCGCGCTGGCCGGGTTCTGGTGGTTCGACGGCTATCTGCTGGTGCAGGAGCGCTACTGGCAGGGCATCGCGAACGACCGGCCGTTCCAGTACTGGGGGTGGGCCAACCTCGCCTCGACGGTGTGCGCGATCGGGCTGGGCAGCGTCGCCGCGCTGGCCCGCGCGTTCGACCTCGCGGCGGTCAAACGCCGCTCCGGGCTGCACCTGCTGGTGCTCGCTGCGCTGTTGGCGATTCTGTTCGCCGACCTGTCGCGGCTGAGCAAGGCCGAGACCGAACGCATCTGGTTGCCGTTCACGGTGTGGCTGGTGGCGGCGACGGCACTCCTGCCGCGGCCGTCGCTCCGGTTCTGGCTGGCGCTCAACGTCATCGGTGCGCTGGCCCTGAACCACTTCATCCTGACCAACTGGTAGCGGTCAGCGGGCCACCAGGCTGGCCACGACGCGCTGCCCGATGGGGTGGACGTCGGCCACCGCCAGACCCACCCGGGCGGCGAGCGCGGGTACGCAGTCGATTCCCACCGACGCCCAACGGAACCACGGTCCGATCGTCTCCTGCGATTCCAGCCGCACCCAACTGACGTTGATCCCCGTTGTCGCCGAGTCGAATTCGGCGATACATCGGCCGCCGCGGCGCAACAGCTCACCTGCGCGACGCAGAATTCGCTCCGGGTCACCGCCGAGGCCGACGTTGCCGTCGGCCAGCAGCACCGTCTGCCAGCGCCCCGTGCCGGGCAGCGGGTCGAAGACGTCGCGGCGCAACGCCGGGGCGCCGCTGCGGCGAGCCAGGTCGATCGCGGTCGCCGACACGTCCACCCCAAGGGCGGGGATCCCTCGCTCGATCAGGTGGGCCACCAAGCGCCCAGGGCCGCAACCCAAGTCGATGGTCGGCCCCTGACAGAGCGCGACGATGGCCTCGTCGAACACGGTGTCGGCGCTGCGGCCACCCAGCCAGCTGCCGACCGGCAACCGGCCCACCCGGCCGTCGTCGTGGCGCACCCAGCATCGTTCCCCGCCGAGCGCGCGGTCATAGAGCTGCCCGAACATCAGATCCCTGCCTCTTCGGTGACCCGGCGGAACAGCGACCCGGGCGGACAGGCCGCGCGCACGGCGGCGACGTCGTCAATGGTGTCCACATCGGTCAGCTCGTCGACCAGCGCCACACCGAGTCCGCTGTGCTGCAACGCTTTCAGCGTCAGCTCACCGGTGTCGGGTGCCGACATCGGCACGTCACGCAGGCATTCGGCGGCGGCGCCATCGGTGACGCCCAGCACCCACCAGCCGCCGTCGCGTGCCATGCCCAGCACCGCGTCGGCGTCGACCAGACCCGTCGCGCATCGACCCAGCAGCTCGGCGCTGACCTGCGGGGTATCCATCCCGATCTGCACCACCGGCAGCCCCGACGTCGCCGCCGCGGTATCGGCGTGAGCATTGGCCAACCGCGCCGCGAAGTCGGCTCCGCGCTGTTCGATGACGATGAAATCCGCCAGTCGGCAGCGGATCTCGTCCGCACGGTGCGCCCGGTCCAGGTCACCGGTGAACGCCACGACGCGGGCCGCCGCCGGCGTCGTGGCGACCGCAGCCAGGGTGTCGAGCAGGGCCGCCGCGGCGATGTCGGCGGCCGTCGCATCGCCCACCGAGGCGGCCAGCCTCGTCTTGGCCAGCCCGGCGACCGGCGCCTTGGCGACGACCAGAACACTCGCGTCGATCACGAGATCACTTTCCAGAAGTCCCAGGCGGCGATCGCACTGCCCTTCACCGAACCACTCACCTTCGACGTTCCCCCAGTCCGCGCGCCGTAGGCGACGTCACGTTCGGTCACCGTCCACCCGGCCTGCGCCGCCCGCACCAACAGCTCCAGCGGATACCCCGACCGACGGTCGGCGACGCCGAGGTCCAGCAGCGCATCGCGGCGGGCCACCCGCATCGGCGCGATGTCGTGGACCGCCAGCCCGTGCCGCGTCCGCAGCCGCCAGCACACCGCCGCGGTACCCAGCCGGGCGTGCCACGGCCACTTCAGCCCGGGCACCGCCCGGCGCCGGCCGATCGCCATGTCCGCACCACCCTCGACGTCGTCGACCAGGGCGGGCAGCTCGCGGGGGTCCAGCGACCCGTCGGCGTCGAGCACCGCCACGATCGGCGTCGTCGCCGCGACCACGCCGGCGTGCACGGCCGCGCCGTATCCGGGCCTGCTCTCGGCGACCACCTCGGCGCCGTGCCTGCGGGCCACCTCGGCGGTTTCATCTGTGCTGTTGTTGTCGACCACGAGTGCTCTGTACCCATCGGGGAGGTCCGCGAGCACTCCGGGAAGCGACGCCGCCTCGTTGAGGCAGGGCAGCACCACCGTGACAGGCCGGTCAGGCCGTTGAGACATAGCCACCTAACCTATTGCAGACCTATCCCCACCGCGACACCGAAACCAGCCGCAAGCCTGACAATTCCGTAACAAAGGCGCTGGTCGCGGGGTTGGCGCGCTAGCCTCGGAGTGGTGACCCGAGTGCTGATCGCCGACGACGACGACGTCGTCCGCGATGTCGTCCGCCGCTACCTGGAACGGGACGGCCTCGACGTGTCGACCGCCCATGACGGCAACGAGGCGCTGCGTCTGCTGTGTTCGCAGCGCATCGACGTCGCGATCCTCGATGTGATGATGCCCGGCCCGGACGGCCTGTCGCTATGCGGACGGCTGCGCGAAGGTGGGGCGTACAGCGTGCCGGTGATCCTGCTGACCGCACTGGGCGAAGAGGACGACCGCATCGCCGGGCTGGAGGCCGGCGCCGACGACTACCTGACCAAGCCGTTCTCGCCGCGCGAGCTGGCACTGCGGGTGCGCTCCGTGCTGCGGCGCGCGCCCGCCTCATCCAACGTGCTGCCCCGCGACATCACCGCCGGTGAGCTGGTGGTCTCCACCGCCTCGCGGGCCGTGACGGTGCGGGGGCGGCGCATCAGCCTCACCAACCGGGAGTTCGACCTGCTGGTCTTCTTCCTCACCCACCCCGACGCCGTCTTCACCCGCGAGGACCTGCTCAAACAGGTGTGGCGGTGGGACTTCGGGGACCTGTCGACCGTGACGGTGCACGTCAAGCGGCTGCGCTCCAAGCTGGGCGAACACCATCGCGTGCAGACGGTGTGGGGCCGCGGCTACATGTGGGCCGCCGACGGGCCGGCAACCGGACGGTGAGGATGGGAAGTCCTGACTTCTGGGAGATGGTCGGCTGGGCACTGGCTTGCTCGGTGCCGGTGGTGCTGATCGGCGGGGTGGTGATCCGGCTGGCCCGGACCTGGTCGCTGGCGGTGAGCATGGTCGCACTGGTGCTGATCCCGGTGATCGCGACGTTCACCGGGGTGCTGGGCGCCAGCGGCTTCATGATCACCTCGACCTTCGAGAGCATCGCGGTGGTGCTGGTGATCGTCTCGATCGTGACGATTCCCGCCGCGGTGATGCTGGGTCGCTACCAGGCCAGACGCACCGTGTGGGAAGCCGAGATCCGCGACTCCGAGCGTTCGGCAGAGCATTCGCGGCGCCGTCTGGTTGCCTTCGTCAGCCATGATCTGCGGACTCCGCTGGCCGGCATCCGCGCGGTCTCGGAGGCGATCGCCGACGGCGTGGTGCCCGACGACGAGGTCAAGGTGCACGCCAAACACATCGAACACGAATCGGTGCGGCTGTCGGAGATGGTCGACGACCTGTTCGAGATGTCGAAGATCAATGCCGGCGCGCTGACCCCGTCGTTCGACAAGGTGGCGCTCGACGAGGTGGTCGACGACGTGCTGGCCGCGCACCGCATCGCCGCCGAGCGTGCCGGCGTGGTGCTACGTGCGAACCTGCCCGACCAGCCGGTGCGGGTGGTGGGCAGCGACCGGGCGCTGGTGCGGGTGCTGTCGAACCTGGTGGCCAACGCCATCGCGCACACGCCCGAGGGCGGCAGCGTGGAGCTGGCGCTGGGCGCCGACGAGAACAGCGCCTGGGCCCGCGTCGACGACACCGGAGTCGGTATCGACGAAGCCGACCTGCCCCGGGTATTCGACGTCGCCTACCGGGGCTCCAACAGCCGGGTGCCGCGTGCGGATTCGTCGCTGCCCAGCGGCTCGGGGCTCGGGTTGGCGATCGCGGCCGGGCTGGTGCAGGCCCACCGCGGCACGCTGTCGGCGCACAACCTGCCCACCGGAGCCCGCTTCGAGGTCCGCCTACCGCTGGCCGGCGACTGAGGTCCTGGTTCGCGAACGTGCATTCCTTGTAGCGGTCGGCGGCCGGGAGCTACAGGGAACGCACGTTCGCGGAGGAAGTCAGCCGGAGGAACTCAGCCGGGCAGTGAGTTGCTCAGCCGGTCGGCGGCGGCCAGATAGTCCTCGATGAACTCGCGCACCACCTCGCGGGCCGGTTTCACCTTGTTCATCAAGCCCACCCCCTGGCCGACGAAGTACGTCGCCAACGCCTGGGCGCCTTCATGCCCCTGGGCGGCCAGCACGTCGATGCGGCGGATCACCGGCTCGCACAGCATCGACTGCAGCGGAAGAGGAAGCGGCTGGTGTCCGCCCGAATGCGGCAGCCACGCATCCGTCCACTCGGAGACCAGCTGACGCGACGGCTTGCCGGTGCGTCCGGCCGAGCGCACGGTGTCCCGCGACGACGCGGCCAGCATCTTGGCCACCGTGTGCGGCGCGGTCTCGGCTTCCTCGGTGGTCAGCCACACCGACCCGGTCCACGCGCCGGCCGCACCGATGGCCACCATCCCGGCCATCTGCCGACCGGTGACGATGCCGCCGGCGGCCAGCACCGGCACCGCACCGTCGACGGCCTCGAGAACCTCCGGGACGACGACGAGCGTGCTGACCTCGCCGCAGTGCCCACCGGCCTCGGTGCCCTGCGCGACGATCAGGTCAACGCCCGCGGCGACCTGCTTGACGGCGTGCTCCTTGGCTCCGACCAGCGCCGCGACGGGGATGCCACGTTCCTTGCCCGCCTCGATCATGTAGTCCGGCGGCACCCCCAGCGCATTGGCGATGAGCTTCACCGGATGGGTCAGCGCGACGTCGAGCAGCTCGCGGCCGGTGTTCCCCGACAACGACGCCCCGCCGAGGCGGCGCTCCGGCTCGGGCTCGATGTCGTGGTTGCGCAGCAGGTCGTCGACGAGATCGCGGTAGGTCTGCGGGATGCGGCGGGCCAGGTCGGCGCCGGACAGCTTCTCGCCCTTGCCCTCGAACTTCGCCGGCACGATCAGATCGACCCCGTAGGGCTTGCCGCCGACCGCCTCGTCGATCCACGTCAGCTCACGGTCGAGCTGCTCGGGGGTGTACGCCGTGGCGCCGAGCACGCCGAACCCGCCGGCGTTGGTGACCGCGGCCACCACGTCGCGGCAGTGGCTGAACGCGAAGAGCGGAAAGTCGATGCCGTACTGCTCACACAACGCTTGAGAGGTCATGGAAATCAGTATGACTTGACAGCTGTCAAGTAATACTGAGAACCCCCGGAAATCCGTCGGGTACGTTGACCGCCGACCACGACGACCTGGTGTTCACCGGCCCGGAGCGCGGATCCCGTAGGTGGCCAGGAAACGTCCGACGGCGTCGAGCATCTGCGGTCCGTCCGCCAGCGCCGGATCGTTGTGCCCGGCACCCGGCACCGTGAGGAACTCCTTCGGTTCGGGGGCCGCCTCGTAGAGTCGCCGACTCAGTGACCAGGGCACGATGTCGTCCTCGTCGCCGGCGATGACGAGCAGCGGAGCCTGCAACGCCGGGATCCGCCGCAGCGACGGGTAGCGGTCCATCAGCAGCGTGCCCACCGGGAGCCACGGGTAGTGCTCACCGGCGACGTCGGGCAGCGACGTGAACGGCGAACGCAGGATCAGCGCGGCGGGCGGGCGCTCGATCGCCAGCCCCACCGCGACCGCAGCGCCCAGCGACTCCCCGAAGTAGACGACGCGATCGACCTCCGGCTGCGCGGTCAGCCAGTCGTGGGCGGCGCGGGCGTCGGTGGCCAGGCCTTCCTCGGTGGGCTTGCCCGGGTTGCCGCCGTAGCCGCGGTAGTCGACCAGCAGCACCGACAGGCCCATCCGGTGCAGACCCGCGGCCAGCGGTGCGCGCATCGACCGGTCACCGCCGTTGCCGGGCAACACCAGCACCGCCGGCCCCCCGGTGCCGGGCAGGTACCAGGCGCCCAGTTCGAGACCGTCGGCGGTGTGCAGGACGACGTCGCGCGCACCGGGCAGCACCGCCGCCGCCGGCGGCACCGGCCCGCCGGACGGGAAGTAGATCAGCCGTCGCTGCTGTGACCACAACAGCCCGAGCAGTCCCGACACCACCAGGGTGACGATAGTGCCGACGATGACCGCCTTGCGACGCACGGCCTTTCGCCCGCCTCAGCCTCGCAGCGGCGCGTCGGCGAACTCGCGTAGCCCGGTGCCGGGGTCGACGGCCGCCCGGAAGCCCAGCCGCTGCGCCGCTTTCGCCGGATCGGCGACGATGTGGCGGACGTCGCCGCTGCGGTACTGCCCGGTGACCGCCGGGCTGATACCGCCGCGTGCGTCGCACAGGGCGCTGGCGACGTCGAGGATCGACACGGGCCTGCCCGAGCACACGTTGTAGGCGTCGAACCCGGCGGCGCCGGCCCCGGTGGCCGCGGTGGCCGCGACGTTGGCCGCGGCGATGTCGTCGACGTGGACGAAGTCACGCATCTGGCCACCGTCCTCGAAAACCTTTGGCGCGTCACCCTTCTCCAGCGACGACCGGAAGATGGCGGCCACTCCCGAGTATGGGGTGTCGCGTGGCATTCCCGGGCCGTAGACGTTGTGGTAGCGCAGCGCGACGACCGCACCGCCGGTCGACTCGGCCCACGCCAGCGCGTAGTGCTCCTGGGCGACCTTGCTGGCGGCATACAGGCTGCGCGGGCGCAGCGGGGCGTCCTCGTCGACCAGCACCCAGTCGACCGGCTCGTCGCCGACCGGGCAGCGGTGGTCGAACACCCCGGCATCGAGGTCGGCGCGGCGACGGGGCACCGGATCGACGATCCCGTGCTGTGGGCAGCCGTACCGACCCTGCCCGTAGACCACCATCGACGACGCCAACACCAACCGGCGGCACCCCGCGGCGTACATCTCGGCCAGCAGCACCGTCGTCGCGAAGTCGTTGTGCGATCCGTAGGACGGTGCGTCGGCGGCGTTGACGCCGGCGCCCACCACGGCGGCCTGGTGACAGACGACGTCGACGCCGTGGAGCGCTTCGGCCACAGCATCCGCGTCGCGAACGTCGAGCAGCCGGACGTCCGGCGGAGGCTGGGCGCCGTCACCGTGGGCGGCGGGCAGCATCACGTCGACCCCGACGACCTCGTGTCCGGCGGCGGACAGTTGGGCGCCGATGCGGGTTCCGATGAAACCGGCCGCGCCGGTCAGCAGCACCCTCACGGCAGATCGAACGGTAGCTCGACGCCCTGATGGGCAAGGCAGTGCTCGCAGTCCCGCTCGGCGGGCACGCCGTCGATGGCCTCGTGCACCAGCTGCTTGAACGGCCCCAGGTTGCGTTCGAACTCGGCGAACACGTCCACCGCACGCACCCCGGCCCCCGATTCGATGCCGGCGTCCAGATCGGTGACCAAAGCGATGGCCGCGTAACACATCTCGAGCTCCCGGGCCAGCACCGCCTCCGGGTAGCCGGTCATGTTGATCAGGCGGAAGCCCTGGTCGGCGAACCAGCGGCTTTCCGCGCGGGTGGAAAACCGCGGGCCCTGGATCACCACCATCGCACCGCCGTCCACCACGCCGGGCAGCCCGGTGACCGCACCGCGCAGCGTCGGGCAGTACGGGTCGGCGAACCCGACGTGGATGCCGCCGGAGTCGAAGTACGTGTCCGACCGTCCCGAGGTGCGGTCGACCAGTTGATCCGGCACCACCATCGCGCCGGGACCGAGTGCGGGATCGAGGCTCCCCACCGCGCACGGACCGAAGATGCGTCGCACCCCGAGCGCGCGCAGCGCCCACATGTTGGCTCGGTACGGCACGGTGTGCGGCGAGAATTCGTGGTTGGAGCCGTGTCGCGGCAGGAACGCCACTTCGTGGTCCCCGACGGTGCCGACGGTGATCGGCGCGCTCGGCGGCCCGTAGGGGGTGTCGAGGCTGACGGCGCGGGCATCAGCACCGAAGAACGTGTAGAAACCGCTACCACCGATCACTCCCAGCATCCGCCCATTGTGGTTCATCACCCACCTCCGGTCTGCAGGCGCCACGCATGACGGTGTTGTGACAGCAGCGCGGGACAGTGGATTGCCCCGGCGATCGCTGAGAGGCTGCACGCGGCCCGTCTGTGCCCATCCGAGAGGTTTCCTCCTGCGTCCCCGCCCGCCCGTCTGGCTCGCGCTGCTCGTCGGCGCGTGCGGCGTCCTCGCCGCGCTCGTGCTGCCGACGGCCCCCGTGCTCACCGAGAGCGTCACGCTGTCCTGGCCGGCAGCCGGGCAACCGGCACGTTCGACGACGGCCCTGGTCGTGCCCTACCGGCCGGCCGAGCTGACCGCCCAGATCCCCTGCTCGGCACTCACCGCGGGTGAACCGCGCACCGTGCTGGCGACCGGGCCGGAGGGCGACGGCATGACCGTGACCGCAGGCCCCGGCGGGGCGGTGCTGCGCGCCGACGATGTCGAGCTGCCGGTCGCGGGCGGACCGGGCCCGCAGTGCACCGCGGTGCTGCACGCCGGGCCGGGCGGCTGGACGATCACCGGCGGTGACGGCATCACCGTCCGCGCGGCCGGCCCGGTGCCCCAGGTGTTCGGCTTCCGCACCGAGCTGCCCGCCGCGGGCGGGTTGAGCGCCTCCGTGCGGGTCGTGACGCCGTTCGCAACGAGCCCGACCGCGGTCAAGCTGGTGCTGGTCGCGCTGCAGGTGGTGGCGGTGCTGGCTGCGCTGTGGCTGCTCGGCTGCCGCCTGCGCCGACCGCGCCGGCCCCGGCCCGACCGGCTCTGGTGGATCGACGCGGCCGTGGTGGGCGTGCTGGCCGGCTGGGCGGTGATCGGGCCACTGGCGGTCGACGACGGCTGGGCGACGACGATCGCGCGCAACCTGGCCGCCACCGGGGAGGCCGGCAACTACTACCGGTGGTGGAACGCACCGGAGGTGCCGTTCGCGCTGAGCCAGCAGCTGTTGGCTCCGCTCACCGAGATCAGCCTGGCCCCGCTGTGGCTGCGGCTGCCGAGCACGGTGCTCGCGGTGGCCACCTGGTTCGTGCTGACCCGGGGTGTGCTGGCCGCCGCGCTGCCCGGCTCGGCGCGCCGGCCGTGGGTGCGGGGCACGGCCGCGGTACTGCTACTGGCGGCCTGGCTGCCGTTCAATCTCGGGGTGCGCCCGGAAAGCTACGTCGCGCTCGGGCTGTGCGCGGTGCTGGCGCTGGCGTGGCGGGCCCGCACCCGCGCCGGGGTCGCCGTCACCGTGCTGGTGGCCGCGGTGACGGTCCCGATCAGCCCGACCGCTGCGCTGCTCGCCGCACCGCTGGCGGTGTTCGGCCCGAGGATGTGGTCGGTATTGCGCCGGGCCGCGGCGTCGCGCGCGGCGCTCATCGCCGATGTGCTGCTGCTGTGCTGCGTAGCGGCGCTGAGCGTGACGCTGATCTTCGCCGACCAGACGTGGTCGGCACTGGTGACAGCGACCGACTGGCACCGCGACTTCGGGCCGAACCTGGCCTGGTACGCCGAACCCGAACGCTGGGCGAACCTGCTCAGCGGCGACCAGCAGGGCAGCGCCGCCAAGCGGCTGGCTCCGCTGCTGGCGGTGGCGATGCTGCCCGTCGTGGCCGGGCTGGCGTGGTCGGGCCGGACGGTGGTGCAGCGCTCGGCGCGGCGGCTGGCCGTGGTGGTGCTGTTGCTCGCCGCCGCCTACGCGGTGGTGCCGTCGAAGTGGTCGTACCACCTGGGTGCCGCCGCCGGTGTGCTGGCGGCGTTCCTGACCGTCGCGGTGGTGCTGATCAGCCGGCAGCCGCCGGGGCGGCGCGGAGCGGTGGTGGCCGCGGTCGCGCTGCCGACCGCCGCGGCCGCCTGGGCGTTCACCGGGCCCAACGCGTGGTGGCAGTCCACGGTGTACGACGTGCCCTGGGCGGACGGGCCCATCCGGCCCGCCGGGGTGCCGCTGGACAACCCGCTGGTGTGGCTGACCGTCGCCGTGGTCGCGGGACTGCTCGCCCGACGCCGGGCACCCGCACTGGTGGTTCTCACCGCCGCGCTGACATCGGTGGCGGTGCTGCTCGGATCCTTCGTCGCCGCCCCGTTGCGCCGCGCCGAGGGGTCACTGGCGCTGGCCAACCTGCACCGGCTCACCGGCGAGCGGGTGTGCGGGCTCGCTGACGACGTCGAGGTGCTACTCGACGGTGCGGTCCTCGATCCGCTCGACGGCCGCTCCCACGTTCCGGGCGGCTTCCCGCCGAGCGCGCCGCCCCCGGATCCGCCCGGCACGGCGAGCGCGTCCTACGTGTGGGGCACCTATCGGGACACCGACGACGGCACCGGAGCCGGCATCGACGATGCCGCGACGGTTCTGACCAGGTGGTTCACCCTCCCCCCGCTGACCGAGGGCCAAGGCCTGGCGGTGTCGGTGGCCGGCCGCACCGACGACGGCAACACGCTGGCCTTCGAGTTCGGCGGCGCCGACGGTGCCGTCCTGGGCACCCGCACCCCGGTGGACCGCCCCGCGCCCGGCGAGGATCCGGCCCACCCGCTGTGGCGGTCGATCGGGGTGGACACCGCAGCGATCCCCGCCGGTGCGGACCGGGTGCGGATCGCCGCGCACGACGATCGGACCGACGCGTGGGGCTGGCTGGCGTTCACCGGGCCGAGGCTGCGGTCGGCGGTCGCGCTCAACGACTTCCTGGCCGGACGCTCACCGGTGCTGCTCAGCTGGCCGCAGGGCTTCCTGTTCCCCTGCATCCGGGACATCCCGCGGGTGGCCGCCGGGGTGGCCCAGACTCCGGGCGCCGTCATCGAGTCACCGCGGCCGTTCTTCCTCGAAGACCGCGACCAGGCCATCGGCGGTACCTTCGCCGGGCTGGCCCGCTACGGAGATCTGCAGGAGGTGTCCGGCAGGCTGCGCGGTCACCCCGAGGTCGACTGGGGAACAGTGCTCGTCGCCGATCCGGCCACATCGCGCGACGGCTACGACCTGACCACCAGCCGCGAGGTTCGGTGGGGCTTTCAGGAGCCATGACAGACTGAGCCGCGTGGCCAGCATTGCCCAGTGGGTCGAAGGAGCACGTCCCCGGACGCTGCCGAACGCGATCGCCCCGGTGATCGCCGGGACCGGCGCCGCGGCCTGGCTGGGCGCCGCGTCGTGGTGGAAAGCGCTGCTGGCGATGCTGGTCGCGGTCGGCATGATCGTCGGGGTCAACTACGCCAACGACTACTCCGACGGCATCCGCGGCACCGACGACGTGCGCTCCGGCCCGCTGCGCCTGGTCGGCTCACGGCTCGCGGCGCCGCGGTCGGTGCTGGTGGCCGCGGTGCTCGCGCTGGCCGGGGGCGCTGTGGCCGGGGTGGCGCTGGCGTGGGTGTCGGCGCCATGGCTGATCGCGGTCGGAGGGGTGTGCATCGCGGGCGCCTGGCTCTATACCGGCGGCTCCCGGCCCTACGGCTATCTGGGCTTCGGCGAGATCGCGGTGTTCGTCTTCTTCGGCCTGGTCGCAGTGCTGGGTACCCAGTACACGCAGGCGCTGCGCGTCGACTGGGTCGGTGTGACGCTGGCAGTCGCCACCGGATGTCTGTCCTCGGCGGTGTTGGTGGCCAACAACCTGCGCGACATCCCCACCGACGCCCAGACCAGCAAGATCACGCTGGCGGTCCGGCTCGGGGACGCCCGCACCCGGCTGCTGTTCCAGGCGCTGATCGTGCTGCCCTTCGCGCTGACGCTGGTGCTGATGTTCGCCACCCCGTGGTGCGCGGCCGGGCTGGTGGCGGCGCCGCTGGCGGTGCGCGCAGCCGCACCGGTGCGACGGGGTTCGGGCGGCCGGGAGCTGATCCCGGTATTGCGTGACACCGGGCTGACGATGCTGGTGTGGGCGGTCGCGGTGGCGATACCGCTCGCGCTGGCCTGACCCGACGGGCGCGCCGCGCGCCGGCGCGCCCGGTTTGCGCCCCCGAACGGCGTGGTACATAGCGCGGATGACCGCAGCGCCGCTCCCCCGCCCGTCCGGGGTGTCCGACGATGACGTCCGTGCTGCTCAGCGCACCGTCGCGGTGTTGAGCGAGGCGTTTTCCGCCAAGGTCGTGGGGCAGGAGCACCTGCGAGAATCGCTGTTGATCGGATTGCTCAGCGGCGGCCACATCCTCATCGAAAGTGTGCCCGGCCTGGCCAAGACGACCGCTGCGCGGGTGATCGCCGACGCCATCGACGGCGAGTTCCGACGCATCCAGTGCACCCCGGATCTGCTGCCCAGCGACATCGTCGGCACGCAGATCTATGACGCCGCGCGGGCGTCGTTCGTCACCCAGCTCGGACCGGTGCACGCCAACATCGTGCTGCTCGACGAGATCAACCGGTCCAGCGCCAAAACCCAGAGCGCCATGCTCGAGGCGATGGAGGAACGCCAGACCACGGTCGCGGGGACCGTCTACCCCATCCCCGAACCGTTTCTCGTCATCGCCACCCAGAACCCGGTCGACCAGGAGGGCACCTACCCGCTCTCGGAGGCACAGACCGACCGCTTCCTGCTCAAGGACATCGTCGGCTACCCGTCCCCGGAAGAGGAGGTCGAGGTCCTCACCCGCCGCGACGCCGGTCTCTACGACAAAGGTCACCGCGCACGTGCGGTCGCCACCCTCGAGGACATCCGCCGGGTGCAGCGCGTCGTCGCCGACGTCTACCTCAGCCGCGAGCTCATGCTCTACGCCAGCCATCTGGTCGCGGTCACCCGGGAACCCGCCAGACACCTGCCCGCGCAGGTGGCGCGGTTGGTGGAGTACGGCGCCAGCCCGCGCGCCACCATCGCGCTGTGCACCGCAGCACGGGCGCTGGCGCTGCTGTCCGGGCGCGCGCACGTGATTCCCGGTGACATCGCCGATCTCGCCCATCGGGTGCTGCAGCACCGGCTGATCCTCGGCTTCGAGGCCGCGGGCGCCGGCCTCACTCCGGCCGTGGTGATCGACGCCGCGCTGGACGCGGTCCGGGTGCCCTGATCGGCGGCCCCAATGGGTAAGCACCTCAACGCGGTCAAGCGCCGCTTCGGCACCGACACCCGCGGCCTGCTCGACGGTGGCCGCTACGCGCTGCTGCACACGCGCAGCATGGAATTCGACGAGCTGCGGCCCTACGTGCCCGGTGACGATGTCCGCGACATCGACTGGAAGGCGTCGGCCCGGTCGGGCTCGGTGCTGATCAAGCGCTTCGTCACCGAGAAGCACCACAAGATCCTGCTCGTCGCCGATGCCGGGCAGAACATGGCGGCGCTGGCCCCGGGGGGAGAGCGCAAGAGCACGGTCGCGGAAAACGTTCTGGGCGCGATCGGGCTGATCGCCCTGGGCCGCAGTGATCAGATCGCCATGGTCTACGGCGACGGCCGCGGCAGCCTCAACATCGGGCTCAGCCGTGGCGAGACCCAGGTCGAGCGCATCCTCACCCACTACCACGACCATGCCGTGGCTGCCCGCGGTCCCAGTGACATCTGCTGCCAACTCGATTATGTGGCAACGCATTACCGGCATCGGATGCTGATCGTCATGGTTTCCGACGAGCCCGAACCCAACGCCCGACTCGACGAGCTGACGGCCAGGCTTGGTTCCCGCCACGACGTGATGTGGGCGATGGTCGCCGACATGCCCGCGACCGCCGCCCGGGACCGCGGCGGCTTCGACATCGCCACCGGCCGGCCCGTCCACGCACTGGCCGCGGGGAACCGACGGGTCATCGCCGCGTATCGCCGCGCCGAACAGGCTCGCGCGCAACGCCTCACCGAGTTCCTGACCGCGCGCTCCATCGCGCACGCCACGCTCACCGGCAGCGCGGATCTGCGCCGGGCGATCGTGGACCTGACCGGGGTGTGGTCGCGTGCCGGATGACCTGCTGGAGTTCGTCAGCGGACCGCCCGGCTATTCGGCGGTGTGGTTGTGGCTGGGACTGTCCCTGATTCTTGCGGTGATCGTCTGGTACGCCGCGGTTTTCGTGGCGACCCTGCCCTCGCACCGGCTGAGGACCATCCCGGCCGTGCGGAACCTGCACGCTCGGGTGTTGCGGCACCGCTTCACGCGCACAGTCCGCCGGATCACCGACTCGCACCGAAGCGGCGAGCTGTCCGACGCGGCGGCCAGCGCCGCCCTCACTCGCACGCTGCGCAGCTTTCTGCACCAGGCCACCGGACGGCGCGCCCAGTACATGCAGCTGCGCACCGTCGCCAACGGTGAGCTGGCCGCGGCGGCACCGGTGCTGAGCGCGCTCGGTGACGCACAGTTCAACCGCGCGTCGACCACCGACGTCGACCGGCTCGGTGAGCAGACCGAAGAATTGATCCGCTCATGGCCCTGATGTGGTGGCCGGTCGCCATTCTCGGGGCGCTGTGCCTGCTCGGGACGGTCGCACTGGCCGTGCTGATCCCGACGAGACGCTCCCCCGGTGACGGTCTGGCGCTGGCGAACACCTCCCGGTTGTCCCGGTTGCCCGAGTACCGCGCGGTGCTGGCCGCGCGGACCCGCTCCACGGCGATCATGCTGGCGGTCCTGCTGGCGCTGTTCGGCGCGACGGTGGTGGCCAGCGCGCGCCCGAGCACCAACCAGGACACCGACTCCCGCGAGGACATCATGCTCTGCGTCGCCGAACCCGCGACCAGCGAGGCCACCGGCCGGTTCCTGAGCTACTTCGCCCGTCAGGCCGGCAGCTACAGCGTCACCCGGATCGGTCTGACCTCCCCCAACCGCCGGGTGGTCCCGTTGACCCGTGACTACCAGTTCGCCGCCGAACGGTTCGGGGACTACGCGCAGATCTCGCAGAACCCGTCGGCGCCACCTCCTGCGCAGCCGCTGACCGCCCCCGTCGAGTACACCGACTACGCGCCGACGGTGGCTGATGTCCTCGCTCTGTGCCTCAACGGCTTTCCGGGATTCCCCGCCGCCAGCGAGACCGACAGGTCGGTGCTCTACCTCGGACCGGGCGAACTGCGGGCCACGGGCGACGATCGTCCGTCGCTGTTCACCGACGTGCAGGTCGCCGACATGGCGCGCGACGCCGGGGTACGCATCGACGCGCTCGCCACCGCCGGACGTCCGACCAACGCACTGGCCGCCGCAGCCGAACGGACCGGCGGGCTGTTCCTGCGGTACGACCCGGCCGCGGCCACCGGTCAACTCGACCAGATCCGCGCCGCGCAGCAAGCCCGCGGCGCCGACGAACAACGCATCGATGCCCCGGTCGTCGTACTGATCGCCGCGCTCATGCTGACCGCTCTGCTCGGGATTTCGTTGTTGGCGGTGCGGCGGTGACTTTCGACCCGGTGCTTCCCCCCGTCGCGCTGGCCGCGCTTGCGTCGGTGATACTCGCGCTGCGCGCCGTGGCGCTGCGTTCGGCGGCGCGGTCCGGCCGGTGGGGCGTCCTGCGCTGGGCCGCGACGACCGGCGCGTTGATGCTGGTCGTGCTGGCCGCAGCCCGTCCGGGCGTCGATGCCGAGCGCACCGCAGACGACGCCGGGGCGGCCGGGGCGAATGTGTTCTTCGTCGTCGACCTGTCGGCGGACTCCGCGATCGCGGACATCGGGGGATCCACCCGGATGTCAGCCATCCGCGAGGACATCGATGCGCTGATGGCCGCGCACGAGGGCGACCGGATCGGTGTCATCACCTTCACCTCGCGACCCGCGGTGGCCTGGCCGCTGTCCGGGGACGCTTGGAGCCTGCGCCCCCTCGTCGACACCCTCTCCCCGGCGGTGGGCCCGAACGCGGCCGCCGACCAGGCCAACGCGGCCGCGGCCGCCAATGTGCTGCGTTACCAGCTGATCGCCGCCCGTCAACGGTACCCGCAGGCCGAGGAGCTGGTGTACTACTTCGGTTCCGGGGCAGCACAATCCACGTCGCCGCAGAGCGAGTTCGCCGCCGAAGCGGTCGACGGTGGCGCGGTGTTCGGCTACGACGGAGGCGACGGTGCCGCGCGGCTGCGGGCCATCTCCGACGAACTCGGCGTGCCCTACGTCAACCGCGCCGCCGGGGAGCCGGTACGGGCCGCCGAGACCGGGTCGGCGGACGCCGCGACCATCAACGAGTCGCCACCGCGCACCGAGTACTACTGGGTGCTCACGTCGCTGGCCTCGGCACTGCTGCTGATCGAGATCGGCTTGACGGTGCGGGATCTGCGCCGCACCCGACTGAGCGACCGGGCGGGACGGTGACCGCTCGATGACACCCGCCCCGACACCCGCCCGGCTGAGGCTGCGGCGCCGCCTGCTCGTGCTGTCGGCCGCGCCGGCGCTGATCATGCTGTTGGTCGCCGCGAAGCTCATCTCCGTCGTCGTGGCCGGCAACGCCGCGCAACGCCATTACGATTCCGGCGACATCGGCGCGCTCGACGACGAAGTCACCGTCCTGCAGGTGTTCAACGTCATCGAACCCGCCAACGCTCCCTTCGCGGCGGGCGCGCTGGCCGTACTCGACGACCGCCTCGAGGTCGCCGACGACCGGTTCTCCGAGGCGCTGGCACGCACCGACCCACCGCACACCTGCCCCGCCCGCATCAATCTCGTGCTGGTCCGTGAGCGGCGCGCGGACATCGACGCCTGGGAGGCGAGGCTCGACAGCGCCCGCACGCAGTACCTCAGCGCGCTGCAGGTGCTGGCCGACGCTCCCGCCGGGTGCTTCGCCGGAAACCAGGACACCGACCCGCAACGGCGTGCGATCCGCGCGGAGACGGCCGCTCGGATCGACGCCAAGCTGCGCAACCTCGGCACCGCCGCACCGCCGCCACCGCTGGCCCCACCGCCGGCCGCCGCGGCGCCACCCGCTGCACCCCCGCCCGTGTCCGCGCCCGGCACCGACGATCCGGCCGAGGCACGCCAACTCGATCCCACCGCGGGCGATCCGATGGAGGTGCTGCGCCGCCTGCTGCGTGACGCGGCCAGTTAACTCGACGTACAGGCCCAGTACTCGACGATCCGTCCGTCTCGAACGCGCAGGATGTCGTTGCCGGCGAACAGCACCGGCCCCCGCTCGCGGGCGCCCGTGCCGATCCACCGTGCCGCGAGCATGTCACCGTCGGCGAACGGGTCGACGTCGACGTAGAACTCCAACTCGCGAAACATCGCGCGGGTCTCGTCCACCATCGACTGCAGTTCGGCCGGACCGTGCACGTCACGGTTCGGCCAATGCCCCACGAAATCGTCGGAGACGAGTTCGGCGGCCACCTGCTGCCCGGTCCACAGTTCGTCGATCCAGCGTCGGTACAACCGGACGGCGCTGCGCTCAGCCGTCCCCCGCGTCATGACCTGTTGGCTGTCCATCACCGAGGGTTACCCACATCACAATTCGGCTATGCAGGTCACCGGCGTTCTGACCGCGGTGTGGCAACCGCATCGCCATGGCAGCCGTCGTTACTGGTCGTGGGCCTGAACGCCCACGAGCGCTCAGCCGCGCGGCGCGACGTCACCCTCGGCGTCACCGTCCCCAGCCCGATCGACGGCACCGCCCCCAGCCCGATCGACGGCACCGCCCCCAGCCCGATCGACGGCACCGCCGTCCCGGTCCTCATCCGCGGGAGCCTCGCCCCTCAGCCGCGCTCGCAGTTGCTCACGGTCGCGGCGGCGGCGTTCGTCGACCGCGGCGATGCTGGCGGTGGCCCGCCGCCGCAACGGGGTGAACACCCACATGCCCAACGGGAGCGCGATGACGATCGCGAACAACAGGGCCACCACGACCGGGACGGCGACTCCGATCAGATACCCGAGGCCCACGATCACCGCCGTGACGGCCGCGACCAGCGCCAGCCGCGCTGCGGCGTAGGTGAAAACGTCGATGAACAGGCGTGATCCAGGCTGTCGGTCAGACACGATCCGAGCCTACCGAGGACGCGTATATTGACAGGAAGGAGGTTTTTAGTGGCGTATCTACTCCTGATTCTCGTCCTGGCCGTACTGGTGTATGTCGGCTGGCGGATCACCCGGACAGTGGCGAACCGCCCGCGTACCCGGGTGATCGGACCCGACGACGATCCGGACTTTCTGCGGCGCATCAATCCGCGGGACGACCAACCCCGGTCCTGACGGACAGCGACCGCGCACGAGGCGCGGCGGCCCTCAACCCGCCGTGTCGTGGGGGCGTAGGGCCCCCGGAAACCCTGCACCTGGAAACCCTTGTGCCACGGTTGCGGCCAAGTCGAGCAGGGCGTCGCGGGTATCCGGCTTCAGCCGGTCGAGGCTGATCTCGGCGCCCTCTTCGAGGTGGGTGTCGAAGGGCACCTGACGCACCGACCGGCAGCGCCGGGAGAAGTGGTCGACCACCTTGTCCAGATCGACTTTCGCGCCGCGCCGGCCCGGCCGCCCGCGCACCCCGTTGACCACCGCGATCGCGTTGCGCACCAGATCCTCACGCCCGTGCGCCTCGAGCCAGTCCAGCGTCGCCGAGGCACTGCGGGCCCCGTCGACCGACCCGGAACTGATCACCAGCAACACGTCGGCACGGTCGAGCACCGCCGTCATCGCCGAGTGCAGCATGCCGGTGCCGCAATCGGTGAGCACCAGACTGTAGAACCGCTCCAGGACCTCCAGCGTGTCGTGGTAGTCCTGGGAGCTGAATGCCTCCGATACCGCCGGGTCGCTCTCGGAGGCGAGTACCTCCAGTCGGCTCGGCCCCTGGGAGGTGTAGCGCCGCACGTCGCTGTAGGCGTGGATGCCCTCGGCGTCGCGCAGCAGGTGCCGGACCGTGGCCGGCGTCTGCAGAGGCACCTTCTGGTTGAGCGTCCCCCGGTCTGGGTTGGCATCCACCGCGACCACCCGGTCGCCCCGGGCCTCGGCGAACGTGGCGCCCAGAGAGGCGGTGATCGTCGTCTTGCCCACCCCGCCCTTCTGCGACAGCACCGCGATCCGGTAGCAGCCACGCAGCGGCGTCTGCGCCTGCGCCAGCAAGGTGTCATGGCGAAGCACCTTGGGGCTTTCCCCGGGATCGATCAGCCGGCCGGTCGCCACATAGAGCCATTTCCGCCAACCCGCCGACGGGCCCCGTTTGCCCTTGCCGAGCAGTGCCACGGTCGACAGATCCAGAAACGGCGCCGGGTCCGCGCCCGTCTCCGGCAGTTCAGGTGGCGGCGCGGACGGCGCCGGCACGCCCTGCGGCGGGGTCGGCGCCGTCCACTCGGCGGGGACCGGCGCCATCGGGTCGGTGAACCGTTGCTGGGCGCGGAACCCCCCTGACAGCTCGGAGCCCGTCGGCCCAGACGCTGGGAACTCAGACACGCCCGGCCTCCTCGTGCAGTCGATCAGCCCACCCCGGCGTAGGAGTGCAGACCGACCGTGACCAGATTGATGAAGAACAGGTTGAACACCATCGCGACGAAGCCGACGATGTTGATCCAGGCGGCTTTGCGGTCCCGCCATCCGGCCGTGGAACGCGCATGCAGATAGGCCGCGTACACGACCCACGCGATGAACGAGACCGTCTCCTTGGGGTCCCAGCCCCAGTACCGCCCCCAGGCCTCCTCAGCCCAGATCGCGCCGAAGATCACGCCGAACCCGAACACCGGGAACGCGAAGATCGTTGTCCGGTAGGCGATCCGGTCCAGTGTCTGCGCATCCGGCAGCTTGGACACGATGCGGCCGGCGAGATCGGTGCGTCCGGGCTGCCCCAACCGGGACATCTTCACCAGGAACAGGATGCTGGCCACACCCGCGACCAGGAACACCCCCGAACCCAGGCTGACCACCGAGACGTGGATCGGCAACCAGTAAGACTGCAGCGCCGGCATCACCGGCGCCGCGTGCGAGTAGAGCCACTTGCCGGACACCGTCAGCAGGATCAGCACCGGCACCAGTACGAACACCCACAGCGAGCGGTACTGCGGCCGACGCAGGACCACCGCGGCGGCGACCAGACCGCAGAAACAGGTCAGGTTGATGAACTCGTACATGTTGCCCCACGGCACCCGTGAGGTGGACAGGCCGCGTAACACGATGCAGCCCAGCAGCAGCGCGATCCCGACGTAGACCAGGGCCACCCCGGACGTTCCGATCCGCTCGTCGAAGGGACGCCGCGGGGCGTCGGTGACGACACCGGGGGTGACGCTGTCCGGGGTGACCGAGCCGGACCCCGCGGTGACGAGTTCGCGGGACTCGCTGCGGCGGCTACGGCTGTAGGCCAGCTCGACGGCCAACAACAGCAGCGCGCCGACGAGGACCAGCACCGACGACGTGAACGCCCAGTCGGAGTATCGGGCCAATCCGAGGTCGATGGTGGTGCTCATGAATGCTCTGCCTTCTTCTGTTGCCGTTCCGGACGCCGGGCCCGCTCCGCCGACTGCATGGAGGACAGCACACGCTCCGTCAGCCGCTCGAACTCGTCGCCCCAGCCGGAGTTGTCGGTCCGGGCCAGACCACCGAACTCGACGTTCACCGTACCTTCCGGGCCTGGCACGAGCCGCAGCCAGATGCGTCGACGTCGCACGACGAGCGACACCAGCAGCCCGCCCATCATGGTCATCGCGAACACCAGCACCCAGATCTGGGCGGGATCGTGGGACACCTGCAGGTTCACGAACGGTGTCGCGCCGTCGAAGCGCACCACGGTCCCGTCGTCGAGGCGGGTGTCCTGGCCTTCGCGCAGATTGACCCGGGCCACCTTGGTCAGCCGACCCTGGTCGATCATCCGCGGGTCCAGCGAGAACAGCGACTGGGGCCGGCCCGTGTCCAGCCCGGTGTCGCCGCGGTAGATGTCCACGGCCACGGCCGGATCGTTCATCGCGGGGAAGCTGGAGGACAACAGCGTGCCGTCGAGCTGCTCGGTCGGTGCGAACAGACCCTGGATGGCGATCTGGTTCTGCCGGCGCTGCCACTCGTCGGTGTAGGTGCCACCCGGCGGGTCGAACCGCATCGCCCCCGACGAGAGCATCGTGATCTGGTCCTCGGGGCGCCACTGCAGCGTCTGCGTGCGGGTCTGGCCGTCGGGGAACGTGACGGTGAAAGTCGGCGCGTACCCGTGTCCCTGCAGATAGACGCGATCCCCGCCGACCCGGAGCGGCTCGTTGACCTTCAGCAGGTACGGCCGCCACCCCCCGGAGGCGAGGTCGTCACCGGCCTGGTACTCGATGTCGGCCTGATAGGACACCGCCTGCCCGGACTCCAGATAGGTGGCCTGGAAATCGTTGACCCGCACGCACATCGGGTACAGCGACGTGCCGTCGACGGTGTTACCCGCGCGGAAGGAGTCGAACGCCGCCGGTGACGCCGAGCAGAACCCGGGGCCGCCGTCGGCGACGACGATGACGTTGCCCTCGTAACTGAACATCTTGCCCGCGGCGATGGCGACCAGCAGGCCCAGCAGCGAGAAGTGGAACACGATGTTGCCGAACTCGCGCAGATACCCCTTCTCCGCGGAGATCTCCGTTCCGGAGCCCTCGCGGCGGGTGACCTTGCGCCAGCCCCGCAGCTCACCCTCGGCGGCGTCGACCAGCGCCGGGATGTCGTCGGCCTCGCCGGCGACCTCACCGGTGTAGTGCTTGGGCAGCCGGCCCAGGTTGCGCGGTGCGGGCACCGGCGTGGCACGCAGGCTGCGCACGTGCTCGACCATCCGCGGGGTCAGACATCCCACCAGCGAGATGAACAGCAGCACGTAGATGGCCGTGAACCAGAAGCTGGAGAACACGTCGAAGGCCTGCACCCGGTCCAGCCACGGTCCGAGCGTGGGGTGCTCGGCGATGTATTCGGCGACCTTGGCCTCGTTGAGGTTGCGTTGCGGCAGCAGCGCCCCGGGAATGGCGGCCAGCGCCAACAGGAACAGCAACACCAGCGCCGTGCCCATCGAGGTCAGGGTGCGCCAGGTGCTGCGCAGCAGCGCGACGGGCCGGGCCATCAGATCGGCAGCCTGACGTCGGAGACGAACGCGTCGCGCACCCAGGACACGAACTCGTTCCACAGGCCGCTGACCAGGGCCGCGCCCACCAGGATCAGCAGCACCCCGCCGAACACCTGGATCGCGCGGGTGTGGCGGCGCAGCCAGCCCAGCCCGGACACCGCGCGCGCCGAACCGAAGGCCAGCAACACGAACGGGATGCCCAGCCCCAGGCAGTAGGCCAGCACCAGCGCCACCCCGCGGGCGACGTTGCTGCCCTCGGTGGCCGAGGCCACTGCGATGACACCGGTCAACGTGGGCCCCAGGCACGGCGTCCAGCCCAGCGCGAACACCGCACCGAGCAACGGCGCCCCGCCCAGCGTGGAGATCTGACGGGGCGCGAACCGGGTGTCGCGCTGCAGTGCGGGCACCAACCCGATGAACACCAGGCCCATGAAGATCGTGACCACACCGCCGATACGTTGCAGCAGAAGCTGATTGGTGATCAAGGTGGTCGTCATGCCGAGCACCGCCACGGTGCCGAGAACGAACACCGCGGTGAAGCCCGCCACGAACAGCGCCGCCGCCCCGGCCACCCGCAACCGCGCTCCGCGCACCGCCACCCGGCTGTCGGCCGGCGCGGCGGCCGGACCGTCCACCCCGACCACAGCCGCGAGGTAGGACAGGTACCCCGGCACCAGTGGAACGACGCACGGCGACGCGAACGACACCAGCCCGGCCAGCACGCTGAGCAGCACGGCCAGCAGCAGCGGACCGCCGGTGGTCAGTTGGTCGAGCTGATCGGGGTTCACTGTTCGGCCGCCAGGCGTTCGACGACGGGCTGCAGGTCCTCGGCAAGCAGTTCCCGCAGGAACACCGCCGCGACACGGTGCTGGCGGTCGAGCACGACGGTGGACGGGATCACGGTGGTGGGATAGCGCCCCCCGAAGGCGATCATCGTGCGCATCGCCGGGTCGTAGATGGACGGAAACGTCACACCGCGATCCACGACGAAGTCACGCGGCGCGTCGATGTTGTTGTCCCGCACGTCGATCCCGAGGAAGGCGACGCCCTGGTCGCGGGTCGCCTCGTACACCTGCTGCAGTTGTGAGATCTCGGTACGGCAGGGCGCACACCACTGGCCCCACACGTTGATGACGACGACCTGGCCGGCGAAGTCGTCGAGGGAGATGGTGCGATCGGTGTCCATCAGATCCGGTCCCGCCAGCGGGCCGGGCCGGCCCCGATCCTGGGGCGGGTCGTAGAAGATGTCGGTCTGTCCACCGGGAGCGACGAACTCGAACGTGCCGCCTTGGGCGACGGCGTCGCTGCCGGTGGAGCAGCCGGTCAACGCGGCCACGGCCATCACCACAGCCACGCACGCCGTGACCAGCGTGCGCCCGCGGGGCGCCGGCGACCTCACTGCCCGGACAACTCCGCGTACCCCCACCCCACGCAGGCGTCGTCGTGGAAGTAGAACGACGTCACCGAGGCCAGGTTGCACATCCGTTTGGTCGGGAAGTGGTGCAGCGCAGCGCCCGTCATGGACCGGCGCAGCGTCTCGACCGGCAGCTGGTGGCTGACACACACGGCCTCGTGCCCGGCGGCGTCGGCCCGGGCCCGCAGCACCGCGCGCGTCATCCGCGCGGCGATCTGACGGTAGGGCTCACCCCAGGACGGGGTCCGTGGGTTGCGCAGATGCCACCAGTTGCGGGGATCGCGCAGCGCTCCGTCGCCCGGCGAGACCTTCTGACCCTGGAAGACGTTGGTGGACTCGATCAGTTCGTCATCGGTGCCGATCATCAGACCGTGCCGCTGTGCGATCGGCGCCGCGGTCTCCTGGGCACGTTCGAGCGGTGAGGCCACCACATGGGTGATGTCGCGGGCGGCCAGCCAGTCGGCGACGGCCTGCGCCTGGGCGCGCCCGCGCTCGGAGAGGTGGTAGTCGGGCAGGCGGCCGTAGAGGATCTTGTCCGGGTTGTGCACCTCGCCGTGGCGCATCACGTGCACCACCGTTTGTTCGGTCATGCCCGCTCCGTGGCCAGCGCTGCAGCACGCGCGGCACCCGGCAGCGCCGCGGCGATGTGGTCGAACGCGTCGTCGTCCAGCGCCGCCGACACGAACCACGCCTCGAAGGCGCTCGGCGGTGCGTACACGCCCGCGTCGAGCAGGCCGTGGAAGAACGCCGGGAAGCGCCAGGTGTCGGTGGCCCGCGCGGAGGCGAAATCGACGACCGGTTCGTCGGAGAAGAACACGCTGAACATGTTGCCTGCGCGCGAAATCCGGTGAGCGACACCGGCGGCGGTGAGCGCCTCGGTGATGAGTCCGGTGAGCCGGTCGGCATTGGCGTCGAGCTTGGTGTACACGTCGGCGTCGGCGGCGCGCAGCGTGGCCAGCCCGGCAGCCATCGCCACCGGATTCCCGGACAGCGTGCCCGCCTGGTACACCGGGCCCAGTGGCGCCAGGCGCCCCATCACCTCGGCGCGGCCGCCGAACGCGGCCGCGGGCAGCCCGCCGCTCATCACCTTGCCGAATGTGAACAGGTCGGCCTCGACCGGTTCCAGGCCGTACCAGCCCGACCGGCTGACCCGGAACCCGGTCATCACCTCGTCGACGACCAGCAGGGCCCCGTGCGCGGCGGTGATGCGGCGCAGCGCGTCGTTGAAGCCGGGCAGCGGCGGCACCGCGCCCATGTTGCCCGGGCTGGCCTCGGTGATCAGGCAGGCGATCTCGTCGCCGAACCGCTCGAAGACGTCCTCGACGGCGGCCACGTTGTTGTACGGCACCACGATGGTGTCGGCGGCCGCGGCACCGGTCACCCCCGGCGAGGAGGGCAGCCCCAACGTGGCCACCCCCGAGCCGGCGTCGGCCAGCAACGCGTCGCTGTGACCGTGGTAGCACCCGGCGAACTTCACGATCTTGGCCCGGCCGGTGTACCCGCGGGCCAGCCGGATCGCGCTCATGGTGGCTTCGGTGCCGGAGTTGACCAGCCTCAGTTTCTCGACCGGGCCGACCCGGTCGATGATCTCGCGGGCGAGTTCGGACTCCGAGGGGGTCGGTGCGCCGAACGACAACCCGTCGACGGCGACCCGCTGCACCGCCTCGACGACGGCGGGGTGCGCGTGACCCAGGATCATCGGGCCCCACGAGCACACCAGGTCGACGTAGCGGTTGTCGTCGGCGTCGGTCAGCCAGCAGCCCTTGGCCGAGGTGATGAACCGGGGGGTGCCGCCCACCGAGGCGAAAGCCCGCACCGGCGAGTTCACCCCGCCCGGGATGACGTCACAGGCCTCGGCGAACAACTTGGCCGACATGTCGGTACTGCTCATGGCACCAGTGTCCCAGCCGCGGCCAGTTCGTCCACTACAGGGTGTAGTGGGTGCGCGCTCAGGCGGTCGGGGTGAGCGCGAAGACCGGGTGGTCGGCGTCGTCGGGCAGCTTGCGCCAGTACCCCTCGACCACCTTGCCGGCCAGTGGCCGGTAGGCCGCGAGAATGCGGGCGCGGTGCTCGACCGGGATTTCGTTGGCGACGTAGCGGGTGCCGTTGACCTCGACGTTCGGGTGGACGCGGACATTCTTCACCCAGTCCGACTCGCCGCGCGTGGACACCAGGTACTTGACGCCGTCGACCTCGGGGACGACGACAGGGATGCGCTGGGGGCCTCCGCTGCGGCGGGTGACCGTCAACGTCTGGGTGCCGCTCAACCCCGTCGCCATCGCGACCCGGTTGAACACCCGGGCCGTGAACCACGGCGGCTTGAGGTAGGCCACACCGAGGAGTTTGATGGATGGCATGCAACTGCCGCAATGGCTGGCGCAGTTCAATCGGCACGTGACGAACCCCATCCAGCGGATGTGGGCGGGGTGGGCGCCGACGATGGGCATCCTCACCCACGTGGGACGCCGGTCTGGGCGGCCGTACCGCACCCCGCTGACGGTGTTCAGCACCCAGGACGGGGTGGCTGTCCTGCTGACCTATGGCCCGGATCGGGACTGGCTGAAGAACATCATCGCCGCCGGCGGGGGCACGATGCGCCGCCACGGCCGAAGCTTCCAGGTCACCGATCCTCGGGTGATGAGCAGGGACGAGGCGGCCGCCGCGGTGACCGGGGTGATGCGCCCGGTGTTCACCCGCCTGCCGTTCGAGTCGGCGGTGCTGATGCGGCGGGGCTCGTGATCATCCTGGCGGAGCCCGGTGGGGTGGCCGGTGTCGGCGCGGGCTTCGGCGGCGTCACCGCCTGGATCGTCGCGGCCGCGGTGGTGGTCCTCCTCGGCGTCGTCGCGTGGTGGATCGCTCGCCGAGGCTGAGCGACCCGCCTTGAGGCTGCAGTCAGTTGGCATCCTGCGCCGGCGCCAACAGCAACAGCAGCAGCACCCGCCGCAGATCTGGATGCAGCTGCGGTAGTTCGGCGACGCGACCGGCCCGCACGTACCGCGCGACGAGCTCGCTGGCCAGCGCGGCCGCAGCCACCGCGTCGATGTCCTGCGGTTCTCCGTCGATGCCGACCCGGCGACGCAGTACTACCGCGATCCGCCGCAGCGCGTCGGCGAACATGCTCGCGCGCCGGTCGCGCGAGGCGAACGCCCGGTCGCCGACGACGAGGATGTCGACGAAGAATGCGCGGGCACCGGCGGGCCGATCCATCCACCACTGCAGATACATGTGCAGTCCGGCGTCGAAGGCCGCCATGGGGTCCTCGGCGGCTTCCATCTGTTGCACGGACGCCTCGAGGAGATCGCGGAGCTGATCGCCGTGACGTTCGCAGGTGGCGATGAAGCAGGCCGCCTTGTCCTCGAACAATGCATAGAAGGCGCGGTCGGTGACGCGCGCCCGCTTGGCCACCTTGGGCACGCTGGCGCCGGCATATCCGTTCTCATTGACCAGTTCTTCCATCGCGACGAGCAGGCGCTGCCGCTGGGATTCGAGAACTTCGGACTTGCTGAGCTTGTGCCGCCCGCGCGGCAACGGCTGCGCGCCGGGCTCAGACTCGGGCACGTTTCCCCCTGCTCAGCGACCTGACAACGAGCCAATCGGTCACCATGGTTGATTTTAGACACGTATGCATGTCTAATCCCTTTCGTCAGCTGGCGGCCAGCCGTCACATCTCCGTCGCAAGTATTCGAGCACGTCGCACCGAGGCGCCCCACAAAGAGGAAGGCACGCCACAGTGAAACCCGAGAACAGCGCCGCCGCGGCGCAGCGGACCGTCACACCCCGCACCGGCGATGCGCCACGCTGGCTGCCCGCGATGACGGTTGCCACGGGCATGGCGTGTGCGCTGATCGGCGGCCAAGGGAACGCCTGGGCTGCACCCGACGAGGGTGCCACGAGCTCCGTGTCGCGTCCGTCCACCGGCGATACCGCGCGCGACCGGTCCCGCGGCCCCCGCGCCGCTGCCGCGCCTGCGTCGAGCGCTTCCGACCGGTCGGGGTCCCGGCCGGATCGAAGAGAGCGCGCCGCGGAGGACACCGCCACCCTCTCGGAGGAGCAGGCCGCAGACGAGGACGCCGTGTCCGAGGAATTGGACGCAGACGAGGACGAGGACGACGACGACGACGAGGACGCAGACGTGGCTGAGGCCGAGGAGCAGGACGCAGACGTGGCTGAGGCCGAGGACGACCTGCAGGACGACGGCGACGACGCGGGGTCCGATGCGCCTCTGCCGGCGGATTCCGATCTGGCGCCCGAATCCGCCGTCGACCCCGATAGGCGAGACACCCCCTTGACCGGCGACGAGAAGGCCTCTGCAGAGCACGACCAACACGGCGAGCGCGAACGGCGGTCGGCGCCGCACACGGCCGAAGCCTCCGACAGGACAGTCGATTTGACCAACGCCGGCGAGACGAACGACTCGGACACCGCAATCGACGCACAGGGATCTACGCTGCACATGTCCGAGGAGTCCGCCGAGTCTGAACCGCAGCCACTGCGTGATCGGGTGTCGTCGAAAAACGTTGATACCGAACAGAGCCCGACCACCACGCTGTCCGCAGCCATCACACCGGCGACGGCTCTCGCCGTGTCGAGCCCGCCTCCGGTGACCTACAAGAGCGTCGTCGCCGACATCATGGCCTGGGTGGGGCTGGGACGATGGGCGACCGACCTGCCCGGGCCGGGGTTGCCGCTGCCCCGCGTGCTGGCGTCGGCGTGGCTGGTGGTGCGCGAGTCGCAGTACAAGTGGAACAACCAGCGACCCGCCGCCGACCCCACCGCCGCGACCACTCTGAACCCCGACGGCGCCGTCATCGGTGAGCTGAATGCGACCGACTTCGAGGGCGATCCCCTGACCTACACGGTCACCGGCGCCCCCACGCACGGCACCGTCGTCGTCGACGAGAACGGCACCTTCACCTACGTTCCCGACGTTCCGGACGGGTCCGCGGTGATCGACCAGTTCACCGTCACGATCGACGACACCGTGGGAAACCCGGCGCACTACTACGGGCTGCTCGGCCTGGCCGGTGTTCTCAAGGCGCCGACGGTGACCGTCCACGTCACCGTGACCTCGCTCGGAGATGTGAGCATCGCCCCGCCGCCCCGACCGCTCGAGGCGGCCATGCTGGCCGCCCAGGCCTACCTCTACGGCTACCCGCTGCTGGAAACCGAGCGCCTGCAGGCCGAAGCCCCGGGCACCAACACCTTGATCGCGTTGACCAGCTACGTCGACCCCGACCAGCACCTGGTCGTCGCACCCAACGTGGACACCCTCTACACGCTGGCCTACCTCGACCTGAGCGAAGGACCGGTGGTGCTGTCGCATCCCGACATGGGGGATCGCTATTTCGGTTTCCAGCTGATGGACCCCTACACCAACGTGGTCGGCTATATCGGCTCGCGGACAACGGGTTCCGAGGCGGCGAGTTACGCGATCGTCTGGGAGGACGGCCCGCAAGGAGAGATCCCGCCCGATGCTGAGGTCATCGTCGTGCCCTACGCCGACATCTGGCTGCTGGGCAGAACCGCCGCCGGCGACGAAGCCGACCAGCAGGAAGCAGTGGCGCTGATGCGGCAGTACACCATCACCGCGCCCGGCGAGCCGCCGACCTATCCGATCGAGGACTTCGACACCACCACCTCAGCGCCGCTGCCGGCCGGGATCGACGCGCTCGATGCGATCAGCGCGGCGATGGTCGCCAGCCCGCCCCCCGCCGATGATGCCGACAAGCTCGCCGAGCTGGCCCGGGTCGGGGTCGGGCCGGGACTGGAGGTTTCCGACGCCGACCTCAGCCCGGCGTCGCAGTGGGCCGCGCAGGCGGCTGTCCGGACGATCTCGGCGCTACTGGGTCCCCTGGTGAGCGTGGCTCAATACGCCATGGCGGCACGCAACGACGGGTGGGCCTCACCGGATCCTGCGATCGGCGACTACGGAACCGACTACCTGCTGCGGGCCGGGGTGGCCAAGATCGGGCTCGGAGCCAACACTCCCGAGGAGGCGTATTACGCCACCGCGTTCCTCGACGAGAATCTGCGCCGACTGAACGGCCGTCATTCCTACCAGCTGCATTTCGAGCCCGGCCAGGAGCCGCCGGCCGACGCGTTCTGGTCCATCACCGTGTACGACTCCGACGGGTTCCTGGTGCCCAACGAGCAGGAGATCTACGCCGTCAGCAGCACAGGCTCGGGCGACCTGGTCTACCAGGAAGACGGCTCGATCGACATCGTCTTCTCCCAAGAGGACCCGCAGGACCCGACAGTCAACTGGATCCCCGTGCCGGACGGCGCTTTCCGCGTCTACCTACGCGTCTATGTTCCGCAGGACGCGGTGCTCGAGGGCGACTGGGTGGTGCCGGGCATCGAGCGGATCTAGCCGCGTTCGCGTCGGGACGAAACCGCGACGATCCTGCTCAGGACCGCGGGGTGACGTGAGCCGGGATCGGCCCGTGCGCCACCGTGGTGAACGGCACGTCGACCGGGAATTCGGACTCGCGCGAGGACACCCGCAGGCTCCGTACGATCGTCGCCAGCGCCAGCGTGGTCTCCAACCGGGCGAAGTGCTCACCGATGCACGAGCGCGAACCGCCGGCGAAGGGCAGGTAGTGCCAGCGGTCGCGGGCCTTGACGTTCTGCGGACTGAACCGGTCCGGGTCGAACCGGTCCGGATCGGGCCAGATGGCCGGATCGCGGTGCAGCGCATAGATTCCGACCGCCATCAATGTGCCGGCCTCGACGCGGTGGCCGGCGACCTCGATGTCGCGCACCGCCATCCGCCCCACTCCGGCGGCTGGCGGACACAGCCGCAGCGCTTCGTGGAACACCTGGGTGGTGTAGGTCAGGTGCGGCACGTCGGCGGGTTCCAATCGGCGGTCACCCAGCGCCGCCGCCTCGGCCGCCACCCGGTCCTGCACCTCGGGGTGGTGTCCGAGCACCCACAACGCATAGGTCAGGGCGGTCGCCGTGGTGTCGTGCCCGGCGAGCATGAAAATCAGCAGGTCGTTGCAGATGTCTTCGTCGGACAGGCCCCGCCCGGTCTCCGGATCGGTGGCGTCCATCAGCGCCCGGACCAGCGGCGCGTCCAGACCCGGGTCGGCACGGCAGGCCTGCAGCATGTCCACGGCGATCTGCAGCATCGACTGCACGGCAGCGGCGGCGCGGCGGCGCGCCGGCGTCGGCAGCCAGCGCGGGGCCCTGATCGGGCGCAGCGCCCGATCCGCGGTATACGACGATGCGACATGCATGTGCTCGGCGATGGTGTCGGCGTTGTCGTTGAGGTCGACGCCGAGCACCGAGCGGCCCAGCGATTGCATGGTCAGGCGCCGGCACTCGTGGTCGAGGTCCACCTCGCCACCGGTCGACCATGCCTCGGTGAACTGCTCGGCGGCCCGTGACATGTGGCCGCCGAACGCACGCACGTTGTGTTTGGTGAACACCGGCTGCAACGCCCGCTTTCGCGGTCGCCATGGCTCGTTGGGCAGCACGAACAGGCTGTCGCCGGCCATGTCGCGCACTTCCTCGTGGACGATGCACCGTTCGGAGAACGCGTCGTTGCGGCCGAGGACGTCACGGATGGCCTCGGGTGAGAAGACCGCCACGAACGGCGGAAACAGCCATTTCGGCGCCACCTGGATCCGGGTGACGGGCCCGCCGGCGCCCCGGATGGCCAGCTGGCCGGTGTCCAGCGCCCGGACCAGACGCAACAGCTGTCGATACGGCAGCGGGTTCTTCGGCGCCAGCGTCGGGCCGGCGGTATCAGTCCCGGCGACCACTGCTGTCGTTCCAGGTGAGAACTTCGCCGCGGCCAGCGGTCAGCATGGTGCCGGGCATCACCCGCAGCCGGTAGGGGGCCAGTCGCAGGACGGCGAACTGCTCTGCTGTGGGGCCGTCTTTCCACTGCGGGATGATCGCGGGGTCATAACCGACGGGTTGCGGGCCGGAGGCGAACTTCTGCCACACCGCCGAACAGGTGTCGTCGTCGGTGTACCACTCGACCAGGCAGTCCGCGGCGCAGGTGTCGTGGCTGGTGGTCCAGTAACTCACCGACACCCACGGGTGGGCGGCCAGATGATCGCGTTTGAGCTGGGTCGGCACGGTGGCGATCCAGCCGAACAGATCAGTCCCGTCCCACTCCCAGATGGGGTGCAGCATGCGGGTGCGCGGTTTGCCGTCGGAGTCCACCGTCGCCACCGACGCCCAGACGATGGAGTGGGCCATGTCGACGAACGCGGGCGCGACCCGGTCAAGGGCATTCACGACGAGTCAGCCTAGGTGGATCGGCGGCGACCCGCGAGAGCGCCTCACTCGTCGAGCTTCTTGCGGAACTCCTCGGTGTTGCGGTACTCGACCTTGCCCTCTTCAGCGCTGGTTTCGATCTTGCCTTTGTCCTCCTCGTCGACCCAGTCGCTGACAGCGGTTCCGGCGACCGTACCCCCGGTGCCCGGCAGCGTGGTCGTCGGTTGATTGTCGGGGTTGGCCTCGGCGACCTTCTTGGCCTTCTCTCGATGCTCGTCGGTGACTTCGGGCTTCTCGGTGAGTTGCTGATCGGAGGTCTCGTTAGCGTCCATGCGATGCGGACTGCCCGAAACTGTGATCTGCAAAACACGGTTCACACCCCGACCGAGCGCAACGCGGCGGGCAGGCTGGGCAGGAAGTGCTGCCGCGCGAATGCGCGGACGTCGTCGGCGGTCTCGAGGGGCTGCGCGCTGGGCAGCAGCAACACCATCGCGGCGTAGCGCAGGATGCAGTCGGCCAGTTCGTCGACTGCCGCGGCTCCGATACGTTCGGCGAAGCCGGAGGGGAAGATGACCCGCAGGGCGTCGGCCATCCTGTCGATGGCCTTGCGGTGATAGCGACCCGCCAGCTGCAGAACAACGCCGGGCTCATCGGTGATCATCTGGTGCAACACCCGGTGGCTGCGGAACTTCAGGATCGACAGCGTGAACGCCTCGACGTAGTAATTGGATTGCGGTGCAGCCCTCGTGAGTTCAGCAGCGATGTCGGCGAAGAGCCGGACGTTCTCCCGTTCGATGACCGCACCGACCAGTTCGTCCTTGTTGGCGAACCGGCGGTAGATGGTGGTGCGGCTGACCCCTGCCCGGCGCGCGACGTCGTCGAGAGCGACGCGGCGGAAGCCGTGCCGTTCGAACTCGACGACGGCGGCGTCGAGGATCAGTTCGGTGGACGCGTCAGGACCGGGCATAGCCCTTCACCGCATAGCCGCTGTAGCGCACCCGCATCGGGAGGCGATCCCAGAGCCAGTTCACCGGAGCGGACCGCCAGAAGGCGGCGAACCTCTGGTAGCGGCGCTCCTGACGGTCGGTCCACGGCAGCTGCAGCAAGTGGCGCGCCCGCGGCGGCAGGCCGCCGGTGGTCAGGAACGCGGCCAGCGGGTTGAACACCGGCGCCACCAGCCGCCACACCAGCGGATGCACCGCCTTGGGCTTCGGGAAGCCCTTGGTGACATATCCGACGCCGTACTTCGCGCTGGGGTGGGCGACCAGGACCTGCTCCATCATGTGATCCCAGTACTTCTCGAACTCGGCGTAGGTGGCCGGCATCGGGCGGTCGCTGACGCCGTAGCGGCGGTACCAGGTCTTCGACTCCAGGTAGATCTGTTCCTTCTCGGACTCGGTCAGCCGCTTGACGAACGTGTCGGCGAAATACAGAACCTGCTCGACGAAGGTGGCGTGGGCCCAGAAATAGGTGTCCGGGTCCAGCGCGTGGTAGCGCTTGCCGTCCGTGCCGGGCAGGTCACCTTTGACGTGGTGGTGGAAGTCGCGGACCTGGGTGCCCGCGTTCTCGTCCTCGGAGCCGTACACGGTGTTGAAGATCGGCGGGATGGTGCGCCGCAGCCGCTCGGCGGTGTCGGCGAAGAAGGTCGAGTGGTCGTAGACCCCCTGGCCGAGGTCGGCCAGCATGTTCTGCAGCACGGCGGGCCGGGGGCCGATCAGAAACATCCGGTTGTCACCGAACCAGCGCCAGACCAGCGACTCCGGCCCGAGCGGCAGGGCGTCGGGCGCGGGTTCGGCGGGCGCGGGTCGCTGCGCAAGCTCCGTCATGGGACACAGTGTTACAGATTCTGCACTTTGTACCAAGCGCCGGGGTACGCGAACGTGCATTCCCTGTAGCTAGGAGCCCGGTAGAACTACCGCCTGTGCACCCTCGCGGCACCAGGGGGTCAGCGGCGGCGCAGCGCGGCGACGGAGACGACGGCCAGCACTCCGGCCGCGGCGGCCAGCAGCATCGACAGCGTCAGCAGCGGGGCGTAGTACACCGTCGACATCGTCGACGGCTCGCCGTCGAGCACCGGCGC
>MDTD01128935.1_pt1 | contig 66937 bp, 32 predicted proteins | sample 811221 | NCBI WGS metagenome assembly MDTD01 (sample SAMN05326646, study PRJNA326480) | marine metagenome | isolation source: seawater | place: Pacific Ocean: South West | collected 2011
CACTACCGAACTCAATATTACCGTTATTATTTAACGATGAATCATTTACTATTACCACACCATTGCTTTGATTTTCTATATCGCCAGTGGTTATATCACCATCATTATTTAGTAAAGATGATTTTTCGAAATAAAACCCAGAACTTGAATTTTCGATATTAGGCATGGTTATCACACCATTACTGCTATTATATAGAGAAGAGCTTTCAGAAGATATACCTTTACTGTTGCCTGATATATCTTTCATAATTTGATTTATGTTATAATTATGAAACGAAGAACTAATGAACTTCATCATGATACTACTCGTGGCAATATTTAACGCACTAATCACCCCATAATTTATTAGAGATGATTTATTAAAATAAATACCTTCACTACGGGTTATTTCTCCAAATGTAATAAAACCATTTGACACATTAGACACGGAAGAATCTTGCAACATTAACCCAAAACTGTTACCATTTATAGTATCAAACTCTATATAATCAGCATTAGAAATGTCGGAATTATTAGAAAATAAACCATAACTATTATTTTCAATATCACTAATAGTAAAATATTGATTGTTATTTAATATTACGTTGTCACTAATTTTAAACCCGTAACTATCACCTATAATTTTATTAATTTTTATTGATCCACTATAAACACCTTCTTTTATATTATTTACCACAGAGTCTACGATATCAAATCCTAAACTGTTGTTACTTATATCACCTATTGCAATATTACCATTTTTATTTGTAAAGGTTGCGTAAATTAAATTAAATCCCGTGCCATAATTATCTATAGAATTAATCGAAATATCACCACTATTTATTAGCGTAGATGCTTCCATGTAAAATATATTTTTATTCATAGAACTGCTATTTCCAATAGTAGGAATCATTATCTGTCCGTCATTTTCAAAAGAACTTTTATTTATAATATTAAAAATTCTTACTTGACTTTCATCATTGTAAATATTCATACTTGTTGATATTTTACCCGAGCTATTATTATAAAAATTTGCTCCATTAATTACATTTACAAATATTATTTTTGAATAAGTATAAGAAATACCAGGTAGTTCAATAACTCCATTATTTGTAAAAGCAGCTTGATCATTTTCTACATTAAAAAATGTGATGCTGTTACTAGGAACCAAATTTATTATCTGCGAATTATATTTTATTGTCCCGTTGTTTGTAAATTCGCCCTCGATATGAAACAAATTAGTATTTAAATCAGAGTCCATAAATGTAATATTTGCATTATTTGTTATCTTTGCGCCCGGAAGAACATGAAAAAAAGGTTTATTTTTATCAGGTGAACGTGTAGGATAATAAATGTTCATATTTATTTCTGGAATGGACCATTCTCCACTTAATTCAATTTGTTTAAATGTTATTGGTTTAAGTTTTTCATGGATTGATACTAATGCAAGTATGCCAATAAATCCACTAGCATCATCTACAACAATGGTGTTTGGATCAGACTTTTGCTGTGAACAAAAATCAGCCTGTGAGCCACTTGAAATACAATTATCTAATTGTATTTCCCAATACGATGGTGCCGTTGCATGGGTTGAGGTACATAAATTTGTAATATTAGATTCAAACAAATTTTTATTATTAGAATATAAATAAAATGCCAGCACATTTGACAAATCTGTTGTGCATTCATCAGGTAAATTTGCCGATACATCACACATAAACATGTTTTCTGTTATCACAGGGTTTCCGCTACTATCAAATCCTTGATCTATAATTTTCCCAACGGTTACACCTGGCTTTCCTTCATACATGCCTGTACATTGTAAATGGTGTGTGTATATATCATTATTTTTATAAATATGGTTGTATAAAAAATTATTTGATGCCACACTCATAAAGAGACCATCTTTACTGGTGCAGTAGGTATGATTCACACGCCCAACACCACCAGAACATGCCGGGTTTTTTGATAGAATATCATGTTTTTCCATATATTCTAATCCTTCTTTGGGATCAGCCGGGATAACTAATTTTTTTGTAGCTCTAGAATTTCCTCTTTGAGAATATGAATGTGGGGCTAATCCATTCATAATGCTAAATACCCGTGTATTGTTTGTTATAGATGATTTGTATCTTTTATAATTTGGCATATATATATATATATAATATAATCATATATAATTGCAATGTTTTAACATATGCTTTTTATTAGTGTGAAATGTATGATAGAAATACAACTACGTATTCTCTCTGTAAATGATTTGAAAAGAAACTTTGTTATTATATTATATATAATGTCAAAATCGCACGTTTCAATAGATTTCATAACACAGCTAACAAAACGAACCTTTACTATTACTGATGTTATAAAATTACTAAAAACAAATATTAATAATAATATTATTGAAGATGCTTTCTTTCCCTCTAATAAAATATCAAAAGGTGGCGAGTCACAACATAAATATTATAGACAAAAATGCGCAAAAGATTGTATTGCAACAATTATGTCTGTTAAAAAAAATAAACGAACTAAAGTTTTATCTGATAATTTTATTATTCCTCCTATCGAAAAATATACTGAACTAATCAAAAAAAATTTTAGTGTTCCTCAATTGAAAACAATATGTCGTCATTATAAGCAAAAAGTTAGTGGGAATAAAAATGAATTACAAAACAGAATATTTTTTTATATGTTACGATCATGTGATGCAAATATTATACAGCGTGTTTGGAGAAAACATATTGTTAAAAAGTATCATATTTTGCGAGGTCCTGCAATAGTCAAGAGAGAGCTTTGTGTAAATGATACGGATTTTTGTTCAATGGAAAGTTTAAAGGATATTTCATATACGCAATTTTTTAGTTATAAAGATACCGATGATAAAATTTACGGCTTTGATTTAACATCACTATTTACCTTACTATCAAAAGGAAATTTAAATACAACGAATCCATACAATAGAAAAGTATTTCCTCGACGAATTCGGAAAAAAATTAATTCCATATTGAGAATAGCACAAATAATGAAAGACACAATTGTTCTTGATATTGAAGAACCCGAAAAAGTTACTCCACAAAAACTTATTGAGCAAAGAACAATTGATACATTTCATCATATGGATTTACTGGGTAATTATACAAATACCAGTTGGTTTACTAGTTTAGGCAGAGCTGCATTGATAAGATTTATTCGAGAGTTATCTGATATATGGATGTATCGCGCACAATTAAGTGAAATAACAAAGAGGGAAATATGTCCACCTCACGGCAATCCATTTGGTAATGTATTGCTAATACTATTAAACTGCACAACTAATAATCTAAAAAAACATGCTTTAGATATTATTGAAAAAATGGTAAAATCAGGCATTAATCAACCAAGTCAATGTTTAGGAGCAAATTATGTATTGTGTGCTTTTACTCTCGTAAATGAAAATGCTAGACACAGTTTGCCTTGGTTATATCAGTCAGTAGCTTAATTTAGATTATTTAAAACAATATAATTCGTTCAATAATCTATATTTTGTGAAATATACGCGAACAAAATAGTTTAGGATTAACTATGACTATAACCATTCTCCGTTATAATATATTATGCGTTAAAACACTTAAAAAAGTTTTACTTAGATAAGTTATAAGATGCCTAGCAAAAACACCTCAGCCCCCAAAACCTCCTCAAAAGCCGCCTCAAAAGCCGCTTCTTCTAAAACAGCTTCCAAGGCTGCTTCAAAATCATCAACGTCTAAGTCGGCTTCCAAGACAAAATCTGTAGCCCCACCACCGACACCAGTCGAGGCTGTTGTAACTGAAACTGTATCCGAGACTGTTGCTACTCCTCCACTTCAGGAGGAGTTTGCATCTGTTCTTTCTAAACTGCAGCAGGTGACAGCCGTTGTTTCTAGTCTCCGGACGTCTATTCGTGATCTCGAGAAAAAGTCTAATCGCGAGATTAAGGCTGCTGCCAAGGCGAAGGCCAAGAGCCGCAAGGGTAACCGTGCGCCTAGTGGATTTGTTATGCCGGCTAAGATTAGTGACGAGCTTGCATCATTCCTTGGAAAGGATCAGGGTTCTGAGATGGCACGCACTGAGGTAACCCGTGAGATTAATGCTTACATTCGCAAGCACAATCTGCAGGACAGCAAGAATGGCCGTATTATTAATGCTGATGCTTCGCTTACCAAGCTGCTTAAGCTAGATAAGAAGGATGAGCTCACATACTTTAACCTTCAGCGCTACATGAGCCCTCATTTTGCAAAGGCAGCCAAGAAAGAGTCCACCTCTGCTTAAATAAACAATAAATAAATAAATAAAAACAAATAATAAAATATTTTAAATTATATTATTATTTGTTTGAATACTTATTAAAAAAAATGATTAATATATTTCTTACCATGTTCCGTAACATTTTTATTTATTAATGATTTAATCAAAAAATTGATATAGAGAAATGACATGATATAGATGTATATTAACATGAGTTCTTCAGACACACAGATTGTAAACGCGACCGAGCTTACCACTGGCGATTATAATTATGCGAAGCCGACTGTGAACAAATCTGGAGGCAAGAGTATTCGTGTAACCGGGGCTAACAACAAGGGTTCTCTTCTTCTTAGCACACCGCTAATGCTTACATGGGGCGTAAATGAATATATCGATGAACAGAGTGGGCGGCGCTCATATGACCTGTCTCTTCAGTTCCCTAAAGATGAATATAAGACAGATGCAACTACAGCATTTCTAGATCGTATTCTAGCTTTCCAGGAGCAGGTTAAGGCGGATGCACTAACTCATAGCAAGGAGTGGCTTAATAAGTCGAAGACTTCACCTGAGGTTATTGATGCACTATTTCATCCAATGGTGCGCTACCCCAAGGATCAGAGCACCGGTGAGCCAGACACATCGCGTGCACCGACTTTCCGTATCAAGCTTGGTTATTGGGATGATGCATTTGATTGTGAGATTTACGATATGAATCAGGAGGCACTTTTCCCGAATACGGACAGCATTTCACCAGTGGATCTTATTCCTAAGGGCACCATGATTGCTACAGTTCTTCGTTGTGGTGGAATTTGGAATGCAAATGGCAAGTTTGGTTGCACTTGGAAGCTGGTTCAGGCAGTTGTTCAGCCGCGTGCCAGTCTCAAGGGCAGGTGTCTTATTTCACTCTCAGCTGGCGAGAAAGACACTCTTAAGAAGCAGGCTGCAGCAGAGAATGATGGAGACAGTGATGGCGATGCGGTTGGCGTAGAAATTACAGAGGATACCGATGACGAGAATGATGTTGCAGAAGAGGTGGCAGAAGAGGTGGCAGCACCGCCTACTCCGCCACCAGTAAAAAAGACGGTGAAAAAGAAGGTTGTTCGCAAATCAAAGGCAAAGGGTGCCGAATAAAAATTAAAACATAAACTAAAACATAAAACATAAACTAAAACATAAAACATAAAACATAAAATAAAACTAAAAAATAAAAATAAAAAATAAAAAATAAAAACACAAAAATTATTGTAAAATAACTGTAAAATAAAATAACTGTAAAATAAAATAATTGTAAATAAAAATATTATATTTTATAATATAATATTTTTTTATGATAATTCAATATGCACAATAACATCACTAACATGTTCTGCATTGTAAATATCTTCATGATTTATGATAGGAATACCTTTTTTATAAAACAAATAATTTTGTCGCCTTCGTATAAATAATTCTTCGACAGGAATTTTAAATACTTTACTGCCGATATAGATGTCAATGTGAGTATTATGTAAAACTGTAGATAATGCTAATTTGATATTTACATGAATATTATTTTCATCATCAATATAAATATGTTCAGGAATATCTGGTATACATTTTACAATAAGACGCATTCCCTCTTTATCATATTCTATTTCGTTATGCCATAAAGGAATGTAATATATTTCATTATCGACATTTAATTTAAATATTTCTGCTTGAAATAGATTATCTAGTGTAGTTTCTACATTATATACATTATTTTTTTCTAATTTATCTTCTATAATATCGGTGACGATTTTCATATTTTCGGCATTCGAGAATACAGCGCCATAATTATTGATATACTGCAATAATTCTTGGAGTATTTTTTTGTCTAAACCTTGCAATGCCTTTTCTGCAATACTTTTAATCACGTCTGGTATGTCAGTTTTTGTGATTTCTAAACAGGTATACATAAAGTTTTTAATAATCGTGGTATAGTCCATTGTGTTGTTTAAACTGTTCTCTCCATGGAATATATCTTCCTTTAATTCTAATTGAATCGATAAAAATTCATACGCAGACTGCACTTCTTGAAATTGGGCGGTTTTTTCTTCTTTTTCTTCTTCTATACCTTGACGATCAGGATGTTTCAATAATGCCGATCTATGATATGCCTTTTTTAATTCACGATGTGTAAATGGTGTATCTAATTGTAAGATTTTACAGGCCTCCGCCGTATCCATATATGATTAGTAATAAATAAGTTTATATATTTTATGGTAAATTATAATATTTAACCAAAAAATTCCATTTTTGGGAGTGTAATTTCTGGGAGTTCTTCACCTACAGCACCACCACCAAGTATAATAGTGGCTATGTTCTGTTCCTTCTCTGCTATAGAAGCTTCTGCTGCTGCTGCTGCTGCTGCTGCTGCTGCTGCTGCTGCTTCTGCTGCTGCTGCTGCTGCTGCTGCTTCTGCCTTCTTAATTTCGGTTATTTTTTGCACATAATCCCAGCCGCCTATTTTGCCTGCTTCAGTCGTAATTCGTGGATCTTCACTGAATTTTCTTAATGATTCTGATCGTTTATTCATTAAAGCATATCGACCTATAATATCATCTCGGGATTTTGTTTTTTTTTCTAAATAAACAGCAGCATGTTGTGGACCTCCTCCTCCATATGTAGAATATATTTCAACCCATACTTCTTCAACTGCATTATGATCTAACACCTTTCCACTAACAATATCGTATTGCCCTTTTTTTGGTATGCCTACTTCGTATTTTTTATCATCTGGAATATTTAATGACATACTTGCCTCTTCCCATGCTCCTGACTTTTTCGCACGAATGATGAACTCCTTTGCTTCCCTTTTCCCCCTTTTGCGTAATTCACGAACTTGTCGTGTGTGGGGCTGTGTCTGTCTGGAGAGTATTTGGCGCGCGGCCTCATTCAGCGGTTCGCCCGTATCCTCGTCGAACTTGGGACTGGAACATGATTGTAAAGCTCGGTGCGCAGGTCCTCCAGGGAAAAACCTAAACATATATATATATATAAAATAAATAATTTTCTTAAGAATCATAGCCATGTATAGTATTTATCAAGTATATAACAAAATGTTCTAAGTGATATATTGGACGATAATTATTATTAAAGTAAAGAAAAAATTTGTAGGTTTCCACTGATATTTCTGGCATTATTTCTTGTTTTATCTTATTTTGTTTGCACAACTCTTGGATTATATACCATATGCATTCATAAATATTTAAATTGTAAATTAAGATATCATATAAATTCTCTCGCAATTTCGAGATGGATGTATGATTACTATCAATAATATTTTTGATAATTCGATCACAAAAATGTTTGTGTGGAACGTTTTCTACATGACCGGCAATCTGTAAATCTTTAATATTTGTAATATTTTCTAAATTTGTGTCCTTGGACAATTTCTGTGTAATACATTTATTGTATGTGGAACGCGCCGGGCGTTTCATATAGATGATTTGACAACGATTTAAAATATTTTCTGGAATAAAACTTACTCCTTCAGTTAATAGTATAAATTTAACATGAACCGTTTTTATTAATAGTGTTTGCATATAACTATAAAATATATCTAACAAATCATTATGTATTTCATGAAAATTCTTACACAATATAATACCCACACGATTTTTTTTAGTCAATATTATATCGACAATATTTTTATAGATATCATTCCATAAAATTTTTGGATTGCAACTTAATAAACCACAATCTATTTCATAGTGTATATCGCTGATTTTAATAAAATATTCGCTACCATTACTAATATTACTCATTTTTTTTTCATAATTCAAACCAGACTCACTATATTTACGTATGATGTCTAGTGAAGTGGTATATTTTCCGATACCTGCTGGGCCATATAAAATAAGATTATTTAATTTATATATATCATCAGGAATTTGCTCTATATGTTTAACTAGTTTTGGATGTAATTTCTGATTATCATAATTTAATAAATAATCAGAACACTTCATCGCATGTGTTTTCATTATGTAATATTATATGCAATTCTTTATTTATTAATATTTGTTTATTGTTCTATTAATATTCATTGATAAATAGAACACCTAAGTGAATACATAATAATGATATAAACGTAAATTCATAGTTTTAACAAATGAATATAGTAATGAATATAGACGATATAGATACTAACAATATATTTTTAGCAAATGAAATAAAAAATACCATCATTAATGATGGTGTCTTTTATAAACTAAATTACTCGGATAATTTATTGACATTAACAAATTTATTAATTAAGGTTGAAATTCCGGAATATACTATTTTTCAAAATTATTATAAACATAAGTGTGTATTTTTTGCAGAAAAATATACTAAATTTATCAATAAAATTATTGCACTAGAACATATTATTTTACATAATATATGGAAGAATAATACGGACATTTATAAACATGCAAATACAAATATTACTAGATTATTACAATCAGGTTTTTTTAAGTTGGCACAAAAACCTCCAGACAATAATAATGGTATTGCTTTAAAAATTTCTGGTATATGGGAAACAGATGACAGTTATGGTCTTACATATAAATTTTTATTTTTAACAAAATAAAAACATATGTTTAACCGTCTGTCGAAAAATAAACTAAAATAATATTCATCATACCAATAAATATAATATTTAATAAAGCTGTCAAATATGAAGCCGAAGCAAATTTTGATTGTTGCTCTTCGATACTATTTTTTGATTGTGAACGATCAGGAACAAATAAATATAAATATTTAAAAAGTATTGCCATTTGGAATACTATCATTATTGTGGATATATTAGAGAATTGACTATATTCTGTTGTCACCATACCTTTATTAATTTGTGTATAAAATTGGAAGTTAAGAATAACTAACCAAGATAATACAATAAACATTAGTAATGTCGGTAGTATATTTAGCATGCTCGTATAAAAGTTATTTATTTTCATTAAAAAGGTTTCTTGTGTACTGGTTTTTTGAGATGGTTTTTCAACAGATTTGCGTGTTTGCACAAACATTAAGAAAAATACTGCCATGCTTGCTAAACCATACCCCCATAATGCTGAACTTGCTGGTCCATTACTACCATCATCTGTATAATTATTTCCAAATAATAATTTTACTATAATGCCTATGGAACATACGGCTACAATATTTTTTATGTTATATTCATATTCAGAATCCATAATATATAATTTATATATATATAATAATATTTAACATAATGTAAGTTTAATGTAGATATTTATCAAATTTTAAATCTTCTGAACATATATAATGAATCCTGTTCCATTAGCATTTAATACACAAAATAATCACCCTTTAATTCCTAGAGAACAAAATTATGTGTTGAGTCGAAAATTACTTACTATTCATTCTGAAGATCGCGATGTCAAAAAATGGCCTACGGCAAATCATTTTGAAATTATTTTACCCGAAGCTATTAAAAATGTTCAGTCTATGCGTCTTGTGCAATCAACAATGCCTTCTTCATTCTATAATATTAGTGAACATTTACAAAATAATAGAATGGATATTAATGATAACGAACTTGTTATTCCTGATGGATTTTATTCTCCGGAAAATTTAGCTAACAGATTAACCTTTGATATCTCAAATCTAACTGGTATTAACGCTACCGTGGAGTATAATAGTATCAAACAAAAGTTTATTTTTCACGGTAGTAATATTACCTTAAATTTTAATAAACACTATGTATGTAAAAATTGTCCAGAACAACATCCCAATGTATGGACACAATATACAAAATGGGGTCTGGGGTCTTATCTTGGATTTGATAAAACTACATATCCGCTTCCAAATTCTAAAACAACAGATCTTATTGAAGCACCTTATTTTCCCAAACTTGATGGCGAACAAGTAATTTATATGGAGGTTGACAAATATAACTCCTATGATGAACTTTACCCTTATTCTGAATCTACGAGCAGTCTTTATAATAATGATTATGCTGCTCGTGTAAACGCTGCGTTTGCTAAAATACCTCTCTCTAAATCTCCTCAACCTGGTTGTTTTCCACCAGAATCTATTTATGACTCGCGCAACGGTAATTTACAAAATGTGTCTTACTTTGAACCACCACTGGAGAGAGTACAAAAAATAAAAATCAAATTTCGGTACCATAATGGTATGCTTGTTGATTTCCAAGACATGCCGTTTAATTTTACAATTGAATTTAATTGTTTGCACAATGAGATAGATAAAGTTGCGACTGTAAAAGTTCCTGGTTTGTATAGTCTCTAAATATTTTGTTAATATGTTTATTCATAATTTTATTATTATACAATTATGAATACAATAAGAAATACTAGTATATAGAAATACTAAAAATATGCACTATTGAATAGAACAGCTATCTTCTATCGTTTCACCAGCGCCTACAAACCAGTCTCTTGTATCAAGAGTGGCTATATATAACTGATCTTCGTATTTTTTTCCTAATCCATACAAAGCTAAACCTGCTGCAGCTACTGCACAAGGTGCACAACCAGCAGAAGATGCTGTTAATAGAGCGTATGTTGCACCAGCAGCTGCTGCACCATCAACACTATATTCTATTGCTGCTGCTACTTCAGGATTTTTATCTTCAAAATGATCAATAGCCTCATTTGCAACTAAGTTGGCAAACTTTTTTGCTAAGCCTACTTCATCTTTTTCTGCAATAAGTTTTCCCCACTCTGCAATTTCTTTTGCATCTTTCCCTGCATCAATGTATTGATCTCTAGTGCCACCAATAAAACTAAAAACATATCTATTGCCATTATCTTTTGGAGCACCACGTTTTATCATATAATTAGCTAATTTTTTTGCATCTGCTTCATTTGCTGCTGCTGCATTTTCTTGTCGAACTCTGGAAGCAGTAATTAATGATGTACGGAGTTTTATGTAACGAATGCCCCTGTCTATCCTCGCAGCTCTCTCCAATTCTTCTTGTCGCTCTTCTTCTTCATCCAGAGCAGCCGCAACGGCAAGAGCTCCTAGACTCTGCTTATCCGCAATCAAAGCCGCCATTTTTTTATTATATTTAGTGGTCTCAATTTTAGCGGATACCAAAGAATCTTTAAAACTTTTATCAGGCACTAGATACTCTTCATCCCACAATATTTTTACAACTTCTTCAACATTTTCTAATCCAGAGAAAAGATTCTTACTATTACTTTTGTAAGATCTTTGTATTTTAGTTATCGGTGCAAAATCAGGATGTTTATCTGAGATGTCTCCACCCCAGTTAAAATATAGTTTTTCTTCTTTTGTATTATAAGTGCAATTTGTTGGGCCACGACGCCCATCTTGGCCACGTGCGACTCCGTTGCCAATTTCATAATTTGTACTATTTAGCATTAAGGACGCTGCTGCTTCTTTACATACTCTGGTGCTATATATAAGATTAGCTCTATTACCATGGGTATTATTTTTACCAAAAGCATACACAGCACCACATTTTTCTATATAACCGAAATAATCATTAGTGAGCTCACAATTATCAGAAATAATACACGCAGTGCAATCTTCTTGTATTACGTTTTGTAAATTATGTTCTGGGTAAAACAAATTTTCTTCTAGACGCAAAGACACTTCTGCTGGTGTTGGAACATCACTTAATCTAAAGGTGAAATTACCAGTATTTTGAAACTCACTATTAGAACAAATAATATCGTCTGGTTTATATCCACCTTTTTTATTATATGAGAGTGCTTGAGAAATAGCGGCATTATAATTTACTTCCATACACATATAATGTTTTTCTAAGAATGTTAATTCATTTGAAAAATAGGATGTAAAATGTTTCATTTTTTTAATTTCGCCATTTAATGTTCTCATACTGATTTCTCGACGAAATGGTGCGCCATTTTCTAGTGTAGAATTTGTATAATTTAGTTCGGAATTATGTATTTGGATGCGTTGCATTATTTCTTTATCTATTCTATCATTAAAATCATCCACTATATGAGTTGTTTTTTCGTTTATTGCAGTATTAATATAATTTATTTGTTCGAGAGAATTTCTTTTATATATCATCCATGCCAATTCGACATGCATAGTATTTAATACACCTACCGGTAGTTTTTCAGTTTTTTTTTCAAACATTTGGTTACTTGGTGTTGTATAATTAGTCATTATTGACCATATAGCATCATAATTATTTATTGCAATATTATGACGATTAATGTTTATTATCTCATCAACATAGGATTCATGCATATCGTTATATAAATCACGAATAAATATAGAATTATGTTCTCTTAAATAATGTTGTAACTCTTGTCCGGAATTATTTATTAAAGTGCTATATTTGTTAACCGTATTATGTATGATTTCGGGCTTTACTGCTCGTAATTCTGGTATGACCGCCCGCAATTTTACATCCATTAAAAGATTTGTTTGAGAAGATATAGCTTCATTAATATATTTTGTAGGTGCTTGTTTACTGGGTTGTCTAGAGGTTTTAAAACACTTTCGACAATCGAAAGTAGCATTACAACTATGACATAAACGCCCACTCTCTCTATTATTTTTACATTCCTCGGAACAATTAGGAGTATCTTCATATGGTCCATCCGGAATGACAATCATCTGCATTAACATATCACCAATATTCATGGGCAAAGTATTCAAAATTCGACTGGACGATTCATCAGCTGTTTTTGTTATATATTGGTTATATACACTTTTAAGTATAAACTGATCTTTATTATTTTCTAACATTGTAAAATACGTCGCGTTGTTGTTATTGGTATCCCATGACCAGGTATTTTTATTTTTGGTGGTAAAATCATTTAATCTCGTTTGTGTCGTAGCTATTGTTTCTTGTAATAATTTTTCCTGGTTTGTGCGCTCTATTTCAGAAATGGTGTCATCGGCTTTATTTAACGTAATTTCTCTATTTATATCATCGATATATTCTTGTAGATCGGCTATGGATTGTGTATAATCCTCTTTCACGATTAAGTATTCTTCATCTTCATTTCTTATTTTAAAGTGATCAGCGGTGCCTTCTAAATATAATTTTGAAAAACTCATATCCCAAGAAATATTTTTGGTGGCGTTATTCTTTAAATACTGATTGGAATTTACATGCATTATTGCGACCGCTAGCTCTTCACCTTCATATTCACATTGCCGTAATGGATCTAATGCTTCGACCGTTAAATTATAATATAAATTATGCGTGAAAAATTTTGGAACAGCCGGATCATATATTGTGTCTAAAGTATTGATAAAGGGAGCATCAATATTTTTCACAGAGTTAATTTGTGCATTACCCAGATTTTTCACTAGACCTTGATAAACAGAATTCATTAAATCTTCGCATATACCTTGTTGATATAGGTTATATAATTCTTTATAAATATTCTGTAATTCTTGCATGTTTAGTTTTTCAATAGAGTTTGTTTTGTAAACACTACTAGATGTTCTCGGGTTTCTGTAACTATAACATTTTGGACACCCATATATTTCTACTTGTGACTCCCCTACATGTGTTCCAAAACTAAACCCATTATCTTGTGTATTGCAGTATGTAGTAGCCTCATTCTCTATAGAATATTTATATACTGGGTATTGATGTTGTGTTATATCTCTACCAACTGAGCATGCGGAAGTATCATTGTTGTCACGTGAACACGCAACATTTGACCATTGGTTTTTATTCTCATGTTTAAAATAAATAGGGGCAGCTTCTGTCGTGCTTGCTATTACATCACCATATCGCACCCATTCAGCCATTGAACCATCAGGGTGATCATCTTGCCAAGTTGGCATGAATGACGCCGGTAAATTTTTAGATGGAGGTACTTCTCCCATGTTATGTGCAGGTCTTATTTTGCACGCTGATGACCATTTTACATTATAATCGCTATGAGTATTTACTTTGGTAGATGGTGCATTATTTGGATTATGTAATAATGGGACAGGACAATATTTATATTTTCGAACTTTCGTGCAAGGATATGTACCATCTGGACCTCCGTAATCAGTATAGTCGGCCCAGCCAGACCCCATCCCTGCCCAGTCATCATCTTGGCGTAATCGAGCAAACATAGGGCACTCACCATCAACTAAATCTGCAGAATAATAACTCGGATTGGAACTATTTGCATTGTCAGGCCATACACTTTTCATTAAACAAATACAACCATCTGCAAATTTATCCCCTCCGCAATCATTTTCAATATCAGAGAGATTTGAAAATTTTGTCGGTGCATGACCATCTACCCAACTATACGTGCCTTGTGGATCATAAGAACAACATCCATAACTAATATCATTTCGGTCTAACCATCTATCACATGCATCATAACATTGAGCTTCGGTAAATTTACCACTCCAATATCCATATCGATCTCCAGACGACTGCGTCATATACACAGTAGTCTCCCAATTTAGGCCCTGCGTCATGTCCACTCCATCCTCTATAAATTGTTCTGGATTATCCCAGAGATCTATAAAGTTGTTGTCTAAATAACACATTTGTTTATTTTGTTGTGTAGGTGTTGGGTAAGTTGTATCACATATTTTGTTGTATTCAGACCCCGACCACCTTCCTCGTCGCCGATCATAATTTATATTACTAATGGATTCTATAAATGGCATGGGTTCTGTCGAAAAATAATATCCGCCGGATAATTCTAGACTTTTTTCAATAGGCGTCAGCATATTTGAAACAATTTTAAAGGGAGTATTCTCAATATTATATGTTAATAAATTAAAACAAATATCGGTAGAGGTTGTCAAGGGGTCTTTATTGGTAAACACCTTAATATTACAACTTACATCACACCCAGGTGGATCTAATTTTCTGATAAAGTATTTCATATCATTCGTTGTAAACGTCGCAGATTTATCATGTATATACACTAACTGTTTACAGTCATAATTTACGGCAACATTTTGTTTATTATAATTCACAATGGGTTCTAACATACTAGAATCATAAATTATCGAGGGTAGATTTGATGCTATAGTATTTATTTTATTTTCCGTTTGAATTGTGCCAAAATTGATAATTTTTCCCCGACGCGTAGCAGTTTTTTTAGTTAAAAATAATGTGGTATTCTGCATATCATCTAGACTATCCACTAATATTAGCATGCCTGTATCATTTATCGCTAGATACTTCTCGTTATTGTTTATCTTTGTTTTTAAATACATTGCAGAGTCTTCCGAATATGCCGAAAGAATTTTATCTGTATGGGTATCTATTTCTACTACACTTGCGGAGCTGCTATCAATAACTAAATTTATTTCTGCTTTCTGCAGTGATTTATCCCACGGTGAGGACACTTCACGTATAGATAAATATTTGTTTGTAGCACCATTTGTAATAATATATTTGTTACTACCAATTTCTCTTAAAATAAATATTGTGCAGGAACTGACTATTTTGTTTTCCGGAAGAAAAATGAGGTTATTACTTTCAATGTTGTAGGATAACATGTAAGAGGAGTTTGCATGAACAAATACCGTTTGTTCAGAAGTTGCATTTGGTTGTGGCGTCGATAAAAACATATTACCCGCATTTTCTATACTTGATGAATTAATTATCATGCCTCTATTTAAAAATGTTGCTGATAAATCATTATATATTTTAGAGGTGGCGCCCATATTTACCAATGTAGATTTTTCTTTTATGCTTAGTATCCCCTTGTTTTCAATAACATTTCTATTAATAGTATTTTTAAATTTATTCATTGCACTGCGATTTAAAGAACTACCAATACTATGTGTTGTTACACCACCAACTATTATATTTTGTTTTATACCAATATATTGGTCTTGCACTTTTATATACATACTAGTAGAATCTGCTTCATCTACTATAATCTCAAATGTGGAGGCTAAGCTTTTATCGGCAACGTTATTAAAATTCACAGTATCACCGGTAATTTCGGCTTTTATATACAGTATGGTCTTACCTTGTAATGCTATGTAATATTTATTACTTACATCAGAATTTACTAAGAAAAATTGTCTTCTCTTTTGAAGGTAATCATTTAATAATGGTTTAATTAAAATATTATTACTTACATCACAATAAAAAAAACTAGACGTCTCCATATTTTCCAATGAAAACAGCTTTGAACTACCATTATTTAATTCGGAGTTTACTACATTTAACACCCCGGTCACCTCATTTTTTAAAATACCATTATTTTGTGTAAATACGCTGGGAATAACTGAACTTACCATATTAAATGTGCCATTGTTCTCAATAGTTCCTGAATTAATAATTTTTTTATTATTTATAAATTTTGCTTCCGAAAATATTCTTAAACTGCCATTATTATTTATTTCAGAATTATTTATTAAAATAGGTTTTTGAACAACAATTTCAACATACGACATCAAAAAATCTACTTCCGGAGAAGATGCTTTAATAAATTTATATTCGGTGTGAGAATTATTGTTATGTAAAATATATGTATCAGATTGGTCAACTATTGATAAATTATACGTATCTCTATTAAATCTAAAAAGAGAATAACCTTTCGATTTTATAAAACAGCTTTCAGGTGGTTTATTGCTGTCAAACTGTATATATTTATCACTATTATCAGTGACTTCTTGTAAAATAAATTCGTCAATATCATTTCCATCGCTATCTGTATATGCTTTAATAATAATCATTTTATATATTATTGGTATGGAGCTAGATGAAGTGGTCGTATTTCTTTTTAATCCTCCCGTTTGACATTTACCGGCACTTATGCAAGAATCTAATGAAAAATATAATTGTCTATACGCTCTTTGCTTAGGTGCCGTTATTAAATCTCTTAATGATATAAATGTTGAATTACTATAGTTTATATTTACATTGGTAAATTTCTCATTTAAATTATAGGAATTATCGTCAAAAATGGTATCGCATATTGGTGGGGGATATTGTATAGGTGCTGCTATTATACTACTGGAATTGTCATTATAATATTTTACGGTAGATTTATATGTTGCTATACTATCTGGTGCATTTGTAGCACGTATATCTACACCATGATCGGTGGTAATTGTTTTTGCAATTTCTAGATTTGAAACATCTAATCTTGGTGAAATGCCATATCCTGTTTTACATAAAATAGTTTGTCTTAAATTATTATCTACTTCGGGATTAAATGTATGTGACGCATTAGATAATTCCCATTTATCTATTATTTTTCTGGATTCTATGATATCATTTTCTGTTATTTGTAAGACCTTATTGTCTTGATTAGACAAATCCACTTCTAAATATCCCGTATAGGCCAAACCTTCTAATTTCACCAGTTCACGTGTATATGTGGGACTCACTCTAAATATAGGAACATTATCCGAAGAATCACCGATATATAAATATTGGGTGGGATATTTTTTGGATGAAATATAAACTTCCATCACGTTATTATCTTGTTCGTCGGATGTATTTGGTGCTTCATATATAAAAACATATTCATGTTTCATATTTTTTATATGATTTGTCATTGCACTACATCCCGTGTTCTCTGTGGCCTTTTCAATAGTAGACGTTATTAATTTGCCGTCCTCATTTACACCAATATATTTATTTTGCGAAGTTAACAATAAAAATTCCTTCGTATTTGTAGATGATCCCTCAAAATATGGTATAAATACAAAACTGTTGGTGTCAAATTTCACACATGTATCTTCATCAGTATTTTTATTATAATATGAATATCCAGAACAATATTTATACTCTACGCTAGTGAAGTCTTCTTCGTTAACATCAAACTCCGCATCAACCCAACCATTGCCACGATATTCATGTGCATAAGAAGGATTATATCGTTCTTCACTACTCGTCATTGTATCCACGGTCCCGTTCCATTTCATCTCCCAATCATACAGAATATTACAATGACTGCCATCACATTTTAGTGTTCCCAACCGCATGATGTTATCTGAAAATATTTGAGTATTTTTTATAGTATTATTGGAGACATCTTTTAACAAATCGGTTTCTAGTATGTTATCATTTAAATCTACTATATTTGTATTGCCTCCGTCAGTAGGCCGAAGTGCACTATCTAGTTCACTACACATTTGACAATTTATACCTGATTGTGTTATTTTTGTTGTTAATTTACAATTTTGACAAGATGCATATGGTTTGTATAAACTAAATGGCGGCATATCTGGAATCATATATTGACATTTATCAGTCCCAGCCCAGCGACCACCGTCTAAACAACGTTTAGTATTACCTTTCAGAACCGCTTCATCTTCCCAGGCGTTTCTTTTTATTTTTAAATCTATCTCATACATTAAATATTTATATGTTAAATCGACTGCGTGTTTATTAAGTCGCGCCCAAGCATATTCATGTCTATACGCCGGTTCGAAAAAGTGTTTTATGTGATGTTTCAGCTTTCTATGTAAACACTCCGAGATATCTCGGACAAAATTAGTAGGATGATCGTTCTTTGATTGTATGTTATAAAGTCTATTTATATAACACGCCGAATATGATCCGTCTATAACAAAACCATACTCCATATTTTGGGAAACATCTTCTTTAAAGTCTGTTATACACTTAGTCAAGTCTGGAAGGGTGAAGTCACCCGCCGCAAATTCATCACTATAGCATTTCTCCCTTTCATTATGAAACTTATTTAGATAATAATTAGCATCCATATGAGGTTCTGTCGGCCATTTAGATGGCACACCATCCGCACATGCTTCATCACAGACATCTTTCCCAAATTTCTCTTGTTTATTTAAAATATACCATGTCTTGTATATCTCATCACCTGGTGTATTACACGCCCCTGTGCCTCTTCTATATGCACCTTCATCGCTGTTTATATTGTCACATGCTGATTCCATATAAGCAATGTCATTTATGATACGTTTTTGTAAATTTTCTGTTTGTTTCTTTGTATAAATATAATGGTCGTTATATTTTTCCCATTGTTCGTGTTGCTGGTCAATGGCGGAAACATCCCTTAAATAAGGATTAAATAAACTATCTGTTTCTATTTTAGTAAAAAATGAACGTCGGTCGTTTTCGGTGTGTGTGGTGGTCGTGGCGGTTTTTTCATATATCCACCCCTCGCCAGCACGATAATACTCTGTTTTACCCTCGGTGGAAACACGCCAATCAAATACCTTTTGATCCCATCTAGCCCACCCTGTGGAATCATCAATGGGAACTATTGCAGAACTATCTAGTTGCCAGAATTGCGAAGGCTCTGCCACGTTCCATATTGCACTTTTATCATCACTGAATACTTCCTCGTTGCCAACCCGATGACGCCAAGCGGTTAACCAATCAGGATTCAAATATTGCGTTTCTGCACTGTTTTTATCCACGATTCGCCATTTTCCAGTCCCACTAAATAATAAATAATACTTTTCTGATGTATGTTTATAGACCGGTCTCATATTTAAAATTTGGTTTTGTAGTTCATATACGCCTTCTGCTTCCTTACATTTTTTTCGCCTATCTAAATTTCCGGATAAATCGCCCATTTTATTATGTGAACTACCGTGGGGAAATTTAAACACTTGTTCACCGGCCATGTTTTCAGCTGTGGCAGCGATTTTAAATTCAATATCGCCTTTTTTTGCTGCTTCTATTAAGGCTGTTCCTTTTTTATATCGAATTACTTGTTCTAATGATGCCTCCGTATTTTGTTGAGTGCTATTTCCTACTGTACCAATAGTATAAGCTGCCTTGCAATCTCCAACAGCTCCAGAACTGTCATTGGTGTAATCACATATTCCCGCACAATATAGTGCAGGCCTATTTATGTCATATTTCGTGCTAGATAAACTCACTTCCATATATTTACCGGAACAGACACCAAAAGATTGGACATCAGCAATATGATCACGTTTTCCCGGGGGCTTACTATCGCAACGCATTCTGTAATCTGCCGCGCGTGGATTTGTGCAGCCTGTTTTAACATTATGATCGCCACCATAATCAGGATGATGATTTAACTTTTGCCTTATATTTCTAGTATGGCCTTGCAGATCTGTTTCTCCTACCCCAAAAAAAGCCTCATGCTGGGTGTTGTAGAGAAACCAACCTCCTATTCTGTTACAATATGGACACGTGGTAAAGGTCGAAGCTGGGCATATTGGGCGACTACCAGCAGGTCTGACATAATTTTCGAAACCTTTTGAGGGCAGTATAGCATAACCATCATTTATGAGATCACTATATTTTTTATACTGGTCTATTGCCCAATCTTTATGTGTCCAAGAACCATATTGTACTTCTCCACCATCAGGATCATATCCACAGCGATTAGGACCCCAGCATCGATAGTTGGCATTTTTCGAACATACGGAGGGGTCTTTACATTCGGTATAAATATCATATAAACTTTTTGCCGGTGGACCACCATAACATTCACAAGGACATTCCGTGGATAAATGTGGTGGTATAATTTCGGGATACTGAAAACCGCTCGCATTTTCAGGGGTATCCTGACCACACCATCCTGTTTTTGAACAATAATCTGTGCAAATGTTTTTCCCACCAACATTAGACAGTGGTCGTCCCACATTATTTGCGAACTGTCCGGACCCATCTTTACAAGTTTTACAGTTTTCGGGACAATTTCGGCCAAAACTCTCCAATTCAGTATTAGTGTATGACGCTCTCCCTGGCCAAAAGGGTACATCATCACCGGACGCCGTTGTATTCATGCCGAGAAAAGCATAGCTGGAATTATATAATTTCCATCGGGTTTTTTTTAATTGATCATTCGTCATATACCGAACCTGATTATTATGGCAGGGCGCTAAGTTATTATCAGGTATATTGGTTATCGCAGTCGAATCTTTCCAGTTTGATCCAAATATGCTGACATGGTTTAATGTGTTGATATTTAACTTTTTATTATCATCTGGATAAAACTGTAAATTAGATACGATGTTCGAAGCAGTTCTTATTGTATTTTTTTTTACGACTATAAAATCTCCTTTTGGATAACCGGCATTATAATTTTGGCTTGTGCATAAATGATTATCTGTATGAATAATGGTATTTTCAGAATCTTTTAAAAATGTTGTAATTAAATCATTTCGGGTTTTTATTTCTGTAGCCGTTTTGGTGGTGTCACAACGCCATAATTTCTCACAATTTTTATAATATTTTGTTTCAGGATAATTATCGTCCGGACATATTAAGCTTTCTGCACCATCCCACCATGTTGCATCATTCCATTCCAAAGAGTTATCATTATATTTTGTTTTTTGAAAAGAATTCGGTGGGCCTTTAAATAAAATGTGACCAGAACTATCTTTAAAGTTTTCCGACTCAGCGATACTACAAATGCTGTTCATGCCATCATAAGACATGTAAGAGCAAGATAACCCATGTTTGTTATATTCATCGAGACATAATCTTTTACAGTCCTCTAGTGAGGTTACCTCTTTATATTTTATGGGATAAAGTGCATATTGTTTTTCCGAACCACACTCCGTCGCCGTCAGATCAGGCTTCTCGTTATAAGTATAGCACTTGTTAGTCCCACTTGCGTGGTTATCGTTAAATGCCATATACCGGGTGTTTTTTTCCCAAGCTTTTTCTAGACATTCATTGAATGTAGTGATACCAACTTCTGTTATGTAATCGCTGCCGGTGCAACCTGAACCCAATAAGTCGAAATGATTTACGATCTTCCTATGATCTTGTACTTTAGTAAGGGTCTCAATCTGTGAAGGTAGTATACCTACGGGAAAATCATTACCACAATTTAAGCTGGTTTTGTTATAACTAATACCGGAGAATGACGTATACTCTTTGCTGCAACTCAAGCTTTTTCTGTTTTTCAGTATATCATATAATGTTCGTTCACGTTCAGTATACCTCTCTGAATTATCTATGTAACAATTTTCTCTCTTTGTGCTCGTTAATACAAATAGTCCAGAGGCATCAATTTGATATTTTTGACGACCGGGATCTGTTTTACTTTTATCTTTATTTTTCACCATACTGTAGCCAAGATCTTTGGGCATTAAAATAGGTTTTTTTGTATAATTATAACTAAATCGTGAGTTTCCGTCTTTATCAAACTGATTAGTAATATATTTATTTTGTATTTCACTTTCATTTTCACATTTACCTCGCAGCCATGTGCCATTTCCATCAGCGTCTATATTACAACACCATCCAACTGTAGAAGTGCAAGTTTGTCCGTGCACACTACAAGTTGATCCTGGGCAAATGTCTACACTCGGTATTGTCATGGGATCTGGGATCTGGACGTTTTTGATTGTCATATTCATACTTACATCAAATATAGTGTTAATTATGTTATTGAAAGACGCCTCGAATGTGGAGTTCTGTAACTTGTTTAAGAGAAACTGCGCAGTAGTGTGGACGTATCCTGGCAGTCCGGCGGTAATTTTCACATCGAATGAAACAATTGGTGTTTTTACAAGTTGTAAAAACTCGTGATCCTCGGACATGACCCCACTAGGGTTGCTATACCAAAACAACCTATCTTCATAACCATCTCCTGGCCATAAATTACATCCATAAGGCCGTTCAATGTTGTCATATTCACCGCCAAATTCTATATCGTATATGTCGGCAGCATTTTTACATTTTTCTTTGCTATCAATATTTTCGATTACCATCATGTTACTCACATCTATTTGAGACTCAACTACAGCTATGCCGAGTTCATCCGCCAACATGCGCTTAAAGTTCGAGAGTAGCGTGGCCAATATAGAGTGTACATCAGACAGGTTGATGTCATCGAGAATAACTTTAAATGTAACTGGCGTAGGAACATTGTTATTTGATGAACTTATTCTAACCAAATTTTTTGATAAAAAACGGATATTTTTAGTTTGAAATTTGGGTTTATGAATTTTAATATACTTAAATGCACTCACAACATCATCACTTGTGTGTGGTTTAAATGTAGTTGCATCTATAAAAGAAAATCTTGATATTAGCTGTAACTTTTTATTTACTTCTATAGAATCACTGGTTTCATTTAAATAATCTGTATTGTATAATATATTTGATTCTGCTGCCGTTAATGATGTTGTTATCAGTGTTCCCGATGAATCAACATCTACATACACATTTTTTCCACTTTTTGCACTATTGTATATATCTTGTAAATAATATTGTTCACTCTCATTTATTACTTGAATTTTTTTTAGTTTTGAAAAATTAATACCCTCACTATACTTCTTCCATGTTATCTTTTCCGATTCAATAACTAAACCATAATGCTGACCTTTATCATTTTTAACTACTGAAAATATGTCTGGATCTCGCACTAGTGCTGATTCTGAGACATTTATCGTTAATTTTTTAGGAATAGTTAATGCCTTATTTAATACGGTAATTGCTTCTTTTATATCAATATCTATTTTTAATGAAGTATTGATGGAGCTGATAAGTGTATTATTTATTTGATACGTAGATATATCTACATTATTTTCTGCAATGTCTTCTCTCGGGATGCGTATATTGGACATGGTTATTTTGTATTCTGTATCTTTTTCCAAAATACTTGTAGTTAAAAAGGTAATAGTTACTTTACGAGAGGATTCAGAAAAAATCTCCGTAGGTAAACCAGATATATCGACCTCATAATAACTTGGATTTGCACAACTCACAAAAGATTCACCCGAAGCGGTAATTCCTTCAGAACATTTTGCAATTCCAGGCGCTTTGTAGGGAGTCATTTTAATTTCTACACTACCACTACCATCAGTAATAAAGTTCCACGGTGATGTTACATCACTTTTCAAAGGAATATCCACCTCTATCTTGCCTTCGGAAAGATCGCTATCGGCAGTTTTAAAGACGACATTATATGTATTATTATCTGGGTGATAGTATACACCATTTGTAGTAGATACTTTATTATAAATATTACTTGTGCTCCACACTTGACCGTTATTAACTAAAGTTCCTATATAACCCTCCGTAAAATTATTTTTATTGTAATTTATAATTACACTGGAACATGTCCCTATTCTCGAGGATAAATAGTTGTTAGTATCTCTATAACCATCTAAGAAAGAATTACTTCTACTAATCTGATCATAAGCTTTTTTATGAACATTAATTAGTGTTCCATTTGTATTATAAAAATTTCTGTTTGCATCATTTTTAGTAAATACTAGTGTATCAGAATTAATAACTGTTCCGTCATTTATAAGTTCTCCTTTATTACCTTTAACATAACAGTGATTGGAATTTTGTAATGTTCCCCCTGGCATGATAGTAAGCTTGTGGTATATTTTTATTGTCCCATAATTGTATATAGAAATCGCTTTGGTAGCATCTGTTATTATTAAACGACCATAGTTAATAATCGGGCATAAAAATGTACTTTTTTTATTTAAATAAATAGTTTTCTCTGCTGGAATTTTAAAAACATGGCCTTCATCGACAAGAACTTGTGGTTGTGTGTCATCTATAAAAGAGTTTCGGGGATGCTTTATAATAGTAGTTAGTAATCCTTCTGTTTCTGGAGCTATTTTAAATGGTATTCCAGGTGCTAGATGCATTCTTTCATCATTTATTGGAACACCGTCTTGGCATGTTTTTTTACAATAATCCGTGTTGAACTCGGTGCAATTTTCTTTTGTTCTATTAGAAATATCAAATGACAATAATTTTCGTTTATCGGTTTCATATTTTTTATCAACGACTATATTAAAAAACCGTCCCAATCCGCTGTTTTGGATATCATTGGACCAGTCCGACGTTAAAACTGAATCCCAATATTCTTTTATTTTTTCGGGCGTAAGTTTTTCAATATCCGTTTCTTCTATTTTACGATATTTTGTAGGATAAAATATTTCTGTATTTCCTGAAGTGTCTTTCATATATATCTTGCACAATGAATATTCCCATCCCGGTTTATTTAAAGACTTGGTCTCATCTATTGGATTTGTATTCCATAAACATTCTGCATAATTTGATGAAGAATCGGATGTTTTGTATAAACAACAACCTGTACTGTTTTGTAATTCGCAATTGGTTTTGCATGAATTCCAATCAAAATTACTAACATTACATTCTGCTGAATAATATATTGGCGCAGGCGCAGGTGCAGGCGCAGGCGCAGGTGCAGGCGCAGGCGCAGGCGCAGGTGCACTATCAATTAATATGCATGTATTATTTTCGAGGTTTTTTTTATAACCCCAATGACATGCACAATCTATAAACCCTTCAATTGGCCATCTGGAACTAGAAATATATGAATTTTCTGGGCATGTATAAGCTGTATTTAGTTGATTAATTTGATTTCTTAGATAGAGGTTATTATTTGCTGGAACTACATATGAACTGTTCTCATACCATTCACATTTTTGGTCTTCTGTATACACACAACACCCTTTGTCAGCTTCACTGTGTTTCTTTTGGCATAATTCTAAGCATTTATTCATACTACCATCGCCTAATGAAAGACTACTTTTTATCCCTGACCTATCACAATTATTTGTCTCGGTAAAATTTGAGCAATATTTATACTTGTCTAAAATGATAACTCCTTCTTTTAAATTACCTTCAATAGTATATGTTTGGTCTGCACACATAACATAATCTTCCGCAAGAATAGTCGGGGTTTCGCATTTTATATTACATGTATCTGAATTACATTTTTCAAGACCAGACTTTAGTGACGCAGGCATGTATTTTAAAGCTGTATTACCCTCGGGACCACCATTATCTGTTCTAGAGGCTTTTACTGCATACACATCTGAATATTCACTCCAGTTGTTTTGGCCTTCTTCAAACGTTTTTGTAGCATTAGAAACATATCTTGTACAGGATGCTGCACAAGTGTTGTATATAACTATGTCCATGTTATTCGCTCCAATATTAACTCGTTTACCATTTGTTATCCACTTACAGGTGTTGAGTGAAGGAGGAGGCCATGATGAATCTATTGTACTTCGAATACTCCAATCGACTAATGTAGCCTGACAACAACCATCAACGTTATTGGTAAATGCATATTTGTTGCATGCTGTTACACATGTCTCTCTATCCATGAGATAGTCATTATTTGTGGGGTCATTTAGATCACTGAGAGCACCTCCTTCTTTATAAAGGTCTGAATCACTTGCGATTATAATCTTGCCATTTTTACTGAGAAGAGGACCTAAACTTTTGGTATCTGTCGAAAATGATGATATTGGAGTACTGTCATTAATACATACAGATTCGTTACCTCGAATTGCCGCATCAAACTCGGAAATATTAATGCTACTAAACCCACAATTATTATTCTCGCCTAAATCATGTGTATATATATTGTTTCTATAATCATCGGCATCTATCCATATACCCCCCATGTACAAATTTTTATTACTATCAACTGCTGCTATGATATAAAATGCTTTATTCTCGGGAGTAGCGGTCGTTATATCCGAATATGTATTTTTATCACAATAACGAAATAAACGCGCTTTCATTCCTGCTGTATTAGCTTCACCTGGATGCATTTCTTTGGGATCAGTCCATCTGGGGATTCCGGTTCCATCCAGATTAACATAATCTTTACGATCGGGTTGCCATGACATGGAAGGAACCCAAATATTCATTAATAAATTAGAACTACTGTCAATTATAGAGCAGTTACCGGTCTCATTTTCAAAACATTCTGTAGAACAAATATTCTGTGGTGAATCTAATATATTATATAAATCATATTTGTGTAAATGTTTATATGGACTGTTGTCCGTATTTTCAAATGCGGAATCTCCAAAAACATTGACCGGCCAAGCATAAAAATGTTCTGGTGCTGTGTTCCAGACATCATTGTCTAGATAAGCGTTTCCAGACAAATCATAGTAACGTTTTATCGAAAGATTATTTGGCTTATCATGATCATTTTTAGAACTTGAAATATAACTTCTATCATTTTTTTGTGTTTGCCATACATAAAATTTTTTCATTAATTTTTTTGATATGCTCGGATTATCGAGAAGAGTATCATTTGAGATTGCCCAAAAACTACCGATCTCTTTTGCACCTGGCTCATGGGTTACGCCTTCTTTAAGTATTTGATATGTTTTGTATTTTATAATTTCTTTGACCGGTTCGGTTTCATTAATTAATTTTTCTGCCTCGGCCATTTTTTTTTCAGCATAGGTTGTCAGTCTATTTACTTCAGCTTCATATGCCTTATCAAGCTTTTCAGAAAGTTGTCTATCGTTTTCATCATGTTCAACCCAATCTGTATCATCGTAACATTGAAAGGGTTTTTCATTATCATCACTATCATCACTATCTTGTAGCGGCGATACCATTGTTTTACAATATTTGGGTTTTATTATATTTTCCGTTGTTTGGTTATGCTTTGCAAGTGCATTCGAAGCATCAGTCGCGATTTTTATCATGTCTATCGCTTTAATCAGTTTTATTTTTGCGGATATACTAACTATATCATCGTCCACTTGTGTTCTTTTGTCCTGATGTAATTTTTCATAAATAATATATTTTTCTAAGGGAATACCGATATCCACAGAAACATCTTTATTAAATGCCCAAAAAGATTCTTGTTTATTCCATATATCTACATCTTTATTCATATTGGGTTCGGTAGAATACTTAAATGCATTTAATTCATGCTCAGTATTATTTTCTATAAATATTTTATTGTTTTTATTTGACATTGTAAAAGCACTAAACGATTTGATGGTAAATGTCAGACTATTTTCCCCATAAAAAATATTTTCGATAGGACTTTCTTTAGTATATTTCTGCGTTACTTCATTATACGGGTGGTGATGCACTTCTATATCATGTATCTTAGTTTGATTTTTATAATATAATGTTATCGTGGCAGTTACTTGTTGACCCTCTTTTTTAGGCAGCTTTCCACGTTTCCAATCGGTATTTTTTCTCGTATCGCGATTAGATTTATAATCCCAGGACAAGGAATAAATTTTCCCAAATAAATTTAATCCATAATCTTCATCATATAAAGAATCTTTTTCTAAAACTTCAATATTGACATCTATATAATTATATGATACCTGAATTGTAATATCTTCCTCAAAAAAAATGTTTTCTTTTTGAATAGTATTTATATCTGTGGTTTTATTATATAGCGACGATTCTGTGTTGTCGTTACAAAATACTGCACCCTGACAGTTCATTTGAAATCCACTGCAACTGTGGGGAGTATCGCCTAATGGTTTGTCACAACAGTTTTTTCCATCATTAAATGCATGTGGATGTGTTGTAGGACATATATTGTCTGCCATGGACTCCACATTTGCCGCAGTTGAGACAGAATCATTTCCTATTTGATAGGGGCGTTTTTTTTCTGGTATGGTATAATTACATGCATCGAATAATCCATGCGAAATTCCAGAAAGAAAGGTAATCAGATAATCCCATCCATATGCTATTTTAATATAATTTCCTTCGTTGATACCTTTATCCATTACTTCTTGTATAGACTCATTGATATCGGTGGTTGCAATTATAGTTTTATTTTTATCTAAATGCAGGGCATTCGCCCATAAATTAGAAAATAGTGTGGAATTGATTGTTAATCCTATCAATAATATATTTTTTTTATGAAAATCTCGGCCAATATTTTCAATAATAAAAGCAGTTATTTTCGTAAAATTATTTTCCTGTGCTTGTATTATATCTTCGTCTGTTATAATATATAAATGGTTTTTTTTTATCTTCTTTTGTATTGTTCTATATTTTTCTAGAAGAGGACCATTAAGCTCTCTCGAAATAATAATAGTTTCTATATTTTTATTGTTGTTTAAACTATAATACGACTCTTCTTCTATCCAATTTATTTCTTTCATATGTTCAATTATATAAAATATCAGTGAATTCGTATGCAATTTTGGTTTTATTCCATAAAATCCTATTACTTCTTCACTAATGTGTGTGGTTGAATCAAAAGTAATTAAATTAGTGAATTTTTTTTGGGATAATGCTGTTAAAACACTGTTTCTCTCATTATTTATCGCTTTATTGCCGAGTATTTCTTCATTTAACTGATTTACGGTCGTTAAAATGACTCTGGGTTCAGGGTAATTTATTTCTAAAAGTTCGTTAATAAAGCGTGTTTGATTTGCAATACGAGAAGACTCGTCCGGTAATTCATCACCATAAGTAATTACGTTATTGCTAATCTCTCTTATTTCATTTCCTAACCATATAAAATTCGTGTATGTTAATTCCATATTTTTCCGACATTCATTAAAATTGTTAATATATGATTCAAATAAATTTACATGGTCTTGCCAATATCCTCTATCATTAACATCATTCGGTTTTTTTGCGGTTGTCAAAACTAATATACCCAATTTGCATGGCGGAAGTGAACATAGATTTGTGACATCATCTATAATTTTATCATTAATTTTATCATTAATATTATTGGTGTGTGTGTTGTCACCATAATTAATATCTTGTAAAGACCCTCCTCCCAAAGAAGGATTTCCTAAATAAGGACCGATGGAATGCACTCCACCAGAACCAACCGGATTTTTGGATAACATATTATTATTTTTCATATACAAAAACCCTTCTTCTGGATCCGCTGGAAGCGTGTTTTTCGTATTTGCGCGCGAAAAAGAAGACACGCCGGAGCGCCGATTGTTAACTATGCCTGCCATGTTACCAAATATTGTATCTTTATTTGTAATAGAAGATTTGTTTCTTTGTTTCCAATGCGGCATATATATAATATTTATATAAGATATTTTTCTATTTAGTATTTAAAATATAGTGTTTTTATATTATTATAATATCTATTATTGTATATTATTTCATACAATTATTTATTATATACACAAAATATATATGCCACATTGGAAACAAAGAAACAAATCTTCTATTACTAACAAAACAACTATCTTTGGTAACATGGCGGGTATAATAAGTTCAAAGCGTTCCGGGGTGTCTTCTTTTTCGCGTGCAAATACGAAAAACACGCTTCCAGCGGATCCAGAAGAAGGATTTTTGTATATGAAAAATAATAATATGTTATCCAAAAATCCGGTTGGTTCTGGTGGTGTTGGTGTCATTGGACCTTATTTAGGAAATCCTTCTTTGGGAGGAGGATCTTTAGAACTTTATCATACTCATCAACTTACCGCAAAAAATATGGAACATGAACCATCTTACACTGATCATACCAGCGATCATCATACTAGCGATGATCATACTGGTTCTGAACATACCAATGATGAGCACGACGATGATCATACCTATACTAAAGACCCCCCCGATCTTACCCCAGACACCACCATTGAAAAAAAAAGTGAAGGCGGTATTCCCTGCCATGCTCGAACACCTTTTGCTATAAATGATGGTGATGAGTGCTGCCGATATGAACCGGTAAATAATGACCGATGCACTCTAAATAAAAATATTACACCCTGCCTTGACAGTTCAGGAGCACGCGCAAAATGTAATCATAATGAAAGTGTAACGTATCTACGTGAAACATGTAAAGCCCCCGATGGGGTAGAAAAAAAGATCTGGAAATATGGGATTATGGGCAATCTCGACAATGGAAAAGATATGATCGCTGAAAATATGCATCCTTATGATTCCATAATGTATTCATATTTGACACTCGTAAAAGACCCCGATGCTATTATACCGCCTACAATAGAAGTTGGTGATACGGAAACAGACGGAATTCTATATGATTCCTATCATCGATTAAATGTTTTTGATCTCAAAGAAAATATGCAAAAAACCCGTATTTCAAAAGTAATGGAATATTGCTGTGCTAATGATAAAAAATTTATTTGGGTAATTGGCGGTAAAGGTGACACCAAGAATACTCCACAATATAAAGAAGATGCTGCGGGAAAAAATATTCATGAAACTTATATCACTAACTTTGTCGATAATTGTATGCGTTTATTGAAAGAAATTGGTGGCGATGGTATTGATTTTCACTGGGAATACATGAGTGACGACCCTATTACGAGAGATGCTCGCATAAGTGGATTAGCAAAACTCATGGTATCTTTAAAAATTGCGATCTGTGGCGATTCAGAACTCAGAAATAAAGTGACTTTATCATATACTGGAAAATATAATGCTTTCTTTAATGAAACACATACTCGGGTCAATAATGACTCTGGTCAGGGACTAACCGCTGGAGAGGGTCTAGACTTATTTACACATATAAATTATCATGGCGGAGTGACAAAATATAATGATGCAACTCGTGTAATTAGTCATGCAAATATTATGATGTATGATATTGACGCGCGTGATGCCTTTGTTAGGGAGGCTGGCGAAAATAATCCTCCGTCATTTATTCTGAAAGATTATAAATATGTCTTAGATGCATGGGGACCCAATGGTGGTAATTTCAATAAAAACCAAATCATTATGGGATTTGATGCCGGGTGGCAAATTGGAGTCTCTACCGGTAGGGATGGTTTGAAAGATGTCATGGCTCATATGCTAGAGCATGATTACACCGGCGGTATTATGTTACGAGGCGCGAATGATACCATCATAGAATTCCAGAAACGTGGTAATAATTATGATCCAGAAATACATCTTACGGGAGTCGAAGCGAATTATGAAAAATGGATAAATTCTTCACATATTGCCAAATGTGCCGCTAATCTGGCCTTGACGGGCGATTTATCGGCTTGTAGTCGTGGATTAAAAAGTTGGCAGCTAGGAAGTGCGGTGAACGCATTACTCAATGGTGCGATCGATTCTGCATTGCCGTCTAATAGCGCATCGGATACTGTGTCTACCTTGTCTACTGTGGATGATGATAGTGTTTCGTGCCTGGGTAGTATTCCATACTCTTTTGATTATGGTAATAAATGCTGCAAATGGGATCCTTTAATATACACTAGTAGATGTTTACAGGACAAAAATATCACGGACTGCACGAATAGTTCTGGTGTTTTAGCAAAATGTAATCATAATGACAGCGTATCCTATCTTCGTGAAACATGTAAAGCTCCCGCAGGAGTAGATAAAAAACAATGGCGTCATGGTGTGATGGGTTATCTCGAAAATTGGAAAGATATGGACTATCTCCAAATGCATCCTTACGATGTTATACTATATTCATTTTTGACATTAGTAGAAAAACCCGATCCTGACAATGTCCCGACCATTGAAGTTGGTGTCACTGATACGGATGGCACTATTTATGATTCCTATCATCAAAAAAATATTCTGGATTTTACCGAAAATTGGGAAAAAACGCGCATTTCTAAAGTAATGGAATATTGTTGTGCACATAATAAGAAGTTTATATGGGCAATCGGTGGATGGAGCGATACTAAGAATACTCCGCAATATAGTCATCAAACTTATATCACAAATTTCGTTACTAATTGTGTGCGTTTACTGAAAGAAGTAGGGGGTGATGGTATAGACTTCGATTGGGAGCACTTTAGCGATGATCTTACCACGAGAGATGCACGCATCAAGGGTTTGGCGGATATTATGATTAAATTGAAAATAGCGATCTGTGGTGATACCGAACTTAATGCGAAAGGTATAACCATATCATACACACCACGATATAATGCTTTCTTTGACAATACACACCCACGCGCCAAGAGCCTGCCAACCGAAGGTGAAGGTTTGGATTTATTTAAACATATTAAAGAACTCGGAGGCTCTACACAATATAATGATCCGACGTATGTCATTAATCATGGTAATATTATGATGTATGATATTGATGCACGACAAGCGTTTACGAGAGGTGATGGTGAAGAAAATCCACCATCATTTATTTTACAGGATTATCAAGATGTCTTTGCCGCATGGGGGCCAGATAATGGTAATTTCAAAAAAGATCAAATCATTATGGGGTTTGAACCGGCCTGGCAACCCGGTGGTGGTGTTCACCCTGGCAGGGAAGACGCTAAAGATGTTATTGCGTATATGGCCGATCAAGATTATACCGGTGGTATTATGTTTTGGGCTGCAAATGATGTAAATGTAGAGTTTGATAAACGTGGTGAAACACATCTTACTGGCGATGAAGCGACAAATCAAAATTGGGTTAATTCAGCACATATTGCAAAATGTGCCTCCAATTTGGTTTTATCACCGGAATTAACTGATTGTTCTGGTTTAAAAGATTGGCATAATACAACTACCGGAGGAGGCGGTAGTGGCAGTGGCGATAGTGGTGGCGATAGTTCATCAACACCATCATCTAGTAATTGTGGAACTTGGAACGAAATATGTCCTAACTGTTCAGGAACTTGTGGGCAATGTTCTAACGATCCAGCTAAGTGGCAATGTTATTACGATTAATAAAAATATTTAAATATCATCCGGAATGTAACTACACTCCTTGCTGCCACAAATCTGCGTAGAATATATCTTTAGCTAATGTAATACCTGTTTATAGATTAGACAACAAACTGCGTAGATTTATAACACATAATAAATAGTTTATAATTTATAAATTTATTATATAAATTATATGTATAATGCCACATTGGAAACAAAGAAACAAATCTTCTATTACAAGCAAAACTACTATCTTTGGTAACATGGCGGGGATCATCAACTCCAAGCGTGCTGGTGTTTCTTCCTTTTCACGGGCAAATACGAAAAACACTATTCCCCGTGATTCCACCAAAGGATTTTTATATATGAAAAAATATAATATGTTATCAAAAAATCCTGTCGGTTCCGGCGGAGTTCGTGCCACAACCCCTTATTTAGGTAATCTTTCTATGGGCGGAGGATCTTTACCGCTACATAGTTCAAATCAGCTTGATCATCAGACTACATCTCATCATGACCATGATACTTATGTCGACCATCATGATGATCATATGACGAACACTTTAAATAACAAAAAGAAAGTTAGTCTTATTGTTCTAACAACTGCCTCAAAATCAAATGATCTTGATGCTCCTGGATATTGGAATGAACACCACCAAATATATGAACGTATTATACAGGAGAGAAGGGATCTACATAAAACAACCTTTATTTGGTTAGGAAATAAGATTAATAATATTAACTATGATGACTGGACAATTGAGTATGGTGAGGCATATACTGAAGAGAGTGAAAGGATTCAATCACAAATTAATTTTATAGGTGCAATACGTGATGGTCACCTGGATCAGCAATCTCCACTGGGTAAAATGTTACAAGGTAATGGTTCGGTGTGGCCAGAAAATCCTACTGTAATCGCCACAACTGCAAATCAATTAAATGAGGGGGTTGGTAAGGGTCATAAAGGGTTAAATGACATCAATAAGAAACAACTCGGAGATCTTGCTGAGATAGATGGTATTAGTTTGGTTACTTATGATTCTACCACTGAGATTAGTCCGGAAGCGGTTGGATTTTATGGTATTAAGCCTTTACAACATATTAGTGCGATGCTTGACGCTACTTTAGAACATGTTTATCAAAAAAAAAACTGGATACCAGAACCGACCATATCTAGTTATAATGAGCAGTTTTCGACAATAGTTGTTTCTATAGAACTTAATGGTGCTATATTAGAAAAACATCGCACTGTTCTTAGTTATATGCCAAATGTCAAGACATATATTTTAACAGGTGTCACAGATGATAATTTAAATCAAAAGTATAATGAAATGGCGAGCATAATTACCGATAATGAAATAAATCTTTCGCAAAAGAGGTTACTCATTATTGGATTGACTCTTTCATGCACAAATTTTGCCAATGATTTTATAAATTGGTATGGGCAACAAAATGGTAAATACTTAACACATAATATGCATATTGTAACTTCTGATGTGAATAATATAATTAAAAATCAAATGCTTACTGGAAAGACTGTTACGGGTGCCGATAATCATATTGAAATTTCTTATGGTTGGGATTATTATACAACTTTTGTATCTGGTATAAGTATGGCCTTACATGATGCATATGCCTATTCCGGAATAGATAGTAAACGTCTATACAACCGCGGCAATGATGGTGCTTATACCACTACTAGCACAACAAGCACGGCCGGTGGGTGGATGTGTCATGGTAGTATACCATATGCGATAGATGTTGATGGAGTGTCAAAATGTTGCGTGAGTGATCCTTTAGCTGGTGATGATTGTTTGCTTGATAAAAATATTGCATCGTGCACTGCACCGGAAGGATCAGGTGGTTGTAGTGATAACACCATTGTATCGTATCTTCGCGATACATGTAAACCCCCCGATGGTGTGGAAAAAAAACAATGGAAGTATGGTGTGATGGGTTATCTCGAAAATTGGACGAGTATGGAAGCAGACCACATGCATCCTTATGATGTTATACTATATTCATTTTTGACATTAGTAAAAGAACCGGACCATATCAATGTCCCAACCATAGAAGTTGGTGTGACTGATACTGCTGGCACAATATATGATACAAAATATCGGAAAAATATTTTTGATCTTGATGCTACTGAAAAAATAGCTATCTCAAAAGTAATGGATTATTGTTGTGAAAATCATAAACATTTTGTATGGGCAATTGGTGGGTGGAGCGACACTGCAAATACTCCGCAATATAGTCACCAAACTTATATTGATAACTTTGTCGATAATTGTGTGCGTTTATTGAAAGAAGTGGGGGGTGATGGTATTGACTTCGATTGGGAGCACTTCAGTGATGATCTTGCTACAAGAGATGCTCGTATCAAGGGAATGGCGGATATCATGATTAAATTAAAAAAGAAACTTATGGAAGATCCTGAACTTGCAAATAAAAGTATTGCCTATACGCCGCGATATAATGCTTTCTTTGATGTGAAAGGTGACTATAATCTACCGGTCAAACAACCTCGCGCAATTCAGTTGAATACCGAAGCCGAAGGTTTACAATTATTTAAACATATTAGAGATTTAGGTGCCGAAAAGTTTCCGGGCACACCATATAATGATCCAACGTATGTCATTAGTCATGGAAATATTATGATGTATGATATTGATGCACGACAAGGATTTGCGAGAAATGTCTCTAGTGGCGAGGAAAATCCACCCTCATTTATTCTACAGGATTATAAAGATGTATTAGAATCATGGGGTCCTGCTAATAATAATTTCAAAAAAAATCAAATCATTATGGGTTTTGAAGCCGGATATCAACCAGCCGGTGGTGTGGCACCAGGTAAAGAGGTTTCCAAAGATGCCATCGCCTATATGATAGAAGATGATTATACAGGAGGTATTATGTTCTGGGCTGCCAATGATAAACAGACGGAGATCTTGGGTCGCGAGGCGGATGCCGTGGCAGCGCGTAATAAAGTAATTCAAACTGCAGTTGACGCGACTGGTGTATGTGATGCTACCTGCAACACCGAAGCGGAGGCAGCCTACGATGCTGCCGCATATAAAGTCAACATACACCTCAAGGGCGATGAAGCTTCTAATCCAAATTGGGTAAATGCTTCACATATTGCGAAATGTGCCGCAAATCTGGCATTATCGCCTAATTTTACCTGTCCTGGATTAACCAATTGGATTGTTCCCTGGGATCCCCAAAAGCGCTGCGGAACCAGTCTATCTCATGCCAATAATAACTGTAATGCTAGATGTATCAAGGATGAAGACTGTACAAATATTGGAGAAACATGTCATGCTAACCTTAGTTTTGTTCCGTGCAATACGACAAGGTGCGGAGCACCGACGGAGGTAGGCGGAAGTGATGCCTATGCCAATGCAAATACGACATGTGGCAACAGTTGTACCACAAACGCGCAATGCCCACACGGGTCGACCTGCTTTAAAGACCTTGATGCTAACCCATGTATGATACATCGTTGTGGTTCCAGTCTGGAGGATGCGAGGAAGAAATGTGGAGAGATATGTGTAACCGCCGGTAGTGATCTCGAGTGCAGCGTGGAAGGAGAAACCTGCTTTCTTAACGTAGGTAAAGATTTATGTCTGGGTGATAAAAGTTCTACCGATACTACTACTGTGGTGGCGGATAAAGGGCCCACCAACTGGGATGTGAGATGTGGTGCGTCATGGTCGGAGGCATCATTAAAATGTGGCAAGTTGTGTGTTGATAATGGAGATTGTCCAGACGGAGAAAATTGTCAGGGAGGGCTTGACTCGGCCGGCTGGCCCTGCGCTGGTGCTGGGGTGGACGAGGCCACGGCGCTAGCACGACAGGAAGAGGCCAAAAGTCGATGTGGAACAGATCGGGACAATGCAAATTCAAAATGCGGCGATCTGTGTGTAACTGATGCTGATTGCACTATCACCGGCGAAACTTGTTTTGAGGGTCTAGCGGTTGCCGCCGGAGGGGATGCGTGCCATGGTGGACGAGCTGTAGTGCCCAGCGAGCACCCCAATAAGGATTGCTCTAAACCATGTGATAACACCTCGCATTGTAGAAGTCAATGGGACAGTTGTGGTGACACGGAGGCCTTTTGCAATGATAGCTCTATATGGAAAGCGGAGTGGTGTTAAAAATTACGATATTTACAAATTAAAAATATTTAAATAATTAAAATATTTAAATATTTATACTGTAATACATTTATACTGTAATACATTTACGTTATGTTTTATAAAATATATCGATTATATTCTACCCGTGTTCGCTTTGATGGCTCCATAAATCTTCATAAACCGGCGACAAAATTTGTTATTCGAAATATTCGTTCACCTTTTCATATTGCTTATGGTGGTATTCAAGAAGGTGTTTATGCCAAGCCATAAACTTTTTAACGGTGTTGTTTTCTAAAATTTTGTTTTCCATCTAAAAACGGTGTTACATCTCCTAGTTTAATATCATCAATATCTTTATTTAATTTTGAAACCGACACATTACGCTTATTCCACCGCACATAAAGACCGTATTTTCCGTCTCGTAAAATAACTTCGGCGTCTTTCTGAGCAACTTTTTGTGTTGGCGATTGATATACGCCCAACTTTCTCGCGGGAACAGCCATCTTCTGTGCAGATGTTGTCTCAAATATATTCCTGGTTTCTGACACGATGTCTTCTAAGGTAACTTCTTCACGAGTTTTATCTAGATCCTGGAGAGAAACAGACTTATTGACGTTATTCCAGGCAACATATAACCCATATTTACCTTCCTGTAAAACAACCTCGGTATTTTTATATGTTCCTAATACGCGTTTATAGCGTGTATCTTGAACAACGATATCCTCCAATAGATATTCGCCTAGGCGCAATTTTTCGATATCAATATCCTCTCGCACACTCAAGAATGTGTCTTTTCCGCGTTTCTTTGTATTTGCGCATTTAATTACGGGTCCATATTTACCCACCATATACGTATGACGGTCATCTATTTTAATGATCACCTTATCTTTTGTCGTTAGTGCCGCGGCCTGGTCGTGCATGTCTTCATAACATTGTTGGCATAATGTATGCCACACTTTATTACCCTGCGCAATAGTATCCAAAGCATCCTCCATATGTTTAGTATAATCGTATTGAAACAAATTATCGAAATGTTTCATCAAGAATTCTATAACTAATGTGCCGATAGGTTGTATGACTAATTTAGACCGCTCGCCACCAAACTCACGCTCTGTTTCGATCTGCGATAGCTCGTCATCTTCTAACTCGAAATCGAGGCATGTTATTTTTTTCCCCACAATATTGGTTTTTTTCACGTAGTTTCTCTCTTGTATCTTATCTATTAGCGATGAAAATGTTGAGGGTCGACCGATACCGTGCTTTTCTAGGAGTTGCACGAGTCTGGCTTCAGTATAATGTGATTTAAGATTCTTCATGCTTACTTGAGCAGTAATTTTTTTGTATGGTAGAACTGTATTTGCTTTCATTGTTTGTAAATAGGTGAATAAAGATTCGTCTTCTTTATAGCCACCAACCACTTTCCAACCAGGGAAAATGGTTATTTCGGTTGAATATCGATATTCATGTTGTGAAGGAGGTGTGTGTGTTTCTATGATTGGGGCGCTAATTGATGCCGTTATCCCCTGATGTTGCGATGCAGCCATACAACTTTCCAACGTATTTCGCCAAATCATAGCATACATGCGCTGCTGTTGAGAATCCATCTCCGTGGCCGCAAGTTTGCTAATATCGGTGGGGCGAATTGCCTCATGTGCCTCTTGAGCAGTTGAATCCGTTTCTGCTTTTTTTCCTTTTTTTGTTTGTTTTGCAGCTTCGCCCATCGTGGTTAATCTGTCTACTTCCGGGTGAATATATTTTGCATATTTGGAATGGGTTGTTACATACTTTTTGACAGCGTCAACAAACTCTTTGCTATACGTCTTGCTATCTGTTCTCATGTAAGTAATGTATCCTGCTTCATACAGTGCTTGACAGATCATCATGGTTTGTTTTGGAGAGAAACGGAGCTCATTACTGGCTTTTTGTTGTAAAGCACTAGTAGTAAATGGTTCAGGCGGTTGTTTAGTTGTGTTTCGCGATTTACCAGACGCATACACATGTTCGTGATTCACTGTTTCTTCTAGAAAGGTCGACATCTCTGTTTCTGTGCTATATTGCGTCGTAAGTTGAAAAGGCAGATTTTTATTGGTAAAATATCCGGTGGTTTGATATACTTTATCTCCAGGCGCGCGTTCGATCTCTTTTTGGTTATCATATACTAGCCTGAGAGCGGGTGTTTGACACCTTCCTGCCGAAAGACTAGATTTTGTTTTTTTAGTAATGTTATTCCATAAAATCGGTGAAATGGTATAACCCACTAGCAAGTCCAATACTTGGCGGGCTTGCTGTGCATAGACGGTGTTCATGTTGATGGTTGTTGCATTTTTCACTGCACGTTGTAGAGCGGTCTGCGTGATTTCATGAAAGATAATACGCTTTGTTGTTTTGACTGGAAGAGAGAATGTTTTGCAAATATGCCACGCAATAGCCTCGCCTTCCCGATCATCGTCAGCTGCCAGCAACACGTCTTTTGCTGATTTAATAGCTTGCCGAAGCTTGGCGATTTGTGGCTTTTTGCTGTCGAGTGCTGTGTATGTTGGATGAAAATCTTGGGAAACATTAATAGATTCCAAACCACGTAAAGTGCGAATATGTCCAAAACTAGCTATGCAGCGATAACCAGCTCCTAAATATTGTTCTATTTTTTTGCATTTGGCAGGAGATTCCACGATAACAAGGGTGTGAGACATGCGATAAATAATATTAGAATTATTATTCTAATATGATTCAATTTAGTGTTTTCTAAAATAGTCGGGCGTATTTATAACGTTTTTCTCGAGATTTATGTTTTCTTGAGATTTTTTTTCTTGTATTCTGCCCAAGAAATATTTTTGGGCTCTGGGCGCGCTTCTGGTTCTTCCATTTCTCGCTTTTGATTGAGTTTATCCGCTTTCCTTACTGCGCTATCCAAATAAAGTGATTTCAATAACTTACCTACTTTGTGTGATCCTTCATGTTGATCTAATTTTCCATCTTCTATTTGCTTTAGCACATCTAAGAACTTCCATAATGTTCCAAGATTCAGTTCTTCATTTTTTACTTTATTAAAAATGTCCATGTAATGATTGAATAAAAATTGACAGTTTTCAACCAGCAAATCATCGTATTCCGTGGCTGACCTCCGTCGTAATCGCGCATTAGATTTCATTAATTTCAGCATTTTTCGGACATCTTCGCGTATTTTTTGACTATGACGCTTTTCGCGAATATCATTGGTACAATCCTCTACATTATTCTCTCGTATCATCTTATCTAATTGCAGTTTTTCGGCCTTGTTCATTAATAGTATTTCCTCTTTTCTCTCTAACTTTATTTTATTATTAAATAAATTATAATAATAATAAATTATAATTTATCATCTTAATATATATATATAATGACTGGATTACCACAACGAAAACCAATGATGCCCCCCGGAGCCGAGGTTGGACCGGAACGTGATGCAAAACAAATGAAACTTATTAAAAGTGAAGGATTTAAAGGAGGAAGCAACCAGCAGGAAGTTGTCGTGCCAAAGCCCGCGGGTTCTCAAGACGCTGCATCACGCGCTGCAACACTTGAAGCTGCTTCATCTTTATTACAAATACAAGCCGATGCAAAATTAGACAATGTTAGCACCGGAGGCGGGAAACGTCGAATTTCACGGCGGAGAAAAAAAAGACGCCACACTTCTCGAGTTCGAAAAGCTACGCGCAGTCAAAAACTAAAGCGAAAATTACGTAAAACAAAACATCGTTCTTCTAAGCGTCGTCGGAAGCGATAAAAGGTGGTCTTGTTACAACTAATTATTTAGGAGAGTAACTAAGGTAATAGAGAGAAGAATGAATATTATATAAGTTTGATTTTATAATATTTCAACGATATAATATTTCAACGATACAATAGTTAAATTATATAATATTTAGTAGTTTATGGCATCAATATTATTGTGTATTTAATAACAATATACAATAATATTATCAAAATATATTTCAAGAGAAAGGTATAATGAAAACATCTGATATAACACAAACGATGTTGATATTTATTATATTCATAATATTGCATTTATTTAATATTTTATCCGTTGGTATCAAAAATATCAAAGAAAATTGGCCAACCTATAGATGCAATCCTATGGTAATGCCATTTGCCTCAGTATTTGGGTATAGTTCCGGTGAGAATTTCACATATTGTGTGCAAAACATGCAATCGGATTATATGTCTTATCTATTACAACCTGTTAATTATGATATGGAAATTTTAGGCAGTATGGGTGGACAACTAGGAACTTCGGTCAATAGCGCGCGAGGTTTTATTTCATATTTCAGAACACAACTTGGAGAAATTGTGGGGTCAATCTTTGGAGTATTTTTAAATATAATGATTAACTTTCAGCGCTTAATGATGAATATGCAAGATATGTTAGGAAAATTGTCTGGCGCAATGACTACTTTAGTATATATATTAAAAGGAAGTTTAATGACGATGGATAGCACATGGGCTGGTCCTCCGGGACAAGTAGTGCGTGCTGTATGTTTTCATCCAGATACAACGATCCAACTGAAAAATAAGAACTACGTTAAAATGAAAGATTTAGAATTAGGAGCTACACTGAAAAATGGCGCCACCGTTTATTCTGTCATGAGAATCAGTAATCTTGATAAGAATGGAAACTATATAGAAAATTTATATTCCATGAGAGATGGAGAGAATGAAGGAGAAATTTTAGTTTCAGGAAGTCATTTGGTTTTCGATCCTATTTTAAACTCTTTTGTTCATGTTAAAGATTTATTAGGAAGAGCAGAAAAAACGAATGAAAACTGTAAAGAATTTAGTTGCTTAATTACTTCAAACCACACCATCCCTATTGGGAAATGGTTATTCCATGATTGGGAAGATAACAATGGCTCTCCTAGCAAAGATATCGGTTAGCAAAGATATCGGTTAGCAAAGTTACTATATTCTGCTAAATGAATTACTAATAATATATATTTTTGTCTATATATATTATCACGTACTTATAATGTCTGATTCAATAGGGGATATACCCAGCAAACAATTAAATGAATTATATGATAAAGTTACATTCTCTCAAAAATATGGTTTAGATATGTGGTTAGCAATTATTATTATAATTCTTTTTTCAAGTGTAATTTTATACTTTCATGTATTAAATAATTTACAACCAATTAAGGCGGATTGGGTAAATCAGCGATGTAATCCAGAAGTATTACCATTCGCCGGTATTATTAATAATGGAAGTGATACAACGCCGATGGAATTCACTGCTAATAATTTTACTTATTGTATTCGTTCCATTTTAGAAAGTATAGCGAATTATTCGTTTCAACCCATACGCTATATGTTATCTATTATTACATCCGTTTATGTTGCTCTTGCAGCAGCTATTAATGAAATACGTAAAATGTTTGATTATTTGCGTAATTCACTGGCAAACATCACTGAAGCTATAATGGGTAAAGCCTTGAATTTTTTAATTCCTGTTATTCAGTTTGTATTAACTGTTAAAGAAGTCGCTAGTAAATCATCTGCTGTTATGGCAGCATCCATTAATAGTGTCATGGCAGCTTATCTCGGTGCACAATCATTGATGCTTTTCATTGTAAAAATGTTTATTGTTGTATTAGTCGCCATGGTTGCCATCATTGCTGTATTTTGGCTAATTCCATTTGTTGGACCACCATTAGCCGTTGCTGGAACTGCAACATTTATGTTATTGCTTATTCCCACTATCCGTATACAGAAATTTATGAAGGATATATTAGATTTAAAGACTGCATCTCCACCAGAAAAACCAGCCTGTTTTTCTAAACATACACGTGTTATTCTAAAAAATAATAATAGCAAAACTATAGATAATATCGAGATTGGAGATGTGTTAGCAGATGGGTCTACTGTAACAGGCACAATGAAATTATCTTCAAAACAACAGAGTGCATATGTATTACATGGTATTGTGGTAACAGGCAATCATAGCGTATACCATAATAAAAAAGGATGGATTTCAGTAGAAGAACACCCAGACAGTTCTAAATTGGAAAACTTTGAAGAGCCGTTTGTATATTGTATAAATACAGATTCAAAAACGATATGTTTAGGAAATGTGGTTTATGCAGACTGGGATGATTTAGATGAAATTGATATGAAAGATATGCAAATCACTTGTGTTAATGTTGGCTTATTGCCACAAAATTTCACGACGAAGGATATACATTACTATCTAGATAACGGTTTTCATGAAGAAAGCATGATAAAACTACAATATGGCAAATCAACAACAATTAAAGATATAGAAATAGGAGATGTCTTGTTGTATGGAGAAAAAGTTGTGGGGAAAATTAAAATAGATGCGCAAAATATAAAAGGGGTGTATTACTATGATATGAATGGGATCAAAATAAAGTGTAGCAAAAATATTACAATTTATGATAACCATGAGATGACAAAAAAAAATACTTCTTTTATGAGTGGCAATGAAATTACCGATGTTAAATATTTATATCATATTGTCACAGATTTAGGAACATTAAATATAAATGGATTAACTGTTGAAGACTATAATACAGGTTTAGAACAGTTTTTGAAATTACGAGATGTGTAATTTAGTTTTTAAAATTGAGTAAAATAAATATTATAAATAAATTCTTTTTAAGAAATTATTTATTTTCTATATGAAGTGTATATGGTAATTTCTGTTTTAGGAAATAAAGTAGATCTTAAAGTAGTAGTTTTATGTGTTGTTTTGGGAATGATCCTCTGTTTATACACGATTTGTCCATGTCGCTGTGATAAAGAAGGATTTAGTGATCAATTAGGCAGCAATCTTGGCTACAATATTGGCGATGGTGTTCCTGGTAGTGTTAGTAAGGTTTCACCCCCGGCGACATATGATTCTTATTTTTCTTCCTTAAATGGTAACACCCAGGGATTAGCTGTTCCTTTACAAAATGGAGAAATGGCAATATTTTCGGAAAATAAATCGTCACCAGAATGTTGCCCCGCAACATACAGCACATCAATGGGGTGCGTTTGTGAAACTCCAGAACAAATGAAATATTTAAATAAGAGAGCCGGTAACCGCACACATAACAGCGAATTTTAAATAAACATATTGAGTATGAGATATATTTAGTAAATAATATATTATTAATTATTAATATATTATTTTATATTATATAATGTCTACGTTAACTGCATCACCAAATACCTTCCTGAAACTTCTCAAAAAAATCCCTGATTTAGGAGAAGAAGCTGTCAAACAAACATGGTCAATGGTTCGATTTACCAAAAAATTTAATGATGATCAAAAAAAACAATTAATTAAAGCACTAAAGAATAATGTGCATGTTCAACGCCGACAAGCCATTAAGCAAAAAAGTTTGGTTATTAAGGAACTAAATGAAAATACTAAATTACTCCGAACAATCACCAGTAGTTTAAGTGATGCTGAAGCAAGAAAATCACGTGGAAGAAAATCACGCGGAAGAAAATCACGTGGAAGAAAATCACGCGGAAGAAAATCACGCGGAAGAAAATCACATGGAAGAAAATCACATGGAAGAAAAACCAGACGCAGATAAAATAAACAAAGAATAAATAAGCACCTATTTTTATTATAAAAATTATTATAATAAAAATTTTAGATATAATTATTTACATATATAATTATTTACATATATAATTATTTACATACAATTATTTACATACAATTATTTACATATACATGTGTTTCCATGTTCCATTCTCTTTGGATTTCTTGAGCAGTTTCTCAATAACATCTACTGTTACTGTCATGGGAAACTCAACCTTTAGGGCGGAATCTTTATCAAATAGATTTGTTCCTGGTTTCATAAGACGATAAAGATTTAGTTTTGTGTAAACAATTTCTAGGCAGCGCTTGAGGTTTCTCACACCATCCTCTTTGTCGGTGTGATTTTCAATAATATGATGCACTGTTTCCTCTGGAATAATAATATCGTCACTACCAAATTTCACCTGCTCCTGAATTTTCGGTAATAGATAATCATGGGAAATGGTAGTTTTCTCTTTTTTATCATAGCCTTTCGTTTGAATACGATACATACGATCACGAAGAATGGGGTTGATTTTTGATTCGTCATTATAACTAAAGATAAACAAGCACCGACTTAAATCGAAATCGAGTTCCGCAAAATATTTGTCGTGAAATTTACTGTTTTGTGTCGTATCAGTTAGGTGTGTAAGAATTCCCGTGATTTCTTCACCCTTCGGTGTATCACTGACCTTGTCAAGTTCATCAAAATAAAACACTGGATTCATTGATTTACACTTAATAAGAATATCGACAATTTTACCCCATGTTGATCCCTCGTATGTATATGAGTGACCCTCCAGAAAGCTACTGTCTGTTGCACCACCAAGAGCGATAAACGCAAAATCTCGCCCAAGAATTTTACTGATACCCTCCTTCACCAGTGTAGTTTTTCCTGTTCCCATCGGACCTTTAATTGCAATTGCTGTGCCAATTGCAGATGGATTCGCGATCCAAGTTCCAACCATTTGCATAATTTGCTCTTTTGCATCATTCAAACCATATACTGCTGTATCTAAAATTTCTTTTGCATTTTCCATAAACTCATGACATTTTTCAACACCATCCTCCATTGTAAGTGGAAGCATCTTGTGTTTGCCAAAGGGAATTTGCATAAAAGTGTCTACCCAATTTTTAATCTTATAATATTCACCACCACCCGGCTCCATATACTTTAGGGTATTGATTTTACGATATGCACATGCTTTATATGGAATTGGAATATCCGAATCTAGAAGAGCAAGACGATATGGCTTATCTACCTCACAATGCCCTTTAATCGCTTTGATTTGATCTAGAACAACTTTTTGCTGATCTTTTGACATTTTTTCCTTAAAATATTTAACATCATTCATTACATTTTTGTCACGGAGAAGTTTTTTGAATTTCTTTGTATGTGCACGTTTTGCCTTTTTCTCGTCTTGCTTTTTTGTAGTTTCATATTTCTTATTGCGCTCTTCAAAATCTTTAATCATTTGTTTGACAAATTTATTTTTCTTTTCTTTTGGAGATAGTGATTTAATCATTCTATGAAATTTTTTAATAGCCTCCTCATCTGTAATTGTTTCGCACCCACTATCATCATCATTCTCATCTGAATTATCAGTGTGTGATTCTGATTCGCTTACATCATGTGTTTCTGTTTTAGTTGTTTGTTTCTTTTTCAACGATTTTCTTGAAGGATTTCTCTTGCAGCCTTCCTCGTGTCTCTCACAATCAGAATAAGTTCCATCAAACCCACAATTATGCTCACACTCATATTGTTTTTTACGTTTACGCATCGATCTAGTTTCTATTTTAAAATCGTCTTCATCGCTAAGATCATTATAATCATAATCTTCATCAAGGGAATTCTCACTACTACCCTCATAACTATAATCGCTATCTTCACTATCATACTCCTCATCATATTCTGGTGTTCCAATTGTAAATATAATATTTACATTTTCACCCGCCCTCATTTTAGGGCCTTCATCACTATCATAGTCTTCAGAGTCTTCAGAGTGATCTTCTAGATCATATTCATCTTCGCTACTATATACCTGTTTTGTTTTATGTTTAAGGGAAGGCGTCTGTTTATTTTCTCGCTGTTTTGTTCTTTTTTTAGAACACGGTTTTTTGGAAGACGTTTTTTTAGGAGCTGTTTTTTCAATCTTTTCACGCATGTATTTAGATGGAAACATGTTCATCAGCATTTTTTGATACTCTTTTCCATCAAATCGTTCTTCGTCACTGTATTCTTCTTCTGTAATCCAATCATCATCGTCTGAAGACTCATGTCGCTTTTTTGTTTCAGTCGACTGTTTTTTACGATGACGTTTGTTTTTTGATTTAATATCTGACATGATTATTGATGTAATATAATATTTATACCCATTTTATATCAATTTTATAAAGATTAACGTTAATAATATTCATACTTGATTCTGTGTATATTAGTATAAAACTTATCGGTATTGTTCTCATTAGTTTTAAACTGCAGATAAATAATTTACTAAAATGATATAAAACTAGAAAACAAAAATAATATTTTAGAATAAAATTGATACAAAACAATCTAAATATTATTGTCTTAATATAAGGATGTCTCAACGTACAAAAGGAACGATTCAAACAAAACTTGCATCAAAAATTTTAGGTATTCAATTTAGCATTTTATCACCAGAGGAAATTCGAAAAGGTTCTGTTGCAGAAATTACCAGTCGTGATACTTATGAAAATGGTAATCCTGTAATTAATGGCCTTTTCGATCCACGTATGGGTGTTTTAGACCCTGGATTTGTTTGTCCCACAGATGGTCTTGATTATATGCAAACTCCTGGTTATTTTGGACACATTGAACTAGCAAAACCAATATTCTATATCCAATATCTCACTACAATTATTAAAATTTTACGCTGTATTTGCATAAAGTGTAGTAAACTTTTGCTTAGTAAAGAAAAATTTAAACATCTTCTGGAAATGTCAAATAGTTCTGATCGGTGGAACGCGGTGTTTGCACTCGCCAGTAAGGTAAAACGATGTGGTGAAGATACTGATGACGGCTGTGGCTGCAAACAACCAAGCAAATTTAAAAAAGAAGGCCTCGCCACCATTACAGCCGAATGGGATGACATGGAAGGTATTGAGAGTGAGAGCAAAGAAAAACTTATCATGAAAATCACTCCAGAAATTGTCATTAAACTATTTAGACGTATTCAAGATGCTGATGTTAACTTTATGGGTTTTAGTCCCATTTGGTCGCGCCCAGATTGGATGGTTTGTCAAGTCCTGGCAATTCCTCCGCCTGCTGTCCGCCCCTCTATTAAACATGACGCGCAGCAGCGCAGCGAGGATGATATCAGCCATATTATTGTAAATATTATTAAAGCCAATAATACGCTGCGCGAAAAAATGCAGAAAGGTGCGAATTCTAATGTTATCAATGATTGGGCTACGATTTTGCAGTATTACGTTGCCACTATGGTTGATAATAAGATTCCTGGCGTTGCCTCTGTTGCACAGCGCACCGGTCGCCCTCTTAAGTCTATTAAAGAGCGCCTCAATGGCAAGCATGGGCGTATCCGTGGCAATCTCATGGGAAAGCGTGTAGATTTTTCTGCAAGATCGGTTATTACTCCGGACCCAAATATCTCCATTAAAGAGCTAGGCGTTCCGATGTCTATTGCTAAAAATCTTACGAAACCGGTGATTGTTAATGACAAAAATAAAGATTATCTTCTTAAACTTGTGCAAAATGGTCCTGATGTTCATCCAGGTGCGAAAATTCTAGAAAGAAAAAATGGTGAAAGTATTTCCCTACGATATATTGATCGCGATGCAATCGTATTACAAACAGGAGATATTGTACATCGTCACATGCTCGATGGGGACGCCATCCTTTTCAATCGGCAACCGACACTTCACCGAATGTCCATGATGTCACATATCGTGCGTGTCATGCCCGTTGGTGATACATTTCGCATGAATGTTGCAGATACAAAACCATATAATGCCGATTTTGATGGCGATGAAATGAACCTGCATATGCCACAAGATCCTGAAAGCGAGGCGGAGTTGCGGAATCTCGCCGCTGTGCCATGGCAGATTATCAGTCCGGCAAATAACAAATCTATTGTAGGTATCTTCCAAGATTCGCTTCTAGGTGCATATTTACTTAGCAGAGATGATATTAACTTTGACACCAGAAAATCAATGAATTTACTGATGGCATTTGATAAAGTAGATACAAATTTAATTGCCAAAAAATCGACTGATAAGGTAAATAGTCATAAAATTCTTGGACAAATTTTACCGCCACTTACTCTAAAATATAAAACAAAGCGTTTTAAAGAAGGTGACGATTACAAAACATCAAATGCTATTCTCGAAATCGAAAATGGCAAATATATTCGAGGACAACTTGAAAAAGGAATTCTCGGTGACGGCTCACGTGGTCTCATTCATCGCATTTGCAATGATTTCGGCAACATGGCAAGTGCCGCATTTATTGATGATTTGCAAAATATTGTCACCGAATATATGAAATCAACAGCATATAGTGTAGGCATTAGCGATCTCATTGCCAATACGCAAACAAATACAGAAATCACCGAAGCTATTACTAACAAAAAACGCGAAGTTAGCTCCCTCATTGATCAAACTCATCTTGGTCTCTTTGAAAATAAAAGTGGTAAAACCGATGAAGAGGAATTTGAAACGCAAGTGAATAATATTCTGAATCAAGCAACACAGACAGCTGGTAAAATCGGCCGAAAAAGTCTCAGCAAAGACAATCGTTTTGTTATTATGGTGGAAGCCGGCTCAAAGGGCAGTGATCTCAACATTTCACAAATGATTTCCTGTTTAGGACAGCAAAACGTGGATGGCAAACGTATTCCTTATGGTTTCGAAGATCGCACCCTTCCCCATTTCAATAAATATGATGACTCGCCTAGTGCGCGTGGATTTGTGGAAAGTTCATTTATTTCAGGACTTACACCATCAGAACTATTCTTTCATGCGATGGGCGGACGTGTTGGTATTATTGATACAGCTGTTAAAACCAGTCAAACAGGCTATATTCAAAGGCGACTTGTTAAAGGATTGGAAGATATTAAAATCGAATATGATATGACAGTTCGCAACAATCAAAATAAAATTATTCAATATGCATATGGCGAAGATGGATTCGATACGGTTAAAGTAGAAAATCAAGTTCTTCCACTTGTAAAAATGTCACTAGACGAAATTTATGGGCATTATCAGCTCCCCATGAGTGCTTCCAGCACAGGTGATGCTATTCACACTGCTGCATACACCAAATCTGCAATGAAAAGATTGACCAAACAAAAAGCTGATCTCCGCGAACGATGTAAACAAATGGTTGATGAAATGATTCGCTTGCGCAAACTTATTATTGAGAATGTCTATAAAAATAGAGACAACATTAAAATTCATATTCCTGTTGCATTTGAACATATTATTAATAATGTGCAGGGACAACAATTTATCAATGTTAATTCCATGGTTGACATTACACCACTTGAAGCTTTTCAGATTATTGATGCCGGTTATGAACGCTTGAATAATATTTATTATGTAAAGCCAACCGAGCTATTTAAAACAATGTATTATTATTATCTTTCACCCAAAGTTCTCTTGACGGTTAAGAGATTTAATCGCAAAGCAATTATGGTGCTAATTGAAGAAGTTATTCTCATGTATAAAAAAGCAATCGTCACACCTGGTGAAATGGTGGGTATTATTGCGGCACAGAGCATTGGTGAACCAACAACACAGATGACTCTTAACACTTTCCATTTTGCGGGTGTGGCTAGTAAATCTAATGTGACACGTGGTGTTCCGCGTATTGAAGAAATTTTGTCGCTCTCTGAAAATCCGAAAAATCCTTCCTGCACGGTGCATTTATTTCCGGACGAGGAAACCGATCAGAATAACGCACAAAAAATTCTACATCGTATTGAGCACACGAAATTACGTGCAATTGTAGATGCTATCCAAATTTGTTTTGATCCAAATGATTCATCAACGACTATCCAAAGCGATTCTTCCATTGTTCAGCAATATCGTACATTCGAAAATATGCTCGACGAATGTCTCGGTGAGGATCTTGAGGAAGAGCAAAATAGCGAACAATCAAAATGGATTATTCGCATGGAAATGAATGCGCAAGAAATGCTGGAACATAATCTAACAATGGATGATGTTCATTTCGCAATTAAAAATACCTATCACGATGATGTAAATTGTTTATACAGTGACTACAATAGCGATAATCTTGTTTTCCATATTCGGTTGACGAATAAGTCCAAGAAAGCTAATGTTCAAAAATCACTTGACCAATCCGATGAGATTTACATTTTACAAAATTTCCAAACAGAACTGCTTGATAATCTTGTGCTTCGTGGCATCAAGAATATTTCACGTGTCATTCCACGCAAAATTACAGATTCGTTGGTGGAAGAAGATGGTGTATTTGTCAAGAAAGAAACTTGGGTTCTAGATACCGTTGGATCTAATCTTTTGGATATTTTAGGCCTTGACTATATCGATGCGAATCGATCATATACCAATGATATTCAAGAGATTTATCGTGTGCTCGGCATTGAAGCAGCGCGCCAAGCCATCTTTAATGAAATTTCAGAAGTGATTGAGTTTGACAGCACCTATATTAACTATCATCATCTTAGTGTGCTATGTGATCGCATGACTTGCAACAGCAAAATGGTGTCTATCTTCCGTCACGGTATTAATAACGACAACATTGGACCAATTGCCAAAGCATCTTTCGAGGAAACGCCAGAAATGTTCTTGAAGGCGGCGCGTCATGCAGAACTGGACTCTATGCGTGGTGTTTCTGCCAATGTAATGTGTGGTCAAGAAGGATTCTTTGGCACCAGTGCGTTCCAATCGGTGCTGGACATTGATGAAATGGTGAAGTTGTCTTCGCAACAATGGCAGTCGCAGAATGAGTCCGCGGATATTGAAGCCGCATTTGGTGATGTCGAAGATTCGACCGATCAGTGCTCGGTGGGTAATATTGCCATCAAGAATAATATTCATTCTATCCAACCCACCAATGTAGGTAGCCAAGATGACGATTATGATATGGGATTTTAATGTAATAGAACAATAGTTTTAGTAAACATGGTGAATAAAATTTTTTATATTATATATATATATATGGCAGATGAGGATGATGAGTTCTTCTTTAAAGGAGAAAAAGTTGGTTCTTTAGCATGTGCAAAAAAAACGGTAGAAATTATTGAAGATAGCAGACGCAAATATCGTGATGCTACAATTGCGAGTGATTTATTCGGAGGTATAGTAGCAAGTGAAATCCACAAGCAATGGCAGATGGGGTGAGAGTGCAAAGAGATCCGCTTTACGGAGGAGCAAACCTAAGTGAACTTGTCACAAATGAACTAAGAGATAGAAATGTAAGTGATATAGGTACAAATATTCTTAGTTTTATTGGCGTTGATCAAAAACAATTGACGTTTAGCAAATATCCTATAGAAGTCCTTAATTTTTATCAATATGATACCTGGGAAGAGCGCGATGTGGTCTTTGCACTTGGTGAGCAAGGCCTGGAGGAAACACTAGAAGGAAGACATTCAACAGCTTTTATATTCGATAATGCAGCTATTATAGCTTTACAAGTTAAGAGGGGCGGAGGGGATGAAAGGCGAATGAGTGCAATAACAAGTCTTGAACGCGGTATAAATGAAAAACGAACTCAACTTATAAGGGAAGCACAACAAGAAATACAAGATAGACAAGAAGTCATTTCGAAAAGAGAATTACTTTTCGCCGCTGCAAACAGACGCCTTATTGCTAATTTACAAGCTCCTATGCCGTCAGAAGCTTACTATGATGACTCTGATACAAGTGTATTAGATGATATTATTGGCCCTGCTAATACAGAAGTGATCGATATATAACAAATATTCATATATATATATATATATATATATGAATATTGTTATAGAATCATGCAAAGCTTACGGCGAAGAAGAATTAAATAGAATATACTCAACACAACTTTCAATCGGAGAAGTATCTTCATCTATATATTTACAAGGTAGACAAAGTCTGCCTGATAAAATGATAAATTTTGGTGAATACAGAAGAAGTGTTATATCTCAGCGCAATAAGGATCTTAACAATATAATATTAGATAATATTAAACAATTTATTGATATACCTAAACCAAGATATAATAAAGTTGATGCAATTAGAACATTGCGTTCTAATGAGAGGTCCATTTTAATAACAGGTCGGGTTATTGGTCGGGAAGGATTTTTAAGAGAGATTCGAAATACTTCTGAAGAATATAATTTTCGTCGTATAAAAAGACGTATTATGTATTTTGATGAAAATTCTTTTACAATTCCAGTTAGTGATAGAATAAAATTATATAACAGTGCTCAAAATCAAGAGTTAAATACTGGTATTAGTGAAGTTTCTGCACGTTTTTCTAACCCTCCAATACTGAATATACCAATACAACCAATGCCACCTGAAGAGTTCGCTCTTGATGAGGCTTTTGTTAGAGAAGTTAGCAATTTAGGTCCTATGGATTTATAATAAATTTTATTATATTAACAGTTGTTAGGAATTTTATACAATATGATTTTATACAAAATAGTATAAAATTATATTATTTATATATAGTAATTCATGTCTGCATTTTCGACGATACTATCAAGATATTTTCCAAAGATAGACATCACAACATCAGCATTCATATATCCTGACAAAGATTTTACCTTAATGAACAAAGATTTTGTGGCTTATGGTTTTGTCAACTCTATTCATTACAATACAGTAAATGAATTAGAATCCAAATTTAGAATACTAAATAGTGCAATTGTCTCAAACCAGTTTATAGAAAAAAATAAAAAAAAGGACTATGAATATATTTTCTCCTGCGCACAACGAACATACTATGGGTTTTGTCGACTAGCACGTAAATATAAAGAAAAGCATGCGTTACAATTTAACATGAACACAGATTTATGTTTAACCCCTCTTTCAAATTTAAAATCCTCGGTGAAAATTAGTTTATATGATGATGACACACGAACTGTTTATCAATTTCGATTATCAGATTTACTGAATATTATACAAACTGCATTATCGAATTCACCTGAGTTTTTTGCAGAACCCTTGCCCATTAAAAATCCCTACACGAATATGAAATTTACCTATGCACAATTATATACGATATATTTTAAAATACGCGCAAGTGTCATGATTCCGCCTATTCTTTTTCAGCAGTATTTTGCATGCAATTTTGATTTAACTTTATTTAGTAAAAATAATGAATGTTATATAAGAGATATAGCAATTAAACAGTTTGGTAAAGATGCCACCGATCAGCAAAAATTTAAATTTATTATGAAAATGCTCCGTGATTATAATAATTGCATGAAAGGTATAGTTATTCATCGCGAATTCAAACGAAAATATATATTATATGCATTTGAAAAATATCTTTATGATTATTTGATTGTTAATTTTACACTGAATCCTACACTACGATATTTTACTCGAGTAAAATTACGGAAACAACTCATTCGATTTAGCAAATTGAACCCTACCTTTGGGCGAAAAATATATTATAACATAAAACGCAATGCATCTAATACAAAAAATATAGCTTATCAATTTCGATTTGATTCTGCTAGTAGTTTTCCGATGGATTCTACAACGGGAACTAGTAATTCAAGTAATCCGCTTAATTTTAGAAGCTCTTTACGTCGTGTGTCTACATCCATTCAAAATGATATCCATAATATTGTAGATAATATTGACGCTAGCAATATTGTGCAAAGAAATATCGGTATATATTTTGTCACTCGTGTAAATAATAATTCTCCCATATCAAGTCATACCCCATCATATATGAGAAATAATTTTTTTAATGAAGCGGTAAATTTCGACCCACTTCGTAATACAAATACTGAGAATTTGGATAACAGTTCCGATAGCGAATATAGTGAAGCAGATGAAATAGATATGGGGACAGAACAAACGATCCCTACATACAATATTACTCTTCCTAATACGCAAAATGTTGTTATATTTAATCAAGATAGTGTAGCATATATTTCCAATAACGATAGTAGTTTAAATGATGCCACGGATGCTAGCTATAGTCCTGTTGTTCAACAGGGTATTCAACGTGGTATTCAACAGGGTATTCAATCATTAACCACTACCAATACCGCTTTACCTCTTCCACCTCCGCCACCGCCTAATAATTCTATACCTTCTTCACCTCTTATACAGTTACCTCCTCTCCCCCAAGAAATATTGCTGCGTCCAGAACAATATTTACAATCAGTAAATGACACTGCTGTAAATGACACTGCTGTAAATGACACTGCTGTAAATGACACTGCTGCAAATGACACTGCTGCAAATGACACTGATCCTTATCTTGATGATGAAGGTATTATTGATAATATTGCACATCGATAAATAATAATATAATATTATGTTTGTTATGACTTTTTTTTGAGAATAAGTTTTTTGGGGGCATATTTCTTTACATTATTTATATCAAAGTTATTTATAAAGGTCTCTAACGAATTTTTTTTTATTTCACTAGTTATTTCATTACGAATTTGTATTGGCAATTCAGTAATTGGTATGTTAACTTTTCCTGAACCACTTACAACTAAGCGATATTTTGGTATATTTACCTTGCGATTGTGTCCAAGACCCCCCGTTGATTTTATAAAATAAAAAGATTTATTATCTATATTATTTGCTACTAAAAGAGGTTTGCCATTTTCAATCAATTGTGTTGAAGAATAAAATATTAATGGAATATTAAATCTTTGGGCTAGTATCCATAAATCTAAATTTGTAGCGTAATAGTTATCACCAATAATAATATGTTCTATTGAGGTTTCCTTTTTTTGTATGCGCTTAACAAATGTGGTTTTTCCCTGTGACTTCCATATCAACAAAATTTTGTTGTGAAATTTTACGCCTAATTCTTTGTATTCTAATGCTAATATATCTAATAAATTATGAATTGTAAAATTAGAGAATTTTTCATTATGATACTTTATAATAATTAATATAATATCAAATGTGCATTTGCTAGGTTCATTACTAAAAACCAATTCCTGACTGTTTTCAGCAAATACTTGTTGCCACTTCCCCGTAATTTTGTTTTTTGTAGGATGTTCACATTGCAGTTTATGCTTTGTGGACTGCACCTTTTCTTGTTTATAATATTTATTATAATTACTTAACAAATCTACATTGCTATAACTTTGTGTTTGTAATGGTTCTACAGTATCATATGTATTATATATTGTATATGGGTTTTTGGTCTGCAAAACTAAATCGTCAAAATATTCGTCCAGTAAAAGAGATTGTAATAATATAATTTCATTTTCTTGTAAATCATAGCCGACATTTTTAAATGTTAAAAAAACTTGTGGCTTAAATATAAATGATTTGATACGCGTGTATCTAATGATTTCATCCGCTAATCTTCCATAATACAATTCCTCATTATTGCCTTTATGTATAATGTTTTTATCTGGTATCAATAACATACATTTATTTGTTCCTTCAGAAAAACAGTAGGGCTTGTCTTCACATTCTTTAGTAATACAGCTAGTTATATCATTAATGCGATCTAATACCTCTGGTTTATATTCTACAAATTTTATGTTATTTTCCGTTAATTTCATTAATAATTGTATACTTTTTTGTAATCGTTCTTTATATGGAATTGCAGTCGTCTTCGATAATTCTTCTAGCTCTTTTCGTATCGCTATATTATCATTCTTACCCAACAATATCCTAACTGTATTTCTAAATACTCTATAAAAATTGCTTTCTAATTTAATATTTTTAATAAATTTTACTCTCTCTTCGTCTACGCTATCTATAGTCATAACTGTGTTATCAACAGCATTATAGTTTATATCTTCTATTTTTGGTAAATCATCATCAAAGGTATCTGCCGTCGGGGTCACGACTACAAATTGGTTGGTTTCCGTTAGTATTCCTATTATCATTTTATCTTCTATTACTTTAATTGACGGTTTACATGGTATTTCACCTTTTGTGCTTTCATATGCTTTATTTAAAAATTGATGTGTTTGTTGATATGGTAACACATAAGGCGCTTCGTCTAATTCATATTCTATATCTAATACAGGTGAAGAAGGGAAACATGGTATAATCCCGGATATTTTATCGTTTTTATGCTGCGCAACAACCCCTATAATACGCCCACTAACATTCATAATTTGTGTAATAATTTTATAGTCGTGTTTAGTTAATATATCTAGTAATTTATATAATACTACATTTTGTTTGAAACGGTAAACTCGTGGCATACTATTTTTGGGACCACATTTATTTTTCATAGAATATTTTATTAGCTGTAATGTTTTTATAACATCCGGTATTTGAGATGCTATTTGAGTATTAAACCTACGCATCACTGAAAATTCGGAACCTTTATCTTCAAATAAATAGATTGGTTCATAATAATTTTGTTTTTTAAGTAAAATAATTGTATCCCTCTTAGTATCAAACATTTCATTGGAGTAATGATTTGTTGGACAAATAATATTAACATTATCGGTAACATCATCCTCTGGTATTTCTAAAATAATCAAGTTAGAACCTTTTTGAAATAATTTTTCATTGGGTTTACATATTAAATCCCATAAATATGTGTAGTCTATTTGAACGTCATCGTCTCGTAAATATGTTTTAAAATTCTGATACGATAATACTACGCGATGAAATAATTTTTTTTGTGAAATATTTTTTAAATCTATGGAATTATAGAGTTTGCTGTTGGTATATTGCGATGTTGAATAATCCTCTTCCGCTAGGCTATCTTGAGCTTTTGAGTTTTCTGGGGTAAATAAATCTATCAAATCTCCATTTTGTAGTGTCATAAATACATCAATAGACATTGCATCTATAAGGACTTCTTTCATTTCTTTAATAGTAAGACGTTTAGATACCGTTCTATCAACCCATATATCTGCTAAACACCCAATAAACGACTGAGTTTTGCTGGTTTGGACCCCATGACGTAACATACAAGGATGGTCTCGTTTCAAATTTGTATCCATCTCATTTATTTGGCACTGTGTGTTATCGGTATTTAGAAAGTGTTGGATAGATAATGGTAGATACCCATAACGATTTTCTTCTAGTGGGAATTTATCAGATCCCATAATATAATTGTCGGCAATATCCGATTTTTGTCTGGCTAACTTTGGTCTCCCTTTGGTTGTTTCATTTGAGCACGCCTTTCTTCGTTTTACTTGGCTGGGAGCATCCCATGATTTAAAACAACAAGGTAAACATAAACCATCAGGATGACTTTCTGGTTTTAAGAATCCCGGATAATGTTGTATATATTTACCATTTTCATCCATGTGGATTTTTGATGAAAATTCTATTACTCCTCCACCCGGAGGAACTTTTTTTGCTTTCATTGGAATAATAGAGCCAAATTTTCCGGATTTCGCTTCTTCTTCGGTAAGACTAGTATTGTTTTTTAAACTCCAGTATCTTGGACAAATATACCAGTATTGTTTCTCTGGATTAGAACCATATTTTATTGCTTCATGATAAGACCCGGGATGTTCTTTATCTATTTTTTCTTTTTCTTCATCAGTTAGCATTACGGGTTGACGACGGACATTCCATGGGCATGCGCGCGAATAAGCATTAAATTTACCCTCTGATTCCTTTAAAAACAATTCTGGATCTCTATTTTGCATACGCTTAAAAAATGGATTGGGATTGGCAATACTCATTCCAGTTATATCTTGTTCGGAGAATTCTTCTTCTTCGCTCTCAGAACCATCTCCACCATCTAATTTATATAACCCTCCACCAGAATAATCATCATCTTCCTCATCATCATCATCTTCACTAGTATCATCGTCAGATGCCATGAGCATATCTAGCATATTTGGTGCTTCCGATTTGTCAATATTTTCTGACGTTGTTTCAGAAACATTTATTCCTAAATCTTTGGCCATATCTTGTAAAATAGTAGAACCGACTAATTCTATCGGCGCTGCGATTTCATCATCGTCACTCTGTGGTTCTGCGTCACTCTGTAGTTCTGCGTCACTCTGTAGTTCTGCGTCACTCTGTGGTTCTGCGTCACTCTGTGGTTCTGCGTCACTCTGTGGTTCTGCGTCACTCTGTGGTTCTGCGTCACTACTCACTTTACCTTTTTTAAAAATATTTGTCTTTGATGTTTCGCATAATGATTTTATTTGTTCTTTTGAGGTAGTTGTCGTGTGTGGTTTTTCAGACAAACGCAATAAGGTATCGATATATACGGGAATAGTTTTTAAATAATCTGTACTGGTAATTCCTGACACTACAACGGTTGCTATATTAGTAAACTGTTCCTTTGTTATTGTAATTAAAAATCCGGGGTTAGCCTTTACCTTAAATTTTTTTTGCTGAAATGCATCTTGAATAACTTGCATAGAATTTATAAATTCGGCTAATTTCTCTCTAGCGGTCACTTCTGATACGCCAAAATTTTCCACCAAACCACGAATAATAGAAACTTCTCTAGAACCACCATTTAATTTCTCTATGATAAATGCCTCTTGACTATCCATTTCATTATAATTGGATACCCGTTTTAGACGCATAACAATACCTTCATTAATATCATCATTTATGATACTAAAGATATTAGATAAACATGAAGAAAGTTTCCTTAAATGAAGTTTTTTTGTTAATGGGATATGCGCTGTATATTCCATATTTACAATATTAACATTACTCTTTTCAATACCATTAAATTGTGCTATTTGATATCCACTTTGTTCAAAATAATCTTTTACTATATTCATTATTGATAATGTGGCATCACGAAATATTATATTGATTTCTTCAACAGATAATGCATCTGACAAAGTCGATTGAATAGAAATAATGCCATTTCTATAAAATGAACATATTACTATATATTTGTTTCGCGTAGTGCTATCAATTAAACTGGTGTGATAATGCTCAATATAAACATGCACGCCTCTGTCAGTATCTATTTCTTTTATAATTTTTATAATTGCAGGTTTATTTAAATAAGGAATTTTCTTTCCATTTGTTGATATTTGATTTGCATATAATCGATATATTTTCTCTTGGCGTTTGCCAGGGTTATATTTTATTAATGGATTTTGTTGAGTGGCATGCAGAATTTTAAATATAATATCTAAGGGTATTTGCACAGTGTATTTTGGGTGGATCTCAATCGAAATTTTTTTTATACCGATTTCGGTATATGGTAATTCCTCAGTTTTACTTGTAAAAATATCATAAAACAATTGCACACCATCTATATTCTTTTGTAATTGTTCTGTTAATATTGCATCAGTATTGTCTATTAGTAGTTGATATTTTTCACTCAAAGTTTCTGTAGACGAAATATTTTGTCTAAATAAAAAAGGAAAATATAACTTGCTCGTTATTTCGCTCGACAAGCTATTTCTTTCCATATATGCAAATACATCCTGCGCACAACACAAAAATACGGTGTTTTTATACATACCTCCAGTGTTAACTAAAATACTTTTATTAGTTGTTGTTACCAGATCTTCGCTATATTTTTCCAAAAAATCAGAATATTCTATAACATTAAAGGGATTGACTACATAAGGAAATTCGTTTTCAACAGAAGACACACGTTGGCCTAATGGCTCATAAACAACGCGTGAATTTGTATTTAGTTGTAATGATAATATATCATTATAATTATATTCTTCCTTATCGTCTAATGTCGACATATCAATGTCTTCTATATTTAATAAAAATTGTATTAGTCTTTCTTTTGTTAATGTTAATACTCCATTTTTAGTTAACATTTGATATATTTCTGTTGTGTCTAATTGTTTCTGTTGTTGGTAAAATAAATACATTTCTTCATACGCAATGCGTCGCGTATCACTTTCTCTATCGCGCATTGTTAATAAAAATTTTTGTTTTATTGTCTCAATAGTGTCATCAATAACTAAATTATATTTTGAAAATATAACTGTAATATCATATGTTGAAATATTTTCTAATTCTTCTTCATCGAATATTTTTTTAAATATTTCATCGCGAGGCTGTTTTTCAAATTTATCTTGTATTTCTTCTGGAGTGTTATTATTAAATGTAGAACCTATAAATACAATATATTGCTGAATTTTATTATCTATATTATAGGCGATTTTGTATATAGTCTCCATATAATAAATATAAATATAAATTATTTACTCAAGTATAATGCAATATAAAATTATTGTTGCTACTTGTAAAAATAATGGTATAGGTTATTGTAATCAACTTCCATGGAATATTAAAGAGGATCTTCGACATTTTTCTAAACTTACAAAAGGAAATGGTCACAATGCCATTGTGATGGGGAAAAATACCTGGAAAAGCATTGGTGGAAAACCTCTACCGAAACGAGATCATTTTATTCTCTCTACCACAATGAATAACAATGACATCACTACACCGTCTACCTCAGGGAACTCCACATTTATATGTAAACAAATTGATGAAGTTGAAAAGAAATGTAGAGAGAAGAATTACGAAAATGTATGGATTATTGGTGGCGAATCTATTTATAAACAATTTTTAGAGAGAAATTGTGTGGCAGAATGCGTAATAACATATATCGATCACGATTTTGAATGCGATACTTTTTTTCCTATTCTCTCTTCTACTAAGTGGAAGTTAATAAATATTAAAAATATGGAAAATAAAGATAAAATAAATGTTAGCATACGTCAATACAAATGCACGATTGATTAATATATTATGTTACCATAATCGGAAAATATCTTAATAGGCATGTTTTTTTTCAATTCTCTGGGCCAAAAAATTTATCGGAACAATTATTTATTGTTCCGATAAATTTTTCGCAAAAAAGAATTGAAAAAAAAGGGAAAAAAAGTGCCCTTACCATAAAGGTCTAAATCCATTTTTTTTAATTATAGTTTTGTTACCAACTGAAAAATTACTACATTTACGAAAAGTATTTAGGGGTTTTTTTTGTTTCCATTGTATATATTATGGAAACAAAAAAAACCCCAAAAACCCCTGAGTTTTTGTGTGACAAATGTAACTTCATAACCAGTAATAAAAAAGATTATAATAGACATTTAAATACACGAAAACATAAGATGGAAACGCTACGGAAACAAAAAAAACCCCTAAATTGTAAAATTTGTGACAAAATCTTCTTTTCTCGTTCTGGTTTATACAAACACACCAAATCATGCAAACAATTAAATAATAATATGACAGCAAATTGTAACGATGACTTTTCTTACAATAACGGCATTTCAAAAAAGATAACAAAAGGTAACAAAAAGGTAAAAAAAGGTAACACGCCGAAATTGGCCAAATCTATATTTTGTCAATATTGCGATAAGGTATATACCTATCCCTCTGGATTGAGTAGACATATCAAAAAATGTCATAGTGACGTCGCAAATAATAAGGTGATATCTAAAGATATTATAAATACTAAAAAGAATACAGTTAACAAAGAACTAGTCGATAAAATTCATATGAATGATTTACTGATGAAATGTTTTGAAACTATGACTGAACAAACCCAAACCATAAATAAACTTATACCAAAAATTGGTAATAATAATACCACAAATAATACCACAAATAATACCACAAATAAACTAAATTTAAATGTGTATTTAAATGAAACATGTAAAGATGCTATTAATTTACCTGAATTTATAAGCAATATAAATTTGCAACTAGCAGATCTTCAATCAGCGAGAAGAGATGGACTACTTTCTAGTACAAAAAACGTTGTCATTAAAGAACTACAGAGCACCGAACCAGTGCATCGTCCAATACAATGCACAGATATTAAACGCAAAACAATGTATATAAAAGAAGCAGGCGAGTGGAATAAAGATGTGGGCAATGAAAAATTAAAATCGGCGATGTGCAATCTTTCCAATAAATATTTAAATATTGTGAAAGATTGGCAAGGAGAAAATCCAGACCATATGCAAACCGACAATGGGCAAATGGAATATGTGAAAGTTATTCACAGTGCAACACAAAATATTCTTGATGAAGAGAGAAAATTGCAGAGTGCGGTAAAAGAAATAGGAGAAACAACGCAAATAAATGCTCATACCATAGATTAACTATAATATGGATTATCGGTAATCGTCATACCACAGTAACGACTAGGTTCTTTTGCATAGTCCACAGGATTATATATACTAATTTCAGCTGCTTCTTTTAATAAAAATTTAAAATTATTCCAGAATTCGTCTGTATGTCCGATACTTTTAGAAGCAATATGGGCTAGCTCGTGCAAAGCAACAAATGTTAATGTATTCATATCTATTAGTTCACCTCCTTGTCTTTCTGTATCTAAGCAAAAAGCTAATTTCTCGCCTTTGTTTTGACTATATGCAGTATATTTGCTCGTCGGCAATGTTTCGAAAATTTTCTGGGGGTTGTAGCCATCAACTAATCGTTTCACATTGTCTTTAGTAGGATATTTTTCGTGACAATGGTGAACCAATTCTTGCATACGTTTGTTGACATTTGCTAAACGATCTGCAGCTAATTTTAATTTTCTTCGTTCACGAACACAATATTTTTTGCCATCGACATCGGATATAATACATTTTAAGCTAGAATAATCCGACTGGTGATATATATAAAATACCATTAATAACATGGCGATTATGAGAATATACTCGATAGCAGTGAATTTCATATAATATAATAAGAGAAATTATATGAAATATATAAATTAACTAAATATAAAATTTAAAAAAATAATTAGTTTTCAGCAATGCTATAATTATACAAAAATATAAATCAGTCTATATAAAATAAAGGCTACCAGCATAACAGTAAGGGATCCTGCTAATTGTAATATATTAGAAAAAAAAGATGATGCTAAAATGCTCATATAGTAATATTCTGTAAATATATCTACACTCATTAATATCATTGCAAGAAATAACGCATGTTGTATGATTAATGTCATAAAATGACTTTGACTAGAGACGATAGTGTTTTTATATTTTCCGGCACTTTGTGCAAATAAAAATAATACTAAAGCAAAAATGCTATGAATAATATACCATGTTCTCATAGTTATCATATCTCCAAATTGATGATTATAATCACTTGATTCTTTGAGACATTTATAATTCATTTTACCAACAATACCAAGGGATAATTCTTTTTGAGAAAGTTGTGTCGGACCATCGACACACAAAGCATAATAAGGATCTATATGTTTTTCAGGATGCACATTATTCTGATAAATATTATTGATGATATAAATAATAGGATATAATGCTATAATAAAAAAATATACAGAAAATCCTATACGATTTTTATAAGAAAATGTCACATTAACGTTTTTATCAATTAACACAGAATATAAATATATTACTAGTATGCACCAATATAGTAACATAGACACATTAATAATATTTGTAATAGTTTTGTGATAAGTAAATTTTTTCCATAAACTTTTTAAAAGTTCTGGTTTTGTTTCAATGATATTTGAGTGTTCTATAGTGTGATATATATTTGAATGTTCCATATATATAACACAAATACTTAATTATTTTATATAATTAAAATAGAAGTAATTCCCAATGAAATAGCCATAATTAACAACCGTTTTTTTAAATAAATGTTATAATTGTAAGACACAATAGATTGTCCCGTTAATACCATCGCCCCCGCGATTACTGCAATCATAATAGTTAGTAAATTCCAATACAATTGGCGCGTGCTACCCCATTTAGAGTTTGTGGTATACATTGCCCATGTAATAATAATCATACTAATGTAGTAAGCAGTTTTTGATAATTTTGTAATTTTTGAACTATAAAAGTCAATATTGCTTTGCGAACCCGGATTATATTTTATAATATCATTCTCGTTTGTTTGTTTATTATAAGCTTTACCCTGTAAATATTCTTTAAAATCCATACTTTGTAGCTCACCAGAAGAACTTTTTTCTAAAAATAGTTTTGCCGGCAATATATAACCATATGTATCACTTTTAGGTAGGTATGTATTATTAAACAAAATCTTATAGTCTCCGTGACCACCACTCGTGTTAAAACTTACGCGTTTATTAATGTCACCTATATCTTCACCAGTTGACAGACTATCTACATGTGGTAAATTAGAAATATAAGGATGCGTTTTTTTCTCAGTTGTTCTTAATAATTGTACATTTGTAATCATAGAATAAAAATAAGATTCAAATATTAAAATAACCAGCCCTACTATAAACCCTACTAAATACGGTGCGGTGCACTGCTGACATCCTTGTGATAATATCGCAATCCAAATAAGTATATAGATTATAAAAAAAATGGCCTGTGTAGAGAGAGGAATTGAAGTTTCGTCTTGTAGAGGATAATATTTTAAATTATTGTCAAACGTATATACTAAAGAATGTTCTGGATCAAGTGGGGGGTGTTGTGGTAATGCGTATAATTTTGTTAATAGTGTTTTCCAAAATGATTCGGAATTTTTTGTCTCCATATTACTAAATAACTATATTATTTAATAAAATGATATAGTTATGTATTGCAAATACTAGATAGACTTATTGTGGTCCGCAGCCTAATTCTAATGGCACGCGCATAAGATCAGGTTCAATCGTTGTGTTCTGCCAAGGGCTTACTTTAGTTTGTGGATTAGGTGGTTCCGAGCGAACCTGCAGATTCGCGTTACGCAAAGAACCCATAACGGTATCTATGCCGTTGTGAAAACCAGCATCAAGTAGATTTACATTTGCTAAATCACCGTTACCAGAGTTTGGCATAAGTTGGCCCCATGCATTGTCTCCGGTTTTTGGCAAAAGATCTCCTGGTTGTGCGGGTGTTCCTTTACTACAGCTAGGAGGTAATCCTAAAGAAGATGTTGTTATGCCATCTACAGAAGCAGAAACTTCATTTTCACCGGCTGGATGTGCAGGAACAACTTGTGCAACCGTTGCAGCGGCACCTCCTGATGAAGCGGCTGTGTTACCTTCACTATGGCTACCCTTGTGGGCAGAGTAGTTATTAACAACTAAATATAAAACAACAACACCTACTGCAATAATTAGAGCGTGTTTTGAAAGAAGTTTTTGGAGGTTTTTCAACATCTTATATATAAAATAAATGATAAAAAATTTTTATAAAATGTGTTAAATTATCCTAAATCATTTTGGTTTTCTATTTCCTCATTATCAGATTCTTCATCAATTTCTGTTAACATATAACGCTCTTTAATATTTTTCGCTTCTAAAAATGCATCAAGTGCAACATTTCTCATATGCTTGGCTTTCTTTAATGCAGAACGATAAATCTCATAATACACTTCATTGGGTTTTCTTAATTGTATTGTTTCAGTTGTCTCTGGTAGTGTTATATTCACTTCGCATAAATCTTCTAAAGTATTTGATTCATGTGAATTATTGCTAGAGTTTTCTAAAAATTTCTCTGAAGAATTTGTTTCACTCGATTCTCTTTGATTTTCTTCTACTTCGTTATTTTCTTCTACTTCGTTATTTTCTTCTACTTCGTTATTATTATCTAATTTGTTATTTTCATCTACTTCATTATTTTCATCTACTTCGTTATTTTCATCTACTTCGTTATTTTCATCTACTTCGTTATTTTCATCTACTTCGTTATTTTCA
>MDTD01076975.1_pt1 | contig 66925 bp, 57 predicted proteins | sample 811221 | NCBI WGS metagenome assembly MDTD01 (sample SAMN05326646, study PRJNA326480) | marine metagenome | isolation source: seawater | place: Pacific Ocean: South West | collected 2011
GGTTCTGAGGCAAGGCACGACGTGGTCTGCTGCCGTCCTGTCTGCGATACTTTTCTCTGGCATATCTCTGATAGGCCTGTCAGCCTTCGACATGGCAGGCGAACAAATCGGTTCGGGAGGAGAGGTCAGGCCGATACCCACGTTGGTATTCGAGTCATTGGAGCGCGATGGGATCGAGGGAGAGATCATGGATGACAACGGTTTCATCGACACATCCCTGCTTGCAGGCAAGATCATGATAATCGACATGATGGCTCATGACTGCGCGAACTGCCACGCCATCCAGTACCACCTCGAGGAAAGAATGGGGTACTGGGAGTCCCTCGTCGAGGAGAGGGAGCTGGCAATCATCGCGTACGGATCATGGTACGATGAGTCGCTCGAGTACCTCAACCAATCCGACAGTGACTACACCGTTCCGAAGTACCCCACTGGACTCGGATCCACCGAAGCGGCGATCTTCGAAAACGGGACTGTCGGGGATCCTGTGAGATACCTCACTTCGGGTGGAACCGGGGCCATTCCTGTCGTGCTTCTGGTCGATCACGAGGGGTACATCATCGCAAGGGAGTTCACAGGGACTCCTCTCGATGGCTGGTCATCATTCGACTCCTCAGTCGAGGTGGCGCTTACAGGTACGGATGAGGAAATAGTTGCGATGCGGGGCATTGGCGTCCCCGAGGTCAACACCTCACTCCCATCCCTTTTCCTGCTCGGAGCCATGCTCTCCATCCTTGTCTTTTTCTCTCCTTGTGCCTTCCCCGTACTTCCAAGCTTCATCGGATTCCAGATGTCAATGGCAGCCTCGTTGGAGGGTCCGTCAGGGAGCGATGGATCGACCTCCAAGCTACCGTTGCCTCCGCTGTTGGGTCTGGCTTCGGGGATGGGCATGGTCATTTTCTTTGCCTGTCTGGGTGCCATTGCAGCGACGATGGGCGCGGCATTCGCCGCAAGCGGCTTGATCAGATGGATAGCTCTGATCATAGCTGGGAGCCTCATAGTCCTCGGGGTCCTGAACCTGCTCGGTTGGTCAAGCAAGTTGTTCAACGCCTTCCAGAGGGGGCTTGACAGAAGGATGGGTGTCACGGGCTCGTCCGACGCACCAAGGCCGATGAGGGATATGTTCCTCTACGGCGCGGGATACGCTGCCGCCAGCATCGACTGCACCGCTATCGCAGTGATTCCATTCGTGGTCTATCTTGGAAGCATGGGATTCAACTCCGTACTAGCAGGGCTGGTGGGATTGACCCTTGGTTTGTTGCTATTGATGGTATTCATCGTGTCAATGGTTGGATACGGCAGAGGGGCATTCGCAACGCGGATAAACAAGCACACCAACACAATCAAACTCGTAGGCGCATGGATGATGATCTATGCTGGGGTCGTCCTGACAGTCTATCTCAGACGACCGGACATCATACAATCCGCCTTCGCATCCTGACGTCCCAGTGGGAGTCGCCACCTTGTCATATCAATGACTCAATCAGGCTCGAGGCACCTATCCTCAACCTTCCTTGATCGATGATGCCTGGGTCCACTGACCTTACCACGTCCAGGAGACCGTTGAGTCCATCCAGATCCCTTATGCCCCCAGATAGCTTCAGCCCTGCCCTTTCCCCGGTCGTGACCTCGTGCCTCCTGATCTCCTCGGATACCCATCTCGCCGCTACTTTGCTGCACCCTCCGCGCCTTCCTGTGCAGGTCTTGACAAAATCCGCACCAGCCATCAGCGCCATTCGCGCCGCACCTCTAACCGCTCTCTCGTCTAGAATCGGGGTTTCGATGATCACCTTCAGGGCAAGCCCCTCGGTTGCCATTCGAACACCATTCAGCACCATCATGGATGCCTCCAGTCCGATGCCCGGCTCCAGCACCAAGTCGATCTCGACCGCCCCACCGGCGACGGCCTCCTGAATGGGTAGGAGATATCGCTCCAGATCAGCGGCGCCTTCTGGAAAGGGGCCAGCCACAGCCGCAATCCTGGTTTGGGGGGATGCATGCTCCCGTGCTAGGCTCGCTTGTTCTGAGAACACACACACAGCGGCGACATCATGCTCATCTGCGAGACCAAGAAGCCGACGAATGTCCTGTTCCGATGCGTTCCTGTCCAACAGAGTGAGGTCCAGCATGGCCAGCAGGTCTGTTCGCTTCACGGCGTTTGGGGTTGGTCCTAGCGTATCAATGGCCCCTCAGGAGTGCCTGTTCTCGAAGTCACGCATGAACCCGACTAGCCTCTCAACGCTGCCCAGCTCGAGTCCGTTGTACATGCTTGCTCGGATGCCACCCACGATACGGTGCCCTCTCAGCCCTTTCAGGCCCAATTCCTCGGCCTCCGCGATGAATCTCCCCAAGAGTGACTCGTCCGCGATCCTGAAAGTTGCGTTCATGATCGATCTGGACCCCTGCTCTGCGTGCGGTGTCCAGAATGAGCTGGAGTCGATCGCAGAGTAGATCATATCGGCCTTGTCCTTGTTTCTCTTGTGGGCTGCCTCGACCCCTCCATTGTTGTCGATCCATCTTAGCACTTCCCTCAGCACGAATATCCCGTAGGTATTCGGGGTGTTGAACATGCTCCCCTTCTCCTTCTGAGTCTTGTAATCCAACATCGAGGGGAGATTTGGATTGGCCTTGGCTATGGCCCAGGGGGAGAGTATGCACACCGTGACTCCGCTAGGCCCTAGATTCTTCTGAGCCCCTGCATAGATCACTTCGTGGGCACTGACATCAAGCGGAACCCCACAGATGTCCGAGCTTGCGTCAACGACCAATGGCCTGCCATCGCAATCAGGCGCTTGCTTGAATTGGGTGCCGTAGATTGTGTTGTTGGATGTATAATGGACGTATATGGAATCCCCTGAGGCCTTGTATTCAGCGGGGGATGGAATCCTGTTGAAGCCACCTTCCTCCCCATCCCATATCGAATTGCCGCGGCGTATCTTGTTCATCTCGGTTAGAGTGTTCTGGGACCACTTGCCTGTCACAATGACGTCTGCCTGCTCCCCCTTCGCGAGGAGGTTCAACGGAACCATGTGAAATTGTAGTGACGCACCTCCCTGGAGAAGCAGGACCGAGTAGTCATGGGGGATGCTCAGAAGGTCCCTCAATCGAGAGGTGGCCTCGTCGATGACAGACTGAAATGTCTCGCTCCTGTGTGATGTCTCCATGAGCCCCAACCCACTGCCCTCGAGGTCGGCCAGATGTTTCTTGCATTCCTCGACAACCTCGATTGGCAGAACAGCGGGACCTGCACCGAAGTTGTGGGCTCTGGGCATGGCTGCTCCTGTGGCGAGCGGTCTTTGAGAACATCGCATGACCGCCCTAGTGGTGGGGTTCATTTCCCCCGCCCATCTGGAGTGCTCGTGCTCGAGATCGGACTGGTCATGCTCCAAGGCTCCCGGCAGGCCCATGTTGATGCAATTCGCAGAGCAAGCGAGAGTATGGGAATCGAGGTAAACATTCGAGAGATAAGAACCCCAGACGACCTGTTGGAATCAACGCTTCAAGCCTTGATTCTCCCGGGTGGTGAGTCAACCACCATGCGGAAGGTGGGCGGACAAGGCGGCACAGGGGTCTTGGAGCACATATACCGGGAGCTCAGGGAGAAACCCAACTTCCCTGTTCTTGCCACGTGTGCGGGAGCAATCCTCCTAGCGGATCCTCAGGATGGGGGCCCATCCATCATCAAGGCCACCGTGGATAGGAACGCGTGGGGAAGACAGATCGACTCATTCCTGGGAAGCGTGTCCGTGAACGACCAAGATGAGCATGTTGAGTGCGCATTCATCAGAGCCCCGAGATTCACCAGCGCTCGCGAGGAGTGCACTATCGCCAAAGTCGGGGATGAGCCGGTTGGGGTGAGAGAGAACAACCTCATCGCACTCACATTCCACCCCGAACTATCCACATCGACCATTTTCCATGAAATGCTTCTTGAGGCGGCCGCCTCGAACGGCGACCGGGTGAAGGCATGACTGTGACACTCCGCCTGCCGACGGTTCCCACCCTTTTCGAAGCTCCAGTAGTTGAGGAGTCAGAGGGATGCATACAATGTCAGATGGGCTCAAAACTGGTCCTGTTTATCACTGGAAAGTGCCACTGGAAATGTGATTACTGCCCCCTTTCCGAGAACAGGAGGGAGGCAGAGGTGATGTTCGCGAACGAGAGGCGGTGTACCACCTTTGACGAGGTTATCGAAGAAGCCCATGCAATGAGGGCCACCGGTGCCGGGATCACAGGCGGCGATCCCTTGATGGACAGAGAACACACTTTGGAGGGTATCAGGCGGTTGAGGCAAGAGTTCGGGCCATCTTTCCACATGCACATGTACACCAGCATACCATTCAAGCAGGAATATGCTGTTGATTTCGCTGAGGCCGGACTCGATGAAATCAGGTTCCACCTCCTAGACTTGGAGATCGAACAATACAGCGATGTGATATCCGCTTGCAGCAAGGCAGGCCTGGCCACTGGGATTGAGATTCCATGCGAACCTGATCGCAGTGAGGACCTGTTCGGCATTTTGGAAAAAATGAGGGACATGGATATCGAATTCCTGAACTTAAACGAGCTTGAAATCACCGTGGGCAATCATGGAAACATGGAGACCAGAGGCTTCAATCTGTCTGACGAGATCACCGCTGGAGCCGCTGGCTCGTCTGAGTTGGCCGTTCTGCTCAGAGACAGGGTCGCTGCGGCATCCATCGGGGCTCCCGACCCGGTCGATGGCGAGGTCAGGGAACCGTATGGATTCCATCTAAAGTTCTGCACTGCGGTCTACAAAGACGCAGGGCAGCTCAGAAGCAGGTTTCTGAGGCGAGGCGAGGCAACAATATCCCCCCATGAGATACTCACGGAGGACGGAACTCTGATTTTCGGCATAATTGAGTGTGAACCGGCTGACTCGGTGGGCTACATCAACGAAATCATGGAGGAGACTGGCCTACCGGGGAGATTTCTCTACTACGATGAGGAGATGAAGAGGATCGAGCTTCCGCTCTCGACTGCCGAGGAGATTTCAGACTATGTCGATGCGCCCGTTGCTTTCGTAGAGGTTCACCCTACGCATGAGAGGCTTGAGATGACCATTGTATACCTAAACAAGGATCAACGGGATGCCCCTGGGGAAAGCCCTGAGTGAGGTCAGACATGCCCATCCAAAAGAATCGACCGGAAGACCACCCGGATATTGATCCGTATCGAAGGCTTTCCGCATCCCAGGCAATCGCATACTCCAGATGCCCCAGACTCTGGTACTATGGCTGGGAGAGGCGCCTAAAGACTCCCTTGCCGCCCCAGATAATCAGGGGCAACGCTGCTGAGGCCTGCATCTGCCGGGTCATGCGGGATTCACCAGTATTCGTCTCCGGGGAGGGGGATGATCAGATGCAATCCCCACTGGACGAACAGGGAAGCCCCTTGTGGGACTCCGAAGAGGGGTGGCCTTCCCCCTCCATGGAGGCCCTAGAACAGTCCCTATGGCCAACCGACTTCGAGACACTCTCATCGTGGGCCCATTCTCGTGCTAGGGCGCACTTCGAGAAGTGCTGGGAGGAGGCCACCTCCGACTGGATGGCGAATCCCAATCGGAAAGGAACAATCGAAGACGCAGATCCAGAGGAGTGCCTGAACATGGTGCTCAGGGGGGTAGACCTCCATCTAATCGAGGTACAAGGTTGCCTAGACACCGGTCAGGACGATCTTGAAGCCTGGAGAGATGGAGGGAGCAGGCCATACTGGCCAGCACCAGATGGCTTCCCCCGCATCTGGGACAAACCCCACCCCTCAGCCAGAGGGGCTGGCGAGGAGATGCACATAGTCGAGGCTTGGGAGATGGCCAGACCATGGTTCGTCGATCCAGATGCTGCAGCCTTCACACAGACATCCACACATCCTGATGGCTGGTTCCAAGGAGAGTATGACTTGGTCTACAGGTGGGGTGGAAGAACCAGAATCGTCGACATCAAAGCGTCTATCGGGAAGGGGGACAGGTCTCACGGATACATCGATCAGTTGAGGATGTACGCATGGCTTTGGAACAAGACCCACGGGGACTCGGAGCCAATCGATGCTTTGGAGATCTGGTACCTCGGAGCCGGGGATCCGAAATCCGTGACCGTACCGAGCCGGGAAGAAATGATTCAGATGGAGGAGGACCTGTTCCAATTGTACACCAGGATCAGGAAGGGGAACCCGAGCATTGAGGAATGCCCCGCATCTCCCTCTCCCCTCAGGAGGTTCCGGCCCGGGGGCATACCCGACACGAAGCCAGTCGAGGACGACCTCAGGGCCAGATGCAAAAACTGCGAGTATTCCGGGATTTGCGAAGGATCAGGCGCTGCTTCAACCACCATCCAGTACGACAGCTTGCAACGTCTTGGGCACGACTGGACCATCACCGCCATTGACGCTATTCAGACGAGATTCTCCGCGGTAGGGGAAGTCGCCAAACTCGCCGAACCAACTTTGAACGAGGATGGGACCGTTGGGGTACGGTTCACATTGGTCGATGGCTGGGACCGAGCGACGATCCGCCCACACAGGCTTGGAGGCCCGAGAAGGGTGACGAGATCATTATCCGAGGGTGCGATGGTCAGAGTCGAAGGCGCACTACCCTCCCTCTGGAAGGGCCAACTGAACCTCGACCTAGACTCAGGCTCCTCCATCGAGATTGCCAATGAGGGGGACGTATCGCCAATAGTGGAGATTGAGACGAGGATCTCTGTCGTGGGCAGAGTCTGGTCGATCGATGCCTATCCGGACGGAGTCTCGGTCAAAAGATGGTCAATCACGTTGGTGGACACCTCAGGATCAGCATCCGTCGTCGCATTCAAGCAGTTCATCCCAACGAAGGCAGCGTCCATCTCCAGGGGCGATGTAATAGGTATTCTCAACGGGGAAGTGGGTGAGTGGGCAGGGCGCCCTCAAATCAAGATAGGTCCCGGGACCAAGGTCGTGGTCATCAACGACGAGGCGCATCTGACTTCCTGAGGGGATGGTGTAGGGACCCAATATTGGCGCCGAGAGAGGGATTTGAACCCCCGCGTCCAAGGGACAGTGGATTTCGAATCCACCGCAATACCGGGCTATGCGATCTCGGCAACGGTCCATCGACCATCGAATTAGACATAAGCCTGTTTAGCCTGCGGCAACACATGATGGTCACTGTCAAACATGACGATGGAGAGCATGTGTTGGAATTTCCCAAGCCCGTGTTGATTTCCGAGGTGCTCCTTGAATTAGGCATCCATGCGTCGACCGTGCTCGCTGTACATGAGGACACCATAGTCCCCCATAACTCGAGGATCGACGGGGATATTGAACTGGAGCTGATCACCGTCTCCTCAGGCGGATGATTGCCAGGGGTTGAGCCCCTTGTCGAATACAGTTCCGTCCCGGAGGTCGAGACTCTCTTTGTCTGGATAGAAGGCCACGCCGGTTCCAATGAGTTTCCCCTGCTCTCCGTCCCAGTGCACATACGACCCCTCCCACATGCCTAGGACAGGCGTGTCATGGAGCATGTGGTATTCCGAGATCCTCTGTGCCCGGGACTCGCCGTAGTGGGGGTGCTGATCGCCTTGGTGGGTGAATGTAATTTTCCCGGGGTAATAGTGGGGGTTGATCTGGAACGGAACGATGCCTAGTGAGTCAAAGGTTTCAGGGAGCACGATCGGCATGTCGTTCGTGGTCATCATGGTTGGACAAGCCACGTTGCTACCTGCGCTCACGCCGACGTACGGCATACCGTTCTTGACAGACTCCCTAATCGCCCTGACGATACCCAGTCTGTGAAGTTCTTGAATCAGTAGGAATGAATTCCCACCTCCCATGTAGATTCCGTCAACGTCCTGTATCTGATCCTCCGCACGGCTTTGATCGATGAGCACGAGATTGGACTCGTTCATGCCCAACAGATCTCTCATCTTGATGACCCTGTCCTGGTGATTTGCAGTCGCCAGTGGGATGAATAGAATTCTGCCGCAACCCTCAAAATGCTCGGTCAGTAGACCTTTGAACCTCGCGATTCGTTCCTCAGTGCCAATTCCACCACTCCCAAGAAGGACCCTCATGTCAACCCTCAAACGTAGAGGTCACCCAAGCCAGGCTCCCCCATTAACTCGGCGATTGCAGATTCAGATATCCCTACGGACTCCAGCAGTTCGGATGCAATCTTCTGTGTCCTGTCCAGACTCAAAGCGACGGCTGTGCCGAACTCCTGCTCAATGAAGCGTGAGAGCCTCTCGGCTGCAGCAGCATCTGTCGCACCGCCCACGGTCTCAGCCACAAATCCCACAACATCCACCCCGTACAAAGGAGCCATTGATATCAGTAGCCCAGCCAAGCCTATCATTCCCGATTCTGGTTGATCAGACTTCATGCGTAGGCCCCTTTCTTCCAACTGCTCCCTGATCCTCAAGTCTGAACACACAAGGTGAATGTCCTTGGACTCAGGGGGCATTGCCAGTCCCGCAAGGACATAGAGCGGGGATGTACTGTGTTCATTCAGCGTTTCTAGTATCTTTTCTGACATCTCGTACTGCCCCGAGGCAGTCATGGGTTGGGCATTGGAACCGATGCACAAGATGTTGGAATCTCCCAGGTTGACGGAGTGCATAGAGATATGGGATGGCCTTAGGATTCCGTCTGGGCCTAAGGTTGCATGAGGAGGCATATCTGGGTGCAAGAACATGGCAATTAATTCAGATTGATGGGTCGAGACGAGGCCGTCGACGATCAGCTTCCCAACATTGCCGATCCCTGGCACTGCCTCCAATACTGCCGTGTGCAAGGGGATCTCCTTGAGCCAATGGACCTTGGTTCTGTTCACTCCTCTTCCTCCCCTGCATGGCGTGGGGTGGGAAGTGCATCTACCCATTCCTCTGTCCCCCAGCCCTCCCTTGTTCTGCGCCTGTCTCCTTGAGGGTCTTCCGGGGAGTACTTCAATGGCGCTACAGCCACTCGGGTAGCCCCACAGTCACACACTCTTTTGAAGCCGTAGGAGTGACATGTAGGGCATCTCTGCAACTTTGATCTTGGCATGCGCGAGCTAAATACCGATGCAACTGGTCCTTGAAGTAATACGGTTATCAGACCCTATCAGCAGCGAATTTTCCATCAAAGGCCGCCATCTCAGACTCGGCCGCCTTGACGCAAGCCTCCCAGGCTGATTCAGCAGAGTTGTAGTCGGGGCCTTCGATCTCGACTCGATAATTCGGAGCCCCGTCGTAATGGCATGTGAGTGTCACTTCATCAGCTGAACTGGCGCTTTCCTCGGCTTTCTCCAGGACTTTCATGATCCCCGCAACCCCCTCGCTGGACCAGATCTCTATGTGGAAGCTGCCCTTGAGTTTCACCGACTCGGGGACTATGTTCTCAACTGCGAGTTCCACGATGGTGGTGGTCCAATCACCTGAGAAGCCGGCATTGGAGAGGGAATCTGGGTCGCCGGCAGCCTCTTCTAGGGCGCCATACAGGGAGCCGAAGGCGTCAACGAGGTCGTCAGACTTGGAATCAAGCTCGTCCTCGCTCCATTTGACTCTCTCGGCCGCCACCTTCATGATCTGCCCAGCCCGTTGCTCGTTCTTCCAGAACTGGAGAGCATCTCGACGCCTTTCGTCAGAGACTGATTTGATTGAGAGATCAATTCTTCCTCGGTCCTGTTTGACTCCAATGGCCTTGGCTACGACTCTCTGCCCCTCTCTGAGGTGGGATCTTACAGATTTGACCCATCCCGCGGCGACCTCGCCGATGAAGACGAAGCCCTCAACCCCATCCAGGCCATCTATCTCCAGGTAGGCCCCTTTGTCGCTGACTGACTTTACGATACAGACGAGCAGGTCGCCTTCTTCTGGCCATGCTTGTTTTCTTGCCAAGATTCGCCCCCCTTCACTCGAGGACTTCAACGATCGTGCTCCCCACTAGGTCTGCCTTCCCGCCCTTGGGTTTAGCAAGCGTACTTCCGCAGACGGAGCAGGAGATTTCAGACGAAGCTCTGCTGAAGATTATCGTTTCGTTCCCGCAGTCTTTGCAGCTCACCTTCAGAAAGTCCGATCCTGACATCTACGTTCACCTGTCCACGAGTTCGAATTTTTTCGCTCTCTTTGCTGCGGGTTGATGTGCCTTACCTGTCTCAGTGCATCTGTAAAGCAGATTCACTCTCTTCGTCGGTTTCTCGCCGGAGGGTTTCGGCCGTGGGAAACCCCTGTATCCAGCGGTCACTCTTCGGAAACGCCTCTGACCCCATTTCAACTCGCTGGCGCGGCGCTTCTTGACCCGCTCGACTGTGTGCTCAGTGTGCTTTCCAGCAGACGGACTGTAGCGCATAACTTTCCTCGGGCGCTTTACCATCTGTATCACCAGCGAGCCGTCCACCAACGGTCCCTATTTGAGTGTGGCGATAGTGGAGGCTGTCTGAAACCAATCGAAATCCCCGGCTGATTCAAGCCGTACGACTCATCCCGTGCCATATGAGCACACCATTGCCGGCCATTATCGGGGGGGCGATATGCGTCATATCCCTCTCTTGGAACAGGATGGGGCCAGCATACCGTAGAAGGAGGATCGCCCCATCAACCTTCATCATTGGGTTGATACTCATCCTCTCATGGGATTTTGATAACAAAATTGCAAATGATTTCTTGTGTAGCTTCTACGACTCCTGTGGTACATCGGACTTGTCATCGGTACTGAGGTACACGGTGATCTGGCTGGCATTACTGGTCTCCGGTGTCGCTTTTGCTCTAAACGGGGCTGGCTCCTATGGGGATTATTCCATCCCAAGTTTGTCTGTTGGCTGGATCATGATACTGGCATCCGTGATCCTATCACTTGTATTCCACCCAAGCGGGCTGCTGACCGTGGACAAACTGATCAAATCCCTGCCGGTCATGGTTGGAATTATGATCGGGCTTCTGGCCATCATCGGCCTCACAGCCCTGTCTGAAAATTTTGAACCCCCTCTCCCGCCTGCCCCGGGCTTGGATGATGATGAGAAGGATGCGATGCTGTCTATTCTGGCAAAACACCTAGGTGGTGGTGGAGAATGACCCCTGCCCCCCTCTCGGGTTTCATCGTTGGTTATTCGATCATAGCACTGGCATTTTCGATCCATCTGTTTGCGACTTACAGATCGGGATCATCCTCAAAAATCCTGATATCCACCTCACTACTCAACACCGCGTTGTCCATTTGGCTCTCATCGAGGCTCCCTAATGACATCGTTCAAGGATCGATCAGTGCCACATTCTCAATGCTATCGTTGAGCACCCTTCTTGCCTCATTTGTGATGCTGAAGATAACCATGAACAGAGTCCCGGGTTCATCGTGATTTGATATTGAGTCCAGTGATAACCCTCATAACATCGAGGTAGGTCGCGCGAGCATCGAGGAGTGCTTAGCATGTCAAAGGGAACACCCAGCATGGGAAAGAGGCAGAAGCAAACGCACATCCGTTGCAGGCGCTGTGGCAGGCACTCCTATCACAAGTCCAAAGCCGTCTGCGCTTCCTGTGGGTTCGGGAAGACAGCAAGGATGCGCGGCTACAGATGGGCCAAGAAGAATCGGCGCATGACTGACTAACTCTGCGCTTTGGGGAATGCCTAAGTTCCGACGTCACCAGAGCGGCGTGTTCACCATGTGCGGCATACTGGGAATTGTCGGGGTGCCCGAGTCTACCATCTCCCCAACTCTGTATGATGGCCTGCTTGTTCTGCAACATCGCGGTCAGGACGCTGCGGGAATACTTACTAGCACCCCATCGCGGGTCTACCATCGCAGGGCAAATGGCCTTGTCCGTGACGTCTTCCAGCTAAAGCACATCGAACTCCTACAGGGATCTATGGGCATCGGCCACGTCAGGTACCCCACAGCCGGTAGCAGCTCCGCTGCCGAGGCCCAACCCTTCTACACCAATTCTCCCTTTGGACTGAGCATAGCCCACAACGGGAACCTGACCAACTCAGATGAACTCATTGAGGATCTGCAACGAAAGGACCACAGGAGAATCAACACGGATTCCGACTCTGAGGCACTCTTGAACCTCTTTGCAGCGGAACTACAGAGGGCCGTAGCAGATCGACGTGGCATGGATTTGGGATTGGACGAGGATTCGGTGTTTTTGGCTGTTGAGAGGTTGCACCAACGTGCCGTCGGCTCATTCTCCGTTGTCGCGATGATAACTGGATGGGGCCTAGTTGCAATCAGGGACAAGAATGGAATAAGGCCATTGTGCATGGGCTCGAGGGAAGTCAAGGGCAAGACTGAGTGGATTTTCGCATCTGAGAGTGTGGCCCTAGACGTACTGGATTTCAAGTTGGAGCGGGATGTGGCGCCGGGCGAGACCGTCATAATCAGGTCCAATGGAGCTTTCAGCTCAAAGGTTACCGCACCAAACGGAGAACATCGCCCTTGCATCTTCGAACATGTCTACTTCTCCAGACCAGACTCAACAATCGACGGAATCTCCGTCCATGCTGCGAGGCTCAGGATGGGGAGGTTGCTGGGGGAGAGAATACTGGCGGAGAGGCCGTCCCACGAAATCGACGTCGTGGTCCCAGTCCCAGACAGCGGAAGAATCGCAGCATTGGAGATGGCAAGAACCCTGGGCGTGCAATACCGAGAGGGTTTCGTCAAGAACCGATATATCGGCAGGACATTCATCATGCCGGGCCAGAGTGTCAGGAAGGATTCCGTGAGGAAGAAGTTGAACACTATTGAGGGCGAATTCAGAAACAAGAACGTCCTGATTGTGGATGACAGCATCGTTAGGGGAAATACCTCCAAGAGAATCGTGGAAATGGCAAGGTCGGCTGGTGCGAAGTGCGTCTTTTTCGCCAGCTGTGCCCCTCCTGTGATCCATCCAAACGTGTATGGCATTGACATGCCAGCGAGAGAGGAATACATCGCCCATGGTCGATCTGTCGACCAGATTTGTGAGGCCATCGGTGCGGATTGGATGGTATATCAGAGACTCGATGATCTCATTGCAGCATGCACCGGAGACTCCACCAATGCTGTGACGTTCGATTGCTCATGCTTCGATGGAATTTACATTGCAGGTGCAATAGACGCCACCTATCTCGACAGGCTTGAAGCCAAGAGAAAGGATGGGGCGAAGGAAGCACAGCAGGCAACGCCATGACTGTCGAATGATTATCAATCACCTACTTCTGGATGTGACCGTGGTGAGGACTCTCGATGCCATTGAGAGACTTCTTGGCCCCTCGGAATCGATAACGTGGATTGACGCGATTCCATCGGGAATTGCTTTTTTGGACAAGGGCCGAGAAATTAGCACCTTGCAAGTCGACGACGAAGTCGCCATGGAGATTAGCATGGATCGGGAGGTTAGCTGCTTCACCCACGACGGAATCGGGTTCCTCACCGGAGATCAGAATGGTCGAATCAATCACGTATCCGAGTCTGGCCTCGAGGAGGTCTTGAACCTCGGAAGCCCGATCTCGAAGATATTGAGCGGCAGGGGCTGTGCTTGGGCTCTGGATGAGGCGGGATCAGTCACCTGGTTTGACAAATCAGGAAAATACAAGCGTATCGAGGGCATTGAGGAGATTTCAGATGTATGCCATCATGGTCATGAATTAGCAGCAATGGGCGTTTTTGGAGGACTCTACATGATCAAGGAGGGTTCTCTCATCCATTCATCCGTGCCTGACGAGGGTCTAGCAGAAATTGCTGGCCCATCCGTATTCATGCCATCTGGAGTATTGGTCACGTATCGAAGGTCTCTGGACGAGATGAGTGATGATAGGCCAGAGAATAGGATAGAGTGTTGGAGTAGCGATCGTGGGCACATATACACACACGAGGTTGACAACCCAGTTGCGTCCATAACCGCCCACGAAGGAGGGGTTGTCATCGGGGACGAGATGGGCGTGATCACATTTCTCGAGGATGGTGGCGGTCTGAGGAAAGTAGAGGTCCATCACCAGAAAATAAATCTGATTTATACATCAGATGATATTACCCTGGTAGGATCATGGTTTCATGTCTATGGGATCCGACAGGGGGAAGTCAGGTGGAAGGCTGAGTTTGATGGCATGCCCTCAACCTTCTCTAGGTTAGAAGATGGTCGATTTGCCGTAGTGTGCGAGAACCCCTCAAATAATCACATCTCGATATTTGCATTGGACCCTCATGGGCCTTTATCTGAAGATCCTGCGGAAGACTATGAAGTCGATGAAAGGGAGAATTTCATTTACGAGCCTGAGCCTGATTCTAGATTCGAGCACACCCCTGAGGAGACTTCTGAACTACTGAGCCAAATGGCAATTGAGGTCTCCCCTGGCGCTATCGAGGAGGAGGACGTTGACCTTTTGGTAGAGCTGTCATCAACGGCGAAGAAAATCAACCTGCCACCTGTTGCAGACGCCGGTGAAGACAAGACCCTGAAATCAGACTCTGACGGCACTCTGGTTGTATCGCTGGATGGGTCAAGGTCCTACGATCCGGATGGCGAAATAACGACCTGGGAATGGATTGACGAGAAACAACGTGTGATTGGCTCATCATCGTCTATCAGGGTAAAGCTCAGACAGGGGACACATTCCTTCACACTAAGAGTCACTGATGATAAAAAATCAACATCAATGGCCATTGTGACCATCAGAATTACCTGACTGATTTGATCTCAACGTCGCTGCCGAGGCCCAACGGTCAAGAACCACCGCCTCCGGAGATCATCACGGTAGTTACCATGGGCGATTCCATCCTGAAACTCGATGGTAAAACAGCACTAGTGTTTGGTGTGGCCTCTGAAGAGAGCATCGCCTATGCTATCTGCAAGAGCCTATCCTCCGCAGGCTGCAACCTTGTGCTGGGGTTCCAACCTAGGTTCAGAAGCAGGATTCAACAACTTCTCCCGACTCTGCCAAAGAACACTCAGATACACCCTATCGATGTAAACAAGCCAGACTCAATATCAAATTTCTACAAATCATGGCAGGCGGAGTCCCCGGGTCAGAAGGCCAACATAGTGATCCATGCCATCGGCTTCGCCCCTAGGGAGGCCTTCGACAGAAACCTACTCTTCGTGGACAGCGATCCGATTGATACCGCTTTGAGGATCAGCGCTCACAGCCTTCAATCCATACTCAGAAGCGGCCTCCCCCATTTGGCACCCGAATCCTCCACCATTACACTGACCTATGCCGCGAGCACGAGACACGTCCCCAGTTATGGCCTCATGAGCATAGCAAAGGCCGCCCTGGAGGCGTGGGTTCGCGAGATTGCCGCAAGATTGGGGCCAGATGGACATAGAGTGAATGCCATCAGTGCTGGCCCCATCAAAACCTTGGCTGCATCTGGGATCCCAGGCTTCGAGGGAATTTTGGACCACGTCGAGAGGAACTCCCCTCTCAGGAGGAACGTCGACCAAATGGATGTCGCAGGAGCAGCGACATGGCTGGCCAGTCCATTATCGTCGGGAGTCACCGCCCAGGTAATCCATGTGGATGGAGGGTACAGTTCCACCATGGTACCGGAAGATGTGAACAGGTGAAACTCAGATGACCAATTCCAAAGATGAAATTGGAACTTTCGAGCCGATTGCGATTGTCGGGCTCGGAGCAATCCTGCCAGACGCGCCAGACGTCTCTACCTTCTGGAAGAATGTGATCTCGGGCGAAGTATCAATACGAAATCTCCCAAAAGATCGTTGGAGGTCAGAAGATCACTGGGAGGCAGGTGGACCAAAGAACATCTCCGAGGGCAAGACCTACAGCAAGATTGGAGCTTGGGTTCACGAATACGAGTTTGACTGGAAGAGATGGAGGATACCCCCTGGATCCTTGCCGCAGATCGACCTCTGTCAACAATGGGCCGTCAGTGTGTCTGCTGCTGCATTGGAGGATGCTGGATACCTCGGTGATGGCGCTAGTTCGAATTTACCTAGAGAGAAGACTGGAGTCGTCTTCGCAAATGCGCTCGGGGGCGAGAACCGAACACGGTCAACAGAGAGGGTGCTGATCGACAGGTACCAAAGGCACGCAAAGGAAGCTGGAATATCAGATGACGCCTTTTCTAGGTTCAAGACTTCATTGCTTGATGGGGCACCGAGGGTAGACGAGGACACCATGCCCGGCGAGCTAGCCAACGTTGTGGCTGGGAGGGTAGCGAACATGCTAGACCTAAGGGGCCCTAATTTCACCACTGACGCTGCCTGCGCCTCGGCGATGGCAGCCGTCATGGATGCCTGTCACCTCCTACATAGTGGCCAAGTAGACGTCATGGTGGCAGGAGCCGCAGATCGAACAATGGACCCTGCCACCTTTGCGAAATTCAGCGCGATTGGGGCATTATCAGCGACAAGGTCGGTGCCATTTGACCGGAGAGCCGATGGCTTCGTTATGGGGGAGGGCGCAGGTGCTTTGGTCTTGAAGAGACTGAACGATGCTATCAAGGCAGGCGACAAGGTATACTCCGTGATCAGAGGGATAGGCGCCAGCAGCGATGGCCGTGGAAAGGGGATTACCGCACCAAGCCAAGGAGGACAGGTTCTGGCAATCTCAAATGCATACAGTCAAGCAGGGTATCCTGTATCCAGCGTGGAACTGATAGAGGCCCATGGAACCAGCACATCCGTCGGTGATGCCACCGAGTTGGCGTCACTATCCTCCGTGTATGGCCAGTCCAACATGCCAGGGACCGTTGCCGTGGGGTCAATTAAGTCACAGATTGGGCACTTGAAGGCGGCTGCAGGCCTGGCGGGCATACTCAAAGTAGCGTTGTCCCTTCATCATCGAACGATACCGCCCTCGGCAGGATTCCAACAGCCGAATGAAACCGTCCCATGGTCGGAGGTACCGTTCTATGTCCCCACTGTGGCAGGGGATTGGCCCCAGCCAACTGACAATCCACGCAGAGCAGGGGTGAGCGCGTTTGGATTCGGGGGTACTAATTTCCACGTCGCTCTCGAGCAATACCATCCCGAAAAACACTCGAAACTCTCAGCAAAGTGGAGATCGAGAAAACACCACCATACAGAGGGAGGCGATGCCCATCGACCGACATCACTCAGTTGGGCGCACCTCAAGGCATTAGAGGGCGGAGTATTACTTGTTAACGGAAACTCCGAGGAGGCGCTCCTCGAGAGACTTGGTGAAATCTCCGCAGAGCTGTTCGACGGAACCCCGACCTTCGATGACCATCCCACTGGAAAGAGACTCTCAAGGGCCCTCCCCCTGTCTTCCTTGGGTTTCAAACCCGAGGGTATCAGGCTCTCCATAGTTGCGACCAGTTGGCCCCAATTAGAGAAGAGAATAGCCTTGGCTAAGGAAGGAATTACCGACTCGGGGAGGCACTCATTCCTGAAAAGTCAACAGATACACATCGAAGATGCACCTCTGGACCCCAACGCCAAATTAGCACACATGTACCCCGGCCAAGGCAGCCAATACCTCGGCATGACTCTTGATCTGGCACAGAGGTACCATGTCGTGGCATCCACTTGGAAGGAGGCCGACGGCATTATGACTCCGATCATTGGAGAGCCTTTGTCTGGAATTGTACTGAACAACAATCTCAGCGGAGCAGATATGGAAGAGGCTCAATCCAGGCTAACCCAAACAGAGTTCACACAACCGGCCATGCTAACTGCGGACCTCGCTATTGACCGTCTCTTGGCTGATCACGAAATTTTCCCTGATATGGTCGCAGGACACAGCCTTGGCGAATACGCAGCACTGATGGTCTCGGGCATCCTCAGTTTCAGAGATGCAATGAGCGCTGCGGCAGCCCGTGGAACTGAGATGGGCTCCGTGGAGGTACCTGACAAGGGCCTCATGGCCGCAGTTGGAGCCCCAGCCAGTAAGGTCGAGGAGGCGCTTCGGTCGGTTGATGGTTACGTCATCGCGGCGAACAGGAACAGTCCTGTCTCGACGGTCATTGCCGGCGAGACCGATGCAGTACAATCCGCGATTCACATTTTATCGGATCTGGGAGCCACTGTGATCCCACTTCAGACGAGCCATGCATTCCACACAGACATTGTTTCGCCGGCCAATGCCCCTCTTCGTCGATTCCTAGAATCAATCGACATCTCCCTACCGACAATCCCAGTCACTGCAAACGTCGATGGCTCATTCTATCCCATGCATTCTGACAACCCGAGGGAATCGATACTGGAAAAGTTGGCTCCACAGATGTCATCGCCCGTCAATTGGATCGATCAAGTCGAGACGATGTATGGTGCAGGAGCCCGTATCTTCCTCGAAGTGGGCCCCAAACGAGCTCTGTCTTCAACCGTTGCTGCCATTCTTGGGGGCGATGCGAAGACATCATCAACAAATCACCCCAAAGTCGGCGGCATTGCCACTTTCCTCGACTCAATCGCGTTTCTGGCGATAAATGGGAAGATGCCGATAATCGATGAATGGGGCAAAGGGCTGCTCTCACCTGAGTTTATGGAACTCCCAAACGACACCGATCTAGCATCTGTTTCCGAGAATCTCGAGGCACTCAGAACGAGATCAAGACCATTGCCGTCGACCTCCTCCCCTGCGAGCCCCCATGGAAATACTCGCCTTGTTCGCCCCATACCTGAGTCGATCCAATCAGAGAGGATTGTCTCAGACATATTGGCCAAAATAACAGGTTATCCAAGCTCCGTCTTGACTGGAAACGTCAGCCTTGACGAGATAGGAGTCGACGAATCAAGAATACGGTACGTTCTCGATGAGTTAGGCCATCCAGACCTAGTTTCCATATCAGGCCCCGGCTCATTCTCAACTGTCGCGGACATAGTACAGGCAATCTCAATCGAACCTGAAAAACGCTCCAATGACTCCGATGCAAACCCAGAGCCTCCTGTCGTAAGCGGAATTTCACTCGGGGTTCCTGGCATGGACGAAGTTTTCGATGAGGGTGTTTGGGAGGCCATCTTGGAGGGCAGGAACCTCATCTCTGAGATTTCCAATGATATGAAACAGAAACTCGTTGACCAAAAAATCGTTCGATTGGTTAAGAGTGAGGATGGAACATCCAGGCTGGTGCCTGCAGATACTTTCGAGAAAGTTCCACAATTGGCAGGAATCGGAGGAAGGTTTGACCTTACGGAGCAATATGGGATCGACAAGAAACTGGTCGAAGCCTTCGACATTGCGACCTCATTGGCATTTGCCTCCGGCTTGGAGGCCCTCAAAGACGCAGGATTACCATTGTTGCCAGTAGAGCAGTCAAACAGCAGTGGCCTGCGTGTCATTCGGGGGTGGAACCTTCCCGAGCATGAGAAGGACAGAACCGGCGTGATTTTCGCCTCCGTATTCCCAGGGTTGGAGAAGGCGATAGAACACGTACTACACAGGAAATCGCCAGAATATGATCAATTCGACAGGAAGTACCTGCTCCAAGTCCTATCAATGGGGCATAGTCAATTTGCTTCATGGATAGGGGCCAGAGGGCCAAATCTCGCGATCAACAACGCCTGCGCCTCTACCCCGGCCGCATTTGCAATAGCAGAGGACTGGATGGCGAGAGGAAGATGTGATAGAGTAATTATCGTTAGTGGTGACGACTCGACATCCGACACCCTGATGCCCTGGGTAGGCGCTGGTTTCTCTGGGGCAGGAGCCCATGCAATGGGCGACGATGTCACGCAAGTCGCCCTGCCTTTCGATGCACGTAGACACGGGATGCTTCTAGGAATGGGGGGCGCGGGCTTCGTACTCGAGAGGCAAAGAGACGCCCGAGAGCGGGGGGTCACCCCATATGTCGAGGTCCTCGGCGCGGAGATCGCCAACAGCGCATTCCACCCAACGAGGCTCGACACGGACCATGCAGCCTCGGTCATGGAGTCATTCGTTGGTCGTATGGAACGCAAATGGAAGATCGGCAGAAGTGAGATGGCCGATAGAATGACATTCATGTCACATGAGCCCTATACCCCGCCTCGGGGCGGTTCTGCATCAGCAGAAGTCAGCGCTCTCCGCCACGTCTTCGGGGACAAGGCCTCGGAGATCCTAATTACGAACGCGAAGGGATACACCGGCCATCCAATGGGCGTTGGATTGGAGGACGCTGTGGTAATCAGGAGCCTTGCTGCGGGAATCTTCCCGCCGGTCGCGAACTACGAGGTTGAAGACGAAGACCTCGGCAGCCTCAACATATCGAAGGGAGGACCGAAGGACATCGATCTCGCCCTCAGGCACGGTGCAGGTTTCGGTAGCCAGATTGCCCTGACATTCCTGAGGAAGATCGCCGTATCAGACACAGAGAGATTCGACCCCGACAGGATAACTCAATGGGCATTGAGGGCCAGCAAGGGTAAAGATGTGAGCCTGAGAGTATTGCACCGCAAGCTCGTTGCCTACGTCGATGCTGACGATGATCTGGTCGGGGGGATCGTCGGAGAGTTATATGATCCGCCGAGGATGAAGTCAACTGCCCCTTTGAAGGATCACGCCCAAACTCCCCCCAACGAATCAACAGGATCAATTCCAGTGGAAAAGAATGGGGCAATTAGCCCCGAGAAACCGACTAGGTCAATACCCTCGCCCACATTAATTTCCACTGACGACGTCAGTAGGGGGGTGCTTGAGATAGTCTCTGAATCGACTGGCTACCCAGAGGAATTCATCGAGTTCGACGCGGACATGGAGGGCGAACTCGGAATTGACTCGATTAAACAGGCGGAGATAATGTCTGAGATCCGTGATCGATACTCGCTCCCGCTCGATGAGAGTTTCCAGCTCAGGGACCACCCAACGATCGGCCATGTGATCAGATACATCGACTCATTCACCGATTCGAACGAAAGCGGGAGGCCGTTGGAAGAGTTCGACCAATCAGCGGGAGAGTCGGAGGGCGAGAAGATGGAGATGCAACCCCAGGTCGAGGATGGAGCCCCAAATGACGAAATCCTCTCATCGATACTCCCGATCGTAGCACAACACACGGGATACCCCGTTGAATTCCTTGAGACCGACGCAGACATGGAGGGCGAGCTTGGAATAGACTCGATCAAACAGGCGGAGATAATGTCTGACATCAGGGCACAATTCAACTTAGAATTGGATGAGGACTTCCAGATCAGGGATTACCCGACGCTGGGGCACGTAGCAAACTATGTCGCAGGATCGAAAGACTCGCCGGCAAAGAGTGGAGAATCAAGAGAACCCCAGGAAGAGGAAAATTCACCCGCGCCGATATTCAGACATGTGGTTGTCACAGAGGCGATGGGAGATATCGAAATCCACCAGTTCCCACGATTGGTATTGGTCACAAGAGACCCACTTGGACTCTCAGAGTCGTTGGTTGCACGAATAACCAGAATGGGGGGCGAAGCTCGGATCATCGAGGAGGATAGCCTCTCAGACGAGGAAATTCGAGACGCTTGCATAATCCAAATGTCCTCCCTCGGGACTGAGGGATCTCTCTGCACCGATCCGTATCCAAATCACTGGACGATTGAGACCTACAACCTGTTGAAGAAAGTAGACAGCCTTCCAAGGGGGGCTGTTCGAAGGATAGCAACGTTGACCTCGATGGATGGCTCTCATGGTATTGAGGGGGGTGATTACAATTCATCCGTCGCTGGAATCCACGGGGCAGTCATGAGCTTCGGCTGTGAGAGGCCGGAATTGGATGTCCTCGCCATTGACATACATCCAAGGCTCATGGACGATGAGGATACCCTCATAACCTCGATAATCAAAGAGATTTCAAGAAAAGATGGCCCGATAGAAGTCGGCATAGGCGACGGCGGTACTAGGCATAGGCTGGCCCTCAAGAGAGCAGAGGCACAGGAGATGGCCGGGGAATTTCCCGGAGACGAGGTATGGCTGGTCAGTGGTGGAGCAGCGGGTGTGACCTCTGAATGCATGGTGGATATCGCTGGCAGGAGCCCATCGGGCCCTCCCACGTTCATACTACTCGGCCGAACAACACTCGACCCCAAGTTGGAAAAAATGGCTGCCATGTCTGATCAGGATCTCGAGAACGAGAAACTGAAGCTAAAGTTGGCTATGGAGTCCGACAGGGACGATGGTAAAGTCACCCTGAGGGAGTGGAATGACGCTTGGCAGAAGGTATTGCGTGGCGTGGACATACACAAAAACCTCGCTAGACTCAACTCCAAAGGAGCCACGGCAGAGTATTTCCAGGTAGATGTGACGTCCGGCGAGAGGGTCAGAGCCGTTGTCAATGAAGTAATTTCAAAACACGGTAGGATCACAGGAGTAATTCATGGAGCGGGGATCGAGGACTCGACTCCCTTTGAGTCAAAGTCTGAGGCAACAGTCAATCAGGTCCTTGACGTAAAGGTGTCAGGGTGGAGGGAAATTTACAACTCCCTCAAAGAAGCAAATCAAGACCTGAGATTTGCCTGCTCTTTCACATCGGTCTCCGGCAGGCTTGGGAACGCCAGCCAACTCGGATACTGTGCCGCAAATAGAATACTGGACGCTGAGCACTCGAGAATCAACAAGGATGGCCTCACGTCGATCTCGATAGCGTGGGCTCCATGGTCGGGCGCAGGGATGGCAACTAGGGGTTCCTTGGAGACAGTTTTCCAAATGGCCGAGGTGGACATGATACCCCTGGAGACTGGTGCTAGGATGTTTACGGACGAGGTTTTCACCCAAGGAGGAGAATCAGTCCTGATCTCAGGAAATCTCGGAATTCTTGACCAGAACAAGTCCGTTAGGATGGCAGGCGTCGTGCTCCCTCCGGGTTTCTCCAGTGAGTACGGCACAGCCTCAAGGCATCCAATGATTGATGTGATCACATACTGTGAACCCGGGAAGGGCGCTGTTTCTGCAGTCAGATTAGATCTTGAATCACACAGTTACCTCATGGATCATTCGATTTCAGGAGTACCGTACCTACCCGGGGTCATGGCATTGGAGATGATGGCGGAGACAGTTCAATCTTGTATCACCAGTGGAAACAGGATATCTTCATTCGAAGACGTTGAATTTGGCCTGCCAGTTAAGCTGACAAAGTCCCACAAAGAGATTCGTTGCATAGTGGAGGCAATCGAGGGAGACTGGGCTGAGGCATACAGTTGCAGGATAGTCTCGGAAGCCCCTGGTGGCATGGCAGAACCTATTGTGCATCACACGGCGATAATCGCGCTCACCTCAAAGAATCCGAAGGAGAAAATTGACGATCTGATAACCACCGATGAGGACGGATCACAGATTCTGGGTGCTGTGGACATCTATGGCTTGATGTTCCATGGCCCTAGGTTCCAACCACTAAAGGGAGTCGTCGCGACCATCGAAACCACTTCAGGCACTGGCATCGAGGCCAGGGTAAACTCCATACAGGATCTTCCAGACCCTCGACTATTCAATATTCGAGGAAATGCAATCATCCCCGATTTGATGTCCTATCCCATGTTGATCGAGTCCTGCTTCCAAGCAGCGGGGCTCACATCGATGGATCTGGATTCGGCGGAGTCCCTCCCTGTCGGAGCCAAGCGTATTCTAATCGCAGGTGAAATTCCCGAGGGTTCCTTGACCGTAGCTTCGGTTAGGAAGGGATCCGAAACCAACGGGACCTTCGTGCATGAGTCTGTAATCAGACTGGATGGTTCCCCGATTATGAGGATCGATGGGCTCAAAATGAAAAAACTCAGAGACTTGAACGATGATCAACGTCCCGGCTTGGCAGAGTATTCCGGAGAATTGGCATGATCCAAAATCAGAATATGTCAATTGACGGGTTTCTGACAGAATACGTCGACCATGACGACCTTTCAAGCCAAGGAACATTGCCGATCCTAGTGGAAGAAAATAGGTTCCGTAGGATGAGGGGAGATAGGAAAAAACACCATATTTCGGGGAGGATCGCCCTAGGGAACCTTCTAGGTGCCATCCAAGGCGATGTTGCCAACATTGAGCCTGGAAAGGGCGGTTGCCACACCAGAAATGGAACTCTGTTGAACCATTGGAGCATATCCCACACAGATCATGGTGCCGTGGCAGTCAAATCGACCGGACCATATCCAATAGGGGTGGATATGGAGCCCAAGTCCAGACTTGTCGATATGGGGGCCTTGGATCAGATTGCAACAGAAGAAGTAAAGAAACAAACCCCCTATCCTACAAATCTGGAGACTTGGATGGCCATTGAGGCTGTATCTAAGGCCACTGGATACGGCCTTTCAATCTCTAGGGAAATTTCCTACTCAAGAGGGGTATGGAAGCTCAGGGGAGAGTCATGGAAAGTGGATTTCGAGCAGAGGCTCGTTGGAGGAGTCCACCATCTTGTTTCTATTGCCCGTTTAATCACGGAAGCGCCTTGATGGAGTCGTGCAGAACCGGGAGGGCATCTTCCCAGGAGGCTACGATTCCGTAGTCGGCAACGGTGAAAATTGGAGCTTCAGGGTCCTTGTTTATCGCGACGATGTAACTGCTGGATCTCATTCCTGCCAAATGCTGAATTGCTCCGGATATCCCCACTGCGATGTAGAGGGACGGGGTCACAGTCTTTCCAGTCTGACCGACCTGCATGCTGTGGGGGAGGCCCCACTCATCCACGACGGCTCGACTAGCCCCAACTGCGGCACCGAGAGTCGAAGCGACTTCCTCCAACTTTTCGAAGTTCGATATATCCCCCAAACCTCTCCCTCCGGAAATTATGATGTCCGCCTCTGAGACATCGATCTTCTCGCTGGCCTTGGTTATCGCCTCTTCTACCGCCATTCTGAGGTCCTCACCTGAATCGATCGTCGATACCGGGGCTGAGCCCCCATTCCCTGCTGAATCCAACGAGTTGGGGCGGATGGTAATGACGGCAGGACTAGAGATGGTGACCTTCTCTATTGCCTTGCCTGAGTAGACCGGCCTCTCTACGTTGACTCCTTCCGAGATCGATGTTACGTCCTGGACAACCGACATGCCGAGTTCTGCAGCCAGACTAGCCCCGAGCTCGCGGCCTCGGGGGGTTGATGCCAGGAGGACGGTTCCACCCACGGATCCCTTCAATGCGCTCGACCATGACTGGGAGTCGAAAACGGAGAAGCAGCTTCCGTTGAACTTCAGCACCCTGTCAACTCCTATTATTTGAGAGGCTTCAGACTCTCCGCCACCACCGGGTATGATTATGGTGCATTCGCCGCCGATTACGGAAGCCGCGTGCACCAACTGAGGCAACGTTGGATGTATCCCTTCTTCTTGCTGTTCTGCGATTATGGTAGTACTCATGCAAATTCCTCCTTAGATGACGTTGGCCTCTTCCCTGAGCTTGGTGGCGACCTCGGCAGCGGAATCGGGACCCTCGAATCTCTGACCCTCGGGCTTCTCTGGAGGGTAATCCACCGACGTGGTGGAAACACCTTCGTCAGTGTTATCCACACCGAGGTCCGCGAGAGTCATTCTCTCTATTGGCTTCTTCTTGGCCATCATTATCCCTCTGACGTTTGGCCTTCGCAGTTCCACATCCCCCTTGTCGAATGCAAAGACGCAGGGTAATTTGACAGAGACTCGTTCAATTCCTGAGGGTGTGGACCTTGTGGCCTCAAAGCCATCGGAGCCAGCTTCGATTTTGGATACCAAACCGACACATGAGTAGTTCAGTATCTTCGCAACTCCCGGCCCGGTTGAGCCTGAGTTGGTGTCGGCTGCCTGCTTTCCAACAAGCACGACCTCGGCCCCAACTCTGGTCACTGCCTCTGAGAGTGCCTTTTGGAGCGACAGCGAGCCGAGGGCCCCGTCGTGGACGACGTGCAGTAGCTCGTCAGCACCCACCGCTGCAGCATCGATTAGGGATTTCGAGGACCTCTCGGGCCCGAGGGTTATCGCAACCACTGTTGCCCCAGAGCCGCTCTGCAGGCTCAAGGCTGATTCCAAGGCATACTCGTCATAGGGGCTTATCGACCATTTGGATATGGCCCCCTCATCCACGCTACCGCTGATGATGCCGACTTTGGCTGTCGTGTCTGGGACCTGTTTGATGAGTACGGCTACCTTCATGCTATCACGTATCGCTCTCACCAAGTCAGTCCTATGAAGTCAACGGAGGCATCATGCTCCTTTCGTGAAGGCTTGTATGCCTGTAATGTGACGTCCTAGAATCAGGTTGTGTATGTCATGGGTGCCTTCGTAGGTCTTTACCGACTCAAGATTAGCCATGTGCCGCATCACCGGGTACTCGTCTAGGATTCCGTTCGCACCGTGAATATCCCTTGACACCCTCGCTATCTCCAATGCTATGTCGACATTGTTCATTTTCGCGAGAGATATGTGTTCGGGTATCCACTCACCTGCGTCTTTCTTCTTGCCCAGGTGGTAAGCCAGCAGTTGCCCCTTGGTTATCTCGCGGAGCATCCATGCGAGTTTGTTTTGGACGAGTTGGTATGCAGCGATTGGGTGGTCGAACTGAATTCTGCTAAGGGCATAGCTTTTGGCAGAATCGTAGCATGCCTGAGCCGACCCGATAGCACCCCAAGAGATCCCAAATCTCGCATTGTTGAGACATGAGAATGGCCCCCTCAAGCCCTTTACCCCCGGAAGTATGCGATCTTTTGGTATACGACAATCTTGGAACACCAATTCAGAAGTGACGCTTGCCTTGAGGGAATGTTTGCCTTTCATCTCCGGGGCAGAGAAACCAGGATCCCCCTTCTCTACGATGAAACCCCTGATGACGCCATCTAGTTTCGCCCATACAATTGCTAGATCCGCTATGGTCCCGTTTGTAATCCACATCTTTGCTCCGTTTAGGATAAAGCTGTCACCGTCTTCTGTTGCTTTCGTGACCATGTCCCCTGGGTTGGATCCATAGTCCGGTTCTGTTAGGCCGAAGCATCCAATGAGCTCTCCAGTGGCCATTCTGGGGAGGTATTTTTCTTTCTGGTCCTCACTACCGAAGTCCCAGATTGGGTACATGGCCAATGACCCTTGGACACTGGCGAATGATCTGATGCCGCTGTCGCCACGCTCCAATTCCCTGCAGATAACTCCGTAGGCGGTGTATGACAGACCGGGGCAGCCATATCCTTTGAGCGGGGCTCCAAGTATGCCCATGCTCCCGATTTCCTGCCGCCATTCATCGAGGAAAACCCCGTCCCTACAGGCATTCTCTATCTTTGGTATCACTGACTCGTCAACCCAGTCCCGCACTGCGTCGCGAATCATCCGTTCCTCGTCCGTTAGCAGGGAGTCAACATCGTAGAAGTCAAGAGCCTCGTATCCCATAATATCTGTACCCCCGCTGAGGACGAGCCCCTTCAAGGTTCGCAATTCAAAAGGTCCCACGCGACCTCGTTGACCATATCCCCAATGCCATCAGACCCATTGTTCCGAGTGCGAGCAGGGTCACCAACCTTGCAATCCCAGGAGCTTCGCTGGATTGCACGGGAATGAGTAGGGCTACAGTGCCGTCCCGAGTTACTATCCAATGGTCTTCACCACTCCCGTCCCAGTGACTGGATATGGTCGACCCACCTATGCCAAAGGATTGACTGTTGATGTCTTCCCTGGTCAACCAAGTGTAGGTACCTCCGCCGTGGGGCCTGTGCTCAAGAATCTCTGCTGGTGTAGAAACCACCAATATCTCCCCAAGCCCTGTGAGTCCAAGGGACATGGGCGTCCCCAGTGTTCCAGTGATCTGTTTTTGATCGACGCTGGGCATCCCGCCGTCGAAACTCACTTCGGCGAGGTACCTCTCCATTGAGATTCCGATACAGACGGGGGTGCCACCTGGCCGGCAGACAACGTCGGACCAAGTCCTGCCAGCCCCCCCTATCCACGAGAGCCTGTGATCGCGATCTATCACGCCTATTCCTTGGTTTTGGGATACGACAACGCAGACAAATGGATCTGGCAAGCAGTCGATGGCATTGATCGCGGACCCCCCGGTGCCCGGAATGGGCAGGACCTCCGCCCCGCCATCGCTGGTGGTTCGCATCCTGAAGAGACTGCCCTCCTCGGTTCCAACATAGGCCCATTCCCCATTGGCGTTCCATGACACAGATAGGAGGGTGTCAAACCCGTATGATTGCTCCAGAGCAGCCATTTCTAGCGATTGATCCGAATTCGAGTATCTTAGCACGGTTCCATTCTTGCCCACTGCCAATGCCGTGTTCCCTCCGGGATGGTAATCTGAATCCAGTAGGTCCTCGGTAGTGGACTGTGCAAGAGGAATAATCGTACTGGGGGACTCCTTATCCATTGCGATGGCGTACCCTTCAGCGCCAATTACAAGAACCCATCTCGAGGCACTGTGATGCGTAGAACCCTCTATTCCCGGGTCATAGTCGATCAGTTCGAAGGAATGATCGATTTTCATGACAGATCCAGTTTCCCCACTCACAGTCGTGGTGGTTGCGAGCATCAATCCCAACACCAATGCCCTGCCGATCATGGGTGTCCGAGGACATTACACTGCTTAGCCACTGCGATCCCGGGTCGAGTGTCATGTATTTCGGACAGCCTTCAAATCTATCCTGTTCCTCCCCCGGCCATGGAGCGCTTTGATGTAAAGAGGGGACTAGTGAAGAAGATAGGTGAAGAAGGCGGATTATCATCGCTCGCGTCAAAATATTTTGACAATGTCGATGTGCAGGATGTCCATGCCTTTTCCGCCTCTCACGGAATCATGACCTCGATAGACGGAAAGTACGACGATTCTGGTGCGTTGATTGTCGACGTCACAAATGTGCCACCGGATTTCGACGACCCCGATGCAGTAAAGTCGGCCATGGATGCGAGGAAGAGGTGGACCCAGTTCTTGGATGAAGCAACTGGCTACAACTCCAAGCAAAGGGGAGACAAAGCCAAGGAATGGGCAAAAAAAGCCTCAAAGGCAGCTTCTGGAATATCCTCGGCCCGACACTTCATGGGAATGGCAACAAACCTGTCTGAGGACATCAAAGAACAAGCCGAAGTCATGATTTCCGAGATAGAAGCTGCACTCGAGGCTGGGGATAACACCCGGGCAGCTGGCAAGGCGGAGAAACTTGGCAAGCTTCTCAACCCATGAGGCCTGACCATGAAATCTCTCGAAGATTACAGCGATTCGGCCCAATCAGCCATGAATAGGATGTTCAAAAATGTGGAAGAGGTTGTAGGTGGAGACCACGTCGCCTCCGTACTGGACGGGGCACCCAGTGCGGGAGGGGACGGAACTCTTCGAGCCTACATTGGGCTTGAGCCAAGTGGAAAGGCACACGTAGGGTGGATATTGATTGCAGATTGCATCAGAAACATGTTGCAGGAAGGCGTGCAGGTTACCATCCTTCTGGCGGATTGGCATGCATGGGTGAACGACAAGTTCGGCAGAGACATGGAGAAGATATCCATCGCCGCCGATTACATGGCTGAGGTTTTCAGGTCCCTTTTGGGGTTCCCAGAGGAGGGAGTAGGCCCCGGTCAGCTCAATTTCTTGATGGCAAGCGACTTGATGGATAGCGGCGAATACTGGGAGAAAGTGCTGAGGTGCTCCAAAGGCATGAGCCTGGCCAGAGCGAGGAGGACCTTCAGCATCATGGGGCGCAGCGAAGACTCCTCTGATGACGACCTCTCAGCCTTCTTCTACCCTCCCATGCAAGCAGCGGACATATTCCACCTAAAGGTAGACATAGCATTCGGAGGCATGGATCAGAGAAAGGCACACATGTACATGCGCGACGTCGCTGATAGGAATAAGTGGACAAAGGCGACCTGCATCCACACTCCCATGATATCCGGGCTGAAGGGTCGCCGAGGAGGACGCATGGAGGTCTTTGATCATAAAATGTCCAAATCGGATCCCTCCAATGCGATAATCCTTCACGATTCCGCCAAGTCACTCAGCAAGAAGTTGAGGAAGGCCTATCTGGACCAGAATGATGCTGATTCCCCTGTCTATGAGATAGCGAGGCACATCATCATTCCAACTCTGGGCGAGTTGAAGGTGACTCCGAAGCCCGAGTTTGGAGAGCCCACCACATGGAGTGACGTTGACAAGCTAGCGAAGGCCGTCATAGAGGGCGAAGTGCACCCATTCGACCTCAAGATGGGTGTTTCAGAGGGACTCTCGTCTGTATTGGCCCCATTGAGAAGTCATTTCGAAGATAATCCTGAAAAATTACAAAAAATGTTAGAGATAACCGGAAAATGAAAAATCACCCAGACAAAGGGTCAAAGCCTAGTTGATTGGGGATCCCGCTAAATATCAAGTCTAATCGGAGGGGTATGATGACAGTTTCTGTGGGTATTGACGACATCGCGATCCACATACCTAGACTCTATTTCGATATCAAGGACTTCGCAGAATTCAGAGGGGCGGACTACGGCAAGTTGAATCGAGGTCTCGGCCTATCCGCGATGGCCATCCCAGACGTCCATGAAGACACTGCGACGATGGGTGCGAATGCGGTTGCGAGGATAATCGATAGGAACAAGCTCGAACCAACAAAAATTGGTAGGATATACCTCGGCACTGAATCGGCCTTGGATGGGTCGAAGCCCACTGCTACGTACATCATGGACATGCTCGAACAACGGTACTCGAAGAAGTATGGACCGGAATGTTTCAGGAATTGTGATGTCGTGGACATGACCTTTGCTTGCATCGGGGCCGTGGATGCGATGCATAACACTCTGGACTGGGTTGCCAGGGGTGGAGTGGAGCAGGATAGGATCGGGGTGGTAGTCTTCGCTGACAATGCAAAGTACGACCTAGGGTCCTCAGGGGAGTACACCCAAGGTGCGGGTGGCGGGGCCATCCTCATCAGGCACAACCCGAGGTTACTGGAGATCCCAGACATATGGGGCGTGTCCACGATGCCAGTTCATGATTTCTTCAAGCCTCGAAGGGAAATTACCAGGAAGTCAATAGTCGAGACGGTACTGGAACTGGCTTCAGATGCTGGAGAGAAATTCAAGACAAATCTATCCGAGAGAATCATGAGAATCATCGACAAAACAGACAAGCGGGATCATACATTGTTCGAATCCGAGACTCTCAAGGTCCACAAAGACACTCCAGTGTTCGACGGGGCCTTCTCGAACAGGTGCTATTCGGAATCGGTCAAGCAGGCTTTCATCAACTTCAGGTCGAAGGCCATAGCCCATGGAAGGTATGATCCGAATGATGATGATATCCTCACAGAGCAGTGGTCTAGGATCATAGTCCACCTGCCATATGCCTTTCAGGCCAAGCGAATGTTCCCGGATGTTTTCCGTCATGACAGGAGGCATCTCCCGACATGGTCAGAGATCGAGGCAGAAATAGGCCCAGAACCAATGAGGCCCGATTACCCCGAGGGCGAATCAGGAGAAAGCGAGTTCGAGGCTGCAAACGACGCATATCGGAGGAAGATTTCCAAAACCAATCAGTTCAAGGAATTCGTTGAGCAGAGGATCGAAAAGACACAACGCGCATCGTCAAAGGTCGGCAATCAATACACTGGCTCCATTTTCCTCGCATTGATGTCCGCGTTGGAATCCGACCTGGAGGATAATCAAGACATGAACGGCACCCGCGTTGGCCTGTGTGGATACGGGTCTGGTGCAAAGGCCAAGGTGTTCGAGGGTGTCATCCAGCCGGATTGGAAGCACATCGTTTCAAGATTCTCGCTCTTTGCTAGGATCGACGAACGCCAATCAATCGACAAATCCGTGTACGAGGCCCTCCATAGGGGCTCAAAGAACTCATCTGTAATCAGTCCGTCAGCGGAGTTTGCACTCGTCTCAATAGGGGCTGAGGGCCACCTAGAGGGCGAGAGAAGATACTCATGGGTGAATTAGCGCGATCACGGTCCAGCCACACAACTGCTTTTCGATTCCTATGACTATACGGGCACTTTTCTCCATCTTGATCACAGCGAGTTTGTGGTCAGGGTGCCTGAGCCAAGATACTCCGAGTTTGCCAAGTGAATCAAATGATTCCGAGCCCATGCCTGAAATAATTTCGGCCGTTGATATCTCCTATTACCCCTTGATCTCAAGCCTGAATCACACTTTTTACGACCCAAGCGGGGATGAGGTCGATTTCCTTCAATCATTGAAGGATGCTGGGGTCAACACAGTGAGGCTCAGGATTTGGCATGACCCAAGCCACAGCGGCTCATCCTTGCAAGAGGTGGCAGACTTTTCTGAAAAAATAAAATCTGAGGGGCTAAAACTCTGGCTCTGTCCCCACTATTCAGACACTTGGGCTGACCCGGGAGCCCAAGATCAGCCCCGCGCTTGGGACGACCTAAACTACTCTGAACTGAAAGACGAGTTCTATCAGTATACAAGTGACATCGTCTCCGATTTGAATCCTGATTTTGTCCAGATTGGGAATGAGATCAACAACGGTTTTTTGTTTCCACATGGGGAAATATCACAAAACAGGACGCAATTTCTGGAACTACTCGATGCCGGCTCCAAGGCCATCAGGGAAAACTCCGGGCACGCGAAAATCATAATCCACTATGCCGGGTTGGAGTCCTCCGTCGACTTCTACGGCGAATTGAGCACGTTGGACTATGACATCGCAGGCATCTCCTACTACCCGCTGTGGCATGGCAAGTCTGTGGAGAGGGTCGGAGACACACTGAGAGAATTGGCTGATCAAAACAACAAGGATGTAATGATCGCAGAGACCGCTTATCCATTCACATTCGAATGGAACGATTGGACGAATAATATCATAGGGTCAGAGGACCAGATAATCGCCTCTCTATATCCTGCATCGCCACAGGGCCAATTGGATTTCATGACAGCCTTGAAGGACGAAATCTTGAGTGTGGAGAGAGGAGTTGGGTTCTGTTATTGGGGTGCTGAAATGATATCCTGGGACGGACCAGAATCGAATAACGGCTCTGTATGGGAAAATCAGGCAATTTTCGACTTCGACAATCGGATGCTGCCTGTCGCAGATGTATTTGACGTAGAATCCCCTTGAGGCTATTCACTCCTCTTCGAGGATATCGCCCTATTGATCACGATCCTCTGGACTTCTTGAGTTCCTTCGTATATCTGAGTAATTTTTGCGTCCCGGAAGAATCGCTCGGCGGGGAAATCCGTTGTGTATCCATAGCCCCCAAGGACCTGCACTGCCCGCTCAGAGACCCACATCGCCGTGTCACCAGCTAGAAGTTTTGCCATCGAGGCCTCTGTCGTGTGCCTCGGCCCGCCTGAGTGGTAGTGGTTTTGCTTAGCCCATGATGCTTTGTAGACCACTAGCCTAGCAGCGGAAATTTTCGTGGCCATGTCCGCGAGATAATTCCCTATGGCCTGATGACGCGATATTGGCTTGCCGAAGGTAGTCCTCTGTTGGGCGTAGTTCAATGCGGTTTCATAGGCCCCCTGGGCGATACCGAGTGCTTGTGCAGCAATTCCTATTCTAGAGTTATCCAGGGCATTCATCGCTATCGGAAAACCTTCCCCGGGCGCTTTCAGAACATTCTCTATCGGCACCCGACAATTCTTCAGAATCAGTGAGCAGGTGTCTGAGGACCTAATTCCAAGCTTGTCTTCCTTCTTGCCGACAGAAAAACCGGAGAAGCCCTTCTCGATGATGAATGCCGTGGTGCCGCCATGGCTGCGCACGCCGTACTCGGGGTGATCTACATCCTTTGCAAATAGTACGTAAATTCCGGCGCTACTACCGTTGGTCACCCACATCTTTTCCCCGTTCAGTATGTAGTGAGAACCGTCTTCACTCACCTTGGCGGTGCAACTCATTGCGGCCGCGTCAGTCCCTGAGCCTGCCTCTGAGAGGGAGTATGCCCCGATCTCGCCCTCGGCAAGTCTTGGGAGGTATTTCGATTTCTGTTCCTCGTTGCCGTGTATGGCGATGGTCGCGGCACACAGTCCTACATGCACGCAAAACATCACAGAGAAGGATGCATCAACTCTGGCAAGCTCCTCGACAACAATCGCCTCGGATATGTCGTCGATCGGATTGCCCCCGAACTCCTCTGGGATAGTCATGGACTGGAGCCCCAATTCACAGAATTTTTCCCACTCTTCGATCGGGGGTCGCTGCTCCTTGTCTCTTTGGGATGCGGTGGGGGCAAGTACCTCTTCGGAGAAGTCTCTCACGAGTTGTCTGATCATCGATTGCTCGTCGGTTTCTTTGAAATCCATGGCAGTCTCAGTCCTTTGAAGCGGTGGATGGTTGTTAACCCATCGAAATTTGAATTGTATTGGACCGTCTGTCAATCGAATGATTCAAGTTAGGTGGGTTCCGCGCGCGGTTCGATCAACATGGCGGAAGACGGTGACATTGAATTCAGCGTTGCAGAAGACAGAAGGTACACAAAGGAGCATTTGTGGCTCCAGGTGATTGACAGGGACGAGGATGAGGACGGCAACGTACAAACTACTGTCAAGGTGGGCGTCAGCGAATACGTTGCGGCAGTTTGGGGGGAATTCATCCGAGTCACACTCCCCAACTTGAGTGCTCTCGACGGCTTTGATGAGGGAGAGGAAAAATCTCAGGAGAAATCTGGACTTGAGGGCGAGTTGGCTGCAGAGGACATACTCGTCACTCTGAGGACTGCTGACGATGTGGTGCTATTGGACAGCCCCTTTCCCTGTGGAATCCTTGAGTTGAACGGTGAGGTAGAGGACTCACCGGACATGGTAAACTCCGAGGCATACGGTGATGGATGGCTGATGATAGTGAGGCCACACGAATACGAAGAGGATCATTTCCTTTCTCCCCAGGAGTACATCGAATTCCTAGCAGAGAGCCTGTAATCAGGGCCAAGACAATAATTCCCAATTGAGAGGGTCCCCGTTGACGTAGTCGATTTCGCTAACGCAATCGAGGACTTCGTCTTTACACGTCATATCCCTTTCGATTTGGAGTCTATGCAGATGACCCTTGAGCCGACCGAGTCTGATTCCTGGTTTCAAACCTGTGAACTTGGAAAGCATGTTCCCATCAACAAGTGGAACTGCCCCCGCTACAGGAGGTCCGATGGCGCTCAAAATCTGAGATCGATCCTCACCCTTGCTCTCAAAATATCTCAACACCCTACCTTTCCATTCTGGTGGAACAGCCACGTGGAATCTGCGAATTTCCTCAGCGGAGGCAAGGGCGCTTCGAACTTGCAATGACATCAGCAGCTCAAAGATTGAGACCTCTTCTTTTGTGAACTTTAGATTGCTCTTGAGGGTATCAGAGGATGTTTTGGGATCAACATCGCTGTCGGAGTAAAGCAACGCCATGTCCACCGATATGTCGCCTGTTGTCCTAAAACGATCAGGGAGGCTGGCACCAGGCAGTATTTTCCCAAGGATACCGTGCTGTTGCATCAACTTGAGTGAATTACCGCCCGATGGTAGGTTGACCATCCTCCTAATCTCACTCCCTATCCTTTCTGACGACACATTGTCAATCATGCTGATACATTCTTTCATTGCCGACTCAGTTTCATCGCTCAAGCTCCATAGGTCCGAGGCTGAAAGAAATCGATACCCTCGTAATATCCTCAACCCATCTTCTGAGAATCGCTCGGATGGATCCCCCACGGTTCTTATGGTCTTTGATTGCAGGTCGCCAATGCCACCGAAGGGGTCGAGAAATTCGCCGTCTGGGAAGGAAATCGCCATCGAGTTGACTGTAAAGTCCCTTCTGGAGAGGTCCTCGATTATGTTCTTCCCGAAAACTACCGCATCTGGCCTACGACCGTCAGTGTAGCCTGCTTCAGACCTCAGTGATGTGACCTCCCAAGTCCTGTCGTTGCCCGGTATCCTGACGCCGATCGTTCCAAAACGAGCGCCATGTGTAAGGGAGTCAGGGAAAATTCGAATTACATCTCCGGGAACTAGGCTTGTGGCAATGTCCAAGTCTGAGTTGTGCGTTGATGACAAGCCGTCCCTCACCCATCCTCCTACTATCCACGCTGCTCCCTCAGAGGACAACCTTCTGAGCACTTGGAGGTCATCGTCACCGAGTTTCGTTAGTAGGGTCGAGGGGTCCTCCACGCTGATCCATGGACGACCATCGTTTTACGGTGCCGTTCAGACAGTGCTAAACGCTGAGGCAGGTCTTAGAGGCTGTGAGGGTCCAATTGATGCCAGTGGAGGTTCTGAGGCCTCATGAGCAGGTTATCCAGAAGAAGGTGGATCAACTGGAGAGGATGACGATCAGATGGGATGCATACACCAAGCCCTTGTTGGTCGATGGCGCCACGGGGACGATCCTCGATGGGCACCATAGGTTTGAGATCGCGAAAAGGCTCGACCTGCAGTGTTTGCCTTGCGTTGTTGTTGATTACCTCGATGATGACTCAATCACGCTTTTGCTCTGGCCAAACAGCGATAGGGAAGGCATAACCAAGGAGGACGTAATCCAAGCAGGCTTATCTGGCGATTTGATGCCCCCTAAAACCAGCAGGCATCTGTTGTCAGATGATTTGCCGCCGATTTCAGTACCGCTGTCAAGGCTCATGGATCCCGCCATCGGCTCCTAGCGTTTCCATTATCAGGAGCGAAATGGATGAAGATAGTTCTTCATCAGCAATCGGCCCCTCTGCAGACAACGATTCTGCAAATTCTGGACTGGGATCTCTGCCTATGCGATCCAGAACTATCCTCGCTTTGGTTGATGTAGAACGATCCCGGTCCCTGATAACCCTCAGGCAAACTCCCTCAACAAGATCCCCCTTGCCCCTTCGTAATATTCTCTCCAGCAGTTGGTCCGATGCGTGTTCCAAGACCATATCAACGGCCGAGCCATCCTCCATCCACGATGAGTTTCGGAAACCTTTGGTCAGCAATGTGACGTCCTTCGGGTTTGTACTAGCCAAGTATTGCTGCACCCAAGCAAGCCTCACCGCCAGAATGGGGGATTCGGTGATTGCCTCAGAAGCATCTTCAACCCCCATTCTCACATCCACATAACGGTTGTATGCCCCCTTGATCGAGTCGTCGAGATTTCTATCTGAGATGTTCTTCGCGACTGCATTACGTACTGCAGAGGCTGGATCTGACATTAGTTCATTTATGACCTCCCCTGTAACCATTCCCGATTCAAACAGAGTGTCAACGGCTAACTTCCTGACAGCCGTATCCGTTGATTTCACCGCATTTTTCGACTCCTCAGAGTCCAGTCTCATCAACCCCTTCCATGCAGCGATTCTTACCTTCAGGTCACTATCACGTGTGAGATCACTGAGTGTTTCTCCTGGGTTTTCTAGCCTCAAGGCCACTCTCGCAGCCAGGAGGCGCCTCTCTGTGAATTTGCTATTTGCCAGGGCGTCTGCAATTCCAATGTCCCTCCCGTCATACCATCTCTCTATGGCTATCATGGCTCGCTCCACAAACCACTCGTCAGGGTCGTTCAGGAATGGGATGAAATGAGGCAAAGCTGACGGGTCCCCATCCTCGAAAAGCCTCCTGACCGCCTTTCTCCTTTGGCGGATATCCTTGTCCCTGAGACGACTGATCTCCTTGGAGAGCATGTAGGTACGAGCAAGGGGTCCTGCTTGAACCCAATCAAACAACCGAGTTGTTCAAGCCATGTACCTTGTGCGGGGGGTGGGGTCCGTGGTCTAGGGGTTATGACGTCGCTCTTACAAAGCGAAGATCGCAGGTTCAATTCCTGCCGGACCCACCATCAACCCAATTAGGGCAAGCCCGCCACCACACGACATGGTCGAAGAGATCGCAGGCCTTGCTTCGCGAATTGGTAGAAGGCTAAAGAAGCGTGGTTGGTCCATTTCCGTGGCTGAATCATGCACTGGCGGGTTAATCTGCTCGACCTTCACTGACATATCAGGAAGCTCGGCATGGTTCAAACAAGGTTGGGTGGTATATAGCAATGAATCGAAAATATCGGAGGTGGATGTTTCTCCGAACGCATTCGATTTAGGCGGAGAGGGGGCGGTCTCCCACAAAGTCGCTTTGCAAATGGCACATGGAGCCAGGCACCATGCAGGGACAGAAGTGAGCCTGTCAATAACAGGGATTGCGGGGCCCACCGGCGGGACTGAGACCAAGGAGGTTGGCTTGGTCTACGTTGCCGTGACAACGCACGACGGAAGATACATTGTGAGGAGGAACGATTTCGGATCTAATGATAGAATAGAGAATAAACGCTCATTCGTTCAATTTGCACTGAGGATGGTACTTGAGATTCTAGACCACGCAGATGACATTGAGATGAGGCGAAAGAAAGCCGAGCAAAGAAGGATCGTCGATGATGAAAACGAAACCACTGAACAAGACGAATGGGATGGAGCCGAGGCATGGGAGCCTCGCGGCATTAGTAGAGCAGAACCCTCCTCAGTCGACTTTTCTGCGGAAACAGATTGGGATTGAGTTGATCGGGCGAGTTCTGACCAAACTACACCCGATAGCATCATGAGCGACCTTCTGACTGTAGCGGACCATGACCGGGGATGATGGGGCCAGACTCAGTAGGGAGTTGATGTCTCATGGCCTTCTAGTCAAGCGATCCGCCATCCCCTTGATCGAGTCTGTTGACGATCTAGACCAACTCATCCAAGCCGCTCTTGAGAAATCAATCAGGCTCTTGGACGACTCCAGTGTAATGAGTCTAATACAATCAGGATCCAATCTCAAGGAGACACCAGAGGCCGGTGAAACTCAGACTAAGGAGATCCAAAGGGACGGAATCGAAAAATCTCCCAATGAGAGATTTGCGAATAACACCGCAAGAATTCTCGCCCCGTTGGAGAGGAAAGAGATACAGATAGCTCCGAGGCCACACGGTCTTGAGCACTACTCCATAGGTGATTTCCCCATGGTTGCAACTGATATCGACTCCGAGATAGATATCCACTTTGACATTACAGGAAACTCTGTCACTGAAGGCCGCCTAACCGACATGCAGTCTTGTTTTACTGACAGGTTGGCGAAGATTAGGAAGATGATCATGGATTCCGGATCATTGCCAACACGACCATCGCGAATATCGGATGCATGGAGAGAGAGAAAATCAAGAAACTCACCCGAAATGGAAGTTACGGTAATTGGGCTTGTCGAGTTCAAGAGGTTTGGGAGAAATGGAGACATACAGTTTGCCCTAGAGGACGAGACTGGATCAATAGAATGCATATTGTACCCGAAGCCAGGCTGGACAAAGACACACCCTGTCACGGATGGGCTGCTAGATGATGATGTGATAGGAGTGACTGGATACTTTACAGAGAGTGGCCGATTGAGGGCCTCGGACCTGCATCGCCCATCTCTTGGGATCCACCAAAAGGCAACGTCTGGTAGTGATGCTGCAATCTCCGTTGCCTTCTTGTCCGACATACACGTGGGGAGCAAGACATTCCTTGATGCCCAGTGGAAAAAGATGGTCCAGTGGTTCAAAGAGGATCCCCTTGCTAGGACGATCAAATACTTCGTGATGACTGGAGACGGGGTTGATGGAGTGGGGATATACCCAGGGCAAGAGAAACACCTCTCAATTCGCGACCTCTACAAACAGTACGGCGAATTGGCCAGAATGATCGAGGAGCTGCCGGATTGGGTCGACACAATCATCATGCCCGGGAATCACGACGCAGTCCGTCCTGCTGAGCCCCAGCCAGCCTTAGATCCTGAGGTTCAACAGGACTACTCTGACGTCACATTTTCTGGGAACCCTTCAGACTTCAGCTTGCATGGTGTTAGAGTGCTTGCTTACCACGGGGTAAGCATATCTGATTTTGTGTCGAGCTTACGCTCGGTAAGCTTCGAACACCCGGAAAGAGCAATGATGGCCATGTTGGAGAGGCGACACCTCGCCCCCTCATGGGGCGGCAAAACGCCCTTGTCCCCCGAGCCGGAGGATTCCATGGTGATTCAAACCATTCCGGATATTTTCGTCACCGGCCATGTCCATGGCCATCATGCCAGCCAGTACAAAGGCACACACATTATCCATAGCTCTACATGGCAAAATCAAACCGATTACCAGCGAATGCTGGGATTCCAACCCCTGCCTTGCATATTGACTGTGGTGAATCTGGAAACCCACGCCGTCGCTTCTATTCCGTTTGTGTAACCTAAAACTCCTCGCCCTCAAAGAGAAGTGGCCAGATGTTTCTTAGATCATCAGAATCCAAAATCGGGACAGAGGCCTCCTCAAATGCTTCGAGAGACCACCTCGCACTCGGGTTGAATGCTATGAAGCTCGAACCCTGAATTTTCATGGATAGATCCGATCCCGAGTCCCCGACCGACACGATTTCCCCAGGACTCAGGTCATTTATTCTCCTAAATTTCTCGACTGCAAGCCCCTTTTCAAATGATAGCACACGGGATGGTAGGGGGCCGATCATCCAACCCTCTTCATCCCATTCAAATCCGTTGGCAATCCAATCATCGACCTTCAGCATCGAGGCTACCATGCCGACGAAAACATCCACTCCTGAAGAAACGATCGCGACTAGGACCCCCCTTTCCTGGAGTCTTGAAACAACTTCCCTGGCCCCATCCATCAACTTCACCCCTGAGTAGCACCTTGCGACATCATCCTTGTGTATCCGCCCCTTCTTTTGCATCCATTTTGACACATCATCTGCCATGAACTCGTCATCATCGATCTCCCTTTTTACGAATCTAGAGAACATTTCTTTGTTCTCAGTTCCAAAATTCTCGTGAATTGACTGCCAAGACGACCCGTTGCTAGCCAGCACTCCGTCGCAATCAAACACCACCGCCAATGGATCCGCCATGGCTCGCTGTCCTCGACCTGACTTTTCCAACTTCCGACGTGAGAATTTATTCAACTCTCATGCACGGGGAGGTCCATGGCAGACAAGTTGGCAGTCAGGATATCCATGATTTTTTTTGGGCAGCTCAAGGAGGTAATAGGGACCGAATCAATCGAAGTGACACTCCCATTGGGTTCTACCATAGGGGACTTAATCACAAGATTTGAGATACCCGTGGAGGGTAATTCTGGAATCAGGATAGCTGCTGACGGCAACATCGGGGCACCGTTGGACCTTGTGTTGCGAGATGGATCGGAGATTGCCTTCTTGCCCCCATCCTCTGGGGGGTGAGGCTTGTAAGTTGCGAAGGGTTTGAGATGTAGGACCCCCTCTTAGTATCCATGGCAGGCACACTTGGGGTGACAGAACTTGCAATTCTCGCATTCATCGGAATCCTTTTCTTCGGATCACAGCGAATTCCTGCCCTGTTCAGGAGTATGGGTCGGGCCAAAGGAGAGTTCCAGATTGGCCTCAGAGAGGGCTTGGCAGGTGCCTCAGAGACTGAAAAGGACCTAGACAGGGGCGGAAGGACCGAGTCGCATTCCGAGGAATAGTTAGGATTTGACCAAGCGAACCCTCGAACCGCAATCACCGCAAATTTCTCCATCCTTCAATCCCGAATCTTGCCACTCCCTCCTGCAGCCCAAGCACCTTAACTTCCACCTCCACTCGGTTCGGATACCACTTCCAGAAACAGACCTCCAGGCCATGTTGTTGGCTTCAGCCACGTTCTGGACTCGATGATCATCTGTAGCGATCTCGCGATTGTGTTCCAGTCCCAGTGCGAGAACTTCGAGGTCCACTGGAGAGAGACCCCCCAAATCACCCGTCTCTGCCGCGATGATAGTTATCTGTTGGAGGCTTTCCTTGCTCGGCATCGCGATTTCCACATCTAGTTGCCCGAGGAGAAGGTATACCTCTGGTGCGTGTCTTTCAATTTCCGCGACTTGGGAGGTTGAGACCATGCCTCCCTTGATGCGGTCATTGGGCCAATGCATGAAACCAGCAGTGTCGATGATCATCCGATCCCCATCGGCCCGTGCACCCATCTGCGTTTCATTACATTGGATGCAATTAGCAGGCAATGTTGATTCAATCGGGCCATTCCGGCAAAGCATGGCAAGCCTCGTTCCGGAGACGTGGGTCGATTGGACTGTCAATGCAGCCGAGTCATTTGGGTTGATAGGACTCTTTATTGTATCAGCAACCGAGTCAGCAATACAACCTGTCCCTCCGGACCTCGTTTCCTGGCCGATGGCATTGGGGGCCGACAGCCTATCCGAAGTTATGGCCATCGTTCTCGTGGCGACTATTGGCTCAGTTCTCGGATCGTTGGGGGGCTACTGGATTGGATCAGTGGCTGGAGACTATGTCCTATCCCGGTTTGCTAGTGAGTCTTCTATCGCCCGTTTGGAGCAGATTATGCAAAGACACGGATCATTTGGAGTGTTCTTCGCGGCATTGGGGCCGGTGCCATACAAGGCCCTTGCATGGACCGCTGGAGCTGGTTCCATGCCACTCATCCCGTTTGTGATATCGGGGGGCATTGGCAGGCTCATGAGGTTCTCCATCCCCGCCGTGTCCATTTGGTACTACGGGGACGCAGCACTGGAATGGTTCACACCGGTTAGGTTCCTATTGATGTCAGTGCTGGGTTTGGTCTTGATGATCCCGGTCTTCAGGTGGATGCAAAATCAAGGGTATTCGAAGGAAGAAGGAATGCGAACCCGTTAAACCGGAAACAGGGGACCGGGGTTCAACGCTCGTGTGGTGTAGTTCGGTCCATCATGCCGCCCTTTCGAGGCGGCGACCCGGGTTCAAATCCCGGCACGAGCACCAACTAATGGTCAATTCCACCATGTGTCTTGCTCCTGGTCCGAATTCGCAATGGCGCTTTTGATGAACTCCATTAGGCGCAAACTACCATCTTCTATTTCTAGGTCGATCCTAGCTTTTCTAACGGGAACGGCCTCAATCGACTCTGTGAGGTCAACCGTAAACCTCTCAACATCGATGACATCCATGGAGACACAGCGCCCCTCCTCCATAGAATCTCCAAGGAACAACACTGCACGCTCCTCTGCGCTTTGAAGCACCATCAGAATGTCATTCATGCTCTTGATAGTGTGTGAGCTCCTAATGCCATCTATTTCTACAATAAGGTCCTTGGAAGATCCGTCGTAGACATTCTTGCTACTTTCTTTCATGACGTTTTTGAATCCAATTAGGTGATTGAGATCGCTTGCAAGTTGACTTGATGAGAACAACTCTCTGAAGCCCTTCCACTCCCATTCCGGGGCCTCCCTCGCCTTAGCCCTGTTTGCTGCGGGTTGGATGTGGTAAGCGATCTTCCACAGAACAAGGAAATAGGTGGTAAAGGTGGCAATGAGCACGAAGAAGAAAGTCGCTGCGAGCATTTCCTCCCAAACTGGGTCAAACCCCTTAATTAACACAGATTTTGATGGGTCCTCAGGGTCCACGTACGCTGTTATGGCCTTTCCAATAGGATAGTCTGACTCCATTGAATCATCTAATTCCCCGATGAATGTGTATCTGTTGGACGTGTAGTTCTCAAAATTCACCTGATATGCATATGTCACTACCAGCCAACTACTGGTCGTACAGTCTTGGTAGCCTGAGTCGTCGGTAGTGCAACTACTCTCTGATTCGATTTCCGATTCAATCACCGTCGCCTCAGTTGCCGACCAGTCCCTTGTGGCCATTTGATCAATTATGCCACCTGCACTGATTAGAAAAATCAGGGCTAATACCAATGAAATCGGAATCAAAATCCTCCCATACCAGATTATGAATTGTTTAATCCCGATCACGGGGATCACTGGTGGTTTTTTGATGAACTTGATGACTCCCTTCGGACCGCCAGGAGCCATTATCAAAGCGCCTATCACAAGGAAGAGGGTCAGAAAGCCGAGAATCTCCAATACGTCAATTACAATACCAAACAACATAAACCGATCTGATATCAAGTAATACATCATTTTGTGCCCGTTATTGACTTGAATCCGGGGCAAATATGAAATTGCGAACACGTATCATACCACATGGATACAGCCCACCCGACACGACACAAACTGACGATTCTGATCGCCATCATGTTGACAAGCTGGTCAATTAGTTCGATTTTCACCGTCGAAATGGAGGACATTACCGAGAGGTCTGAGACCACGCAGATCTCACTCTCATCTGAGTCTTCTTACCTGCTAGATCTAGGATACATGCATGAGACAGTAAACGCCATGTCATACGCCCCCAATGGCGATTTGGTGATTGGAGGGACCCTGTGTGGAGTATACTACCTTCCAGAGGATCCCGATACCTGTCAGTTGACTGTCGATGGAGTCGATGTCACGAGCGACGACTTCGCGCCTGCTTATCTGTTGACTCTGGACTCGTCTGGGAGTGCCAAGGATGTCCAGATCATTTCCTCGAGCGGAGGAGACAGGATTGACTCAATTTCCTTTGCCAACAATGGCGACATGCTCGTTGGCGGCAGTGCATGTTGGCTACAACCAACGGACTGCACGCTTACAGGTTTTGGAATATCACTCCCCGTTGTCGATGACGGGAGCGATGCCTGGTTCGCAAGGATCGGACCTGGTGGCGAGGCTCTATGGTCCATGATCATAGGCTCACCCGGATTCGATACCATTCATTCAATCACCGAGGCACCAGATGGATCGATCTACATTGCTGGCACCTTCTGTCAAAATTACAACCTTCTGTGCACTATATCCGTCGGCGACACAACACACCAATCAAATGGGGGGGCAGATGTGATCATCGCAAAACTCTCTGCTCAAGGAGATGTATTGTGGTCTAAGTCATTCGGGAGTGGATCATCCGACACGGACATGTGGAATTCATGGTATTCGCTGAATCAGAAGGGCATCGTAGCGACACCGGATGGTGGGATTTTGATGTCTGGCTATGGTTGCGATGGTTGGAATTCAAATTGTATGATGACCATAGCACCGGGCTATTCTGTTGCTAACCACAACCCATTCATAGTCAAGTATGACCAAAACGGAACCGTTGAAAGACTTAGTACAATGAGCGGCGCTGCCGCGGATTATCTACAAGTGATGGTAGAGGTGGATGACCACCGAGTCTTGGTTGCTGGCAATCACTACTCCTCAACATTGGTAGCTGGAGACTTCTCGGTTTTCAACTCGGGTGGTTCGGATGCTTGGTATGCTGTCTTCAATCATACATCATGGGAATACGAGGGCCTGTGGGACTCAAAGACCGATGGCAACGAGGTTTTCCACTCAGCCGTCGTGACTCCGGAGGGCCATTTCATCTTGGGCGGGACTCAATGTTGGGGCAATGAGGGCTCAGACTGTCCAGTTATGTTCGAGGGCGCCGACGGTATGCAGATGACAAGGGAAAGAAACTCTGAGCAAGCAGAGGGATTCCTTATGCTCCACAACACAGATTGGGGCAGTATCGAGTGGATGAGGGGAATCGAATCTAACGGAGCAGGGGTGTCGCCACTTGGTGATTTGGCGATTAGCCCCTCCGGCAACATTGCGGCAAACTTCCCTGTCTGCGTGACGGACAACAACACAGGCTGCTCCGCTGGGGTGGGAACTGACGAGTACACGGGCGTAGAGAATGCCACGCTCATTTACCAGATAACCTTCGACGGAGATGAAGATGGGGTCTATGACGCGTTTGACCAGTGTCTGGAAACCCCCGAAATAGGATGGGTTAGTGGTCCCAGCACTGACTTGGACGGTGATGGATGCAGGGATTTCGACCAGGATGCCGACGATGACGGGGACGGTACCCCGGATGAATCAGACCAATTCCCATCGGACCCATTCGAGTGGGTGGATACCGACGATGATGGCGTGGGGGATAACCGTGACAATGATGACGATTCAGATGGGTGGTCTGACCAGTTGGAGGGAGACTGCGGCGGAACAGACCCCTTAGACCCAATTTCCAAGCCGGTTGACACAGATCAAGATGGAGAGTGCAATGAAATCGACAACGATGACGATGCGGATGATGTCGAGGATGCTCTGGATGCGTTCCCCCTAGAGATTTGTGCTAGCTTGGACAGGGATATGGATGGGATGCCTGATGAGTTCACGATACCTAATTGCCCGACATCGCTCGTTGTCGATCATGACGATGATGGCGATGGGGTTCCTGACCTCGATGACATGGAACCACTCGATGACAAGGTTGGGGGTGACTCCGACGGAGATGGCAAGCCAGACTGGGTACTGATCGGAGCGAATTCAGCCTATGTGGAGGACATGGACGATGACAACGATGGAGTCCTTGATTCCGATGACGCCTTCCCCTTGATCTCAACCGAATCCATAGATACGGATGGCGATGGGATCGGAGACAACTCAGACATGGACGACGATGGGGACGGATGGCTCGACACGGACGAGATTGCTTGCGGTTCCGACTCACTCGTGGCAACCAACATCCCATCGGACAGGGACTCTGACGGAGTATGCGACGACATGGAGCCTTCCTCCTTGGATCTGGGGGGCTTTGCCGGCATGGCTGGCATCATTGTGCTCTTAGTGGTCCTTGGCGTTGTGGTTTCGATGGTAGCAAGGAGGCCGGCCATACCCTCTAGCCCACCATCGCCTCCCCCATTGCCCAGACAAGACGATGACCTCGCCTAGAGACGGCAAATACCCTCCTGAAGCCGGACGGATTATTTGTTGAACTTGCGGCCCCGGGCTCATGAGGTGGCGACTGGCAGGGATTCTGACGGCGATCCTGCTTGTTTCCCACGTGGCAGGATCCACCGGCGCACAACCCCCGATCTGGGTCGATGCCGAGGCTATGTCTGGATGGTGGGGCGACTCCGTCAATGATGTCCACATAGATTCGGAGTCCGGCGATGTCTATGTCGTTGGAGCCTACAGGTTCGACCTGCATGCTGGGGAACTATCGCTTGAGGCAAACCAACATGAAACTGGCAACACGACGGACATCTTCGTCGGAAAATGGTCAGATGGCGATTGGGCATGGCTTTCGACTGCGGGTGGCCCGGACGACGACTGGGGGGCAGCGATTACCATTGCCACAGACGGCTCGATATATGTCGCAGGGGGCTTCAAGTCGAACACCTCCGTCTTCGGGAGCGTTTCGTTGAACAACACAGACCAGACTCCGAGGACCCTGACGACATCCCCCACCTCAGAGGCCTTCGTTGGGAAGTTGGATCCGACGACCGGTAGTTGGACATGGGCATATGCCTTCCAAGGCCAATCCTCGGACTGGGCCGTCGCACTCGAGCCAGCCCCTAGTGGAGGCGTGTATGTCGTTGGAAATTACGCCAGCGACCCGATTTATGATGGTGGATCTAGTTTGATGCCGGGTTGGGCAGACGGGGGATTGACTGACTCTTTCCTGGTTGAGTTCGACTCCACGGGGGCGATCACCTCCCATTCAAGCCTGTTCGATGCTGATTCTAGTTTGGAGGTGCATAGCATGGCGTTGACCACGAGTGGCAAGGTCATGGTTGCTGGGTACTTCCTAGGGCAGGCGGCCTATGGGGTTCCAAACAAGACGGTCAATGATGCACCTGGCTATTCTGACGGAATGATCGCATCGTGGGACCCGTCATCCAACACATGGGAATGGCTCGCCTCGATCGGAGGTCAGGGTAGCGAGGAGATCTACTCTATCGACGCCGATGAAACAGGTGGTGCCTATGTGTTGTCCAGAACCTCCTCACGCCTTACCTACTCAATCGATCTAGATAACTCGTCTAGGATCAGCAATACGAACACAGGCCCCACCGGCACAACCGACGTGATGGCCTCTAGGATCTCAGGCGAGGGTCAATGGCAGTGGACACAGTCCGTGTCAGGAGCTGGGAACGACGACGCACATGCGATCGCCTCTATGGATGGAGGTGCTGTTGCCTTGGGCGGGACGGCGTCGTTCCAATTGGCTTTCGACACATACTCCGTCTTGAAGTCAGATGACCCCCTAAATATGGATCTCTGGATGGCAGGAATCTCAGATGATGGAAATTGGGAATGGGCGCTTGGACTCGGGATGGCCAAATGGCCGGAAACTACGTCATTGCATCACTCAAATGGCAAGACTGCAATGGGGGGGTCATTCTCGACGACCCATGCTGAATTCGGGAATTTAACGATCCAGAACTGGGATAATCGGAGTACTTACCAATGGCCAGATGGATTCATGGCAACACTCGATCACTCACATCTTGCCGGTTGCACGGACCAAAATGCCCCCAACTTCGATGCCTCTGCGACCATAGATGATGGAACCTGCCAAGCAGATGGTGGGAACTCCCCCACAGACGGAACCTCAAATGGTGGCGTGCAGGTCGATGGTGAAGCCAGTGGGGGCGGAAGCATACTTGGCATGATATTCGCACTTTTGATAATCGGCCTAATAGGAATCATCCTTCTTGTTTCTAGGAATGGAGAGGATTCATCCGACGAATGACCAGTACGTCTGCCTGATGTCCTGATTCGCATTCATGCACGCAACGACGTCGACTGGCCTAGGGGGCATCTCCGAGCTCCCGTCAAGGTGGTCGATGAGGGGTTGGACATTGGACATGTTGACAACTCCCCATCCAACCTGGGTGCAAGGGGCCACGGGGGATATGGGGAGTGTTCCCGCAGTCGGGTCCCAAGTGGAGAAGCTAGGGTACCATGCTGAGAGGTTCAACGCTTCTCTGAGATCAGAATTTTTGATGGGCCCAATCCCGTTGGCTTGCAGTACAAGTGAGCCATTCCTGTCCCCCGAGGCCCCGGATCTACTGTCCCCTGCCTTGCCCCTCAGGTCCTCTAGGACCTCGCTGAGGATTCCAGCAGTCCGCGGGGTGGCGAAGGATGTGCCTGAGGTTACATGGTACCCGTCGATGTCGTCGTGATTAGGGAGGAGTTGGGTCCAATCGGCGGCGATGTCAGGGTATGAACCGCTCATCGTCTCCTTTTGATCGTCATCCTCTTCGGCATACCCTGAGATTCCGATGGACCAAGGCGGCCCTGCCGTCGAGTCCTGTATTGCGGGTGAGGGCGTGTTGTCAGACGCCCCTGTGTGGATTTTCCCGTTCTGGACCACGGCGACCTTCGTAGCATCCTCTATCCCTGGTACGGGAATTGAGCCAATTGGCCCGAATGACGTAGAAATTATGTCCACAAGCGGTTGATTGGCGGCTGCTAATACCGCTGCGTCACTGAAACCCTCGACGAAAAATATCACAGCATCCGGATTCGCGTCCAATACCGAGCCGGTGACCGCGGTCCCGTGACCATCAGACGGGTCATCTAGGATCGGGATGTCCGTCTCGTCGTCGGGCGTAGTGCCGATGATTCTGGTCCCAACGAAATAGACTATGTCCTGGGACGAGATCACGTCCCAGCAGAGCTCGCGATCAGCCTCATACCTCTCAGACCATGTTCCAGTGACTGTCAGATTGCACCACATGGTCACACCTAGGCCCTCTAGGAGCCAATCTGGGTAGGTGCCGTTCATCGCGAAGTGATTGTGATACACGTTGATGCCCGTGTCGATGGGCGCGACGACGCTGTAACCTCCGAATTCGTCAAATTCGTCTACATCCTCGACAATTGTTTCCTCCTTCCCAAAACATCCAGACAGAGAAACTGTGGCCATAAAGAATGCCATCACAAGTGCTCGTCTGAACCCCCTCATGATATCCCCAATCAACGCCGTCATGTATGCCTTTCGCGAAAATGTCAACGCGGGATTCAATAGGAAGACGGCCCGCCATTGAGTCATGGATGACCTCAAAATCATCGTCACGAGCGGTGGTAGGAACTTGGATTTGGGCAAGCGCGTGAAGTCACTTGCCGAGGGCATGGGGAAAACATCTGCAATCATCGAATTGGACGATTATGAGATGCCAATCTACACTAGGGCCAACAAAAACGCAAAATTGGAACATCTGAGGCGACTCATCCAAGACCTAGAGGGAGCTGCACCATGGATAGTCCTGCTCCCAGAATACAACGGTGGCCTCCCCCCGGTTTGGATCAATGCCCTGACCTGGATTTCAGTGGACTACGAAGACTTCAGGTCCCTTTTCAATCGAAGAAAGGTCGTCATCGGGACGGCCAGTGGGGGCCATGGGTGGAAGGCCCTGGCTGCGATGAGGGAACAGTTTGCCCACTTGGGGTCAGACGTAGTCGGCAGGTACCTTAGAGACGCCAAGAGCTCCCCAGCAAGTGAAGAGTCCATCATGGATGCGCTCTCACGCCTCGGTCTCTGAGGTCAAAAAGCACATAACGCGTCTTAATATCGGAAAACCGACAGGAGGACTTGTGAAGATGTACGACGTTCAGGAGATCCGATCCGATTTCCCGATCCTAAAGAGGGTCCTCCCAAACGGCAAGCCCTTGGTGTACTTCGACAATGCGGCGACGAGCCAGAAGCCAGATGCGGTCATAGATGCGATGACCCGATACTACAAGACCTACAACTCCAATGCTCATAGGGGCGCACACACACTCGCTGACGAGGCGACAACAGCACTTGAGACTGCACGGGAAGCCATCGCCTCCTTCTTCGGCGCCAGCCCCTCGAACCTGATTTACACCAGCGGAACCACTGAAGCAATCAACCTAGTTGCCTACGCATGGGCACGCAGGAACCTCTCAGAGGGGGATGCGGTGGTGCTCACGGAGATGGAGCACCACGCGGACATCGTTCCTTGGCAGGAGCTCTCGAAGGAGATCGGCATTGAGCTGAGATTCGTACCTCTGGACCTGAAGCGCATGTGCCTTGACATGGAGGCATACAAGCATGCGCTGCCGGGGGCTAAATTGGTGTGCGTAGTCCACACAAGCAACGTACTTGGCACGAGGAACCCAATAGAGGACATCATCGCATTAGCAAAGGAATCAGGTGCGAGAACACTCATCGACGCCGCACAAGGTGCATCGCACGAGAGAATCAACTTCAAGAACTTGGGAGCAGACTTCCTCACACTCTCCGCACACAAGATGGCTGGCCCCACAGGGATTGGGGGGCTACTCGCGACCAACGAGGCCCTCTCACAATGCGGGCCCTTCCTGACAGGCGGTCAGATGATCAGGTCAGTTTCCACCGACGGCTCAGTCTATCGAGACGGGGCTGCCCTGCTTGAGACTGGAACCCCCAGAATCGCTGAGGCAATCGGATGGGGGGCTGCGATTGAATGGCTCTCGAAAATCGATTTCACTCAGATGCACGACCACATCAAGTCCCTAGCAATCATGGCATTCGAGGGGATGACCCAGATAGATGGGATAACCGTCTACTCAGATCCGACCCGACCCGGAAGCAGTGGAACCATTTCCTTCCTACACGAGAGGATCGATTCAAACGACTTGGCAATGTTGTTGGACGAGGGGGGATTCGCTCTGAGGACCGGCCAGCATTGTGCACAGCCCCTGATGGATGCGCTCGGCGTGGCTTCGACGAACCGGATATCCCTCTGGCTGTATAACACAGAGGAGGAAATACGCTCTTTCCTCGACCATTTGAGGATGGTTTGTGACAGGTTCGGCGCCTAATCTGGAACCATTCAAAAACACCGGCCACGAACAGGCATCATGGGAGATAGGCCATGGCCCGAGGCACTTGATCCGATAGTCGAGGAATTTCAGGACTGCTTCGACTCGATGGAACGGTACGAACTGCTGTTCGAATATGCTTCCAACGCAACAAACCCACTCCCACAGGATAAATGGAATGAAGCCAACATGATTCATGGTTGTCAATCCAGAGCACACGTGGAATGCACATTGGACTCAAGTGGCCTATTCAGGATGAGGGGCGGCGCAGATGCTCAGATCGTTCAGGGTTTGATGGAGATCACGAGGATAGCAGTCGATGGTAGCAGTTGCGAACAGGTCTCCTCGCTGACCCCAGAATTCGCTAACGCAATGGGCTTCAATTCAGCCCTGACGCCAAGTAGGTCCAATGGCTTCAAGAACATGCTCGACCGAGTGGTGAACGAGGCGTCAAGACTGATGCGGGGGAATGAAAATGGGCAATAACGAGGATGTGATGGACGCGTTGGCTGAGGTGATTGACCCAGAAATGGGGATATCAGTGACGGATTTAGGACTGATATACGGCGTGGAGAGTCAGGAGGGCCATCTTGAGGTGACCATGACTCTCACCAGCCCGGGCTGCCCAGTTGCACCAGAGATAATGGCAGCAGTTCATCGTGCGGCATTATCTGTGGACGAAGTGGAATCCGTGCATGTGAATTTGACATTCTCCCCCCTATGGGACCCCAGGGTACATGCGACGGAGGATGCCCAGATGGAACTAGGAGTATTCTGAAGGTCAAACCCTATCGATTGCAGCCTTAATTGTGTTCCTCATCAACATGGCTATGGTCATTGGGCCCACGCCTCCAGGGACCGGTGTCACCCATGACGCTCGATCTGAAGCCTCCTTCTCGACATCTCCGACAAGCTTGCTAGCCCCATCCACTTCAATCCTGTTTATACCCACATCAATTACAATCGCATCCTTCTTCACCCAGTCGGATTTGATCATGCCCGGCCTTCCAACCGCTGCGACAATTATGTCAGAGTCCAGACATAGCCCCTGAAGGTCCTGGCTCTGGGAATGGGAGATGGTTACCGTGGCATCAACTCCCCTTTGAGCAAGCAACAACGCCGTGGGCATTCCAACAATCCTAGACCTGCCGACAACAAGCGCTTTCTTGCCAGCGAGCCTCTCTCCCGTGGACTCTAGCATGTGGATAACAGCAGAGGGTGTGCACGGCAACAATCCGTCTACCTTCCCTGTGACGATCCGACCGAGATTCACTGGGTGAAAACCGTCAACATCCTTCTCCGGATCAATCATTTCAGTAATTGAGATCTCATCGAATCCGTCAGGGAGTGGACTTTGGACGAGAATGCCATCAACCCCCTCATCCTTGTTTAGATTGTCAACTAGGTCGATCAGGTCGGATGGATTGCTGGTCGAAGGCAGGTCATGCCGCGTGCTCTTGATCCCTATCCTTTCGCACGCCCTCTGTTTGTTTCTCACGTAAACGTGGCTCGCAGCATCGTCGCCAACGATTACGACAACTAGATGTGGGGCTCTCCCCCTCTTTTCCATGGCTTTGGCCTCGTCAGTCAAACCCTTCTCGATAATCGCGCCTAACGCCCTGCCATCGATAACGCGAGCAGTCACGTGATGCCGTACGGGCATCGATGCTTGACTGTTGTCACTGAGCCCCAGGAGGGAATCGAACCCCCGACCGCTGGATTACAAATCCAGTGCTCTACCAGCTGAGCTACTGAGGCGTGCCTTACGCTCTGGTCTACAGTCCTTGAAACCTCCTGATGAAATCGTTAGGAGATCTTGTAGCGAAGGGCCCCCACGCTCGGACATGGCCAACGACTCGATCGGTTGGAACCTCCTCATAGCGGGATGGAGTTGCACACTCCTAGGGACCGGATTAGTTTTCACACTCCCTGATCCTATGGGGTTGTTGGTCGGGAGCCCACTGCTGATCGCTGGATTCCCACTCCTTTTGATGGCACTATCGAGGGGCAGATCCCAAATGGGCCGCGATGCGGACCCAAATTGGGCACCGAGTCCTGAAACACTCCCCGAGGCAGGGAGAGTGATGTTCAGGGTTGACACCACTTTGGACGATCCCATCAGAACATCAGTTCTCTGTGGAGCTTGTGGGAACCTAGAGTGGGTTGATGGCGGTAAGCCGAGGGCATTCAGGTGCCCGGTATGCGCCATGGATTTGTGGAACCAAGAGGAGGAGTAGGTCACAACCAGCAATCGTCAAGAGAGAATACGCCCTCAGGCTGGCCATGATGGGGCTGGATAACCGTGAGAAGCGCATTATGGCGATACTCAGGGACTCAACCGCCCCCCTAGGAGTCTCATCCCTTTCTGAAAAGACAGGATGGACCGATCAGGCACATGTCGTCGGAGCGGCCATGGGGCTCACCGAGCGAGGGCTTGCGAGCCTCTCGGAGGAAGAGTCAGTACTGGTTAAGTTAGGTGTTGAAGGGCACAATGCCGCTCGCGATGGCTTGCTTGAAATGAGGATGTTGGATTGGCTCCAATCGAGAGACCCTCAAAACCGGTCCATGGCGTCAATATCAGAGGACTTCGATAAGACCGAGGCTGGCGCGGGTGTCGGCATCCTTCGATCAATGGGCGTCAGGATTGTTGGTGGTATGCTGGAGGTCCCTGACATGCAGGGAGCCTTGAGGGAGGCCCAACGTAGGATGGCCTTCATCATGACCCTCTCGGATTCGCCTAAGCCCTCCGATGAGTTGGACGAGCGCTTGATCAGTCATTTCGCCAACAGGAGGGGCCTCATCGAATTGGAGCGGTCCGTGTTGAGATCTTGGAGTGCGACGGAGAAGGGCCTGTCAATAGGGCCGGACGAGTTGATCGAAATCGATCAGATCAACGAAATAACTCCGGATCTACTCCAAGGGGACGCTTGGAGGACCAAGGAGTTCAAGCCTTTCGACATCCACGCCCCAGCACCGATTCCCTTGGGTGGAAGGCCACACCCCCTCCAGTCACTCATAGATAGGATCCGGGCAGTGTTTCTGGAGATGGGCTTCTCGGAGATATCCGGGAACTTCGTCCAGTCCGCTGGCTGGAACATGGACGCCCTCTTCATACCACAGGATCACCCTGCTCGCACGATGCAAGATACATTTTACCTCGAGGATCCAGCAAGCATAGAAATCGAGCAGAGTCGATTGGAACAATGGGAAGGGACCCACGAGCGAGGGGTTGGAACGACCTCATCTGGGTGGGGGGGCAACTTCGATAAGTACGAGTCTCAAAGGGCATTGCTGCGAACCCATACGACTGTGAACACCGTCAGACACATTGCCGAAAACCCATCCTCTCCGAGCAGGGTCTTCGGAGTGGGAAGAGTCTTCAGACAAGAGACGATTGACCGGACCCACCTTCCAGAATTCCACCAGATCGAGGGGATCATACACGAGGAATCTGCGAGTTTGCCAATGTTGATCACGACGCTGAGAACCTTCTACTCGAAGATGGGTTACTCCGACGTCAGAGTCAGACCAGCATATTTCCCGTACACTGAGCCGAGCATCGAGGTCGAGATCCTCTGGAGGGGGAAGTGGTTGGAGCTCGGAGGGGCTGGTATCTTCAGGCCAGAGGTAACCCAGCCTCTAGGTACCGACTGGCCAGTCTGCGCATGGGGGATGGGCTTAGAGCGTCTGGCCATGCTCATCCTTGGGTTGGACGACATACGTGAGTTGTACCAGCCTGATCTGATGGTCCTTTCCAGGATGCCCATTCTCTGAGGGTATTCGATGGCCAGGCCAACAACCAGAGGAAACCGATCAATCCGATGATCGGGGGCTCCAAGGAGCCTAGGGGTCCGATTGTCGGCAGACTCTCTTGGCCTTGGGGAGGCCCGGGATCGCACCCGTCGGGAGGAGGGCCCACTCCGGGCCCCCATGTCTCTCCGTAGCCATCGCATGGATCAGAGTCGCTTTCTGGCACAACTCCGTGATAACAAATTAGGAAGTATGGGAAACCCATCTCCCCATCCCCGTTCTTCATAGTTGAGTGATAGTGGTATATGCCCTCCGGGAAGTCCGGGGTGGGGCCGAAATGCCCGTTGCAGACATCCAAGTCGCCTAACCCCTCCACATATTCGTAATCGTCAATCCCGTTGTATCCTGTTTGACCTTCCTTTAGCCTGTACGACGATGTCATTTCCACCACCACGCCCGATGAGTCCAATCCGTAGGCGCCATAGATCGGATAGCCGTCGAGAGCAACTCCGATTACAGGTGACTGCTCACCAGACAGATCTGGTGGGAAGGAGTAGTTTCTCCACCCCTCGTTCTGGGCCTCATTGTGCCAGTGGATGCAATTCGCATCAGCGTGGTAGTGGTACGTGCCACCGGGACCCGAGTGGCCGTGACACAACCCGAGCCAGATTTCCTGCCTGTCCTCTTCGTAGGCCCCGTGCTGACTTGCGACAGCATCCCCCCCGGGTCCATCCTCGGGCCCGAAGATGGGGACTCCGTTGATCGCGAATGCTATGCTGCCTCTGTCGGCAGCACACTGGTAGGATCCAGCGGCCTCTGGGCAATTGGTGGTATCATGTCCCCCTTGCGTGTCATTCGCCGGGGCGCGGGGTATCGTGATGACGTGGCTCTGAGGGGAGGCACAGCAACCCGGTCCAGATTCGAAGTCATGGTTCGGCAGGCCATTCATGGTGATCGAAATGTTCCCGTCTTCCGAGTTGAGACTCACAGAGCACACATGGGCATCGTGTCCTGTAGTGTTGTAGTCATCGACCTCTAGTCCGGAGTTATTTTGGCAGAGGAATCTGTCCTGCCAGAACTCCAGCATGTCTGATGAGTTGTATTTCGATGGGGCGTCGTCGCAACCGTCCGGAATCCCATCGCCATCTGCATCGGCAGAGTCGTCATGCCCCTCACAGAGGTCTTGGTCATCATTGGTCCCATCCCCGTCGCTGTCCGGCGAGTATTCGCAACTCCCATCATCTGTCTGGGATGAGGAGTCGTAGTTGGAGGCCGCAGGGTCAGTGCACCCCGCATTGTCGCCTTCGAGCCATGTTGCGAGGAATTCTGTTTGTGTTGTATCGGATCCGCAGTCGGCAATGACGCGGATGGTCACAGTTCCAACCTCCCCGGCAATCTCGTGGCTGAACCTCCCGTCAACGTCGAGGTCGATCGGCAGGGACCCCCCGCTTCCCCCTGGTTCCTCCCACCTTGCGGTGCAACTGGATATCTCTTCGAAGAAAAGCGTCCCTCCGAAGACCAGTTTTTCTCCCTCCTCGACTGGAATGGGATCGCCAATGACCAGTACTGGGCTCGCAGCTGACATTGTGAACGTCCCAGCCCAATCATCAGATAGCCCCTCATCGTCCATGACCGACGCTTCAATCAAGACCACACCCCTTTTGTCAGGCGGAATTTCGATCCAAACCTCCCCATTTTCACTCAATGTGTAGTCCTCGGTTCTAGCACCGTCGATCAGGATCTCCAATGCGACGCTGTCGAGATCCTCGTCAGAGACGAGGAGCATTACACGTGGCTCCAGGCCGGCTTGTAACGTCTTGCCCGAGTCGCCCGCTATCGAGGGCTTGATGTTGGGGGGTTCCTCTGTTGTGCTATCCAGATCGAACATGAGCATGCCAGCGAGCACGCTGAGGAACATTATTCCTGCAAGTGTCAGGCTCTGTGTCCTCTGTCCCATGGTCTTAGGACCTGATCAAGGACATTTTATCTCATCGATGCAATGGGCCTGGATATCGTAGATGATCACTCTTCAACCAGCTTCTCAATGTCCATCAGGAAGAGGCTTGGATCCCATGTCACGCCACCCCATGCTATCCGCTTGTCACCGTCCTTGTCGATAATGAATGTGGCAGTCGTGTGGCCGACCTGGTATTCGCCTAGGGACGCTTCATGTGGGTCAGTCCCATTTGTATTATCTTCGCCATCTTCCGATACGCAGCTCAACCAATCTCCACCGGGGCGCTTCCATCCCTCGTCGCACATGCAGTGCGCCCCACTTCCCTTGCCCATGACCCAGCCATGTCCGTTGCAATCCACTCCGGGCGGAAGCAGACTTAGGTTCGCATCACTGGGTATGAAGGCCAGGTGGGTGTCAGGTGTCAACGGGATGTCGCTCAATGAGGTATTCGTGCTGATCCATGCCCATGAGACTGAGTCCCAAACTGCAGTAGACCAGCGGAGGCTCTCGTTCTCAGTCCATTCAATGATCGTCCCATTTTCATGGTCAAAAGTGAGATTCTCTCTCTCGAAGGCCACTTCCGCCATTCCTCGTGCATCGGGTCGGAACTCGACCTCGCTCCACGGCGTGTCGAAGGATGTCGTTGAGCCATCGCCCCCCAGCACAACGATTCTGTTCGAGCTGTCCTCTGGCGGCGTGCTGGCATTAATGTGGTCATTGTCGACCACGACGTTCCAGTCCGACCACACGCCAACGAGCTCGTCTATGTCGTTTGACGTCAGGTGCGGCCAATCGTATCCAGTTGCCTCTGTCCAGCGGGAGAGCCGATCGACGGTATCCTTTGCTGGATCGATTGTCACAGACAGGAATGCTACGTCACTGGCCATGTCCTCGGGTAGGTTCATCTTTGCCCATTGGAGGTTCGAGGAGATTATCAGACACACGTCGGGGCAGGATGTGTAGATGAACGCCAAGACCACGACCTTCCCATCGTAGTCTGAGAGGGAGACGTTCTGGCCATTTTGATCCAAGAGGGTGAAGTCGGGCGCCTCTGACGGATTCCGGTATTCTATTCCATTGAAGCTCCCTTCACCGACTGTTTCTAGGCAACCAGCCAGGGGGGCTACGAGGAGGACCGCTGTCAGGATCAGCGCCCTGGGCGTCAAGCGCTCTCCTCCATGAGGTACCTGATGTCATCAAGGACCATGTCCGCATTCCAGACGAAATCCCCCCAATACACCCTCTGGTGGCCTTGCCTGTCCACAATTATGGTGCCTGTGGTGTGATCGATGTAATAGAGGGGGTGGTGCATGGTTTGGACCTCATCCTCCGGCTGTTGGGTCTCCACGCCGCACCCATCGGCGTCAGTCTCCTCGCCCTCGGGGGTGTCTGGGCACAGGTCGAAGCCATCGACAGTCCCATCTCCATCTGAGTCATTTGCATAGGTCTCGAGTCCAACTTCAAATGATCTCCATACAGGTTCCATGATCTCCAGTTCAGAAGAGAGGTGGGGCCATTCAAGGCCCCTGTCGTATGCATAGTTCCACAGTACGCTGGAATTATCGTACCAGGGGTCGACGGTGATTGAGAGTAGATGCACCTCCTCCCCTAGGTCTTCTCCCAACGCTTCCCCTATCCATGCCATGTTTGCACTGACCTGCGGGCAGACGTCAGGGCACCTTGTGAATAGGAAGGCAACCACGACGACGTCACCGAGATAGTCGTTGAACGCAACAGGTTCCCCATTTTGGTCGAAGAGAACGAAGTCAGCAGTCGGCCGGGGGGGGTTTATGTCCTCACCGTAGAAGATGTCCGATTCTCCGTCTGACCCCAGACATCCAGCTGCCAGCAGGGATGAAACCAACGCAAAGGAAATCACTCTTTTCCTGACGATCCCCGTGAACGCAGCAAGGCGAATGATAGTAGGCACAATACCACCCCCGCCGCTGAGATCATTTGAACCATTCCCGCACGCGTGTCCTCGGCCCCACTGCTCTGAATATTGATGGTGAGGGATTGCGATGGGCCTTCGTTAGGTTGGGAGATTCTCAATTCATGCTCGCCGATGCCCCATTCATCGGCCCGAAACCATATCTTGCAGCCCGAACCTGCGGGGCCGGATATGTTGCAGAGGGAATCACCATTCTCGGAGAGGATAGTGAAATCTCCCGCATTGGATGAATAGAGATAGGCGTTCCCGCCGGGTGGCAAGGTGATCTCGGACTTGCTGAATGATGATCCATCCTCTCCGATCATGGCCATGTTCTCAGCCATGGGGTCGAAGGCAGGGAGGAGGACATACGGTCCCGAGGCCGCTGGCTCGCTATGGTTGTCGGGAAGGAGTTCGACCGATATTTCCTTCCAAAATGAACCGTTCTGATGAACTTCGACCACGTAGTCGCCTGCCACCCATGACTGGTTCGACCAGAAGGGGAACTGACATTCGTCTTCGTTCGATGTCGTGTTCCTCGCGCTCATGGTGCAAGAGTGTTCGAATGACCCATCTCCATCGAGGTCGATCCCTGCGGTCCTCTCCCAGGCTGCAGTGTTGTAGAGGACGAGTGTGTCATTGACGATCAGATCCGCCGACTCAGGCATAACGCTCTCGTTCCTGACGATTATGGCATAGCTGTTCGCCCCATGTGCTGCGACTTGGCCTGATATTGCCAGAATCATTAGGATCGCGATGATACGAGACATTCTCAGCACTCACAAGTCATCTTCCCACAGCGGAGGGTAGTCGAACCTCGGGTCGTAGTCCTCGTCGAACTGAACAACGTAGACCCCACTGACCATCTCTGAGATGAAGACGAATCCTCTAGGGTCGAATTGGAGCCCCCAGTCGAAGGGGATCATGCATGAAGCCCAGCAGTCTGCCATGTCGTAGCCCATGTCTTCCGAAGCGTTGTCTGACCACTCTGGTCCAGCTGGTAGATAGTACCCAACAGTGTGTGTGGGAGCGAGACTCTCGATACCCTGGAACCCTAGCTCAGGTGCCGGTACTCCGTTCTTCCACTCGATCTCATCCCAGATTTTTCCGTGGTCCGTTGCCCATACCCCCGCGTGGTAATGGGTCCAGTAGACCATCCCATTGGCTGCGGTGTCGCCGTTGTGTGGGCTGTAGATGTATCCCCCGGGGATGTAGTGGTGGGGATGCTCCTCCCCGTCCTTCATGCTGGTGCCCGGGAGCTTCCACTTGGAAACTAGGAAGGGCTTGGCGGGATCTGTCGTGTCTATGGTCCATATGAAGCCAGTGTGGTTTGCGTTTGTCCCATATTCCGGGGCGATGTAGGTGTAGTGTCGCCAATTGACGCCGTATGCAGAGTCATCAGGCCCTGTCCCACACTGGCTGGGCCATTCGTCCATTGGGTCGAGTTGGCTTATGCCGCTGCAGACGAGGTAGTCGTTTGGCACAGCATAGTGTATGTTGTCGTTGCCCTGCTCCGCATCCAACCATACTTCTGGCTCCATGTTCGCATGTCCCCCTCCATCGGGGCCATACCACCCTGAGTCGTCAGTAGCGCATCCAAGCCACCTTCCTGTTTCCGGTGGCCATGAGATCCCGAGTGGATCGGCGACCTGTGGCGGCTCCGAGACGTCCACCAGCCTCAGGCCAGCGCCCCAGTAAGATATCGCGAGCATCTTCTGCTTGGTTATGGGGTGAATGAAGAAGACGTTGTCGTGGTTGAAGATCGACCCACCGCACGTGGTTTCGGGCTCAGGCGTGTATCCGCCCCATCTGAGGATCTCGCGACTGGCGTTTTGCTGCTCTTGGTTATTGAATGGGTTGAGCCCCTCGAAGTCTATGAGGGCGTAGAACACCTGAGTGCCTTTGTAGAAGGTGCCGCTGGAGCCCTCAACCATCTCTGGGTACGGGTCTGCACCAAAGAGGAAGAGGTGGCAGTCCTCTTGGGCCCAGACTGGGTTGGCCGGGGACCAATCGCAGTAAACGTGGAGATCCTGATTATGGAATCCGGCCGGAGGGTTGTCCCACTCTGCCACCTTGATGGGGCTGGTTTTGTCACCCACGTAGATCAGGTCAAGTCGGTTTGCACCGCTGTTTGCATCGTCGTCGTTGGGTATCGGATCCAACTCCGAGTTTGTCAACTCGTGGTTGATTAGGACCCAGTTGTTGTCCTGCGTCGCCTTGATATCGATGATTCGCGCTATTTCCGCGTAGTAGGTTGATAACAAACGAATCTCGTTCGGCTTGCTTATGTCGAGTATCTCGAATTGGTTGTATGACGAGACGTAGGCGAAGCATCCTCCTGACCCGTCTCCGTAGATCTCGCAATCGTCGAGGAAGTTGCCCTCTATCGCAATCTCCGAGTTGTCGCCAGGGGTCGGGCCTACGTTCTTGAATTGGTCAAGGCAGGGGCGACCTGCAACGTTGTCGAGATCAGCAGGGGGCGTTACCTCACCATCGCAATTTAGGTTGTGATAGTCGATCATTACAGCATTGGGGGTCTTGAGCCTGTGTGCCATGAGGTCGCTGTGGGAGTGGTTCTCGTCCTCTATCTCCTCGACTGGGTCCACCCACTCCCAGTTGTCCATCTCAGAGCCTTCTTCCTCACTGCCGAAGCACCCGGATGCAAAAGACGAGAGGAGTAGGAAAGTAATCGACAATGCAGGCAGGAAGTGGTTTCGCATGAGGGGACCTCATCTTACCGGGAGGTGGCAAGGCTGTTGAAGATGATGGTCAAATGTCCCCTCATCTCGTGGCGTAGGGTGCATCGATATCGAGTTGGACAATGTACAGGCCAGAGGTGATGCAGGATAGGTACGTGTACCCTTCGTGGTACTCCGCTGCCCATAGGAAGGGGGTCCAACCGAAGTCGTAGAAGGCGCTCTCTAAGGGCTGTCCATCGGCACCGTGTGGCAAGTGGTAGCCAACAGTGGCGTCGAAGTAGGCCTCTGTTACGTTGCCGTCCTCCAAGCCCGCCTTCATCAGGCTCTCGATGTCTACGATCCACAGCCCAGCGTGGTAGCTCGAGAGGTAGATCCTACCATCCCAAGTTCCGCCGTGGCTCGTGTCCTGGAAGTTGCCGGTCGTGGAGAATATCTGCGTGTCCGCATTGTGCGGGCTGAATAGCAACCACTCCTCACCACCAGGTATGAAGTGGTCCTCCGCGAATGGAATCTCGTAGTCGTGAATTAGCTCTGGTAGGAACCTGACTTGGCCGTTCACCTCCTCGTAGTTGGTGGTGTCGAGGAGATACGACATTCCGGTGCCAACGGAGGTCTCGAGCACCTCCGTCGATAGGATCGTCAGGTGCATTTCCCCCTCGGGATAGCCGAGATGGCTCGCATCCACCATTTCATCCACTGGCTCAGCGTAATGGATGTAAGAGGCCCTTCCCCCGTTCTCGTTCCCATTGTAGCCACTATCGGGCGAGCCATCCCCGTCCAAGTCAGCATACTCCATCCAGAGGCCGACCTCGGGGGCCCTCCAGTTGCAACCCAACTGGGTTCCTATTGTGACGACGCACCCCCCTGCGATGAAGGCGTACTCAATAGGGGTGTTCGTTGGATGCGGGACGTCGCTCACATCAAAGATCCTAAGCCCAGCCTCCCAATAGGCCCCATACACGTAGGTCCTGCCGAAGCGAGGGTCATTTGGATCGTCCCCAGGCCATGTCTGTACGGTCATGTCGTGGATGTATATCCACCCGCCCAGAGTCGTCTCCCAGTTAACCTCGGCCTCGCCGACCTTGAGGATGACTGGCTGGTCGCTGGGCCCGTCGAAGTTCAGATGCGCGATGGTTATGCCCCCGCATGCGTCCCCCTGTCCGACATCGCACGAGTCGTAGTCCGGGTTGGCGACGAAGATGTACCACTCTCCATCGATGACATGGGTGTATAGGTTGTGCGGGCCGCTCGGGTGGTCGGCGTCATACCAAGCGCCGACCCATCGGGGGTTCTTCTTGTTAGTCACCTCGACGAGTGTGACTGTCACCTGGGTGGGATCTTCCCACGTCCCAACATTTGGGTCTGCAGCCCCCGGATCGACCAATTGGTTCTGGAGCACGACGTACTCGCGACCATCGTATTGGATGTACTTCACATCCAGAACCTGCGTGTTGGGGTCGTAGTATTGCCCCATCCAAGTCGTGTTCTCGGGGTTTGTGACGTCGACTATGTGCATCTCCGTCCACCCAGCGATGTAGGCGTATATATTGCCGTCAGGGGACTCAGCAACCTGAACCTCGGCGTTCCCGGGCTCAGTCAGCGGATTATAGCCCAGGGGCTTTATGTTCGGGGTCGAGAGCACGTGTTGGCTAGCATTCCTGTGGTCGTGACCGTCGTCCTGCAGCAAAGGGTCGATGACACTGCTAGAGAATTCTGCATTCGTGCTACCTTCGTCTTCGAGAAGTAGGATTCCGGCTGAGCCTAGCAGCAGGAGTACTGACATCGACAGGCCTGCGAGAATTCCAACACGCTGCCTGTTCATAGCATACCGTGGAGGCAGGCCGTGTTGAAGCCATCGCTTCTGTACGTCCAACTAGGGGTAGGTGGGCTAAGATAGCAACGAGAGGATGGAGTCGTCCAGACTCTCCCAGGAAAATCCCCCGTCATCCTCGGGATTCCTCCCAAAGTGACCCCCGGCGGCAGTCCTCCGATAGATCGGGCGCCTAAGTCCGAGCTTCTCGATTATAGACGACGGCCTGAAGTCGAATGAATCCCTCACTCGCTGTTCGATCTCAATGTCTGAAATGCCATGGGCCCCAGTTCCCTGTGTGTCCACATGGATGGCCGTTGGCTCTGCGACGCCAATGGCGTATGAGACCTGAATCTCGCATTTCTCAGCTAGGCCTGCTGCGACGACATGTTTCGCAGCCCATCTCGCTGCGTATGATGCAGACCTGTCGACCTTGCTGGGGTCCTTCCCGCTGAACGCCCCTCCTCCGTGGCGGCCCATCCCTCCGTAGGAGTCCACAATGACCTTTCGACCCGTTATCCCGGCATCGGCATGTGGTCCGCCAAGAAGGAACCTCCCAGTCCCATTGATGACGATTCTCGTATTATCAGTAAGCATGCGACTTGGCATGGACTCCTTGATGATCTTCTCTATGACCTCTGACCTAATGAAAGAGTGCTCTTCAGAGACGTCGCCCCCGAACATCTCGCTTGCAAGGTCGTCATGCTGGATTGCTAAGACGAGGCTGGTTATCTCTATGGGTTCCAATCCCATGTATCTGATTGAGACCTGGCTCTTCGCATCAGGCCTGGCCCATGGCAGCTTTCCTGTTTGCATCGCCTCAGTAGTTGCGTTGGTGAGCCTGTGGGAAAGCAGGATGGGGGCGGGCATCAATAGCCCCTCGGCGCCATCGATGAAGTTGGACTCAGTTGTGGCATAGCCGAACATTATTCCTTGGTCCCCTGCTCCTTGCTCGGGGTCGATCCCAGAACCAGAGTCGACACCTTGGGCTATGTCTACCGATTGCTTTCCGATCAAGCACGTGACATCACACGTTTCCTCGTTTGAGGCATCCATCCCGACCGATAGGTCGTCGTACCCGATGTCCACAGCCACCCTCCTGGCGATCTCCTCGAATTCGATTTGAGGGTCTCCTGCCAGCGTTACCTCTCCCGCTAGGACGATGCTGCTGGAGCGAGAAGACCCCTTCACCAAAGCCTCGACAGCCACCCTCGCACCCGGGTCATGCATGATACACTCGTCGAGGATAGCGTCAGATATCGCATCGCACAGTTTGTCGGGATGCCCAGAAGACACAGATTCCGAGGTGAACGTGCGCGCCATGTCCTGCCCGTGGCAATTATGAACTTCAATCGCGCGGTTGCCAGCCCCACCAGACTCAGTACATATCCTAATTTACACCCTTCACCAGGGGCAGTTATGAGCCAGTCCCTGCTCGATCCTCCGCCATTTATCATTGCAGACCCCAGCCTCGCTGATTTTGGGAGGAAGGAGATCTCGGTCGCAGAGCATGAGATGCCCGGACTGATGCAGATAAGATCGAAATATGCTGAATTAAAACCCCTGGCTGGCGTTAGAGTCAGTGGATCCCTCCACATGACGATCCAAACGGCTGTTCTGATTGAAACTCTTGTTGACCTTGGGGCCGACGTCAGATGGGCGAGCTGCAATATCTTCTCGACTCAGGATCACGCGGCTGCGGCCATCGCCGAAGCCGGCGTCCCCGTGTTCGCGTGGAAGGGAATGAGCCTCGAGGAGTACTGGGAGTGCACTTACCTCGCACTTTCCCATCAAGGCCACGACGGCCCCCAGCTGATCGTGGATGATGGCGGCGACGCGACCCTCCTCATCCACAAGGGTTTCGAGTTGGAGGGAGGCAGCGACTGGGTGCATGAGCCTCCTACGTCTGCGGAGGAGGCCGCCATCAAGGCCCTCCTCAAGGACATCCACAATGCAGACCCAAAGAGATGGACAAAGATGGTCGAATCCATCGTCGGCGTATCTGAGGAGACGACGACTGGCGTCCTCCGGCTGAATCAGAGGGTGGAGGACGGCACGCTCCTCTTTCCGGCAATCAACGTCAACGACTCCGTCACCAAGTCCAAGTTCGACAACCTGTATGGTTGCCGGGAGTCCCTCGTGGACGGAATCAAGCGGGCCACAGATGTGATGATCTCCGGAAAGCATGCAGTCGTCTGTGGCTATGGCGATGTTGGCAAGGGCTCGGCGGCTGCGTTGAAGGCGCAAGGCGCTAGGGTCTCCGTGACTGAGATCGACCCTATCTGCGCTCTGCAGGCCGCCATGGAGGGGTACACAGTCACCACGTTGGAGGATACATTGGGATCCGCCGACATCTACGTGACGGCGACAGGCAACAGGGACATCATCACCCTCGAGCACCTCAGCAAGATGAAGGACCAAGCCATCGTGTGCAATATCGGTCACTTTGACAACGAGATACAGGTCGAGCGCCTCCAAGGCGAGGCCAGCATCGCGCACGAAAACATCAAACCGCAGGTTGACAGGTACGACTTCCCGGAGGGCCACTCGGTCTACCTGCTTGCCGAGGGGCGCCTCGTGAACCTCGGTTGTGGGACAGGACATCCAAGTTTCGTCATGTCCACAAGCTTCTGCAATCAGGTGCTGGCGCAGATGGACCTATGGGGCAGCCAGGGCCTCTATGGCAAGCAGGTCTACATGCTCCCCAAGGAGCTTGACGAGGAAGTGGCCATGCTCCATCTCAACCGGATAGGAGCCAAGTTAACTACCTTGACTAAAGACCAGGCCGCTTATATCGGCGTGACCAAGGAAGGCCCCTTCAAGTCCGACTCCTACAGGTACTGAGGCCTATCACCTTCAAACACTCGGCCTCCTTCCGACCGTCGTGCGCGGGAGGGCCCTGATCGTCGTTGTCGCTATTCTGCTCTGCCCCATCGCATCGGCCCATGAGGCGAAGGACTACACCGTGCTGTTGAGATCGGATGGGACCTCGCCTGCCGACATACCAGCGGGGGTGCTGGTCACGACAGATCGAATTTTCTTCATGATGGTCGATGCTGGAGATAACAAGAGCCAGCGAATCCTCGTCGACGTCGATGGGGATGGCAACTTCTCCGGATCGGATGACATTCACTCTCCCATTCTGACGACTTCCTGCGCTTTGGACGATGAGGGGAACAAGTCGGATCCAGAGTGCGCCGTGACGTACACGCTCGAGATGGGCCCCTCAAATGGACTGCTCCCTGGTACAGTCTCATTCATGATCCAGCACATGAATGGCACAGATGCGTCCTACAATTTGTCATTCATGGCCCACTTCTCCGAGGACAATCACATCGAGGACGGAATACTGATTCAGCCGACTGAGGAAGAGGCAGATCCCAGATCCATGGAGGCGATTGCCAGGGCGGGCTTGGTCATCGGCGCCGTGTCTGTAGTACTGTTCGGAGTCGTATTGATCAGGCAAGGAAGGGAGTGAGCATCTCCAAGAGGGGATGCACTCAAGACCAATGCCTCTGTCGGGCGTCCATAGGGCGCTTAGCTCAGCTTGGAAGAGCACCTGGTTTGCAACCAGGGGGCCGGGGGTTCAAATCCCCCAGCGTCCACCA
>MDTD01095325.1_pt1 | contig 66867 bp, 57 predicted proteins | sample 811221 | NCBI WGS metagenome assembly MDTD01 (sample SAMN05326646, study PRJNA326480) | marine metagenome | isolation source: seawater | place: Pacific Ocean: South West | collected 2011
ATGGTGTAATCCATGAACGAGCCGCTGAGGAGCTGGCCTTCTTCGTCGTAGACGACCTGCTCGACCAGGGCCTGCCCCGCGCCTTGCGCGATGCCGCCCTGGACCTGCCCCTCGACGATCATCGGGTTGATGACGCGGCCGAAATCGTCGACCACGACATAGGACAGAAGGTCGACGACGCCGGTGTCGCGGTCGATCTCGACCTCGCAGATGTGGCAGCCATTGGGGAAGGTCGGCGCCTTCGGGTCATAGGCCGCCCCTTCGTCGAGGCCGGGATCGATCTCCTCGAAGGGGAAGTTCCGCGGCATGTAGGCAGCATCCACCACCTCGCGCATGGTGAGGCTGCGGTCGGTGCCGGCGACCCGGAACGAGCCGTCGGCGAATTCGATGTCGTCGACCGCGGCCTCCAGGATATGCGCGGCCACCTTGCGGCCCTTCTCGATCACCTTGTCGGCTGCCTTGAGGATCGCCGAGCCGCCGACGGGCAGCGAGCGGGAGCCGACGGTGCCGCGGCCGAAAGCCTGGCGGTCGGTATCGCCGAACACCACGTCGACATCGTCCCATTCGACCCCCAGCCGGTCGGCGACGAGTTGCGAGAACGTCGTCTCGTGGCCATGGCCGTGATTGTGGGTCCCGACGAACACGGTGACCTTGCCGCTGGGCTGGAAGCGGATTTCGGCCATCTCGTAGGTCGGCAGCATCGCCTTGGCCAGCGCGCCCGGCGACGGCCCCAGGCCGCAGGCCTCGATATAGGTCGACATGCCGCGGCCGCGGAGCTTACCGCGCTTGGCCGACTCGGTCCGGCGCGCCTCGAAGCCGTCATAGTCGGCGATCCGAATCGCGTCTTCCATGTTCCGGTCGAAGTCGCCGCTGTCGTAGACCGGGCCCACCGGGCTCTTGTAGGGCATCTGCTGCGGCGTGATGAAGTTCCGCCGCCGGATTTCGGCTGGGTCGAGGCCGAGTTCGTGAGCCGCATTGTCGACCAGCCGCTCGACCACATAGGCCGCTTCCGGCCGGCCCGCGCCACGATAGGCGTCGACCGGCGTCGTATTGGTGAAGACCGTCGTCACCTGCACGTGGATCGCCGGGGTCGAATAGACCCCCGCCATCAGCGGCACCGAGGCCATGCTCGGCACGCCCACCGCGAAGGTCGAAAGATAGGCGCCGAGATTGGCCGTCGTCCGCACGCGCTGGCCGAGGAACTTGCCGTCCTTGGAGAGCGCCAGTTCGCAGACCGTGACATGGTCGCGGGCATGGGCGTCGGCGACGAAGTTCTCCGACCGGTCGGCGGTCCATTTCACCGGCCGCTTCAGCTTCCGCGCCGCCCAGGCGACCGTCGTCTCCTCGGGGAAGATCGCCGCCTTCATCCCGAAGCCGCCGCCGACGTCGGGGGAGATGACGCGGAGATTGTAGTCGTTCAGGCCCAGCACATGGCGGGTCAGCATGAACTTGACCACGTGGGGATTCTGGCTGGTGGTGTAGAGAGTGAGCTTCTCGTCGCCTTCGTCGTACTCGGCGAGCGCCGCCCGCGGCTCCATCGGATTGGAAACGACGCGGCTGTTGATCAGTTCGATCCGCGTCACGTGATCGGCCGCGGCGAAAGCCTTGTCCGTCGCGTCCGCGTCGCCGGCCTGGAAGACGTAGCAGACGTTGTTCGACGCATGCTCGGGCCAGATGCGCGGCGCGTCCGGATTGGTGGTCGTGGCCGAAACCACCGATGCGTCCAGAGGTTCGTAGTCCACCGCCACCAGCTCCGACGCATCGCGAGCGGCGGCTCGGGTCTCGGCGATCACCACCGCCACTGCGTCGCCGACATGGCGGGCGACGTCTCGGGTCAGCGGGAATCGCGGCGGCGCCGCCATCGGCTTGCCATCGATGCTGTCGAGCTTGAGCATGGTCGGCAGGCTGCCGACGCCATCGGACTCCTGATCCTTGCCGGTGTAGATGGCGACCACGCCCGGCACCGCCGCGGCTTCCGCGACGTCGATACCCTTTATGCGGGCATGGGCGTGTGGCGAACGGACGAAGAAGGCGTAGAGCTGGCCGGCCCGGTTGACGTCGTCCACATAGCGGCCATGCCCGGTCAGGAAGCGCTTGTCCTCCTTACGGCGTACTGCCATTCCAATTCCGTTCGCAGCCATGCCTGCCTCCCCACAGTCTTACGCTCTGACCCAAGGAGTAGAGATCGCCTCTTGTTCCGACGCTGAGGCGATCGCCCTCCAGCGGCCCGGATTATGGGCGAACCGATGGCATGCGACAAACCGGAACCACACCGCCGTAACACGCGTTCACGTCACCCCGCGCGATTGTTGCAGGGCCGGTTCGCCGACGTTATAAGGAGCGCTCCGTGGCGGCCCGAACTCAGATCCGCCATGCGACATCGGGACGGAGTGTAGCTCAGCCTGGTAGAGCACCGTCTTCGGGAGGCGGGGGCCGGTGGTTCGAATCCACTCACTCCGACCAGTCACGAACGGCCGATACCGGTAAATCCGTATCGGCCGTTTCTATTTTCCGCGCGCCCCGGTCCGGGACGGCGAGACGATGGGATCGAGAAATGAACGCGCGACGGCTGATGACGATTGTGGCGGGCCTGACGCTGGCGGCAGCGCTCGGCGGATGCAACAATTCCCAGCCCGGCCAGTCGGGGACGCTCTCCGACATTCTCAGCGGTGCCGGGGCGCCGTCCAGAGACCTGGTCTGCTATCACCGCGAGGCCCAATGCCCCGTCGAAGCCGGCGCCCAGGCCGGAGAACCGTGTTTCTGCAGCACGGGCTGGGGCTATCTCAAAGGCAAGGTCCGGCCCAAATCGGACAGCGGCAGCCTCTGGTAACAGGACGAGGCCCAGGCCGAAACGGCCTGGGGTCGATCCGACCTGGAGCAGCCATCGATCAGGCGGACTCGCCTGACCGATGATAGCTGGTCGTTATCAGCAGCTTAACGCGCCGGGCGCCCTCCAATCGGGTGCACAACGCTCTGAACCGTGAACTCGACGTGGTCCGAAGGCGTAAGGGACTTCTCACGCCGTTTCGGTACGGAGCAGTCGCGCGCTAGGACTCCAGTCCCAGCATCATCATCGGCAGCTCCATCGAGCCGCTCCAGACGGCGTTGCCGTCTTCCTTTTTGTTCCGGAACAGCTCGGAGTGCATCTTGAAGGCTCCGGTCACGCCAGCGTATTTGCCGGTGCCGCTGATCCAGGTGGCCTTGCCCTCGCAACGCGCGTCGGAAGTCATCGTCGCCGCGGTCGAGCAGGTCCAGTCGGCAACCGCCTGGTCGCCATCGGCATCGGTGAAGACGCACATGCCCTGCATGTCCTCGATGGTCGTGAAGCCGCAGGAGAAGCTGCGCCCCTCATAGGCCCGGCCGACGAACGGGCAGTCGACCGTCGCTCCGGCGAGCACCGGACTCGTCGTCGACGATGCGGTGCCGGAGATCCGACCGGAAATGACCTCCTCGTCGCCCACGTCAAGGACGCGGAGCTCCGGGGGGCCGTCATACTGGACCGTGAACTTGGTGGTATCCGCCGGCGCCTGCTCCGCCCCGGTCTCCTCGGCAGCGAGGGGCGCCAGCGAGCCGCAGACCAGCCCCAAGGCGACTATGCTCATCCCGATCTTCATTGCGAGCTCCCTTACGCCGCGAAACGTTCCGTAGAAGCTAATATAGGCGGCGTCGCCGTCAAATGTGCGAAGCGTTTCCTACCTGCCGCCTTAATCCGCATCAAGGCGCGCGATCAAGGCCTCCGCCGCAGCCGCGCGCATCGATTGCGGATAGGCCGCGGCATAGTCGGCCAAGCCGGCCGCCGCCGCCTCGCGGTAGCGACTGCGTTCGGCCTCGTCCGGCGCCAAAAGGGCGGCGCGTCCGTAGTTCACCGCCAGGACGAAACGGATTTCGGCCAGATCGGGATGCGCGGGGAATCGGGCGAGAAATCTTTCGCCGTCGGCGATCGCCCCACGGACAGACGTCCAGTCGCCGGCAAGCGGTGCAAAAGGATCCGCGACGAAACTGTCGTAGAACCGCGCCGTGATCACTTCGTGCAGCGCCTCCGCCGCATGATCGCCGCCACCGCCGGTGAGAGCGAGATAGCATTCCAAAGACCCTACGGGAACCGGATAACGCCCGAGTTTGGGGGACAGTGTCAGCGTGAAGCCACGGGCGGCGAGCTCACGTAAGTAGACTTCGGCGACTGTACCGTGACTGCCGGCATGGACCATGTAGTCCTGGTTCAGGAGATCGACCGACTCGCTCAGGACCATGCCGCGTTGGAAGAACGCCTCGGCCTGCCCTTCCCGGCCCGCCTCATCGGCGATCGCCCGATGACTGTCGAGCCGTCCGAGGAAGTCCTCCATCGCCGCAGCGTTGAGAACGTCGTGGGCGACGGCGAACCGAGGGACGGCGAGCATCCCTACGAGGACGAAAACCCAGCAACGGATCATTGGCCGCCCGAGGCGCCGGAAGATGCCTCGACGGCAGTGTCGGGCGGCGGGTGTCCTTCCCGAAAGGCCGTCACCCCCTCATGCCATGGGACCGGCAGATCCGCGCCGGCGATGCCGCCTTCCACGAATGGAGCGGCACGGTCGGACAGTGCCGCCGCCAGGACATAGGCATGACGGTCAGGAAAATCACCGCGGCAGATGAGCAAATGGCCATCCACCGGCATCAACGTTCGGATGTCGGTCGGGCCGAAAGCGGTGAAGGGCGGTTCGCCCTTGAGAAGCGCCGCCGCGAGTGCGCGTGACAACACGCCGACGTCGAGCTGGCCGGTCGAGATCAGGCTCGCGAACCGTTCGATGGTGGGGGCCCGGGTCACGCGCGCGGCGCTCTCGGGCAGGGTTTCGACGAGAAAGTCGGCGATCGCCTGTCCGATCGGATAGGAGGGCTCGTCCTCGCGGCTGGTCAGGATCAGCAGATGCCTTTGCCGGTAGACCTGCCATTGCCGGTAAGGCGTATGGGCGGTGCATAGCGTGAACGCAGCCAGCGCGGCAGCCCCGCCCAGGAATCCGCGTCGATCGAGCATCATCGTCATGATCGGCGACGAGGAGGCGGCATCAGCCGCCCTCCTCGCCTGAACTCCGTCGCGCCTACTCGAACACGCCGAGGTCGAGGACCGCGGTCATGACATAGTTCGGGACGTCGACCACCTGGCCGACACGAAGATCGACCGCGACGCTGGACAGCACATAGGCCTGTTCCCGCGTCAGCCCGTGCTCGCGGACCAGATAGTCGAGCATCTCCAGAAGCGCGTTCCGCGCCGCCAGCGTCAGGTCCTCCGACAGGTTCTCGAGCGGTGCGATCTTCTCCGAATCCAGATAGGTCATGTAGATCGGAAGGTCGCCCGATTCCTTCTTCGGGAAGCCTGTGGTGGCGTAGAACTCGGACGGTGCCATGTTCTTGAGCTGCGGCCCGCCCTCGATCTGGACCCCTTTGATGAAGGCTCCGGCGCCCTCGCGGATTTCGGTCATCACCGTGACCGTGGCGCCCATCTCGATCGCCGTGCCCGAGACCTCGCCATCGCCCTGGGCGTAATGAACGTCGCCGATGAACAACCCGCAGCCGTCGACGAAGCAGGGAAGCAGCAGGGTCGTTCCGACCTGCATCTGCTTCACGTCGATGTTGCCGCCGTTCTCACGCGGCGGGATGGTCCTGAGGCAGTCGTCCTTGTGGCTGCCCTCGGGCCCGCAGACGGCCTTCGGAAGCGCCCCGATCGGCTGCGGTTGCAGGGCGACACCGCCGGCAGCGGCCAGATCGGCCTCGCGCTTCTTCCACGCCTGGATTTCGGGCTCGCCCGGCATGGTCCCGATCGAGCCGGTGAAGGCATTCATCGGCACTTTGATGCCGGGAAGCTGTTCCGACACCGCATAGGCGGAATTCAGCCGCCAGTTGGCGACATAGGGCTCCGGAAACTTGTCGCGAAGGAAACCGAACCCCGGAACGATGGTCGTGTAGCCGTAGTCGTCGGGGACGATGGTGATGAAGGTAATGGCGACCGCGTCGCCCCGCTTCGCCCCTTCGACATAGACCGGCCCCGTCATCGGATGGACGAGGTTGAGGTCGATCGCCGCGAGATCGTCCGGCGTCGAGGTCAGATTGAGATCGCTATCGAGCGCATCCCGGGTCTCGAAGGTGATCAGATCGCCCGGCTTTGCATGGGCCACCGGCTCGATGGCCGGGGGATAGCGGTTGAAGCAGTGCGGGTCGTCCACGCAATGAGCACCGGCCTTCTCGACCAGAACCCTGTTGTAGCCGACGACGTCCGAAGTATCGGCCAGAGCCGCTCCCCCCAACAGAAGAGGTGCTCCCATCCCAGCCAATACGCGACCAAAACGCGTCAATGTCCTCATCGTCCCCATCTCCACCCAATGGGGCCCGTCGCCCTTATTCGGGTGTACGAGCCCGATCGACGATCAGGAACTGTAACCCGCTGCCCTTTCCCGTGTCATCCGGGTTTTTGCGATGCACAAAAAACCGTCGATTGCCTTTACCAGCGGCAAATTGATGCGCAGCGGGCCCGCCCGGCAACGCAGAGATACGCGGAAGTAGTGCTTCAGCCCCAGGTTTCGCGGAACCCGCGACGGCGCACGGACGATGGTGCTGGCGGCGTGGTCGTTTCCGGTTTGGGCTTGGCTTTGGATTTGGCCTTCTTCGGCTGAGGCGGCGCACTCTCCGGCGCCGGCTTGCGCGCCGGAGCGAGGTCGAACACGGGCCGGCCGAAATAGTAGCCTTGCCCGAACTGAACGCCCTGCGACATCAGGAACGACGCCGTAGCCTCGTTCTCGACCCATTCCGCCACGGTCTCGATGCCGAGGTCGCGGCACAGGCCGTTCATCGCCTTGAGAAACGCCCGGATCTGCTTGTCATCGAGAGCGTCGCGGACGTAGGCGCCGTCTATCTTCACATAATCGACCGTCAGTTCGCGCAGGTAACTGAATGCGGCCGCGCCGGCCCCGAAATCGTCGAGGCAGACTTCGTGCCCACTCCTGCGAAGACGCTGGATGGCCGCATTGCTGTCGGAAAGATCGGCGATCTCAGCGGATTCCGTCACCTCGAACAGCAAACGCGACCGCAGTGCCGGATTGCGTTCGAGGACGGCCTCCAGCGCATCCATGAACACTGTGCTGCTGAGCGACCGGCCGGACAGGTTGACAGCCACCTCGGGTGCATCGTCGGGTCCCAATTCACCCAGGATCTCCAGAACCCGCTGACACATCATCAGATCGAATTCGCCGATCATGCCCGTCTCTTCCGCGAAGGCGATGGTCTCGAAAGGCGAATCGACATCGTCGGCAAAGCGGGCCAGCGCCTCGTAGTGATGGACGGCGCCCGTCTCCAGACTGACGATCGGCTGGAATGCGACCCTGAACGCCCGGGACCCCACCATTTCGCGGAAATTGGCGATGCGCTCGACGGCGTCGTTCAGCATGCCCTCATAGCTGTCGCTGAGGCTCTGCACCGACAGCGTGCCGTCGCGCGAGGTCATGTACTTCTTGATCGTATAGGTGAGCGCGCGGATAGCACCGTCCTCGTCCAGCGACCCGGATGCGAGGTCCAGGGTCGAAGCGGAGACCGCCATCCCCCGCTTCTCGGGGTCGAGGGCACGGGTGGTTTCGGCGATTTCTTCTTCGAGACCGGCAAGGTCGAGGCCGGCCCGATGAACGAAGCCGTAACGGCCGTCGCCGAGCCGCCCGGCGGTCATTCCGTCGACGGCCTTGGCGCGGAGCTGCTCGCCGATCTGCTGAGCGAGACGCCGCCGCACATCCTCGCCGACCCGTCCCCGGAACGCCTCGAAATCCGGCAGGGTCAGGAATGTGAGCTCGGAACTGCCGCCGCCTTCGCGTCCGGCCTTCAGGACCTCCGCGGCGAGTTCGCTGAAGCTGTCGGCGTCGGCGAGGCCGCTCTCCTCGTCACGCTTGATATTGCTCGCGGCCTGCGTCGCAGCGGCGTTCGCGCGCGCCACGCTGAGCGAAATGAAGAAGTGATTGCCGAAATCGGCGATGCGATAGCCCGACATCACGCAACGCAACGGACGACCGCCCGCGCCGGACATTGTGAGGATCACCGGATCCATTCGGTGCTGCCCAGCCTCGGCGAGAATGCGGCGGGCGACGCCGCGGTCTTCTTCGACCACCAGACTTTCGAAAGTAAGGCCTTCGAACTTCCCGCCCTTCGGCGGGGCGAGCGCCGAGGTCGCACCGGCGGCGAAGCGGATGCATCCGTCGGGATAGAGTTCGAGAACGATATCGGCCGCCGCGAAGGCGAAGGCGACGAATCTGTCCCGTTCGGTGCGTACGGTGTCGGCGGCGGACGACACTTCTTCCCCTCGCGCCATCAGCCGGCCATCCCCGTTGCGTCCCTGTTCGGCGAGAGCCGCGCTGCCGGCCCTCCGTTCACGGCCTTCCCCGCTCAGCGGCTTCCTGTGATACCCGGTGGAGCGGAGCGGCGGCCGTAGGATCCTCGGGCCAGGCCGAGCATACGATCTGGTCCCGCCCCTTGTCCTTGGCATCGTAAAGGGCGCGGTCCGCAGCGGCGATAAGGTCCGAAGAGGTGAGCTTGGGTCCGGGCACGACGGAAGCCAATCCAATGCTGATGGTCACATGATCGCTATGGGCCGAGGCTTCATGCGGGACGTTGGCTTCCGCAACGCTCGCCCGCATCGCTTCCGTGACGACCAGACCGCCGTCGATCGGCGTGCGCGGCAGAACCGCGATGAATTCCTCGCCGCCGTAGCGGGCCACGAGGTCCGCCGGACGATTGAGGCTGCGTTTCAGGCAGTTGGCAATCATCCACAGACAGTCGTCGCCAGCCTGATGGCCATAGGTGTCGTTATAGGCTTTGAAGTAATCGACATCGATCATCGCCACCGACAGGCTGGCGTTTTCGCGGAGGCTCCGGCGCCATTCCTGGTCGAGATATTCCATCGCCCTGCGGCGATTGGGGATGCCGGTCAGGCCATCCAGCGTCGTCAGGTGACGCAGCCGCTGGTTCGTGTCCTTGAGAAGCCGCGTGATCTCCAGCAGTTCCTGCTCGCGCTTCTTCCTGGCCTCCATCTCCTTCTTCAAGGCGAGGGCGGAATGGACGCGCGCATTGAGCTCGACCTTGTTGATCGGCTTCGGGATGTAGTCGGTGGCGCCGGCCTGGAAAGCGTTTTCGAGCGGCTCGACCTCGTTCAGCGCCGTCACCATGATGACCGGCGTATCGCGATGACGCTCGGACGTCTTGATCTTCCGGCAGGCTTCGACGCCGTCGATGCCCGGCATCATGATATCCATCAAGATCAGCTGGACGTCGTCCCGGCCTTCCTCGGTTTGGTCGTCTGACAAACCGAGCACATCGAATGCTTCCGTCGCCGAATCGGCGAGCACGATGTCCTCGAAGCCGGAGGCTTCGAGGACATGCTTCAACAGCATCCGGTTACCGGGAAGATCATCGACCACCAGGATCGCCATGCGCGGTGCGCGCCTCCAAGACAAGGGACCAGCCGACGTGCGGGACCACCCGCATGCCGGGCAGTCGCTTCACCGTCGACGCGCTCGAACGCCCCGGACGGATTGGATTGCTCCGAGAATACCCAACTAGACTAGACCACGCGATGCTTAACGATACCCTACTCTGCGCCGCACCAATCTCGGAATGAATGCCGGCGTCTTCCGTCGATACCGCTCGTAGTCGGCCCCATACATCGCGACCAGACGCCGTTCCTCGAAGCGGCTACCGACTATAAAATAAACGCTCGCCCATAGCGCAGTGGCAAGACCGAACTCGCTATCCGCGATTCCCAGCAGCAACAGAATGCTGCCGACATAGAGCGGATGCCGTACATAACGGTTGAGGCCGCTGATATGGAGCGGCTCCGGCGTCTCGGCCTCCCCGTCCCTGTCGCCGATCTGCCTGAAGCCCGCGAAGCGGCGCAGGTCGTATTGCCGAAGGGAAAGAATCAGCACCAGCAGGCCCACCCCCACCGCTGCCGTTCGCACCCACAGCATAACGGGCGACCACACGAACGCGCGGGTATCCAGCAACAGGTGGCCGCCGACGATCACCACAACCAAATGAACGGCCGCCAGAAGGTTGTACGACAGCCGCTGCCAGCGCCCCACCACCCGCAACGGCGACCGGTCGCCCGCAAGCAGCGAATGGCCGAGGCCGAAACTCAACCACAACAGAAAATAGCCGCCCTGCGCCGTCAGCCATACGAACATGGCAGAAATGCTATGGCGGTAGCGGCAGGCGAACAACAAGCCCGGTGACGATTCAGCGGACAGGATGCTATTGTGCCGCTCTGCACTAAACGGCCCGACTCATACGAAGGCTCGACATGCCGATCATCAACCGCATCGCCGCCTACCAGCCGGACATGGCGGAGTGGCGTCGCGATATCCACCGCCATCCCGAATTGGCCTATCAGGAGAATCGGACCGCGGCGAAGGTTGCGGCAATGTTGCGCGAATTCGGTTTCGACGAGGTCGAGGAGGGGATCGGCAAGACCGGTGTCGTCGGCGTTCTGCGGAACGGCGACGGACCGCGGATCGGCCTGCGCGCCGACATGGACGCGCTGCCGCTGCACGAGATCAGCGACAAGCCGTACAAATCGGTCCATGACGGCGTGATGCATGCCTGCGGTCATGACGGGCACACCGCCATGCTGTTGGGTGCCGCCCGTTATCTGGCCGAGAATCGGAACTTCAAGGGTACCACCGTGTTCGTGTTCCAGCCGGCCGAGGAAGGGGCGGCGGGGGCGCGCGCGATGATCGAAGACGGATTGTTCGACCGTTATCCGGTGGACTTCATCTACGGCGTTCACAACATGCCGGGTCTCCCCGCGGGAAAGATCGCCATCGGGGCGGGACCGATCATGGCGGCCGCCGATTCGTTCGAGGTGATCGTCCAGGGCCGCGGCGGACATGGCGCAATGCCGCAGAGCACCGCCGACCCCGTCGTCGCGGCCTCGGCGATGGTGATGGCCCTGCAGACGATCGCGTCGCGGAATCTCGACCCTGTGAAAACGCTGGTGATCTCTGTCACGCAGTTCCATGGCGGCGACGCGTTCAACGTGATTCCCGACACGGTCAAGTTGGGCGGAACCGTCCGGTATTTCGAACCGGAGATCGGCGCGCTGACCAAACGGCGGATGCGCGAGGTTTTGGACGGCGTGGCGGCGGCTTATGGCGTTTCGGCGACGCTGAACTATTCCGAGGGCTATCCGCCGACGATCAATCACGCCGAATCCGCCGCCTTCGCTCAGTCGGTGGCCACGGACGTTGCCGGCGACGCTCAAGTGCTGTGCGAGCAGCCGGCTGTGATGGGATCGGAGGACTTCTCGTTCTTCCTGCAGGTGAAGCCCGGCGCCTATGCCTGGATCGGCAACGGCGAGGGGGAGGGCTGCCACCATCTGCACAATCCCCATTACGACTTCAACGACGACATCATGCCGATCGGCGCGAGCTACTTCTCGCGGCTGGTCGAGACCGCTTTGCCGAAGGGCTGAGGGGCGACCGATGCCCAAATTCGCCGCCAATCTCTCCATGCTGTTCACCGAAACGGACTTCCTGTCACGGTTCCGTCTGGCGGCGAATTGCGGATTCGGCGCCGTCGAATTCCTGTTCCCCTACGAATTCCGGGCGGGCGAACTGGCCGAGCGTGTGTTCCACAACGGGCTCAAGGTCGTCCTGTTCAACACCCCGCCGGGGCGTTGGGGCGACGGTGACCGCGGGCTTGCCGCGATGCCCGGCCGCAGGGCCGAGTTCGAGGAAGGGGTGGGACGCGCACTCGACTACGCGAAGGCGCTGAACTGCGGGCAGATCCATGTCCTCGCCGGCACCCTGCCCCCCGACGCCGACCGCGCGGCGGCGCGCGAGACCTATATCGAGAACCTGCGCTTCGCCGCCGCCGCCGGTGCTGAGGAGGGCGTGCGCATCCTGATCGAGCCGATCAACTCGCGCCGCGACATACCCGGCTATTTCCTGGATCACACGGATCAGGCGCGGGCGATCATCGCCGAGGTCGGTAGCCCGAACCTGTTCCTGCAGTGCGACCTCTACCACGTCCAGATCATGGACGGCGATCTGGCGGAGACGCTGACCGCCAACATGGACATCATCCGCCACATCCAGATCGCCGGAAATCCCGGCCGGCACGAGCCGGACAACGGCGAGATCAACTACCCCTACCTGTTCAACGTGATCGACAACCTGGGCTACCAGGGCTGGATCGGCTGCGAATACCGCCCAGCCGGCGGCACCGCCGAAGGGCTGAACTGGGCCTTCGACTACGGGATCAGCGGCACCGGCGGCGGCTGAGGCCGGACGGCACGATCTGACGCGCACCTGATCAGCCCGCGCCTGCACCGACGTTTCAGTCCCCCTCCGCCTTGGGGGAGGGGTGAGGGGCGGTGGGTCTTCGGCCGCAGAGGTCGAGCGACATTGGCGCCCGGTCGTTCCGCCGGTCCCTCCTCATCCCCCCGCCCCTTCTCCTCCGGCGAGGAGAAGGGGAGCGCTCGGCGCGAGGGTCTGCCGCCGCCACGGCACCCCTAGAGATGCTGGCGTCGAGGGCGAGCATGACACGGTTCTTTGTGGGGCATCGTCATCGCGAGGAGCGTAGCGACGCGGCGATCCAGATGCCCGGCTCTGGACTGCTGCGCCTTCGTCTCGCAATGACGTTGCGGCGCTTGACCGCACTGCGCGTCGCACCAATTTCACTTGTGAGGTGCCGTGCCGGCGATGGCTCGCTCGCCCGAGAAAGGGACCGGCCGCCGCCTCAAATCGGCGAAAGGAGGCTACGAAAATGACACCTCCCGCGCAGGACGCCGCATAGCGGCCGCTATTCGCAGTCGAACGACTGAAATGCTCGGCGTGATGTCGAGCTTGGAGAGAGTTGAGCCCCGCACGGCACCGGCCGGCGGGGCTCAGACGTTTCCAGGACCCGCGGTTCAGGCCGCGAAGTCGCGGATCACACGACCCGGCCGGTCGTCCCCGGCGATGACGCCGGTCTCGTCGGCGACGCGATGCCCATTCACCCACACGCCGTGAAGGCCCACCGGGTCCGCGGTCAGACGCGGCGCCCCGGCCGGGAGGTCGAACACCCGGCGCGAGGGCTTGCGGCCGATGGTCGCCGGGTCGAACAGGATCATGTCGGCCCAAGCGCCGGGCGCGATCCGGCCGCGGTCGGCGATCCGGTAGATGTCGGCCGGCGCGCGGGTCAGCTCGTGGACGGCCTGTTCCAGCGAGAGCGCGCCGACGTCGCGCACCCAATGTCCGAGCAAGTGCAACCCGAACCCGGCATCGCAGAAGAAGGTGAGATGAGCGCCGGCGTCCGACAGCGCGATACTGGTGTTGCGGTCGTTCAGCATGCGCCCGACCGCTTCCTCGTCCGAGTTGAGAAGGAGCGAGGTGAACATCGTCTCCAGATTTTCCTCAAGGCCGAAGTCGAGGAACCAGTCGAGCGGGTGCTTGCCGGCTTCCCGCGCCAAAGCGGCGACCGAGCGGCCCTCGGCCCCCCGCGAAGCCGGATTGGCGGTCTCGACGACGGTAATCTTGTCCCAGTCGCCGTTGAACACGCGCACCTTGCCGCCCGGATTGTCGAGGTCGTCCTTCACGCCGGCGCGGAACGACGGATCCGCATAGACCCGCTTGAGAGCCTCCGGGTCATGCGCGGCCATCGCCGGCTTCCATCCCGGCAGGCTTTCCATCAGGTACGGGCTCTTCAGGGTGAACTCCATGGTGAGCGGACAGCAGCTCACCTGGCCATAAACCTCCCGCCCCCTCTGCCGGGCCGCGCCGATGTTCGCAAGTTCCTCGAACACGCGCTTGGGCTGGATGTTGTTGTGAAGCAGCGCCGCCACCATCACCGGCCGACCGCTGTCGGCCGCAAGCGATTCGAGGAAGGCGATATCGGTGCGGCTCCCCTTGGTCAGCATGAAGATGCCGCGCCCCGATTCGCCCATCGCACGGGTCAGGGCCCTGAGTTCCCGTTCGTCAGCAAGCTGGGACGGCATCGGCACGCCGTTCTCGCCGTTATGCCCCTCGAAGGTCGAGGTCGAGAACCCCAGCGCTCCGTTCCGCATGCCGTCGCGAACAATGTCGGCCATCGCGGCGATCTCGGCGTCGGTCGCCGCACGCTCGGCGGCGTCGTCGCCCATCACCCAGGTGCGGATCGACGAATGACCGATGAAGGCGGCGATATTGGGGCCGACACCCCGCCGTTCGAGCATCGCCAGGTATTCGGGATAGGTCTCGAAATCCCACCGCACGCCGGCGCGGAGCGCGTCCAGCGACATGCCCTCGACATGGGTGAGATTACGGAGGGTGCGGTCCCGATCCCCGGGCTTGCAAGGTGCGATGGTGAAGCCGCAGCAGCCGATCACCACGCTGGTGACGCCGAGCGCCGGCGACGGGTCGACCATCGGATCCCAGGTGATCTGGGCATCGTAATGGGTATGGCTGTCGATGATGCCCGGCGCCAGGACCAGTCCGCCGGCATCCACAGTCTCGCGCGCCGGCCCGACATCGCCGTCCACCGCGACGATGCGTCCGTCGGCGACCGCTACCGCGCCGGGCCGGGCCGGAGTCCCCGAACCGTCACAGATCAGCGCGTTCTTGACGACCAGATCGTACACGACCCTTCCTCCTTTCGCGTCGGCGGCGGGGCACCGGCAGTCCGGCGCAACCGCGATATCGCCCACGACGTTAGCGAATGTTTACAAATTAGGCTTATTGCCTTTGAAGGTAGCAGAGCGCCAACCAACATAGAGCGCGATTGTTCGCATAGGCCGATGCGTCCCGCGCGGCGCCGGTTTAACGGAGACCACGAGTGCAGATCGAACGTACGCGGATCGAAGGATACGAGGAAGTCGTCTACGGCGAAGACCCGGAATCGGGCCTCAAAGCCTTCATAGCCATCCATGACACCACCCTCGGCCCGGCCATCGGCGGCTGCCGCATGTGGCCCTACGCCGACCGGGACGCCGCCCTCTCGGACGTCCTGCGGCTGGCCCGCAGCATGACCTACAAGGCCGCCATCGCCCGGCTGCCACTGGGTGGCGGCAAGGCCGTCATCATCGGCGATCCGCACAAGGACAAGACCGAAGCGTTGATGGAGGCCTTCGGCGACTTCGTCCAGGGCCTCGAAGGCCGCTACATCACGGCCGAGGAAGTCGGGATATGGCCCGATGACGTCGAAACCATCTCCCGGCGTACCCGCTACGTCACCGGCCGGCCCCGCCGCGGCGGCGATCCCACCCCGCTTGCGGCCTGGGGCGTCTATTGCGGCATCCGCGCCGCCGTGCGTCATAAGCTGGAGCTGTCTTCCATGGCCGGGCTCAGCGTGGCCGTGCAGGGGCTCGGCCATGTCGGTCACAAGCTCTGCCGCTATCTGCACGACGCGGGGGCCGAGCTGATCGTCGCCGACAAGGATCCGGAGGTCGCAGCGAAGGTCGCTGCCCAGTTCCGGGCCGAGATCGTCGCGCCGGATGCCATTTATTCCGCCGACGCCGACGTCTTCGCCCCCTGCGCGATGGGTGACGTCCTGACGGACGAGACCATTCCCGCACTCAGCGCGTCGATCGTCGCCGGCTCCGCCAACAACCAACTCGCGCGCCGAGAGCTCGGCATGGAGCTGGTGAAGCGCGGCATCCTCTACGCACCCGACTACGTGATCAGCGCCGGCGGCCTGATGAAGGTCGCGGAAGAAGTCGTCTATCCCGGCGATTTCGACCAGGAGCGGCTGCAGGGCCGCGTGGAAGGCATCGGCCTCACCCTCACCCGCATCTTCCGCGAGGCCGACCGCGAAGGCATCGACACGACGACGGTCGCCGATCGTATCGCCATGGACCGGCTGGAGATGGCAAAGGCAGCCTGACCGTCGCTCAGCCACTCTCGTCGCTCTGCGACAGCAGGGCGGCGTTGCCGCCGATGGCGGCGGTGTTGACGGTGACGGTGCGCTCGACCGCGTAGCGCAGCAGGGTGTTGGGGCCACCGGTCTTCGGGCCGGTCCCCGACAGCCCCTCGCCGCCGAAGGGCTGCACGCCCACCACCGACCCCACCATGTTGCGGTTGACGTAGACGTTGCCGACCCGCGCCCGGGCGATCACCCGGCGCGCGGTGTCGTCGATGCGGCTGTGGATGCCGAGCGTCAAGCCGTAGCCGGTCGCGTTGATCGCATCGACCACCTGCTCCAGCCGGTCGCGCTCGTAGCGGACGACGTGGAGGATGGGGCCGAACACCTCGCCCCCCACCCGCTCGATCGAATCGACCTCGACCGCGGTCGGGGCGACGAAGGTGCCGTGCTCCGCCTCCGGCGGCAGCGGACAGCGGTGGATGATCCGCGCTTCCCGTTCCATCCGCGCGATATGGGCATCGAGCGTCGCCTTGGCCTCGGCGTCGATCACCGGGCCGACATCGGTCGCGAGCAGCCCCGGATCGCCGATCCGAAGTTCCGCCATCGCCCCCGCGAGCATCGCCAGCACCCGGTCGGCGATGTCGGCCTGAAGGAACAACACGCGGAGGCATGAGCAGCGCTGCCCGGCGCTGTCGAAGGCCGAGGCGAGGACGTCGGCCACCACCTGCTCGGGCAAGGCCGAGCTGTCGACGATCATCGCGTTCATGCCACCGGTCTCGGCGATCAGCGGCACGATCGGCCCATCGCGCGCGGCGAGCGCCCGCGCGATGGCCCGTCCCGTCGCCACCGAGCCGGTGAAAGCGACGCCGGCAACCCGCGGATCGGCGACGAGCGGCGCACCGACCGCCTCCCCCGATCCCGGCACCAGATTGAGCGCCGCCGCCGGCACGCCGGCCTCGTGCAGCAAGCGGACCGCGAAGGCGGCAATGAGTGGCGTCTGCTCCGCGGGCTTGGCGACCGCCGCGTTCCCGGCCGCCAGCGCCGCCGCGACTTGGCCCGTGAAGATCGCGAGCGGGAAATTCCACGGGCTGATGCAGGCGAAGACGCCGCGGCCGTGGAGCGTGAGCCGGTTGCTCTCCCCCGTCGGGCCCGGCAGGAGGTCGGGTGCCGCGAACCTGGCATGCGCCTCGGCCGCATAGTAGCGGCAGAAATCGGCCGCTTCCCGCACCTCGGCGAGGGCGTTGGGGATGGTCTTGCCGGCTTCGCGCACGCAGAGGGCCATCGCCTCGGCCGCCTCCACTTCCAGGAGGTCGGCGGCGCGCTCGAGACAGGCGGCACGGGTCTCGGCCGGCGTCGCGTCCCAGGCCGGGGCGGCGTCCGTGGCGGCGGCGAGCGCCGCGTCGAGCGCAGTCTCGTCCGCCTCGAACACCGTTCCCACCTCGCGGCGGTTGTCGGCAGGGTCATGGACCAAACGGGGCATTCCCGGCTGCGCTTCGCCGGCGACGATCGCCGCCGCGGTCCAGGGGCCGGTGACCGCCTCCATCTCGGCGGCGAGGGGTTCCAGTACCGTCCGGTCGCTCAGGTCGAGGCCGCGGCTGTTGCGGCGGCGGTCGCCGAACAGGTCGCGCGGCAGCGGTATCCCCGGGTTGGGCTTCTCGGCCAGCGGCCCGACCAGATCGACCGGGTCGGCGATCATCCGCTCCATCGGCGCGTCGTCGTCGACGATGCGGTTGACGAAGGAGGTGTTGGCGCCATTCTCCAGCAGCCGCCGGACCAGATAGGGAAGCAGCGCGTCGTGGCTCCCGACCGGCGCATAGACCCGGCAGGCGACGGGGCGCTGCTCGGTCGCGAGGACATGGTCGTAGAGCGCCTCGCCCATGCCGTAGAGGCGCTGGAATTCGAACGGCCGTTCGCCGGCGATCTCCAGGACGCTCGCCACCGTCTGGGCGTTATGGGTCGCGAACTGCGGGTAGATCGCCTCGCCCGCGGCCAGCATCCGCTTGGCGCAGGCGATATAGGCAATGTCGGTCGAGGCCTTCCGGGTGTAGACGGGATAGCCGTCGAGCCCGCGTTCCTGGGCGCGCTTGATCTCGGTGTCCCAATAGGCGCCCTTCACCAGCCGCACCGGGATGCGGCGGCCGTGACGGCCGGCCTGCGCGACGATCCAGTCAATCACGGCGGGCGCCCGCTTCTGGTAGGCCTGGACAGCGAGGCCGAGGCCGTCCCAGCCGTCGCCCGCATCGGCATGGACGATCTCGAACAGGTCGAGCGAGAGGTCGAGGCGATCGGCCTCCTCGGCATCGACGGTGAGGGCGATACCGGCCTTCGCCGCCGCCGCGGCGAGGCTCCCGAGCCGTTCCGGCAGCGTGGCCAGCACGGCCTCACGCTGGGCGAAGACGTAGCGCGGGTGGAGCGCGGACAGCTTGACCGATATGCCAGGGCGGCGTGCCGGGTCACCGGACTCCGCCGCCGCGCCGATGGCGTCGATGGCGTGCGTGTAGGCTTCGAAATAGCGGTCGGCGTCGCGGGCGGTGAGCGCCGCCTCGCCCAGCATGTCGAAGGAATGGGCGTAGCCGCGCGCCTCGGCCGCCCCCGCCGCCTCCAGCGCCTCTTCGATGGTGCGGCCGATGACGAACTGGCCGCCGATGATCCGCATCGCCCGAAGCATCGCCTGGCGGATGACCGGCTCGCCGCTCCGCGCGACCAACCGACCCAGGAAGGCACCGGCATCCCCGACCGTCTCGCGGTCCAGGTGGATCACGCGGCCGGTGAGCATCAATCCCCAGGTCGAGGCGTTCACGAACAGGGAGGGGCTGTGGCCGAGATGGCGATGCCAGTCGGCCGGGGCGATCTTATCGCGGATCAGCCGGTCGGCGGTGTCGGCGTCGGGGATGCGGAGCAGCGCCTCGGCGAGGCACATCAGCGCCACCCCCTCGGCATTGGCGAGGCCGTATTCGTGGAGGAAGGCATCGAGCCCGCCATGGCGCGCCGCCGCGCCGCGCACCGCCTCGACGAGATCCTGCGTCCGCTCGGCGATCCGGTCCTTGGCATCGGGCGCCATCCGCGCCTCGGCCACCATCTCCCGGACGCAGGCGGCTTCGTCGGCGCGGTAAGCGGCGGCGATCCGCGCGCGCAGCGGATCGAGCGGCGACAGAGGCTCCGGAAAAACGAACGGCGGCGACGCACTCACGGGGCAGCTCCTGCGATTTCCAGACCCATCCGAGATGGGTCCGGAAAGGCACGACGGCCAGCGAGTCCGTTAATTCGTCAGCGGGCGGCCCAGGCCTCCACCTCGACCAGGATCGGCGGCTTCACCAGGGCGGGAACGACCATCAGCATCGAGGCCGGGCGGGCATCGCCGAGGAAGCGGCTGCGCACCTCGACATAGGGGGGGATGTAGCTCTCGTCGGTGAGGTAATGGGTCACCTTGACGAGGTCGTGGACGTTCATCTCCGCCTTTTCCAGCATGGCGATGATGTTGCGCCACGCCCATTCCGCCTGGCTTTCCAGGTCGATCGGCAGGGTGCCGTCCGGCATCAGCCCCGGCGTTCCCGAGGTGTAGAGGGTCTTGGCGCCGGCCGGCACCACCACGGCGTCGCTGTAGCGCCCAATATGCGCCGCGACCCCGACGTCGACGATCTCGTTCATGTCCGCCCTCCCTCGCAGTCCATCAGGGAACCACCGGAACCGACCGCCAGGTACCATCCGTGCGGCGTGCGCAGCTCCAGCGATGATGAGGATCGCCGACGATCAGCACGTCGGCCTGTTCGATCGTTATCTTCACCGGCATGAAGGATTCCGGCGCGGCAGCTTGGTCTTCGGCGTCGACCGGCGCATCCTCTCCCTTGATCGGTTTTCCGGGCGGAGGCCCGAGATAGTTGCGGCGGTCGACCGGGCGCATTTCCGCCCACATCGCCTCGGCCAATTCGGGCGCTTCCGCCGCCATCCCATAGAGGCGGTACTGGGTCTGCGTCGCCGGAATGTACCAGGAGACCGCAACCCACGGCGTCTCGCCGATATGACGGGCCTTGGCGCTGCGGCGATCGGTATTGAAGGTGATGTCGTCGCCGTCGATGCCACGGATAATGACGGTGCGGACATCGGGAATGCCGGAGACCGTGACCGTGGCGAGCTGCGCGCTCCGCACCGACTGCTCGGGATCCCGCGCGCCCGACGCCGCCAGCGAGGCCTTGAGCGAATCCTGCCACGAAAACTGCTCCGTCATGCCCTTCCCTCGCTGCTGCCCCAGCCGTCGACCAGCCCGGACTATACAAGCGCCGATCCGCACCGGCCATGCCCGGCAGTTGCCGTTCAGGTCAGAGCACCGTCATCGCGAGGCCCGAAGGGCCGTGGCGATCCAGCGGCCGGCACAGGCCAATGTCTACGTCATGCCCGCGGAGGCGGGCATCCAGATGCCAAAGCTCAGACGGCGAGAGTCGTGTCCGCCTTCTGGGTTCCCGCCTGCGCGGGAACGACGATTGTCGGAGGGTCTAACGCCCGCCTTCCGGGTCCTCGAACCTGCCCAGCAGTTCTTCCAGATAGGCGCGTTTGGAGTCGCAACGGCCGGTATCCCAGCAGGAAGAGAGCACCTGCGCGACCTCACCGTCCGCCACCACGTCGACCCTGTAGGGCCGTTTCAGCATCTGGGTGTGGACATAGGAGACCAGGGTCTCGGCGAAGTCCTCATAGGGCGTGGTGGCGCCGTAAAGCGAGACGAAGTTCGTCTCGTCCAGGTCGGCGTAGATCGCCGGCGCATCCTCGATCGGCAGGCGCTCCGCCGGTCCCTTGTAGAACCGCACCTCGGCGCGCAACGGGAACGACTCCTCGAACAGGCTGCGGTAGTGCCCTTCGCCATCCACCGTCCAGGACAGGCAGGGAAAGGCGTAGCGGGCGCACAAGGCCTCGGGCCCATCGGTGAACGGCCGGTCCCAGGGCGGGTGAATGTCGGTGCCGACGGCGGCGACATGGCCGAACTCGTGCATCATGATGTACTGCATGGCGTTCCGGCGGGTGTCGTCCGCTTCTGTCTCGATCGTCACCCGGACGCCCCAGCGATTCCTCGGCAGGAAGGGCGTGTTCGCCCGCCACGTCGCCCAGGTGTTGGCGGGGGTGTCGATCACGCCGACGTCGAGCGCCAGGAACGCCGCCACCGCCTTGCCCCCGGCATCGCGGATCAGCTCGGCATAGGCGGTGCTGCCCAGGTCATCGACCGGGAACACCCCCACCAGCCGGCGCCCGACGAGGCGCTTGACGGCCGTCGGCAGTTCGGCGATCGCCCCGCGCATGTCGGCGAGGAAGGCGTCATCGGGCGCGGCGGCGCACGGCCGCTCGTCGTAACCGCCCTTGATGTTGTCCGCGACCAGATAGGCGATCAGCTCGGGCGGCGCGGCGTAGACGCGCTCCTCGAGCGGGCGGTCGAGGGGGTAGTCGTTCCAGAAGGCGAAATTGGTGACGGCGGACTCGGACGAGGCCCCCGCCGGGCCGGCCAGGATGGTCAACAACGCCGGAAGAAGAAGCAACGGTACCCATGCAGCCTCGCCGAGCCGCTCGGACGGAGGGCCCATGCGACAGCCACCGTCGGCAGACGGCAATGCAACTGCGTTCATCCCGTCCTCCCCTCAGATCAGTCCGAGAAGACGGAGATCGCGCGCCATCTCCGGCGGCATGTCGTCATGTTCCCTGAGATCGGGCGGCGCCTCGACGGGATCGAGGTAGCGCCAGCCCTGGAACGGCCGCCAGTGAACGGGCACCGTCTCGATGAGCTCAGGCGAAAGGATCAGCGCACAGCGCTTCTCGCCCTCGACGCCATCCCGCCGCTCGATGCCCAGAAGCGGCTGACGCGCCGCGACCGCGCCGTGGATCACCCAGTAGAGAGAGCCCCCGTCCAACACCTCTTCGGCTCGGCGCGGCGCATGGCGGGTCCAGTGAATGAGGACGGGTTCGCGGCCCTGCCGTCGCAACGCATCGAGTCGCCGCGCCTGTTCCTCGCGAAGCTGATCGACGCTGTCGATCCCGACGCAGAGCTTGATGAGATGGACGGTCATGGGTTCGAAGGCTACGGCAAATACCCCATCGCCCGCCACCACAGGAAGTCGAGGGGAAGCAGCAGAAAGACGGTCACCAACAGCAGCGCCAGCACGGCCCGTGTCATGTCCGCCATGGTGACCCCACCAAGCTGTACCGCCACCACCAAGGGCGGGGCCTGGTAGGGCAGGATGACGGACGAATAGCCCAGCACCTCGATCATCACCACGGTCATCAGCGGCAGACCGGTAGCGGTAGCGATATTCTCGGCGAGCGGGGTCATCACCGCCGGGATGCCGGGCAGCGTCGTCGCCAGTCCGATCACCGCGTTGGCGGCGGTAAGGGCGATGAAGTTGTGGACAGTCTCGCCGGGCGCCACCGCCGTCGCCGAGAGAAGACCTTCCGCCAGGATATCGCCCAGCCCGCTCTCGGCGACGACGGCGCCCAGGCTGACGATCCCGGCGACATAGAGCATCGAGGGATAGTTGACCTTGCTGTCGAAGGCCGCGACCGACAGCACCCCGATCCGCGGCAGCAGGCAGAAGAGGCCCGCCCCAAGGGAGATCCAGGCCGGCGAGATATGGTGCAGGAAGTCCGTGACCCAAAGTCCCACGGCGACCGCCAGGATCACGGCCAGCCTGCGTTCAGACCAGGACATCGATCCCGCCGACGGCATGACGGCCTGTTTGGTCGGCCGATCGCGAAACAGCAGCCAGACGACGAGAACGATCGCCACCGCCTTCATCACGCCGACGACCGGGAAATGCAGCAGCAGATAGCTGCCATAGACCGGCGGCACGCCATAGAGGGACTCGAGCGCACCGGCCAGAACGACGTTGGGCACGTTCGCCGGCAGGATCGAGAAAGCGGGAATGAACGTCCCCATCGCGACCGCGATGACCATGCCGGTCCGCCCGCGACTGCCGGCTTCGTAGCCCAGCACGTCCGCGAGCGACAGAACCACCGGCAGCAACAGCACCACCCGCCCCATGGTCGAAGGCATCAGGAAGGCAAGCGCCAGCCCCATCGCCACCATGCCGGCAGCCACCCGCCAATAGGCGCCGTCAAAACGCCCGGCGATGCTGCGGGCGAGACGCTCGCCCAAGCCTGTTTCGCGGATTCCGGCGCCGAGGATAAGCCCGCCGAACACCAGCCACAGGGCGGCGGAATGGAAACCCGAGAACACCACCGAAGCGGGGGCCACCGCCAACAGCATCCCGAGAAGGAAGAACAGCAGCGCCGTGATGTGCCCCGGGACCAGTCCCGAAGCCCACAGCCCGACCGCCGCCAGCGACACGGCGGCCGCCCGACCGGCCTCGGGCGGCATGCCGAAGGGGTGAAGGGCCAGCAGGAGGATGGCAGCGACAGCGGCCGTCCCGGCCACCGCCCGCGGCAACAACCGCGCGCTCACGACGGAGTCGGCCGGGCCGGACCAGCGGAGTCCGAGTCAACCATGCGCGGCGCGAGTCTCAGGCGGCGAGGCCGCGCTTCGCGCCCAGCGCCTGTGAGACGCGGCTGTTCGGCCGACGGCCGAGAACGCCGGCGATGAACCAGGCCGCGTCACTGACGGCCTCCAGGTCGACCCCCGTCTCGATCCCCATCCCGTGCAGCATGTAGAGGACGTCCTCGGTCGCGACATTACCCTTGGCTCCCTTGGCGTAGGGACAGCCGCCCAGCCCACCGACGGCGGTGTCGACCACCGCCACCCCGAGGTCGAGCACGGCGAGGATGTTGGCAAGCGCCTGACCGTACGTATCGTGGAAATGGGCCGCGAGATGCGCCACCGGCACTTCGGCAGCGGCAGCCTCGATCATCGCCCGCGCCTTGGTCGGCGTCCCATAGCCGACGGTGTCGCCCAGCGAGACCTCGTAGCAGCCCATCTCGTAGAGGCGCTTCGTCACCGCGGCGACGGCGGCCGGCGCGATATCGCCCTCATAGGGGCAGCCGAGAACGCAGGACACATAGCCGCGGACGCGGATCCCGGCGTCCTTGGCAGCCGCGATCACAGGCTCGAATCGGGTATAGCTTTCCTCGATCGAGCAGTTGGTGTTCTTCCGCGAAAAGGTCTCGGACGCCGCGGCGAAGATCGCCACCGTATCGGCACCAGCGGCGAGCGCCGCCTCGAAGCCTTTGAGGTTGGGAGCGAGGACGGGGTAGCTGACGCCCGGCCGCCGCTTGATCCCCGCCATCACTTCGGCGGCGTCGGCCATCTGCGGCACCCATTTGGGCGAGACGAACGCGGTCGTCTCGATCACCGAAAGCCCGGTCGCCGACAGACGGTCGGTGAGATCGATCTTGGTCTCGGTCGGAACGAACTCCGGCTCGTTCTGCAGACCGTCGCGCGGCCCCACCTCGACGATCGTCACCTTGTCCGGCATGCCCATGGGTCAGTCCCTTTCCCGTTTCGCCACCACCCGCCCGCGCCATCTTGTCTCGATTTTTCATCGTCCTCCGGCTCGACCGGAGGACCTACGAACGGCGCTGCCGGTTTGCGCCGTAGACCTGACGATACCGGACCGGGGGCGGCGCTTCGAATGCGGTAGGTCCTCCGGTCGAGCCGGAGGACGACGACTCCGTATCTATTGAAGATACTCGAGCAAGAACCTGAAGCTTCGCCAGTCCCTTTCGCCCTTCAGTCGGCGGCGAAGGCGACGAGGACGCTTCCTTCCTCGACCCAGTCGCCGACGCCGAAGTTCACCTTCTCGACCTTCCCGTCGGCCGGCGCTGCGATGGTGTGTTCCATCTTCATCGCCTCCAGAACCAGCAGCGGCGCGCCGCGTTTCACCACGGCGCCGTCCTCGACGGAGACCTGGGTCACCTTGCCCGGCATCGGTGCGGTCATTCGGCCGTCGGCGCTTTCCGCCAGATCCTCGACCGCCAGCGGATCGACCACGGTCAGCCGGCGCGCCACCCCCTGCAGATGCACCGTCAGCGCATCACCGTGAGGAACCACATTGGCGCCGAGCTTGACACCATCCAGATCAGCGACAAGGTCGTCGCCGCGCCGGCCCGACACCGTCATGGCGCCGCCGGGAAGACCGAATTCGTAACCGGACCCCGTATGACGGACGGACACCGCGATCGCCGTCTCGCCGTCCAGGAAATGCAGAGTCTCGATGGCGGCTCCGTTCAGGCGCCACGCATTGGCGGCATGCCAGGGCGAATACGGATCGCCGGTAGCCTCCGCCGTCCGCCGACGCGCGTCCTCGCGCCGAAGCAGAATATCGAGACCCGCGAGCGCCAGCACGCGATCGGACACCGGCGTCGGCTCCGGCAGCAGCTCTTCCCGAAAGCGGTCGACGAACCCGGTGTCGATCTCTCCGCTGGCAAAGTTGCCATGACGGACCACCGCCGACAGAAAGGCGATATTGGTGCGCACGCCGACGATCTGGCATTCGTCGAGCGCGCTCCGCATCCGGCGCACGGCCGCGGCGCGATCGACATCCCAGACCACCAGTTTGGCGATCATCGGGTCGTAATAGGGGCTGACGGCGTCACCTTCGCGAACGCCGGTATCGACTCGAACGCCGTCCGTCTCCGCCGGCATGCGCATATGGACGATCCGGCCGACCGAAGGCGTGAACTGACGGTCCGGGTCTTCGGCGTAGATCCGCGCCTCGATGGCATGGCCGTTGATCGAGAGATCATCCTGACGGGCCGGGAGCGGTTCGCCGGCAGCGACCCGGATCTGCCATTCGACGAGGTCGTGGCCGGTGATGAACTCGGTCACCGGATGCTCGACCTGGAGACGGGTATTCATCTCCATGAAGTAGAAATTGCCGGCGGCGTCGACGATGAACTCGACCGTGCCGGCGCCGACATAGCCGATCGCCTTGGCCGCCTGCAACGCCGTATCGCCGAACGCGGCGCGCTTCTCGTCGTCCAGCCGTGGCGCCGGCGCCTCCTCGACGATCTTCTGGTGGCGGCGCTGGATCGAGCAGTCGCGCTCGAACAGGTAGACGCCCTCCCCCGCGTTGTCGAGGAACACCTGGACCTCGATATGACGCGGCTGGCGGAGATATTTCTCCATGATGATGCGGTCGTCGCCGAACGCCGATGCCGCCTCGCGCCGCGCCGCCTTGATCATGTCGGCGAGGTCGAGCTCGCGCCGGACGATGCGCATGCCGCGCCCGCCGCCGCCGGCCACCGCCTTGATAATGACGGGGAAGCCGGTTCGCCGCGCTTCGTTCGCGAGCAGCTTCAGGTCGAGATTGTGCTGGTGATAGCCGGGCACCGTCGGCACGCCGGCGCGCTCCATGATCGCCTTGGCCTCGCTCTTGGAGCCCATGGCGCGGATGGCATCCCTGGGCGGGCCGATGAACACCAGCCCGGCATTGGTGCAGGCCTCGGCGAAATCGGCGTTCTCCGACAGGAAGCCATAACCCGGATGAACCGCCTCGGCCCCGGCCTTACGGGCGACCTCGATGATCACGTCGCCACGCAGATAGCTCTCGCCGGCCGGCGCCGGCCCGATCGGATAGGCCTCGTCCGCTGCCTGGACGTGCATCGCCTCGGCATCGGCATCCGAGTAGACGGCGACCGTCCTTATGCCCATGCGCCTGGCGGTGCGGATAACACGACAGGCGATCTCGCCCCGGTTGGCGATCAGAATCTTGCCGAACATTCAGCCTCGTCCCCGATAGGGCGGCACGCCCTGATCCGGCAGCCATACCGCCGCGGGCGGCTCGCCGGTCTGATAGAACACGTCGATCGGAATACCTCCGCGCGGATACCAGTAGCCGCCGATCCTCAGCCATCTGGGCGCGATTTCGGCAACCACCCGTCGGGCGATCGCCATCGTGCAGTCCTCGTGGAACGACCCGTGGTTCCGATAGGACGCGAGATAGAGTTTGAGCGACTTGCTCTCGAGCAGCCACGCCCCCGGAACATAGTCGATCACCAGATGGGCGAAATCGGGCTGGCCGGTCAACGGGCAGAGCGCCGTGAACTCGGGGCAGGTGAAACGCACCACATAGGCATCGTCGCCGGCCCGGTTGGGCACCTTCTCGATCACCGCCTCGTCGGGCGAAGCCGGGATACGACTATTGCCGCCGAGCTGCGTCAGCGATTCGTGGCCGGACGCCACCGGTTCATCCCTCGCTTTTACCGAGCCAAGCCGGCTTGCGCTTCTCCAGGAAAGCCCCGATCCCCTCCTTGCCTTCGGGCGAGGCCCGCCTGGCGGCGATCCGATCGGCGGTATCGGCGATCACCGCCTCGTCGATCGGACGGTCGGCAACGGCGGCGATCAGCTTTTTCGCCTCACCCACGGCATCAGGGCCACATTTGAGGAGCGAATCGGCGAGACGCATGCCGGCATCCATCAGCTCCGCGCCGGGAACGACATCGTGGACCAGACCGATCCGCAAGGCCTCGGCGGCGGCGAACCGTTCTCCCGTCAGGAAATAGCGATGGGCCGCACGGCGCCCGATTGCCGCGACGACGTAAGGGCTGATGACAGCGGGGATCAGCCCCAGCCGAACCTCGGTGAGAGCGAAGACGGCATCCTCGGCCGCAAGCGCCATGTCGCAGGCGGAAACCAGCCCGAGACCGCCGCCATAGGTCCCCCCCTGAACCAGGGCAATGGACGGCTTGGGCATGGAATGAAGGATGTGCAGCATCTCGCCGAGGCGCCGGGCGTCGGCCCGGTTCTCGACCTCGTCATAAGCGGCGGTGCGCTTCATCCAGTTGAGGTCGGCACCGGCCGAGAAGCTCTTGCCGTTGCCGGCGAGCAGCACCACGCGCACGTCGCGATCGGCCGCCAGCCCCGTGAACAGGTCGAACATGCCTTCGATCAGCGCTTCGTCGAAGGCGTTGTGAACCTCGGGGCGATTCAGGGTGACGCGAGCGATTCCGCCCTCGACGGACAGCAAGAGATTCTGGTCGGCCATGGCGAACTACATCCTGAAAACGCCGAACCGCGTCGGCTCGATGGGGGCATTCAAAGCTGCCGACAACGACAGGCCGAGAACGGTGCGGGTATCGGCGGGATCGATGATGCCGTCGTCCCACAGGCGCGCACTGGCATAATACGGATGCCCCTGGGTCTCGTACTGCGTACGGATCGGCGCCTTGAAGCGCTCCTCCTCGTCCGCCGGCCAGCGCTCGCCACGCGTCTGCAGCGAATCCCGGCGCACCTGAGCGAGCACGCTCGCTGCCTGCTCGCCACCCATCACCGAGATTCGGGCATTGGGCCACATCCACATGAAGCGCGGCGAATAGGCCCGCCCGCACATCCCGTAATTGCCGGCCCCGAAACTGCCGCCGATCACCACCGTGAGCTTGGGCACGCGGGCACAGGCCACGGCCGTCACCATCTTGGCGCCGTCCTTGGCGATTCCCCCGGACTCGTACTTCTTGCCGACCATGAAGCCGGTGATGTTCTGAAGGAAGATCAGCGGAATCCGGCGCTGGCTGCACAGCTCGATGAAATGCGCGCCCTTCTGTGCCGACTCGGAGAACAGGATGCCGTTATTGGCGACGATGCCGACCGGATAACCGAACAGCCGCGCGAAGCCGGTGACCAGGGTCGGACCGTAGAGCGGCTTGAACTCGTCGAGGGCGCTGCCGTCGACGATCCGGGCGATCACCTCGCGGACGTCGTAGGGGGTGCGGAGGTCGGTCGGGACCACGCCGGCGATCGTCGCCGGATCGAACAGCGGCGCCTTCGGCTCAGCGGTCTGGACGTCCAGTGCCTTCGTCCGGTTGAGCGTCGCGACGATATGCCGGGTGATGGCAAGGGCATGGGCGTCGTTCTGGGCGATGTGGTCGGTGACGCCGGAAACCCGGGAATGGACTTCGGCGCCGCCGAGTTCTTCGGCCGTCACCACCTCGCCGGTCGCGGCCCTGACAAGCGGCGGCCCGCCCAGGAAGATGGTGCCCTGATTGCGGACGATGACGCATTCGTCGGCCATCGCCGGAACATAGGCGCCGCCCGCGGTGCACGAGCCCATCACGACGGCGATCTGGGCGATGCCCTCAGCCGACATGTTGGCCTGATTGTAGAAGATGCGCCCGAAATGGTCGCGGTCGGGGAAGACTTCGTCCTGGCTCGGCAGGTTGGCGCCGCCGGAATCGACCAGGTAGATGCAGGGCAGCCGGTTCTGCAGCGCGATCTCCTGCGCGCGGAGGTGCTTCTTCACCGTGACCGGGTAGTAGGTCCCGCCCTTGACCGTCGCGTCATTGGCGACGATGACGCATTCGCGCCCGGACACCCGGCCGATGCCGGTGACGATCCCGCCGCCCGGCGCCTCGCCGTTGTACATGCCGTGACCGGCGAGCTGGGAAAGCTCCAGGAACGGCGCGCCGGGATCCAGAAGCGCATAGATACGATCCCGCGGCAGCATCTTGCCGCGACCGACATGGCGCTCACGCGCGCTGGCGCCACCCCCTTCGGCCGCCGTCGCCACCGTGGTCCGCAGGTCTTCGACCAGCGCGGCCATCGCGTCCATGTTCTGCTGGAATACCGGCGATCGGATGTCGGCCACACTTTGCAGAACGCCCATGGTGCTGCCGGATGCTCCTATTCGAGAAAATTTGGGGTCGGCGACGGGCGCTCAAAATGCCAACCCGCGGCACCGCCGGGCAAGCAAAAACAGGCGCAGGGCGGGTCAGCGCCCGCGACGGGTACTGAGCCGCGATATCGCCAGCTTCAGGGAATTCGTGAGCTCGGTGATCTCCGGGCCGGTCTCCGCCGACCGGCCGCCGCGAAGCAGGACCCGGATCGCATCGACATGAATCTTCACCACCATGACATGGGCATCCGAGAAGCTGTCGGGCGAGCGGGTGAAATCAAAGAGCGACGTCGCGAACTTGGCACAACCCGCATACCCGAAGGTCCCGGCGACCCCCCGAATCTCATGGGCGATGTCGCGGATTTCGACCAGGGCGTCGTAGCGATCGCTTCCCGAACCGGACGCAGCCGCCTCGTACAATTCCTGCAACTTCTGAAGCTGTCCCTCGACCTCGGCGGGATAGGTTTCCGCCATCTCGCGGACGGCGTTCCTCGCTCGCTCCAGGTCGACCGGATCGACCATGCCCGCCTCGCTGTCCGGCGCCCCTCCCACCTTCATCTTCAGTGTGTTGGGCCGGTGGATGTAGCGGACCTTGGCGCCGTTGCCGTTCTGGTCAGCCATCTTTTGCCTTCCGTTTGTCGGGCCCCTCGAAGGGTAACGTCTGGCGTCGTCGGTCGGGACCGAAGAAGGTGGGTGCGCTGACGAAAGGTCTCGGCCGCTCGATGACCGAGCCGATCCGGCCGACGAGACTGTTGACGGTCACCGGCTTGCGCAGGAATTCGGTCATGCCGAGGTCCCGTGCCTTGATGATCCGCGCATGCTCGGTGTAGCCGGTCAGCATGATGAACGGCAGAAACTTGATCGAGTCGCTCTTGTGATGCCGGATCCAGTGAAGGAGTTCGGCCCCGTCACCCGGCGACATCCGCCAGTCCGAGATGACGATGTCGACGACGAGATCGTCCTTAGCTTCCGCGACGGGTCGGTTGTCTTCCAGAATTCTCTTGGCGTCCTGCCCGTTGGTCGCCGACAGAACGACGCCGAAGTTCAATGCCTTGAGGATCGTCGTCAGCAACGACAGCATGTATTCCGTGTCGTCGACGATCAGCACGGACAGTTTCTGGAAGCTGTAGACGAAGCCGGCCATTTACCTTCGCCGCTGGAAAGCAGGCGCGCCGGCTACGGTTTCACTGACTGGCAAAAGGCGGCGTCGGCTTGACATCGTGCCGAATTATGCTTCATCCGCGACGATATGCGAAACCGGGTGGAAGCATGCGCTTCCATGAGCCCTGTTCCGATCAGCCAATGCGGTAGATTCCAGCCGCGTTATCGTGGAACACGGCCTTCTGACCTTCCGATCCCAGACCGCTGGTGAGGTCCATGGCGAGATCGACCCAGGCCCGGTATTCGGTGGCGAGCAGCGAGACCGGCCAGTTGCTCGCCCAGAGGATGCGGTCGCTGCCAAAAAGGCCGATGACCGTCTCGACATAGCCGGCGATCGCCTCCTTACTCCACGGACTGTTCTCGCCACGCGCGACCGGCGACAGCTTGCAGTGGACGTTGCCGAGATCGGCCAGCGCCGCCATATGCGTGCGCCACGGCTCGGTCACATGGTTGCGGATGTCGGGCTTGCCGATGTGATTGAGGACGAAGGTGGTTTGCGGGCAGGCGCGCGCCAGCGCGACGACGGCTTCGAGCTGTTCCGCCAGGACGCAGAGATCGCAGGGCAGACCGTAGTCGGCCAGCACCGCCGCCCCGGCGATGAACTCGGGCTGGGCGCAGAAGCCGGGATCGGGCTCATGCTGGGTGTTCCGCCGGATGCCGCGGACGATCGCGTGCCGGACGAGGCGGTCGAGATGCTCCTTCCGCGCCTCGGTCTCGAGCGGCGCCCAGGCCACCACCGCCTTCAGCGTCGGATGCTCGGCCGCCACGGTCTCGATCCATTCGACCTCGGGCTCCCCGTCGACCGGCGCATGATCGACCTGGACCATCACCGAAGCGGCGATGTCGACGCCGTCGGTCGCCGCGGCGTAGTCCTCCCAGTTGATGTCGCGGTTGAGCGGGGGCAGCGACAACGAACCCGGCACCAGGAGCGTGTCGTGCTTCCAGAGATGAAAGTGACTGTCGATCAACTGCAGTCCCATGCCTACCATCCGCCTCCCAGCCAGCGGTCCACCTGGTCGAGCCGGTCGGAGCCCCAGAACGCCTCGCCGTCGACGATGATGAAGGGCGATCCGAACACACCGCGGGCAAGCGACGCCTCGGTCACTTCCTTGTAGCGCTGCTTGACCGCCGGGTCCTGAACGGCCGCCAGCAAAGCATCCGGATCGACCCCGAGCGGCGCAACGACCTCGGCCACCGCTTCCGCCGGCGACATGTCCCGCCCCTCCTGCCAATGGGCGCGGTAGACGGCCCTGGCGAGGTCGCGGGCGAGGCCCACATCCGTCGCTTCCAGCCAATAGAAAGCACGACCGGCCGCCAGCGAATTCATCGGTTGAACCGCCGGCATGGTGAGCGGGATACCAAGGAGGCGCGCCGTCCGCAGGACATCGTGAAAGAAATAGTCGCGGCGAAGCGGTTGCTGGGCGATGGGTGCCATCCCCGATAGCTTCAACGCGGCACCCAGCATGATCGGCCGCCACACGACCTCCCGGCCGTGGCGGGCGGCGATGTCGTCGATCTGCAAGCTTGCGAAATAACCGTAGGGCGAGGCGAACTCGAAATAGAACTTGACCGGGTCGGCCATGCTAACGCTCCCCTGCAGACGGGTTGGCAGGTGCGGAGGCAAAGGCTACGGATCGGAGATCGTCGCCGGGGCCTGAGCGTTCCCCGCCGCCCCTAACCCCTCCCCCCCAATGGGGCGGAGGGGGACTAAAGAGCGGGCCGTTAGTTCCTCTCCCTCTCCGCCCCATTGGGGGGGAGAGGGTCGGGGTGAGGTGGGGCGCGCTCGGCCCCCCGATGCCGTTCATTTCTCTCATCCTCCCAGCGCCCGGCTGATGACGATGCGCTGCACGTCGCTCGTCCCCTCGTATATCTGGCAGACTCGGACGTCTCGGTAGATGCGCTCGACTGGAAAATCAGAGAGGTAACCGTAGCCGCCGAAGGTCTGGATGGCGTCGGAGCAGACGCGCTCGGCCATTTCGGAGGCGAACAGCTTGGCCATCGACGCTTCCTTGAGGCAGGGGAGCCCGGCGTCGCGCAAGGCCGCCGCATGAAGGACGAGCTGCCGCGCCGCCTCGATCCGGGTCGCCATGTCGGCGAGACGGAACGCCACCGCCTGATGCGCGGCGATCGGCTGGCCGAATGCCTCGCGTTCATGCGCATAGGCGAGAGCCGCTTCGTATGCCGCCCGCGCCATGCCCACCGACTGGGACGCGATGCCGATGCGCCCGCCTTCGAGGTTCGCAAGCGCGATCGCATAGCCCTGCCCCGGTTCGCCGAGGACCAGGTCGTCACCGACCTCCAGCCCGTCGAAAACGATCTGGCAGGTATCGGAGCAGCGCTGGCCGAGCTTGTGCTCGGTGCTGGCGACCCGGTAGCCGGGAGTCGCGGTCGGGACGATGAAGGCGGTGATGCCGCGCTTGCCGGCATCCGGGTCGGTGACCGCGAAGACAATGGCGACGTCGGCATGGGCGCCGGAGGTGATGAACTGCTTCACCCCGTCCAGGACCCAGCCGCCGCCAACGCGGCGGGCGCGGGTCTTCAGGTTGGCGGCGTCGGAGCCCGCCTGCGGCTCGGTCAGGCAGAAGGCCCCCAGCATCTCGCCACGCGCCATGGGTGCCAGGAAGCGGTCCTTCTGCGCGTCGGTGCCGAATTTGAGGATCGGCGCGCAACCGACCGAATTGTGGACGCTCATGATCGTCGAACAGGCACCGTCGCCCGCCGCCACTTCTTCGATGGCCAGCGCATAGGCGACGTGGTCCGCGGCGCTGCCGCCCCATGCCTCCGGCACCAGCATGCCCATCAGGCCGAGACGTCCCATTTCGGCGATCTCGTCAGCGGGGAAAGCCGCGGTGCGGTCACGCTCGGCCGCGCCCGGTGCCAGCCGTCCGCGGCTGAAGCCCGCCGCCATGTCGCGGACCATCCGCTGTTCGTCGGTGAGAATCATGTGTGAGTCTTAAGGTGCCCGCGCCCGCCGGTAAAGCGGCGGCGCGTCACACCCTGCCGGCGCCACCGTCAGGGCGGCAAAAACGGACTTGTGCCGTCAGGCCGCCGCGGGCTCGCCGTAATAGAGCGCGACCGTGTGCCGGGCCTCGGCGAAGAACAGCCAGCGTTCGATCAGGACGCCGGTCATCCCGGCGACGACCGCACCCGCGGCTGCCACGGTCGCGCCGGCACCGCCGGACGCCACCGCCCCGAGAGCCAGGATCAACGAGGCGCCCAGGCCGACCATCACGGCGATCTTACGCAGGCGTTCGGCATGCTTGCGCCCCACCCGGAACGCCATTTCGTTCAACAGATAGTTGCTCTGCGTATGGGGCGGTTCCAGCATCCTGACGGTGCCGAAGGCGCCGAGGCCGGTCGCGGTTTCGGGCGTCGGCCTCCCTTCGGCAACGGGATGGCGCCAGGAGCCGAACTTGAGGCCCCAGGCCAGCAAAATGGCAATGGTAGCGAGAAGGCCGAGACCGCCGATCGGCTGTCCGAACAGCGCGAGGACGAGCATCAGCCACAGCGCGCCGGTCATCAGCGCGAAGCCCAGATAGACCGGCGGCACCCAGGGCTGATGCCACTCGGCGACAGGCTTCAGGCTTCCATAGATCATGCTGGTGCAGAACACGGTCACCACCGCCCCCGCCGCGGTCCCGAGCCCGGCGAGGATCGTCCATCCGCCGCGCGCCCCCAGCACCCAGAGAAGACCGAGCGCCACGGCGGGAATATAGGTCAACAGGGCTGCGACCCCTTCGCGCGAGAGCCACGAGCTCCGCCACTGGCTGAGGGCGCGCCACGCCCGTTCGGGATGGCCGAGATGGAAGGTCGAGGAGACGAGGCCGGCACTGACCATAACCAGGGCCAACCCGACCGCGACCCCGCCGAAAGCCGGACTCTCGGGGAGAACCCCGCCGGCCGAGCCGAGCCCGAGCAGGAACAGGAGGCCGTAGCCCGCACCCGACAGGGCGGTGAAGACGATGATCGACGGCGCGGGATGCATCAGATGGCCATTCGTTGGATGGCGCGTCGGGGCCGGATGGTCCGCGCAGCCTCAATGGATCCTCCGCCTATGCGGAGGACCCACGATGCCGTGCGAAATGCCGACCTCATCCGCCCGGCCTCACCGCGACAGCATCCGGTCGACCCAGCCGAGGAAGCCGCCCGCCGGGTCGGCGTCCTCCAGGGCGGGCACCGTGCCGCCGCAGCCCGTCCCCCCACTCCGCGGGCGCGGCGGGAGGTATTTGTTGGTCGGACGGTAGCCCATTTCCGGCATCAGATCGAAGCCGCCGCGCTCGGCCACCAGCTTCGAGACTTGGGACTCGGGGTCGGCGAGATCGCCGAAATGGCGGGCATGGGCCGGGCAGGTGTTGACGCAGGCCGGCTGGCGCTCGTCCTCGGGCAGGTTCTCGTTATAGATGCGGTCGATGCAGAGCGTGCATTTCTTCATCACCTTGCTGACGCCATCCAGCTCCCGCGCGCCGTAGGGGCAGGCCCAGGCGCAGAGGCCGCAGCCGATGCACTTGTCCTCCTCCACCAGAACGATCCCGTCCTCGTCCCGCTTGTAGGAGGCGCCGGTCGGACAGACGGTGACGCAGGCGGCGTCCGCACAATGCAGGCAAGATTTCGGAAAGTGGACGGTCATGCCGTCCGCCCCCTCGCCGGCCTCGAACCCATGGACGCGGTTCAGCCAGGCGCCGCGGGCATCGGCGCCATAGGGGTCCTGGTCGGAGAGCGGGGCCGGATAGCCGCCCGTGTTCCATTCCTTGCAGGCGACCACGCAGGCCTGACAACCGACGCAGGTGTCGAGGTCGATGACGAGGCCGAGCTGTTTCGGCGGCGTGCTGGCGGGCAGGCTGGTCACGAGCGGACCTTCCCGCCGCCGACATAGGCCATCTCCTCGGGCACCGGATGGCCGGCCCGGGCGAGCGAGGGGAATTGCGGCTCGGCCCCTTCCTCCTGCACCGGCGCCTTCTCGATCGACACCCGAAGGTCGTACCATGCCGCCTGCCCGGTGACCGGGTCGGCATTGGCGTAGCGATAGCCGCTGCCGCGCTCGGGCAGCAGCTCGTCGATCAGATGGTTCAGAAGGAAACCCTTGGTCGCCTCCGGCGCGTCGTCGTCCAGGTTCCAGGCGCCGGCCCGCTTGCCGATCGCGTTCCAGGTCCAGACGGTGCGCCCGTTCACCCCCTGCATCACCCGGATCTGGCAGCGGATGCGTCCGTTGCGGCTGGTGAGATAGACCCAGTCGTCGTCAGCGAGCCCGTTCTCGGCGGCGAGGGTCGCCGGCACGTAGAGCCGGTTGCTGCCGAGGATCTGGCGGAGCCAGGCATTCTGCGATCCCCAGGAGTGATACATGTGCATCGGCCGCTGGGTGACGGCGTGGAGCGGGTAGCGCGCCTCGTCGTTGGCGTCGTCCTCGAACGGCGGATACCAGATCGGCAGCGGGTCGAAATAGGTTCTCACCCGCTCGCGATGCTGCTCGGGCGGCTGGACGACCCCATGCCCTTCCGCCGCCAGACGGAACTTCTGCAACGGCTCGCTGTAAAGCTGGATGACGATGGGCGCCGCGTCGTCGATGAAGCCCATCCGTTTCGCGTAGTCGAGATATCCGCGGTTGGCGTGCTTGTAATAGAGCTGATCGGCCGGCAGTTCGTCCTGCCAGAAGCACTTGTTGGCGACATAGGCGTCGAGCTGGCCGGGATTGGGGGCGCCGCGTCCGTGCTCGTCGCCATTGCCGCGCCAGCCGGCCAGCGAACCGACCCCCGGTTTACGCTCGTGATTGACCAGATAATCGGGATAGCCGCCGGGATAGCGGGGCGAGCCGTCATCCTTGACCAGGCCCGGCAGGCCGAGCCGCGCACCCAGATCCAGCAGCACGTCCTGGAACGGCCTGACGTCGCGCGATGGTTTCACGATCGGCTGGCGGATGGCGTCCGCCGGGCCCTCGGCCCCGGAAATCGGACGATCGAGCAGCGAGATGCAGTCCCAGCGCTCGAGATAGGTCGTGTCCGGGAACACCAGATCGGCGTAGGGCACGGTCTCGGACCAGAAGGCGTCCGAATAGATGATCCGGGGAATCTTGTATTCCCCCGTCTCAGGGTCCTTGTCGGTCAGCATGCGGATGGTCTCGGACGTATTCATCGCCGAGTTCCACGCCATGTTGGCCATGTACATGAACAAGGTGTCGATCGGGTACGGATCGCCCTTCCAGGCATTGGTGATGACGAGGTGCATCAGCCCGTGGGCGCTGACCGGGGCCTCCCACGAGAACGCCTTGTCGATCCGCCGCGGCGTCCCGTCCGCCTCGACCAGCAGATCCTCGGGTCCGGTCGTGAAGCCCAACGGCGGTCCGCCCATGGGTTTCCCCGGCACGACCTGATCGGGCTTGCCGGCAGGCTTCGGTCCGGGGGGAGCCGGCCGCGGGAAAGGCGGGCGATAGCGGAAGCCGCCCGGCACGTCGATGCTGCCCAGCAGCGTCTGAAGGATGTGGAGCGCCCGACAGGTGTGGAAGCCGTTGGCGTGAGCCGAGATGCCCCGCATGGCGAGCATCGTCACCGGACGGCCGACCATCTTGTCGTGCTTCCGGCCGGCCCAGTCGGTCCAGGGAACGTCGAGTTCAACGGCCTCCGAGAACGCCGCATCGGCGACCTCGGCGGCGATGCGGCGAATGGTCTCGGCGGGAATGCCGGTGCGCTCGGCCACCGCATCCGGCGCGTATTGCGGGTCGAGATAGCGCTCGGCCAGAAGCTGGAACGCCGGAACGGCGTGCCGCCCGTCACCCAGGTCGTAGCGCCCAGTCAGCGCCGGCCGCGCATCGACCGACGATGCCTTTGCCGTGGCGCCGGCCTCCCTGTCCCAGCAGAGCGGCGTTCCGTCCCCGTCGCGCACGAACAGCCCGTTGTCGGCCGCGCCAGGGTTGTCGACTACCAGCCAGGAAGCGTTGGTGTAGCGAACCAGGTAGTCGAGGTCGACCTTGCCCGCCCGCAGAAGCTCGTGGATCAGGGCCATGACGAACAGGCCGTCCGTGCCGGGGGTCACCCCCAGCCATTCGTCGGCGATCGCCGAATAGCCTGTGCGCACCGGGTTCACCGAGACGAACTTGGCACCGTTCGCCTTCAGGGTCGCCAGTCCGCCCTTGATCGGGTTGCTGTCGTGGTCCTCGGCGACACCGAACATCAGGAAATAGCGGGCATGCTCCCAGTCGGGCTCGCCGAACTCCCAGAACGAGCCGCCGATGGTGTATATGCCGCCCGCCGCCATATTGACCGAGCAGAACCCGCCATGGGCAGCGTAGTTGGGGGTGCCGAACTGGGTCGCCCACCAGCCGGTCATCGCCTGGCTCTGATCACGGCCGGTGAAGAAGGCGAGCTTCCTGGGATCGTCGTTCCGGATGCGATCCAGCCACTCGGTGGCGATCGATAGCGCTTCGTCCCACTCGATCTCGCGGAACGCGCCGCTGCCGCGCTCACCGACCCTCAGCAAGGGCTTGGTCAGCCGGGCCGGCGAGTGGTGATGCATGATCCCCGCCGCCCCTTTCGCGCACAGCACGCCCTTGTTGGTGGGGTGGTCGCGATTGCCTTCGATGAACCTGAGTTCGCCGTTCCGGAGGTGAACCTTAATGCCGCACCGGCAGGCGCACATGTAGCAGGTGGTGTAGCGGGCCTCGTCGGAGATCGCTGGCGACGTATCGAGAGGGCGGGAAGACAAGGCGGGGCAATCCGATCCGCGAACGGCAGGGCCCACTTTTTAGCTCAATCCGTCGTTGCAGCCCAAGAGAAATCCTCCTTTTGCAGCGCATCGCGACCAGGCAAACGCCCGTCCCGAAAATCCCGAACTTATTCTCCGGGTCGTTCGTTGACCAACAAAACGGGGCCACTAAGCCGTTCCTTCATGAGGAACGAAAGACAAGGAGGAGAACAATGAAGCGCTATATGCTGACTTCTTTGGGCGTTATGGCGCTGGTATCCTATGCCACCATTGCTGCCGCGCAGTCCGCCCATCCGACCGATCAGTCGGAGTCATACATTTACATCAATCCTGAGCAGGGTGCCGTTGCTCAGGCGCCGCACTGGAATCTGAACGATCCGGACCGGCAGTGGCGCTCTTCCCCCAAGGTCATGACCGCGCCGCGCCCCTTACAGGGCCGCTACGGCGAGCCCTCGGGCGGCATGTATCCGCGGACTGCCTACGGTGAACGCCAACCCGCTGCAAACAACCGCGGCCAGGCCGTAGGACGGGCGCATTATCCGGCATGGGGCGCTGAAGCGCCCGGCTTCAGTCGGACCGGCAACCTCACTCTCGATGCGGACGGCGACGGCGTCGTCAGCAGCGACGAGGCCGAACGTATCGCGGAGAAGCGCTTCTCCCGCATGGACGTCAATGGTGACGGGCAGATTGCGCGCAAGGAATACCGCTACGCCGACCAGCGGCTGGCGGCAGCCTATCGGCAGGACCAGGACACATACGAATCCGTCCGGGCCGAGAACGACACGTCATTCGACGCCATGGACGCGAATGGTGACGGAACCATCACCCGAGAAGACTTCGTGACGAAGTCGGAGACGGCGTTCAAGGACGCCGACACCGATGACGACGGCGAAGTCACGGTCTGGGAATACCGCTCGGTGCGTATGCCGGGGTGACCCTGCTGGCGGCGTCACGCCGCCCGCTCGCGGAGACCGGACCTTCACGAAGAAAGGAGACATGACATGACCAACAAGCAGACGCTTTCGCGACTGACTTTGGGGACGGCTGCCTGCGCTGTGGTAGCGCTTGCGGCAGGCGGTCAGGCACTCGCCCAGGAACGGGGCGACTATCCCTACCATGACCCTGAATCACGCTATGACTACCACCTGGATTCGGATCCGGGCTACTACACCGGTCCGAAACCGGGACAGGTCTACCAGCAGGCGCCTCGCTACTATCACCCGTGGACCAACGACGATGCCTACATCGTCGGCCTCGGTATCGTGGCGGCGCCGGGCGAACGGCAGGATACCGACCGCGACGGCATGATCGACAACGTCGAAGCGTCGAACTTCGCCGAGATGCAGTTCCGCATCCTGGACCTCGACAATGACGGGGTGATCGGCTGGAACGAGTTCCGCAAAGCCGACAGGCGCCTGTCGGATACCTTCTACTATGGCGACCAGGTTCTTTACGAGAACGCCCGCAGCCAGGTGGAAGCCCGGTTCAGCAACTATGACGGACCTGACAACGACGGCGTCATTACCCGCCGGGAGTTCATGAAGCAGGCGAAGGCCGAGTTCGACGATCTCGACCGGGATCGCAACGGCCAAGTTTCGCTTTGGGACTATCGGGCCCGCAGGGGCTACGACGAGGGGTAACACCCCTTCGGGGCTAACCCCCGATCCCGCATTTTCCCAAGAGAGGCCGGTCCAGATCGGGCCGGCCTCTTCCTCTTCTGTCATCCTCCGAACAGACGCGGTATCTCGTTATACATCAAGGAGATATGCGCATTCCGGAGCGAACGACACGCTCGCCTCACTCGTTCTGGTGGGTGAAACGAGCCGAATACTAAGGCTCTCCTGAATGGAGGACGCAATGAAACGCTATCTGCTCGCTTCGGCCGCTGCCCTGGCGATGGCCAGCGCAGCCGGCACGACAGCGCAAGCTCAGTACGTGACTGGGCAAAGTAGTCAGGATTCGTCGGATCGGATGAACTATGAGCGCCAGTCCGGCGGCGCGCCCGGCGATGAGGCCTGGCGCCGCGCCTACGACGCCATCTACGGCGACAACGGCCGCTATGACGGCCGCGCACCCGAGGAGCGCGATCGCTACAGCGACCGCCGCGCCGGGTATCGCGAGCCATATCAGTGGAACCGTGCCGACGCCGGTGGCTATTCGGGTGCCGACACCGAGTACGGCGCCGCCCCGTCTTCGAGCGCGCGCTATGCGGACCGCCCCTACGGCCCGTACACCACCGATCGCTCGTATCAGATGGCCAATCGGCCCAACGACCGTTATCAGGCGTCCGGACCGTCGTCCGACTATTACGGGAATAACGCGTACCGCCAGTCGACCGCCAACGACTACGGCCGCGACCAGTATGGTCGCCAGGATCGGCGGAACGGCAATGGCTACGATCGGACGTATTCCAACGACTACGGACAGACTCAGTACGGTCAGCCGGATCGCTGGGCCGATAGTGGCCGTAACCCGGTGATGGGACCGGATCCCTACAACCAAGTGAGGCCGCTGTCCCCGCGGCATTCCGAAACCATGAGCCGCTGGAATGACACGCCGGTCTATCCGGATGACCGTCGCAGCGCCTACGGCGACGGCATGGCCTCGCAGTATCCCGGACGTTACGACGACCAGAACTGGCGGAGCGGGCGGAATCAGGAGCGTTACGCCTACGATCCGGGGCAGGAGCCTGAGAACCAGACCTGGAGCGATTCCGGCGAAATGCGGAACGAGGCCTGGGAAGAAGGCCGCTACGGGCGTTACGGCCAGCCGCGCCGTTACGGCCCCGACAACCAGACCTGGAGCACCTCGAACGAAATGCAGAACCAGGCCTGGCAACGGAACCAGTCGCGCTACTACGACCAGCCGTACCGCTATCGCGAACCCGAGCAGCGGATGAGCGGCCACTTCTACGACAGCGATGCCGGATTGGACGCCCCGCGGGGATCGAGCCCGATGGCCGGCAACTGGTGGGAGAAGGACCGACGCGGCATTTACGCCCGCCAGCCGATGCAGGGCTATGCCAACGGCGGCAGAGGAGCGAGTGGCGACGACCGCTGGAACATCCGCCCCATGACCGACGCCGAAAAGGCGGCGTTCGGCATCGACAGCGACAACGACGGCTTCGTCAGCCAGGACGAGCTGGGCGCCCTTGCCGGGTCGCGCTTCGATCGCCTCGACCGAGACGGTAACGGCGAGCTCGACTCGAAGGAATGGGGCGCCACCGGAGTCGGTACGAACCGATCCAACGAGACCAACGCCGGCAGCGAGACGTCAGGCAGCGACCAATCGGCTTCCGACATGGACGCGAACGGTGACGGCAAGATTACCCGCGAAGATTTCGTGAAGCGTTCCGCGGATGCCTACAGCGACGCGGACAGCGACAAGGACGGCAAGATTTCCATCTGGGAATTCCGTTCGCACACGCCGGGTTGACGGCAGAGGAAAGGCCGCGACCGACGCGGCCTTCCTTCCGCATCCGACAGTAAACGAAAGGAGACCCAATCATGAAGATTCGCAGAATTCCCCATATCTCGCTGGGCGTCGCGGCTTGTGCGGTCGCCGCCCTGGCCGTCGGCGGACAGGCGGCAGCCCAGGAACGGGGCGAGTTCCCGTACCATGACCCTGTCTCGCGCTATCAGAACCCGAGCACCGGTGATACCGGCTACTATCTGGGCGACAGACGCGATGGCGCCTATGATCGCCGCGACAGCGGTGTGTACGATCAGGCGCGCAGCTATCGGAACCCTTACGACACCGGGTATCCGGACGTCACCTATCGTGACAACTACGCCTATCGTGGTGAAAGCGGTCGGCGGATGCAGGACCCGGCGGGACCTTACGACCGGAACCTGGGCTGGAACGGCCGTTACGATCAGTCGATGAACCAGCCTTACGGCCGCGGCGGCGGCTACGACCGGTACGGCCAGATGGATGTCGATCGCGACGGCATGATCGACTCGAACGAAGCCTCGTATTGGGCGAACGCGCATTTCGAGATGATGGACACCGACGGTGATGGCCAGATCTCGGAGAACGAGTTCCGTCGTGCCGACCGCCGGCTTTCGGACACGTTCCACCGTGGCTCGCAGGACGACTACGAGCAGGAGCGGGCGCGGACCGGCGAGCGGTTCAGCACGTATGACGGCGCGGACAACGACGGCATCATCACGCGCAGGGAGTTCATGAGTCAGGCGCGAAGCGACTTCGACGGCTTCGACAGCGACAAGGACGGCGAGGTGTCCGTCTGGGACTATCGCAGCGGAAACCCGTCCGACAACATGTCCGGTCGTTCGACGAGCGGCGTCAGAACCGCTCCTTCGAACAAGAGCGGCGCAGACACGGGCTCCAACCCGGGCGCCGATCAGAGCTGACGCGGTCTCCTGACCGCCAGACAGCGAAGCCGGCTTCCTCAGTCAGAGGAAGCCGGCTTTTCTGTTTCAGAACCTGACGCGCCTTCGTTCTCTTCTTCCGAAGGCCAGACGGAGCGCGTGCGCAGCCATTTCTCGACCGCGTCTGCAGCCATCGGGCGTGCGATCAGGAACCCTTGCGCAATATCGCAACCGACCTCCGCCAGCACGTCGAGCGTCCGCCGGTCCTCGACCCCTTCGCCGACCACCGTCAGTTCCAGGTTATGGGCGAGATTGACCATCGCGTTGACGATCATCCGTGATTGCGGCGAACGGGCGCATTCGGCGACGAACTCGCGGTCGATCTTCAGCTCGGAGAACGGCAGCCGCTGAAGCTGGACCAGGGACGAATAGCCGGTCCCGAAATCGTCCATCGCCAGTCGAAAACCCTTGAGCCGAAGCCGGGTCAGGATGTCCATCGCCAGGACGACATCGCCCATCGCCGCTGTCTCGGTCAGCTCGAACACCACCGAGGACGGGTCGATCCCGACATCGTTCGCCTTGGCGAACGTCCGTTCGACCAAGTCCGCCCGATGGAGGTTTTCCGCCGAAACGTTGATCGCGATCGGCACCTCGATCCCCTTCCGGTTCCATTCCGCCAACTGGGTCAGCGCCGACTGGCAGACCATGTCGGTGATGGCATCCATGAGATCGAGCGACTCGGCGATGGGAATGAACTCCGCCGGCGATATGCGTCCGCGCGAGGGAACGTCCCAGCGCAACAGCGCTTCCATGGCGACCACGTCGGACCAGATGCCGGAACCGGCACGGTCGGGGCGGCGCACCATCGGCTGGTATTCGAGCGTGAACTGACCGTCGCGGATCGCAGCGGTGAGATCGGCCGCGCCGATCCAGTCGGTTCCTTTGCGGAACTCCAGGAAGACCTCGGCCAATTCCGAAGCCCGGGCCGGCTTCCGGATCGTCCCGACGACAGCGAGACCGCGTTCGAGTCCCAGTTGTCGCGCGGATTCCACCACCTTCGGGTCGGCGCCGCTGGCGATGATGAGCTGCGCCTTGGACCGTTCCTGGGCCAGAAACCGCATCACTTCGACACCGTCGACGATCGGCATGTGCAGATCGATGACGATATGGGTCGGATGCCAGTCCCGCACCCGTTCCTCGAATTCGGTCATCGAGGTGGTCATCACGGTCTGGTAGCCGCATTCATCGGCAACGCGAGCGAACAGCGAGCCGATCTCCGGCTCGTCGTCGATGATCAGCATCCGGTTCGAACGCATCTCAGCTACGCATCACCTGCGCTATTCTCTCGGCCAACTCGCTCTTCCTATACGGTTTGGAAAGGATGCCGGCAGAGACCGCATTCTTTCCGCGAACCAGGGTTTCGGGATAACCCGAGGTCAACAGCACTTTGACCTTCGGCCATTCCTGTTCGATACGCTTCGCGAGCTCGACGCCATCGATCCCGCCCTCCATCACGACATCGGAGAACACCAGATCGATCTCCGTCTCGCGTTGGAGAATGCGGAGGGCATCGTTTCCGCTGCTGGTCTCGGTGACCCTGTACCCGAGGTCCTGCAACTGCCGGGTCACCACTTGGCGGACCGCCGGATTATCCTCGACGACCAGGATATGGCCGCCCTCCCCCCAATCGATCGCGGCCGCCTTCGGCGTCTGTCCGTCGTCGGATACCGTTTCGCCCTCGGCGCGGGGAAAGTACAGGCGGAAGGTCGTCCCCTGTTCGGGCTCGCTATAGGCGTTCAGCAACCCTCCGGACTGGGTCACGAAGCCGAAAACCATGCTTAGGCCGAGACCGGTTCCCTTCCCCTGTGCCTTGGTGGTGAAGAAGGGCTCGAAAGCCCGGTTGAGCACCTCCGGCAACATACCGGAGCCCGTATCGGACACTTCGACCAGGATGTACCTGCCCGGCGCCAGCGACACCGCTATGTAGGGATCGTCCCGATCGATGGAGACGTTGTAGGTCGCGATCCGGAGCGTCCCTTCCTCCTGCATGGCGTCGCGGGCGTTGACGGCCAGATTGACGATCGCGGAGTCGAACTTGCCGGGATCGATCATGACCGCCCACAAGCCGTCGGAAAGCGCGAGATCGATATGCACCTTCGCGCCGAGGGTCCGTTCGAGCAGCTTCACGAGAGCGGTCAAGCGCTCGTTCACGTCGGCGATCTGCGGTTCCAGAGGTTGGCGCCTGGCGAACGCGAGAAGCTGACGGGTCAGTTCCGCACCGCGCAACGAAGCCTGCAAAGCCGTCTCGGCGAGCTCGGCGCTGTTCGTGTCGCCTTTGACCCGTGTCGTCAGGAGATCCAGGTTGCCAATGATGACCGCGAGAAGATTGTTGAAGTCGTGGGCGATTCCGCCGGTCAGATTGCCGATCGCCTCCATCTTCTCGGACTGCTGCAGCCGGTCGACGAGACGTTCGCGCTCGGTCATGTCCCTTTCGATGGCGCACCCGCCTGCGATCGTGCCGTCAGGGGCCAACACCGGCGAGACGGTCAGCGAAACCGTTATCTTGTCGCCCGACTTCCGCAGCCGTTCCGTCGCCGGCAGCCGGATCGTCTCGCCGCGATGCAGGCGCTCCCTGTTGCTCAGGAATTCCTCTTCGCGGCCCGGCGGGATGAGCATGGCGGCGTTGGCGCCAACGGCTTCGTCCGCCGAATAGCCGAACATGCGCTCGGCAGCCGGGTTCCAACTCGTGATCGTGCCGTCCAGGCCACCGATGATGACCGCATCGTCCGAGGACTCGATGGCGGCGCCGAACAGACGCTCCCGCTGGATGTAGTGGTCGAGCGTGGCCGCGACCTGGCCGATCTCGCTCGGTGCCGAGACGGGAAGCGTCGCCGGCTCGCCACGGCTCAGGGCCGTCACCGCCGATGCCATCTGCGAGAGTGGCCTGGACATCTGGCGCGCCATGAAGGCGGCCAACAGCGTCGCCGCCAGGATCGCCACACCGCCGGCGAGCAGGCTCGACTCTCCAACGGTCTTGGCGGACTGGAGAAGGTCCTCGAACGGGACGACCTGGACCAGCTTGACGGGCAGCGTCCCGGAAATCGAGGCGGGCACGATCGCGATCGCCTGAAGGGCACCCTCGCTGTCCTCCACCGGAAACACCCCGCCGGCATCGCCGAGGGCCTCGTCGGTCAGGGAGGGAAATTCGTCGGAAAGCCCGAACGGACGCCCCAACTCCCACCCGAAGTCGCGCTGTGGATCGGGATGTACCAGATAGGCGCCGTCATCGTTCACCAGTCGGACGGCGTTGCCGAACTGACCGCCGCTGCGAAGGCGCTCCAAGATCGGCCGCATGTCCAGGTTGACCACCAGAACGCCGAACAGATCCCCGTCCGCAGTCATGATCGGAGTGGCCGCACGCAGCACCGGCAGGTACGGAACCTGGATGGTGCCGTGCTCCTGGTTGAGCTCGATCGGCGAAACGTAGACCTCGCCGGGCGGCAGGGTGAGTGCGCGCTGAAAATAGTCGCGCTGCCCCTTGGCCTGCAGTTCCGGCTGCGGCACCGTGACGATCGATCCATCGGGGGCCGAACGCTCGACACGCAAGATCTCCCGCCCTTCGCCGGCTGCGGCAATCAGGCGGAGCTGAATGTAGGACGACTTGGCGCGAAGCTGGGACTCGAAGGTGTGGGCGAGATAGCCGCGCCACATCTCTGCCGACAGCCCGCTTTCGGGGTCGGTCCCCCCGTTCACCGAAGCGCGTACAAGTCCGCTCAACACCTCCGAACCGCTGAGCGCCAGCATGTCGTTCCCCGGTTCGCGGACATAGTTGGCGAGATCGACCGCGGCAGCACGGGTATGGACGAGCAGCCGGTCAAACTCGACCGGAACGATCGCCTTCTGGAGATTGCTGTATGTAAACCATCCGACCGCGGCCACCGTCACGATGACCAAGGCGACCATGGCGACGGTCAAACGGGCGGACAGTGTCAAGCCTCTCACCGGTATGGCGCCGGCTTTCATCGCTCGGCGACTCTCCGGTCAACGGGCGCGGCGCTGCGCACCGCCTCACGGCAACCCACGATCAGGCGGACGGTCAGGGCCTCGCTCCCCTAAACGTATGGACAGCGATGCTTTCCGCAGGAGACAAGACGTGAGCTGACAGACGCCCCCTCAACCTGGACCCCATTCGCGCTCCCCCTCAACCGCATTCTGCGATGTGCATATGACCTTGGAAGGGATATTCCATGAACGAGGTTAGTATTTTCTCTCTTTACGGCAAGAGTCCATTGGTCTTCCGCGCTATCGGGGAAAATTTTCAATGATGCGGACCTATCTCTTCGGGCATGCGTGCCTTGTGGAAGCTTCCGCGGCAAGCGGGACCATCTGTATCGCGCATAAGTAAAATTTACTAATATTGATACACGTCAATAAGACCGGTGGCGCGGACCGGCAACGATGCGGGAAAAGGTTTCGAGCTGAGGGAGATGCCGACCGCGCGTCGCTCGGTCGAACGTTCGCGGCGCTCTAAGCGTCCGCGTCCGCCTGTTCGAGGAAGCCGAGCAGCAACCGTACGACCGCTTCGGGCTGTTCCTGCTGCACCCAATGGCCTGCGCCGTCGACCAGTTCGCAGGTCAGCATCCGCGTGCAGGCCCTGGTTTGCATCGCCTCGAAGGCGCCCGGCATCTGATAGACGCCCCAGTCGCTGGTGCCGGAGATGAAGCAGGATGGGACGTCGAGCGTGCGTCCTGCGAAGATTTCGAGGTCGGAGCGGAAAGCGTCGTCGGTGCGGCAGCGATAGGGGTTGAGGCCGCCCTGGAACCCGATCCGCCCGTACTCGCCCGCATAGACCGCGAGTTCGTCCTCGGTGAGCCAGCGGCAGGCGGCGGCTTCGGACGACGGCATGACCTCCGCCGCCGTCTCGGCCATGGTCCGGTCGAGGTCCATAACGTAGTAGGTCGGCATCTTCGCCAGCTCTTCCGCCGTCCACGCGGCGAGACGGAACGGCCGGTTGTCGGCCCAGTCGGCGCTCTTGTGATGGAAGTAGCCGCGCAGGAAAGCGTGGACGCCCTGCGGGCAGCGCCACATGTCGTCGTTCGCCGGCCGCTGCGAGTAGTACCACTGATAGTGCTTGCGCGGCCGGGGAAGCGCCGCCAGCGCCTCGTGGATCGCCGCGTCGGCGAGATCGGCCCCCGTCGCACCGCCCGGAACCGGCGGCGGGCCGGAGAACGGCGCGCTCATGATGGTGGCGGTGCGGAAGACGTCCGGCCGGACCAGCGCGCACCAGGGGGCGATGATCGCCCCGTAGTCATGTCCGACCACGCCGTCGACATGGCGCCGGCCGAGCGCCCAGACCAAACCCAGCATATCCCGGATCACGTTCGGCAAGGCGAAGGGCCGCAAGTCGGTATCGTACGCGGCGTCCCATCCCGTCGTCCGCCCGTAGCCGCGAAGATCGGGGGCAACGACGTGATAGCCGGCCTCGGCCAGAGCCGGCATCACCCTGCGCCAGCTATAGGCGATCTCGGGGAAGCCGTGGAGGAGGAGCAGGCACGGCCGCTCCGTCGCGTCGGCGTACCCAGCCTCCAGCACATGCATGCGGAGACCGTTGACGCCGTCGACGAAGCGGCTGCGCACGCCCGCCGGCAACACCGCGGCGTCCAGGGGAGGCAACGTCACCGCCGCCCCTCCGGCCGCCCGGAGAAAGCCGGCCGCGTCATTACTTCTCGACCATCGCCTTCATGGACTCGAAGCCGGCGCGGAACGCCCCAGTCAGCGCCTTGGCGACGCCGATGCCGTTGTCCTCGGGGAACGCCGAGGCGTTGAGCGTCGCCTTGTACTGCATCTCGGTGGTGCCCGGCGTCGTGCCCGGCACGGCGGAGATCGTCGCGCGGTACTTCGACTCGGTGAGGAAGCCCTCGGTCATCTCGTAGGTGTACGAATGGGGCTGTTTGTCGGTCATGATCTCGATGACGTCGCCGATGCCGGTGAGCGTCAGCCGCCGTACGCTGCCCTTGGCGCCGCTCCCATCCTTGTACTCGCATTCGGTGATGATCGGCATCCAGTCGGGGATGGCGCAGTAGCCGCCATACTTCACCCAGATCGCAGCGGGACTGTCGTCGATGACCATCGACTCGGTCAGGGTGATGACCCCGTCGTCGCCGTAGCTGATGCCGGCGGAAGCCGGTGCCGCGACCAGCGCCGCGGCGAGACCTGCCGCAGCGAATACGAATGCACGGGTGGTGTGAACGCCTGAAGTCATGACGGTCGCCTTTCTGATGATGCTGCCGGATTTATGTTTCGTGACCGTCCCAACGGGACGGTGACACCATAACCGAACTCAGGGTCCGACACGAACCTCGGAACGAGGCGTCGCATCGGACCCCGATACGCATCGATCAGTGGCGACGGATCAGTTGGCCGCCACGCGCCGCTGCGATCGCCGGCCCCGCCCGCGACCGGACCGCGATCCGTCCTCGCGCTTGTCGCCGATGTTCCCGAGCATCCGCGTGAGACCAGCCGCCGACGCACCGCCGTCCGGCCTGTTCTCCTTCCTTGGAGCGGCTTCCGCCGAGGTCCGGACCTTGCCACGGCCATTGCGGGCCTGCGGCGGCCGCTTCCGCCCTTCCGAAGCGGGCACGGGACGCGGAGCCGGGGCCGGGGCCGCCGGACTCGGCGCTGAAGGCTGCGCGGCGGCCTTCACCGGCGCTCCGCTCGTTTCGATCCGGCGGCCGATCAGCTTCTCGATGTCGCGCAGCAAACCGCGCTCGGCCGGATCGCAGAGCGAAACGGCGAAGCCGCTCTTACCCGCACGGGCCGTGCGGCCGATACGGTGGACATAGGCTTCCGGAACGTTCGGCAGCTCGAAATTGACGACGTGCGAGACATCGTCCACATCGATCCCGCGCGCGGCGATGTCGGTGGCCACCAGGATGGTGACCCGGCCGGAGCGGAAGTCGGACAATGTCCGCTCGCGCTGCCCCTGGCTCTTGTTGCCATGGATCGCCGATGCGGCGAGGCCCGCCCCTTCCAGATGCTGCTTCACCTTGTCGGCGCCGCGCTTGGTGCGGGTGAAGACGATCGCCCGTTCGACACCGGCACCGCCCAGGATGTCGACCAGCACGCCGCGCTTGGCGGGGCCGTCGACATGCATCACCCGCTGCTCGATCCGGTCGATCGGCCGAGACGCCGGGGTGACGGCGATCTCGACCGGATCGCTCAGGAAATCGGCGGCGAGGTCACGGATCTGCTTCGGCATGGTCGCCGACAGCAGAACGGTCTGCCGCTCGGGCGCGAGCTTCGGCATGATCCGGCGGATCGCCGGCATGAAGCCGAGGTCGAGCATCTGGTCGGCTTCGTCGAGGATCACGGTGCGGGTCGCGTCCAGCCGGATCGCCCGCGTCGCCATGTGATCGAGCAGCCGGCCCGGCGTTGCCACGAGGATATCGACCCCCTGCGCCATCGCCTTGACCTGCGGGCCCGGCCGGGCGCCGCCGATCACCACCGCCACCGAGTGGCGGGTGAAGCGGCCGTAGGTACGGATGCTGGCCGCGATCTGCGATGCAAGCTCGCGGGTGGGCGCGAGGATCAGCGTGCCGCAACCGCGCGGTCCGGGCGCGACAGGGTTCCGGCTGATCTCGTTCAGGAGTGGCAGCACGAAGGCGGCGGTCTTGCCGGTGCCCGTCTGGGCGATACCGACCAGATCGCGGCCCGCCAGCATGGCGGGGATCACCTTGGTCTGAATGGGAGTCGGAGTCGTGTAGCCTTCCGCCGATACGGCGCGAAGGAGGGCCTCGGCCAAGCCGAGGTCGGAGAACTGGGTCAAACAGTCACTTTCATATGGTGCCGCACGCACCGGCCGTCGCACGGCACAGCATGTGGCGCGATCGGTCCGACGATGCGGACGATGTTCTTCTTAAAGGGAGCTCGCGTAGATCAGCCGCCGCGTTCGACGTGCCCCTCGGGGGGACACCTTGTGGCAACGATCATGGGGACGGTTGCTCAAGAAGACGCACCGCCGACGACCCTGTCGTCCTCTACGCGCGGCGCGAATGGGTATCAAAGAACACGAATCGCCCGGAATAGCAAAGGAAATCGCGTTGCGGCGGCGCGGGAGCACCCCCAAGGTTGAGACATGCGATACGATGGCGCATAAGCGGTCCGTCAATGTGAGACATGAGCCCGCCACACCATCCTGGAGGACGGATCGATGCCCGTAGTGACCCCGACCTTCGACCTGAACACCGTCCCGTGGAGGCGGGTCGTCGACCCCAGCATCACGCGCTTCACGGTCGACTTCGAATACAGCCTCCTGGGCTACGACTTCGACAGCGGGCGGCTCGACATGCTGCTCCGCTACGCCAAGGGCGGTCACTGCCGCCCGCACCGCCATGTCGCCACGACGGTGACCATGGTGCTGGAGGGCGAGCAGTTCCTGGAAGAGGTCCTGCCGGACGGCACGACCCGGAAAATCCACCGCAAGGCGGGCGACTACGCGCTCGCCCCGGCTGACGCCCTCCCTCACGACGAATGGGGCGGGCCGGACGGCGGCACCGTGCTTCTGTCGATGACGGCGCGGGACGGTCTGCTGTTCGAATATTTCGACGAGAACATGCGGAACGGCTGGACGCTCTCGATCCGAGACTACGTGGACGCCTGGGAGAACGACACCGTCTACGGAACGGCGCCCGCGAAGACGGCGGCGGAGTAAAGTCGGACGCGACTCCGCTGCGCCGTCCGTCCGGCTTTCTGCGCCACTTCCTCCGCTTCGGCCTGGCCGGCGCCGTCGTCGCAGGGGTGCAGGGCGGCGGTTACGTGTTGCTGGTGGATCTCGGCTGGGCAAAGCCGATGGCCGCCAACGTCGTCGCCTTCCTCCCGGCGACCGCCCTCGCCTTCGCCGTCCACTATGCCTGGACCTTTCAGAGCGCCCGTAAACCACGCGCTGCGGTGTGGCGCTTCGGCGTCGCCAAGCTGATCGGCCTCGGCATCAACAGCGGCGGCGTCTATCTGGTGGAGACCCTGCTCCGCCTCGGCCATTACTACGCTCTCCCCTTCATGCTGCTGCTGACGCCGCTGGCCGTATTCGCAATCAGCCGGTCCTGGGTCTTTCAGGATGTGCGCGACGACGGGCACCGGGTGACGAAAACCGCGCGCGACTGATCCGACAATGTTCGGGCTGGGGCACCCGAGACCCGCCTGGGGCAAAAGAGCCCCAAGCCCTCATCCGCGCACGGGCAATCCCGGATCGGGCCCCGGCCCTGGTCCGCGCTTAGGGCGTCCACGCCTCAGCGTGCCGCCGCAGCGAAAAGCTATCCCATTGTTTTAATGACAGTAATTATCTCGGCATGCCGATTGCTAACAGAGCGTTAACGATCTCACGCGAGCTGGGGCACGGCTTTGTCCTTGGAAACGCAAGTGGAACGGGCGGCTCTGCGGCGAGCGCCTGATGGAAGCCCCGGCACCGAGCCGACAGCCGCTCCGCGCGGACGCGCCGCATCGGCACTTCGCTCCTGCATCTCAATCCATACGAGAGGGACCGCTTCATGCCCGTGCAAGTGAGCTACCCCGGCGTCTACGTTCAGGAAGTGGCGTCAGGGGTCCAGACGATTACCGGCGTCTCCACGTCGATCGCGCTCTTCATAGGCATGACCCGGCGCGGCCCCCTCAACACGGCGGTGAACGTGCTGAGCTTCGCCGCGTTCGAGCGCGCGTTCGGCGCCGACACGACGATCTCCGAGATGACGGATCAGGTCCGCCAGTTCTTCCTGAACGGCGGCCGGCAGGCCCACATCATCCGCATCGCCGACGAAGGCACGGCGACCGCCGCGGCGGCGGTCCTCCGCAACGAAGCCGACGACGACGACGTGCTGGAGATCACGGCGGCGGAGCCCGGCCGTATCGGCGAGAGCATCCGCGTCGAGGTGTCATACGCCACCGCCCAGCCCGAGGCGACCTTCGCCCTGACCGCGGCCCGCGAGACGGTGGACGCCGCCGGCAACATCGTGCTGGTCGAGGCGGAGACCCTGTCCGAGCTCAGCATGGATCCGGACGCCACGCGCTTCGTCGAGACCGTGCTGGAACAGGAATCGCGGCTGATCCGGGCGAGTTCGGTCGCCAGCCAGGCGCCGATCGAAGGCTACTCGATGAGCGGGCGTGGGGAAGCCGACTGGCTCGCCGCGCTGAACGCACAACTGGCGACCCAGGGCAATGTCGGCTCGTTCATGATCTCGGTCGACGGGACGCCCGCCGTTCCGGTGACCTTGAACGGCCCGCTCGCGGCACTGAGCGATCTGCAGTCGGCCGTCGATACGGCCGTCGGCGGCAGCCTCGCGGTCGTATCGACGCCGGCGCTGACAGGAGGGGCGGAAGAAGTTCTGCTGATCGCCAGCGCCACTGCTGGCGGTTCCGTCCGCATCCTCCCGGGCGCCGCGGGCGATCTCGCCGCGCCCATGCATCTCGGCACCGCGAACGACGGGCTGGAGGTCGGCGGCTTCGCGAGGCTGCGGCCGGCGCCGACGGGGCTGTTCATGTCGCTGGGCGATCTCGACAGCGGATCGGCCAACTGGCTGAACCGCCTGGGGACCCTCGCCCGCACCGATACGGCGGACCTCCCCGACATCACCATCACGACCAGCCAGCGGTCCGACACCTATACGATCACCGGCCTGACCGGCGGCATCGGCCTCTGGGAGGCCTCACCGGCCGCCGGCACCAGCCTCCGCAACCTGCGCGCCTCGCTCCAGGTGGTGATGCAGGGGGTCGGGGCGACGGCGGGCGCGAACTACACAGCCGGCCTGGAAGGCTTCCGTCTGACCTTCGACGCCGGTTTCTCCAGCGCCGCCGAGCAGGAGACCGCTGCCTTCACCACCTCCGGCGCCTACGGCATTACGACGGCAGCAACGGGCATATTCGCCCATGATCCGAATGTGCGGCGGCTGCCGCTCGGCAGCTACGCGACGCCGTCCAACTATGTGGCCGGCACCGCAGCCGGACAGGACGGCGACATGCCGGGCCTCGACGACTACGCCCGGGCCTATGGCATCGCCGCCAGCGATATCGACATCTTCAACCTGCTGATCCTGCCGCGCGTCCTCAGCGACGGTTCGGGCGCCTCCCAGGGCGATGCCGAGCGCGAGCCGCTGTGGGGGCCGGCCAGCGCCTTCTGCCGCGACGAACGCGCCTTCCTGCTGATCGATCCAAGGGACGAGTGGACGTCGGCCCAGTCGGCCGTCGCCACCATCGGCGCCGTGCGCACCGGGGCGGTCGGCGACCACGCCATGGTGACGTGGCCGAAGCTCCGCATCGTCGACGCTCAGACCGGGCTGCTGAAGACCATCGACCCGTCCGGCTCCATCGCCGGCGTCGCCGCCCGCATCGACGGCCGCCGCGGCGTCTGGAAAGCGCCGGCCGGGCTGGAGGCCAACATCCTGGGCATCCGGGGGACCGAGCGCACTCTCTCCGATGCGGAGAACGGTCTTCTGAACCCGCAGGCGATCAACGCCATCCGCCGCTTCCCCAACGGGATCGTCGTCTGGGGCTCGCGGACGCTGTCCGGCTTCGACAATTCGGGCAACAGCGACTACCGCTACGTCCCGGTGCGCCGGCTGGCCCTGTTCCTCGAAGAGAGCCTTTATCGCGGTCTGCAGTTCGCCGTGTTCGAGCCGAACGACGAGCCGCTCTGGGCCCAGATCCGTCTCGCCGCCGGGGCGTTCATGAACGGCCTGTTCCGGCGCGGCGCGTTCCAGGGAAGCAAGGCGTCCGACGCCTACTTCGTGAAGTGCGACGCCGAGACCACCACCCAGAACGACATCAATCTCGGCATCGTCAACGTGGTGATCGGCTTTGCGCCGCTGAGACCCGCCGAGTTCGTCGTCATCACCATTCGCCAGCTGGCGGGCCAGGTCCAGACCTGACCCTCGCCCACGCACCCGACCCTAAGCCGGAGGCCCAGGCATGCCCCAGTTCACCGTGAACGCCGCACGGATCGATCCCTATCGCAACTTCAAGTTCGTGGTCACATGGGACGGCCGGGTGGTTGCCGGCGTCAGCAAGGTAGGCGCCTTGAAGCGGACGACCGAAGTGGTCACCCACCGCGAAGGCAACGACATCAGTACCGACCGGCGCACCCCCGGCCGCACGAACTTCGAAGCGATCATGCTGGAGCGCGGCGTCAGCCACGACCCCGAGTTCGTGAACTGGGCGAACCTGGTCTACTCGACGGAAGGCGACGGCGCGGTGTCGCTGGCGAACTTCCGCAAGGACATCCGGATCGAGCTGCTGAACCTCCAGGGCGTCGTCGTCCAGGCCTACAACGTCTTCCGCTGCTGGCCCTCGGAATTCGTCGCCCTGCCGGAGCTGGACGCCAACGCGAACGCCGTAGCCATCCAGTCGATCACCCTGCAGAACGAGGGCTGGGAGGCGGACGAGGGCGTGGTCGAGGTCGCGGAGACCTGATCGGCGCTCATTCATGAAGCGGATTCCGCTCATCGCAGGCATTCTCGGCCGCCGCACGGCCTGGCTCCGCCCGCTCACCGGCGCCGCCGAAGAGCTGGCATGCGCCGATCCGCTTCGCCTGCTCCAGGACTGCCTGGAGGACGGCGGGCCGGGTTCGGTCCAGCCGAACGAGGCACCACTGCTGCCGCTGGCCGACCGAGACCTGCTTCTGGCCGAAATCCAGAGGGACGCCTTTGGCGACCGGTGCGAAGCCGACGCGGCCTGCATCGCCTGCGGCCAGCCCTACACCATGGCATTCAGCCTCGGCGCGATGATGGCGAGTCAGCGGGACCCGGAAGACAGCCTCGTCGAAGGCCCGGATCCGGAGAGCCGTTTCCGGCTGGGCGACGTCCGCTTCCGCCTGCCGTCCTCCCGCGACCTTGCAGATGCTGCCGCCGCTGAAGACCCGGCTTCCGCCGTCTTGGCCGCCTGCGTCGTTTCCGGCGACCCCGCCGGCCGGGAGGCGGACATCGAAGCGGCCATGGCCGCGGCCGGGCCGGTGCTCGACCTCGACCTCGACGCCGTTTGCCCGAATTGCGGGACGTCGCAGTCGCCGCGCTTCAGGATCAGCGATTTCCTCCGGCAATGCTTCGTCCAGGAACGGCGGCTTCGGCAGCGGGAGATCCACTGCATCGCCACCGCCTATGGATGGAGTTACGACAGCATCATGCGGCTGTCGCGGGCCGACCGTCAGGACTTCGTCGGCCTGATCTGCGAGCGGCCCGGCCGGGCGACGCCCCTCGACGCATTCGGCGGCCGCGCGAGAGCGACGGGATGACCGGCGGCTTCCTGCAACGGCTGACAGGTGACGCGGGCGGTGGACCGGCAGCCCCGGCGCCCGTCCTGCGACCGGTGCTGCGCGGCACGTCCCCCGCGTTCGAGGACGATGCCTCTCTGTGGGAAACGACCAGCGCATCGGCGGAGGAGGCGGCTCCGGCTTTCCCGACACCGACTACTCTCCTGAGCGACGCTCCGGCACGCCGTACCGAGCCCTTCGAACGGCAGGAAGTCAGCCGGCAAAGAACCGAGGAGCCTCCGGCTCAGGAGGCGCGACGGCAGTCAGCGCCGATCTCTGCACCACCGTCGGTCGAGCCGTTCACGCCGCCGGTGGCGACGCCTGTTCCTCCGAGGCCCACGCAGGCTTCCCCTGAGCCCTCGACGTCTGTCCCCGAGCAGACGCCCGCGCCGACACCGCAGGGGCCCGAGCGACCGCTGCAAACCGCCGCCCGGAAAGCGCCGGACCGAAGCGACGACCCGTCCCCTGCCCGACCCGGTCCGTCGAGACCGTCGATCGAAACCGTCGACACTCCTGCGGCGCGGCCGCCCCTCAGCGCGGAAATCGTTCCTTACCCGGCATCGGCGCGAGAGATCCCTGATGTGCGCCCCGCCGCCTGGGGCGACGAGCCACAGGAAGCGGCACCAGCCGCCGTCATGCCCTCACAAGCGCCGCTGGCGCCAGCCCTCGCCCCACGGGCACGCGATGCGGCAACGGCCTTGCCGTTGCCGGAGCCACCGCCTGCACCGGCGGAGGGCCCGAAGATCGAGATCGGGCGCCTCGTCGTGGAAGTCGTCCGCGACGCGCCGGAGCCCGCCGCACCGCAGGCACCGGCCCCAAGGACCGCCGCGCAAGCCTCCGTGATCGGACCGATCGGCGACCTCCGGGCCGGCCTCCGCCGCTTTCCGGGATGGGGCTGACCCATGCCGTTGAGCGACCTGTCCAGGGTGACGGAGGTGCTGACGGAAACGCTGCGCCTCAACATCACGCAGCGGATCGATCCGAGCCTCGCCGGCGTGCTGAACGTCACCAGCCTGCCGCCGGAGCGGGCCGAGGGCGAGTCCAACACCGTCAACCTCTACATGTACCATCTGGCCGAGGACCAGCAGCGCCGGAACCTGCCCGGCAACCGCAGCGACCGTGCGCCCGCCGCGACCAAGCCGATGACGCTGGTGCTCTACTACATCCTGACCACACACCATTCGGTCCGGAGCCAGTTCGATACGATCACCGAGCAGCGCCTGATGGGCTATGCGCTGAAGACGCTGCACGACTTCGCCGTCATCGGCGACGATACGGAGATCGCCGGCGTGCGCCTGCTGCCGCAGGACCTGCGCGACCGGCAGAACGAGCTCGAAGTCTCGTTCCGGCATGTCGAGCCGGAGGACGCGGTGTCCTACTGGTCGGCCGAGCAATCCTCGACGACCCGTCTCTCGGCCTATCTGGACGTGCGCTACGCACTGCTGGAGCCGGACCCGCCGCAACGGCTGCCGGGCATCGTGCTGAGCCTCGGCGCTTTCGTCGTCGACATCCAATCGCCGCAGATCGCCGCCAGCCGGTCGATCCTGGAATTCGTTCTGCCGGCGATCGCAGGCGGCGGACCCCAGGCGGTCGAATCCTCGCCCGCCCGTGTCGGACCGCCGATCCCGGCATTGCCCGCCAGCAACCAGTTGACACTCGTCGGCTCGAACCTCGCGAGCGGACAGAGCCGAGAAATCCTGTTGTCCAACGGCCGCTGGCGGGTCCGCGCACCCGCCCTGCCGCAGGTCCCGATCGACCTGTCGCTGGCCGCCAACGCCGCCGGTGAATGGGCCGTGGACGTGCGCGCTAACACCATCGGCGTGACGCTGGACACGTCCCTGGACGCCACCCTGCCGGGCGGCGGCACGGTCACCCTGCCGCTCGAGCCGGGGATCTACACGGCGAGCATCCACACGGTGAAGGCGAGCGCCATCCAGCTCGGCCGGCTGAAGGAGATCACCGACCGCTCCAACGCCATCTCATTCGCGGTGATCCCGCGCGTTGTCGGCGTCTCCGTGGTCAACGTCGCCGAGCGGCGGATCCGGATCGACCTCGACGCCTCGGTTGACCTAACGCCGGCCACCGGGCTAGGGCTGCCGGGGGCGCTCGAAATCCTGGTCGTGGTCGACAGCGTCTCCTACACCCGACACGACCCGACCGTGCCCGGAGCGACGTTCGACATCGGCGAGTTCTTGCCCAACGGCAGCTCCGCCGAGGTGAGGCTTCAGTTCGACCCGACCACGCCCGGCACCTATCCCGTCCGCGTCATCGTCGAGGGCGCGGAAAGCCAGCCGTTCTGGTTCGAAGTGCCATGACGCGCCTCGACGTCATCGAACGCTTCGAACCGGCCGAGGCGACCGCCGTTCCGGCGGAGCCCGAGTGCATCGTGGCCTGCGTGCTGGCCCGGACCGAGCAGAGGCTGGCTTGGCTCAGCGGACCTGGGGCCGGCGGGGCCGCCGCCGATACACCCGCTGCGGAAGCCGCATGGCAGCGGGCCGACGCGACAGGCCGTGCCCTGGCCGCCGCCGTGACCGCCGCCGATACGGCGATGGCCGGGACGGCCGGACGCCTCGACGCCCTCGCCAAGACATTCGTGCTGGACGCGGCCGAGCGGGACATCCTGATGACGGTGCTGGCCGCCCGTTTCGAGCCGGCGCTTGCCGAGCCCTTCCAGCGGCTGACCGGACGGCCCTGGGTAACGGAAGCCCTGGTCCAGCGCTTGTTCGGACACGGGCTACGGCCGATCTGGGATGCTGCCGGTGCGCTCGCCGTCTGGGAACTGGTGACGGAGGGCGAGGCGCCCGCGGGTGAACCGTCCCCGCTCCGCGCCGATCCGGTCGTCGGCTTCTGGGTGTGCGACGAGGACCGGGTCGACGCCGCCTTCGCCGCTGTCTCCGCGCCGCTTCCGCCGCCATCCGAACCGCTGGCCGATTGGCCGGTGGAGGCGACGGCGGACGCCATCGCGGCGCGATGGCGGGACCGGAAGCCCGTGCGCCTAGTGGTTCGCGGCGGGCCGGGGTCCGGCCGGGCGAGCTTCGCCACGGCCGTCGCCGCCCGGCTGGGACGCCCGGCGCGCGCCATACGCGACTGGCCGGACGCGGTCGGATGGCCACGACTCTGGATGCTCGCGCAACGGTCGGCGCTGGTGACCGGAAACGCGCCGATATGGCGCCGGCCGACGCCACCACGGCCCGGCCCTATTCCGGCGGCACCGCTCAATATCGTGACGACGGGGCCTGACGACGTGCTTCCCGAGGACACGACTGCCGCCGACCTGGAGGTCGTCCTGCCGCCGCTCGGTCTCGATACGCGACACGTACTGCTCGCGCGTATGGCGCCGTCGAGCGCGGCATGGCCGGATACTGCACGCACGCGGATCGTCGCCCGCGCCGGCACGACGCTCGCCGACTTCGCGGCCTTGGCTCGACAAGGGACGGCCACGGCAGCAGACGCCGAAGCAAGGCTGAATGCAGCCCATGCCGACCGACTGGGCGACATGGCCACCCGGATGGATACGCCATTCACCTGGGACGACATCATCCTGCCGCCCGGGCTCACCGAGGCGTTGCGGGACCTGGCCTTCGAGGCGGCGCAACGCGCGTCGTTCTGGGAACGGTCGGACGTCCGCCGGCTGTTCGGCCGCGGGCGCGGTCTCGCGGTGCTGTTCGCCGGCCCGTCGGGGGCGGGCAAGACGATGGCGGCGCAGGTGATCGCCCGCGAGATGGGCGTCGATCTGTTCCGCATCGACCTCGCCTCGATCACCAGCAAGTACATCGGCGAAACCTCGCGGAACCTCCGCGACCTGTTCCAGAGGGCTTCGGGCCTCGACGCCGTGCTGCTGTTCGACGAAGCCGATGCGCTGTTCGCCCAGCGCACCGAGGTCAAGGACTCGCGCGACCGCTACGCCAACGCCGACACCGGCTACCTGCTGCAGCAGTTGGAGGCGTTCGAGGGCATGGCGATTCTGTCGACGAACAAGAAGGCCAACATCGACACCGCTTTCCTGCGCCGGCTGCGCTACGTCTTCGACTTCCCGCGCCCCGACCCTGCCGAACGCCGCCGGCTCTGGCATGCGCTCGCCCCGATCGTGCTCGGCGTCGCACCGGACGCCGAGATGGTGCGGATGCTCGACCGCTTCGGCGATGCGCTCGAGATCACCGGCGCGCAGATCAAGGGCGCGCTGGTCGCCAGCCACTTCGCGGCGCGCCGCCGCCGGGCGGATGTCCCCGACGTCCACGACCTCATGACCGGCGTCGAGCGCGAACTGGCGAAGGAAGGCCGCACCCTCACCCCCTCCGACCGCAAAAGGCTGACCGCCGATGCCTGACCCGCTCTCAGCACCGCCCAGCGCCACGATCGGCGCCGTCTCGGTCCACGGCCGGCCGCAAGACGCCGCGCTCGGCCGCAGCATCGCCGAAGCGGTGGCCGGGGCGCTCGGCGAGCACGCCTGGACAGGCGACAGGGCACTGAAGACCCTGCGCATCCGCGTTCCAGAGAACGCCGGCCAGGAAGCAATCCGCGCCGCACTCTCGCGAAGCCTCGGGGGCGGCGATGGCTGAGACCGGCTACTCCCGCAGTCCGAAGATCGCCAAGGGCGCACTGGTGCAGTTGCTGCCCGACATCGTCGGCGTGATCCCGAACATCATCGTCTTCCAGTACAACCCGGAGAAGATCACCCGGAAGCTCACGCCCTGGAATCCGTTCAACGTCGACCAGAGCGGCCGCGGCAGCCAGGCGCCGCTGGTCCAGCCCTTCGACGTGCCGGAGACGTTCGAGCCGTTCGTCATCGAGCTCGACGCGACCGACGACCTGGAGGACGGCAACCCGCTCGCCGTCGCCACCGGGATCGAGACCCGCCTCGCCGCGCTTCGCAAGCTGACGCAGGCGTCCGAAGGTCTGATCGGCGACCTGATCGAAAGCGCCAAGTCGCTGGTCGGCGCCGGCAGCGACGAGGCGCGGCGGCCGACCGTCGCGCCGATCCTGCTGGTTCTCGGCCCCCGCGTGATCCTGCCGGTCCGGGTGAAGACCTTCAGCGTCGAGGAGACCCTGCACAGCCCGGCCTACTACCCGCTTCACGCCAAAGTGACGCTGGCCCTGGAAGTAATGACGCCAGACGTGTTCCGCAGCCAGGAAGACGTGCCGTCCAAGATCGCCATCGCCGCCTATCAGGCGACCCGCTTGCAGGAGGACGCGAGCGCGCTGCTGAACACGGCCAATTCCGTCGATTCGATCCGCGCGATCCTGCCGTTCTGAGGGGAAGGGGATGTCCACGTTCGATCGCAAGAGCCGCTACGTCCTGAACGCCGAGACCTACACCACGACGGATGCGCGCGGCCGTACGGTGGCGGCGCTGACCCCGGCGGAAAAGCCCGTGCAGACCCCGCGCGGCGAGCACCGGCGGCGCGACGGCCAGCGCCTCGACCACCTCGCGAACTTCTACCTGGGCGACCCCTTCGGGTTCTGGCGCCTCGCGGAACATGCCGACGCGATGCTGCCCGACGCGATCGCGGACACGCCCGTCGTCGCAATCCCCAACCGGAACTGAGGAGAAGCGGATGGGGTTCGGGGCGATCATAGCGACAGGCGACTCTAACCAGCCGTTGCCCGACGACCTGGCCGGCGCGATCGCCGAGGCGCGGGTCGAGCTGCCGCTGGACGGGCCGGCCCAGTTCGCCGTGCGCTTCATCGACGATCTGCGCGACGGCCGTCCGCTGATCGCCGACGACCCCAGGCTCGCCATCGGCACCCTGGTGAGCGTCCTGGTCGAGGTCGACGGCGCTCTGGTCTGCCTGGTGCGCGGCCCCATCACCGATCACCGCAGCCGGATGATGCTGGGCGGACCGGGCACCTCCTTCGACGTCATCGGGCTCGACCGTCTCGACCTGCTGGACCGGGCCTGTGTCCGGCGGCGGTGGACCGGGCGCGCCTCCGAGGCCGCGCAGACGATCCTCAGCGGCACTTTCGACCAGGTCGACGTGGAGGAGACACCGCGGGTCTACGAAGACCGCTCCGCGACGCTCAATCAGCGGGTCACCGACCTCGACTTCCTTCAGCAGATCGCCCAGCGCAACAACCTGCATCTCTGGGTGAGCTACGAAGCGTCCCGCGCGGCTTTGACCGGCGCGATCACCGTCACCGAGACCGCGAACCTGATCTCGTCTCCGCGCCGGCCCGAAGGTGCGGCAGGCCTGCTCGCCGGGGCGATCTCCCTCATTCCGACGTCGGAGATCGAGCTCCGCGTCCAGGTCCCCAACGAGCAGAACGTCACCGAATTCGAGATCAGCATCGACAGCCGCCGGCCGAGCCAGTTCGAGGGCGGGTCGATGCCGTGGTCGGATGCGAACCCGGTGACGACACGCGCATCGGACCCGCAGCCCGCCGCCGGCGGCGGCGCGATCCGGCTGGCCCAACTCGGCGGCACGCCGCGCGAGCTGTGCATGGTCGGGAGCGGCGATCCGACGGAGACGCAAAGCCGCGCCGAAGCCGCGCTGACTGAAGCCGGCTGGTTCGTCCGGGCGACCGCCAGCACCTCGATGCACCTGCTCGGCGGGGTGCTGCGGCCCCATGACGTGGTGCGAGCGGTGGGCGTCGGCCCGCAGCTCGGCGAAACCGCGTTCCGGGTCCGCAGCGCCACCCACGTCATCACCGCCGCCCACCACATGATCGACGCCGAGCTCGACGCCAACGCCCTGGGAGCGTCCTGAGATGAACGATGTCGCGCCCTACAGCACGGCAATGCCACGCGGACAGGTCGGCCATTTCGGCAAGTACCGCGCCCGCGTCACCGACAACCGCGACCCGCAGAACCTGGGCCGCCTCCAGGTCCTGGCGCCCGCCGTCCTGTACGACACCGAGGTCTGGGCGCTTCCCTGCGTGCCCTATGCCGGGCCGGACGTCGGCTGGTTCGCCATGCCGCCCGTCGGCGCCGCCGTCTGGGTGGAGTTCGAGGGCGGCGATCTCGATCATCCCATCTGGACCGGCTGCTACTGGCCGAACGACCAGACGCCGCCGGAAGGCGGCTCCGACCCCGACATCAAGGTCCTGAAGACCGAGAAGGTCACGATCAAGATCGACGACCGCAGCGGCGAGATCGAGATCACGACCCAGGGCGGATCGCGCCTCAAGCTGACCGCGACCGACGGCGAGCTGAAATCGACCACCGTCACCTGCGAGTCCGTCAACGGCAAGGGCGTGTTCTCCGCCGCCGGCCTCGACGTCAACGACGGCGCGTTCACGGTGATCTGACATGCCGGGCCCCGTCCATACCCTCGCCAGCGGCGCCGTCGACAGCGCCAGCGTGCCGGCCGTCACCAAGGTCTCGCCCAATCTCCGCGCGCAGACGGCGACGGGGCCGATCAGCACCGTCGCCGACGTCGTCACCTTCCCCGGCGCGGTGCCGCCGTTCACCGTGGTCGGCATGTGGGCGACGCCGAATGCGCGGGTTCTCGCGGCAGGCGTGCCGACCATTTCCGCCGGTGCGACAGGCGTCTGCTTCAACGTCATCGGCGTACCGACCTCGCCGATGACCGTCCTCGTCTCCGACCCCCGGGTCACGGCGCAGTAGGAGGGCGGGCAATGGCGCGGGACCTTTTCCAGGCGATCCACTATCCGGTGGCGATCTCGGCATCGTCCGGGCGGCTGCGCCAGGAGACCGACTACGAGGCCTATATCCGCCAGCTCATCCGCCAAGTCCTGCTGACCGCCCCCGGCGAGCGCATCAACCGGCCGGAATTCGGCGCCGGCGTGCGGCGGCTGGTGTTCGCCCCCTTGAGCCCGGCCAGCGCCTCCCTGGCCCAGACCACCGTCTTCCAGGCGCTGAACGCCGAGCTCGACAGCCTGATCCGCGTCGAGAGCGTGACCGCCGAGGCGACCGAACCCGGCCGGCTCGACATCGGCGTCACCTACATCCTGAGGGCCCGCGGCGAACGCCAGTTCCTCAACGTGGAGGTGGCGATCTGATGGCCGACCAGGATCGCAAGGCGCTGATCTGCACGCAGTCGCCGTCGACGGTGACCGGCATCGATTTCATCCGGGTCGTCGATCCGTCGGACCAGCGCCGCCTGCATGTGTTCTTCCTGATCGACCCGGATGCCCTGGACGTCAATCCGTTCGACATCACGACCGCGCCCCCGGCCGGCTTCGCGCGGATCGAGGCAGAGACCGACGACAGCACGGTCGAGATCGCGGCGCTGTCCTGGGATCAGGTCCCGGACGCGCAGGGCGCGCTCCGCACCGTCCTGGTCGTCGACGTGGAACGGCCGGGCGGCTTCCAGCTCTACCGGCTGACGCTCACAGACACGGCGACGCCGTCGCGCATCGACCGCTTCTTCAACGCGACGATCTTCTCCTTCAAGCAGGGCTGTCCGACGCCCGCCGACTGCGCCCCGCAGCACGATTGCCCCGAGCAGGAACTGGTCGATTGGCCGATCGACTATCTCGCCCGCGACTTCGAGAGCTTCCGCACGGCGCTGATGGATTTATCCGCCCAGCGCTATCCCGACTGGCAGGAACGCATCCCGGCCGATGTCGGCAGCATGATCGCGGAGCTGATGGCCGCGCTCGGCGATGAGTTCAGCTACATCCAGGACCGCTATTCCCGCGAAGCCTATCTGGAGACCCTGAGCCAGCGCCGGTCGCTCTCGGCGTTCGCGGAACTGGTCGACTACCAGCTCGACCCCGGCCTTTCCGCCCAGACGACGGCGCAGCTCACCATCGACAGCGGCGGCCTGTTCGTCCCGGCCGGCGTGCGCTTCTGGGCCGACCTCGAAGGCCAGCCGCCGATCGCGTTCGAGGTCGGCACGGGCCTTCGCGGCTACCGCGATATCCCCGCCGCCAGCCTGGAGCAGGAGCGGTGGTGGGTGAACGCCGCGTGGAACGACTTGGCCGTTCACGTACCCAACCCGTCGGAGCCCTGCCTGCCTCTGGGAGCGCGGGAGCTGTGGGTGGTGGGCGAGCCGCTCGCCGCGGCGACCCTGCCGGGGACGCCCGATGCCGATGCGATCGCACGGTTCTGGATCGGCCGGACCGTCCTGATCGAGACGCGCCCGACCGACCAGGCCGATCCCATCCGCCGCAAGCTCGTCGTCATCGACGAACCGGTCGAGGTCGTGGCCGACGTTCTGTGCCCGCTCCCCAACGGCGATCCGACCGTCGTCACGCGCCTGCACTGGCGGGCGGAGGACGCGCTGCCGTTCGAGCTGGACCAGACCGTCGCGTTCGTCAGCGGAAACCTCGTACCGGCGACCGCCGGCCTGACGGTGGTCGAGCATGTCGCGATCGACAGCCCGCCACCGGGCCACCCCACCCTGCCGACGACGATCGAGCGGGCGGGACCCTATGAGGAAGAGTCGGCGTCGCGGGCGATCCTGCATCGTCACACGCTGGGGCAGAGCGTCGACAGCGGCCTCGGCTGGCTGTTCGCCGAGACCCCGCCGCCGCTCGGCAGCTTCCCGCGCCCGGAAATCCTGATCGAGGAAACCCAGCCGGACGGCGGGCCGCCGGAGGACTTCGCCGCGGGCGACCTCTGGCAGTTCGAGCGCCAGATCCTGCTCGCCGACGAAGGCGACCGGGCCTTCACGCTGGAACCCGGCGAATGGCGCGAGATCATCGGCTTCGACCGCATCGGCGAGCGGATCGTCCATTCCGACTATGCCAGCGGCGACGGGCTCACGGTCCGCTTCGGCGACGGGACCTTCGGCCGCCGGCCGTCGGACGACACCGTCTTCCGCGTCACCTATCGCACCGGGCCGGGCCGGCGCGCGAACGTACCGGCCGACACGGCCGTCCTGCTGGCGGTGCCGGAGGACGCCCCCGTGGGCGCACCGGCCCCCGTCATTCCGGCGATCGTCGGCGTCCGCAACCCGCTGCCGGTCACCGGCGGCCGGGATCCGGAAGACCTGGAGCGGGCAAGGCGGCTGATGCCCGAGGCTTTCCGCGCCCTCGTCTGGCGCGCGGTGATCGACGAGGACTACGAGGAAATCGCCGAGCGCCTGGAATGGGTTCAGCAGGCCGGGGCGACGACGCGCTGGACCGGAAGCTGGCTTACGACCTTCGTCACGCCCGACCCCCTGGGCAGCTTCTCGTTGTCGGAGAGCCGACGGGACGAACTGGAGCGGCTGATGGACTGCGTCCGCCAGATCGGCCACGAGGTCCACGTACTCGACCCGGTCTACGTCAACCTCGACCTGGAGATCGGCATCTGTATCGAGCCGGCCGCCTATTTCGGCGAGGTCCGCGAGCGTGTCCTGCGGGCGCTGGTCGGGCCGGTCCGCTTCGGCGAACCGCTGCCGTTCTTCCATCCCGACAATTTCGGTTTCGGCGACCCGCTGTGGCGGGCGGACCTGGAGGCCTGCATCGCCGCGGTTCCCGGCGTGCTGGCCGTCGAGATGCTGAAGGTCCGGCGCCGCGGCGAGACCGAGTTCGCGCCATTCGACGAAGCCAGCGTCACGATCGCCGACAATCGCATCCTGCAGGTGCGGAACGACCCGCGTCTCCCGGACGAGGGCAGCATCCGCATCGTCGACCATATGACCGAGCCGGCGTGAGGGAGGCGATCCGATGACTTGCCCTTGCGACGTTCGCGTCTTCCCGCCGCCGCCCGATATCGCCGCCGGCCTCGACCGGCTGCCGCGCCAGCTTGCCACCTTCGGCGCGTTCCGGCTGGCGCTTCTCGACGCGATCAGCGACTACCCGGCGCTGGCCGACTGGCGGGCGCGGGAAGGCGACGATTTCGGCGTCATGATCCTGGAATGGTGGGCCTATGTGCTCGACGTGCTGGCCTTCTATTCCGGCGAGATCGCCGGGGAATCGTACCTGCGCACCGCTGCCCGCGAGGAATCGGTCCGGCGTATCGTCGGGCTGATCGGCTATACCCCGAAGCCGCCCATGGCCTCGACGGCGACGCTCGCGCTTTTCGCGGATGCGGGCCAGCCGGTGCTTCTGCGTGCCGGGTCCGGTTTCCGCAGCGATGCCTTCGGCGACGAGCCGCCGCAGGTGTTCGAGACCAGTGTCGACGCCATCGTCGACGAGACGCTCAATG